>Ga0209066_10004108_pt1 | contig 16086 bp, 15 predicted proteins | sample All_14_2_FD_187198 | JGI IMG/M metagenome (GOLD analysis project Ga0209066, IMG submission 187198) | Freshwater microbial communities in response to fracking from Pennsylvania, USA - Allegheny Zone_MetaG_DW_15 (SPAdes) (version 2) ...
CACCCGCCTGGACCAGCTTCGGTACCGACCTGCCCCGCCGCCCCGGCGACTGGGGCCTGGAAACCGTCAACGGCATGGCCTGGCTGGTGCGCGCCCTGCCCGCCGACGAAACCCGCCAGAAAAAGCGCGGTGCACAGCACGACGAAGACTTGGTGCTGCAACGCCTGATGCCCGCCGAGGCCCTGCGCATCCGTGGCCGCCACAACGCCGCCAACGCCCTGGCCGCGCTGGCGCTGGCCACGGCGGCTGGTGCCACGTTGGCGCCCATGCTGCACGGCCTGCGCGAGTACCGGGGCGAACCCCACCGCGTGGAATCGGTGGCCGTGATCGACGGCGTGGAGTATTTCGACGACAGCAAAGGCACCAACGTGGGCGCCACGCTGGCCGCCCTCAAAGGCCTGGGGGCAGAGCGCCAGCTGGTCATGATCCTGGGTGGCGATGGCAAGGGCCAGGACTTTTCGCCCCTGGCCGATGCCGTGCGTGCCCATGTGCAGGCCGTCGTGCTGATCGGGCGCGACGCCCCCCGCCTGCGCGACGCCTTGGCCGACACCGGCGTGCCCCTCATCGATGCGGCCACCTTGCCCGAAGCGGTGCAACTGGCCAGCCAGCAGGCCCGTGAAGGCCAGGCGGTGCTGATGTCGCCCGCTTGTGCCAGCTTGGACATGTTCAAGCACTATGCCCACCGGGCCAAGGTGTTTTGCGACGCGGTGCAGGCCATTGCCACCGAACGGGGGCAGGCATGAGCGAACGCACCACGTCATTCGGTCAGCGGCTTTGGGGCGCTTTGGGGCAGTTCAGCCGGGCCGCCCAAGACGCCTTGCCTGTGCGCACCAGCAGCAGCGAGTTTGCGCGCGTCAAGCCGCTGGCCGTGCGCGAAATGGGGTTTGACCAGGCCTTGGTGTGGGTGGTGGTGGCGCTGATGGCCTGGAGCCTGGTGATGGTGTACTCCGCTTCGGTGGCGTTGCCCGACAACCCCCGTTTCGCCCGCTATGCGTCCACCCATTTCCTGTGGCGCCATGCGTTCTCCATGGTCATGGGGGCGGTCATGGCGTTGCTCGCGTTTCAGGTGCCGCTGCGCACCTGGGAGCGCTGGGCCCCCTGGCTGTTCATGCTGGCGCTGCTGTTGCTGATGCTGGTGCTCGTGCCATTCATTGGCAAGGGCGTGAACGGGGCGCGGCGCTGGATCGCGCTGGGGGTCATGAACTTCCAGCCCTCCGAACTGGCCAAGCTGGCCGTGCTGCTTTACGCGGCCGATTACATGGTGCGCAAGATGGAAGTGAAAGAGCGCTTCTTCCGCGCCGTGCTGCCCATGGCGGCGGCTGTGCTGGTGGTGGGCATGCTGCTGCTGGCCGAGCCCGACATGGGCGCGTTCATGGTGATCGTGGTCATCGCCATGGGCATCCTGTTTCTGGGGGGGGTGAACGCCCGCATGTTCTTTTTGATGGGCGCGCTGGTGGTGGGTGCGTTTGCCGCGGTGATTGCCGCCAGCCCCTGGCGGCGCGAGCGCATTTTTGCGTACCTTGACCCCTTCAGCGAAGACCATGCCCTGGGCAAGGGGTACCAGCTGTCGCATGCCCTCATCGCCTTTGGGCGGGGCGAGATCTTTGGTGTGGGGCTGGGCGGCAGCGTGGAAAAACTGCACTGGTTGCCCGAGGCGCACACCGACTTCCTGCTGGCCGTCATCGGCGAAGAATTCGGCCTGGTGGGCGTGCTGGTGGTGATCGGGCTGTTCATGTGGATCACCCGCCGCATCATGCACATCGGCCGTCAAGCCATTGCGCTGGACCAGGTGTTTGCCGGGCTGGTGGCGCAGGGCGTGGGCCTGTGGATCGGGTTCCAGGCCTTCATCAACATCGGGGTGAACCTGGGCGCGCTGCCCACCAAGGGCTTGACCTTGCCGCTGATGAGCTACGGCGGCTCCGCCATCCTGATGAACCTGGTGGCCATCGCCATCGTGCTGCGCATCGACTTCGAAAACCGCCAGCTGATGCGGGGGGGCCGGGTATGAGCGGCATCACCCCCCGCAAAACCCCTTGTGTCTTGGTCATGGCCGGTGGCACGGGTGGGCACATCTTTCCCGGGCTGGCCGTGGCCGAGGCGCTGCGCGACAAGGGCTGGCGCGTGCACTGGCTGGGTGTGCCCGGCAGCATGGAAGAGCGGCTGGTGCCGCCCCGTGGCTTTGCCTTCGAGGCCGTGCAATTCAGTGGTGTGCGGGGCAAAAACCTGCAAACCGCCGTGCTGCTGCCGCTGCGCCTGCTGCGCGCGTTCTGGCAGGCGCTGGGCGTGGTGCGCCGTGTGAAGCCCGATGTGGTCATTGGCCTGGGCGGCTACATCACTTTCCCTGGCGGCATGATGGGCGTGGCGGCAGGCAAGCCCCTGGTGCTGCACGAGCAGAACTCCGTGGCCGGTATGGCCAACAAGGTGCTGGCCGGCGTGGCCGACCGCGTGTTCACCGCCTATCCCAAGGTGTTCCCCAAAGGCGAGTGGGTGGGCAACCCCTTGCGCGCCGAGTTCTTGCAGCAGCCCGATCCCGCGCAGCGTTTCGCTGGGCGCAGCGGCCCCCTGAAGCTGCTGGTGCTGGGCGGCAGCCTGGGCGCCAAGGGCCTGAACGATGTGGTGCCACAGGCCCTGGCGTTGATGCCCGCAGACCAGCGCCCGCAGGTGGTGCACCAGAGTGGCCAGCAGCACATCGATGCCTTGCGTGCCCTGTACGCCCAACTGGGCGTGCAAGGCGAGCTCACCCCCTTCATCGACCACACCGCCCAGGCCATGGCCGAGGCAGACCTGGTGCTGTGCCGCGCCGGTGCCAGCACCGTGACCGAGCTGGCCGCGGTGGGCGCAGCGGCCGTGTTCGTGCCGTTCCCACACGCGGTGGACGACCACCAGACCCACAACGCCCGCTTCCTGGTCGATGCCGGGGCGGCCCGCCTGGTGCAGCAGCGCGATCTGAGCGCGGAAGCCTTGGTTGAAATACTGAAAAATTCAGAGCGTTCTGCGCTTGCTCATCAAGCCATAGAGGCAAAAAAGATGCAAAAAATTCAAGCCGTGGCCCAAGTGGTGGCCGCGTGCGAACAACTGGCGAAGGTGGCCGCATGAAACACGCCATCCGTCACATTCACTTTGTCGGCATCGGCGGTGCTGGCATGAGCGGCATCGCCGAGGTGCTGCTGAACCAGGGTTACGTCATTTCCGGCAGCGACCTGTCCATGGGGGCCGCGGCGCAGCGCCTGGCCAGCCTGGGCGCGCAGGTGCACATCGGGCACGACGCGGCGTTCATTGCCGGGGCCGATTGCCTGGTCACGTCCACGGCGGTGAAGGCCGACAACCCCGAAGTGGTGGCCGCCCACGCCAAACTCATTCCCGTGGTGCCCCGCGCTGTGATGCTGGCCGAGCTGATGCGCAAGCAAAAAGGTGTGGCCATTGCCGGCACCCACGGCAAAACCACCACGACCAGCCTGGTGACCAGCGTGCTGGCCGCTGCCGACCTGGACCCGACCTTCGTCATCGGCGGCCGCCTGAACAGCGCCGGGGCCAATGCGCGGCTGGGGTCGGGCGAATACATCGTGGTCGAGGCCGACGAGTCCGACGCCTCGTTCCTGAACCTGCTGCCCATCCTGAGCGTGGTGACCAACATCGACGCCGACCACATGGACACCTACGGCCACGACTTCAACCGGCTGAAAGCCGCGTTCGTGGAGTTTTTGCACCGCATGCCCTTTTACGGCGCGGCCGTGGTGTGTGTGGACGACCCCGCCATCCGCAGCCTGCTGCCTGACATCGCACGGCCCATCACCAGCTACGGTTTTGCCGAAGACGCGCAGGTGCGTGCGGTCAATGTGCGCGCCGTGGGCAAGCAAATGCACTTCACCGCCCAGCGCCGCAACGGCGTGACCCTGCCCGACCTGGACGTGGTGCTGAACCTGCCCGGTCGGCACAACGTGCTCAATGCCCTGGCCGCCATGGCGGTGGCTGTGGAACTGGGGGTCCCCGATGCCGCCGTGGTCAAGGCCCTGGCCGAGTTCAACGGTGTGGGCCGGCGCTTCCAGGGGTATGGCGACGTGGCCGTGAAGCCCGAGCACCAAGTCAACGGGGCGGGGCATTTCACCCTGGTGGACGACTACGGCCACCACCCGGTGGAAATGGCCGCCACGCTCTCGGCCGCGCGCGGGGCCTACCCTGGCCGTCGCCTGGTGCTGGCCTTCCAGCCCCACCGCTACAGCCGCACCCGCGACTGCTTTGAAGATTTTGTGAAGGTCATCGGTTTGGCCGATGCCGTCCTGCTGTCCGAGGTGTACGCCGCCGGCGAAGCGCCCATCGTGGCGGCCGATGGCCGCAGCCTGGCCCGTGCCCTGCGCGTGGCCGGCCGGGTCGAACCCGTGTTTGTGGACGACATCGCCGCCATGCCCCAGGCCATTCTGGACAACGCCCGCCCCGGCGACGTGGTGCTGTGCATGGGCGCTGGGTCCATCGGCGCCGTGTCGGGTCAAGTGGTGGAGCTGGGTACCCAAGCCAACCAACAGGAGATTGCGCATGTCTGAGGTGCTGACACAGATGCAGCAAAACACCGGTGTGCCCGTGGCCGCACTGGGCAAGATCGCGGTGCTGATGGGCGGTCGCTCGGCCGAGCGCGAGGTGTCGTTGATGTCGGGTGCGGGCGTGTTGGCCGCGCTCAAAAGCCAGGGCGTGGACGCCCATGCCTTCGACCCCGCCGAGCGCGACCTGTGTGAACTCAAGCACATGGGCTTTGCCCGCTGCTTCATCGCGCTGCATGGCCGCTACGGCGAAGACGGCACGGTGCAGGGCGCGCTGGAGCTGTTGGGCATTCCCTACACCGGTTCGGGCGTGCTGGCTTCCAGCGTGGCCATGGACAAGATCATGACCAAGCGAATCTGGCGCGCGGAGGGGCTGCCCACGCCCGCCTGGCGCACGGTGCACAGTGCCGCGGAAACCGAGGCTGCCTTCGGTGAGCTGGGCACGCCCATGATCGTCAAGCCCTCCCGTGAGGGATCCACCCTGGGCCTGACCAAGGTCACCTCGGTCGACCAATGTGCCCAGGCCTATGCCCTGGCCGCCCGACACGACCCGCAGGTGCTGTGCGAGCAGTTTGTGAGCGGCGACGAGGTGACGTGCCCCGTGCTGGGCGCAGGCGCGGGGGTGGTGGCGTTGCCCACCATCCGCATCGTGGCCCCTGAAGGCAACTACGACTACCAGAACAAGTACTTCACCGACGACACCCAATACCTCGTGCCCTGTGGCTTGCCCGAGGGCGAAGAGGCCGCCATCAGCGAGCTGGTGCTCAAGGCCTACCGCACTCTGGGCTGCCGGGGCTGGGCGCGGGCCGATGTGATGATCGACCGCGTCACCCGCCAGCCCTGGCTGCTGGAAATCAACACCGCACCGGGCATGACCGGCCACTCGCTCGTGCCCATGTCGGCCCGTGCCGCCGGGGTAAGTTACGAAGCTTTGTGCCTGGGCCTGTTGCGCAACGCCGGGCTCGATGCCGACAACGGCCCAGACCAGGCCCTGGAATGAACGCTGCCATGGCCCCCCGCTCCCTGCCCCTTGACGTCCGCCTGATGACGCTGGCCACCAGCGCCTTGGGCTGGGCGCTGGTGGCCATGGTGCTGGCGGCGTTGGGCCTGTGGGCGGTGCGTCACCCGGTGTGGACGGTGGCGGCCATCGAGGTGCATGGCGATCTGACGCACCAGAACACGGTCACCTTTCGCGCCCACATGGGCACGCGGTTGCGCGGCAGCTTTCTGACGCTGGACCTGGCCGAGGTGCAGAAGGTGTTCGAATCCGTGCCCTGGGTGCGCAAAGCCGTGGTGCAGCGCGAGTTTCCCAACCGCATCAAGGTCACGCTCGAAGAGCACCAGGCCGTGGCCTGGTGGGGCGACAGCGGGGACAGCCTTCTGGTGAACCGCCAGGGCGAGGTGTTCGAGGCCAGCGCCGAAGACGATGACACCGACAAACTGCCCGAGTTCGCGGGGCCTGAAGGCCAGGCGCCCCGGGTCAAAGCCTTGCACGAAACCCTGGCACCCCTGTTCGAGCCGCTGGGCACCTCGCTGACGCGGTTGGAGCTGACCGCCCAGGGCGGCTGGCGCGCTGGGCTGGACAACGGTGCGCAACTCGAACTTGGGCGCGGTGAACCCGACGAACTGGTGGCCCGTGTGTCCCGATTCACCCACACGGTGACCCAGGTCACCCGCCAGCACGGCCGTCGACTGGAGGCTGCCGACCTGCGTTACCCCACGGCGTACGCGGTGCGTCTGCACGGCGTGACCACCGGCGAACTGCCCAAACAGGCCAAACCGTTGCGGCCCGCAGCGGCGACCATCCGCCACTGAGCAACGCCCATTCCCTTATTCAAGAACTGACACACGACGCATCATGGCCAAGGATTACAAAGATTTGGTGGTTGGTCTGGACATCGGGACGTCCAAGATCATGGTGGTGGTGGCCGAAATCACCGCAGACGGACAGCTCAAGCTCGCGGGCCTGGGGGTCGCGCCCAGCAACGGGCTCAAACGCGGTGTGGTGGTCAACATCGACGCCACCGTCCAGAGCATTCAGCAGGCGCTGAAAGAGGCCGAGCTGATGGCCGACTGCCGCATTGGCCGCGTGTCCACCGGCATCACGGGCAGCCACATCCGTGGCATCAACTCCAGCGGCATGGTGGCCATCAAGGACCGCGAGGTCACGCCCACCGACGTCGCCCGGGTGATTGAAACGGCCAAGGCCATCAACATCTCCACCGACCAGCGACTGCTGCTGGTGGAGCCGCAGGAATTCGTGATCGACGGCCAGGACGTGAAAGAGCCCATTGGCATGAGCGGCATCCGCCTGGAGGCCAAAGTGCACATCGTCACCGGGGCGCAGAGCGCGGCCGAAAACATCATCAAGTGCGTGCGCCGCTGTGGCCTGGAAGTGGACCAGCTCATGCTCAACCCCCTGGCCAGCAGCCAGGCCATCCTGACGGCCGACGAGCGCGAGCTGGGCGTGGCGCTGGTGGACATCGGCGCCGGCACCACCGACGTGGCCATTTTCGCGGGCGGTGCCATCCGCCACACGGCCGTCATCCCCATTGCCGGTGACCTCATCACCAGCGACATCGCCATGGCCTTGCGCACCCCCACCAAGGACGCGGAAGACATCAAGGTGGAAAGCGGCTGCGCCAAGCAACTGCTGGCCGACCCGCAAACCCAGGTGGAAGTCCCCGGTCTGGGAGACCGTGGCCCCCGCATGCTGGGCAAGCAAGCCCTGGCCGGTGTCATCGAGCCCCGGGTGGAAGAGATTTTTGCGCTGGTGCAGCAGGTCATTCGCGACTCGGGTTACGAAGAAGTGCTGTCGTCTGGCATCGTCATCACCGGCGGCAGCGCGGTGATGCCTGGCATGGTCGAACTCGGCGAGGACATTTTTCTCAAGCCGGTGCGCCGGGGCGTTCCCAAGTACGCCAGCGCGCTGGCCGACATGGTGGCCCAGCCCCGAGCCTCCACCGTCATGGGCCTGCTGGAGGAGGCGCGCCTGGGCCGCCTGCGCGGTCACAAGGTGGCCCAAAAGGTCGGTTCGGTGCAAGGCGCGTTGGGGCGGGTCAAGGACTGGTTCATCGGGAACTTCTGACCATGACCCCTGCAGGCCCCACCAGCACCGGACCACCGCCGGTTTTCCCCGATTTCCGTTTTTCTGTTTTTTCTTTTTTTCATTGTTTTCAGCTTCAGAGCACCCCAAGGAGTCACACATGACCATCGAAATGATTGAAATCGAAGAGTTCAACCAAGGCACACAGATCAAGGTCATCGGCGTGGGCGGTGGCGGTGGCAACGCCGTGGAATACATGATGCAGCGCGGCGTGCAGGGCGTGGAGTTCATTTGCGCCAACACCGATGCGCAGGCCCTGTCCCGCAGCTCCGCCCAGCGCGTGGTGCAGCTGGGCTCCACCGGTCTGGGCGCAGGCAGCAAGCCCGACAAGGCCCGTGACGCAGCCGAAGCGGCCATTGACGACATCCGCGCTTCCATCGAAGGCGCCCACATGCTGTTCATCACCGCCGGCATGGGCGGTGGCACCGGCACCGGCGCCGCCCCCGTGATCGCCCGTGTGGCCAAGGAAATGGGCATCCTCACCGTGGGTGTGGTCACCAAGCCCTTCGAGTGGGAAGGCAGCCGCCGCATGGGCAACGCCGACAGCGGGCTCAAAGAGCTGGAAGACAACGTCGATTCCTTGATCGTGGTGCTGAACGAGAAGCTGCTGGAGGTGCTGGGCGACGACATCACCCAGGACGAAGCCTTTGGCCACGCCAACGACGTGTTGAAAAACGCCGTGGGCGGCATTGCCGAAATCATCAACGAATACGGCAACGTGAACGTGGACTTTGAAGACGTGCGCACCGTCATGGGCGAGCCCGGCAAAGCCATGATGGGCACCGCCACGGCCACCGGTCCCGACCGCGCCCGCCTGGCTGCCGAGCAGGCCGTGGCCTGCCCGCTGCTGGAAGGCGTGGACCTGAAGGGGGCCAAAGGCGTGCTGGTGCTGGTGACGGCATCGAAGGGCAGCCTGAAGCTGAGCGAGTCCAAGCAGGCCATGAGCGCCATCAACGCCTACGCTTCGCCCGATGCCCACGTCATCTACGGTGCGGCCTACGACGACAGCCTGGGCGACGCCATCCGCGTCACCGTGGTGGCCACCGGTCTGAACAAGCAGAACGCCGCCCGTCGCACCGCTCCCCCCCTGCAGGTGCTGCGCACCGGCACCGACAACATGCCCATCCACAACGCGGCAATGGGGTTGGGGGGCAATATGCCCAGTCTCGCCAGTGTGGGCCAGGGGGTGGCCACACCTGACTACCAGAGCATGTCCGTTCCCAGTGTGTGGCGCACCAACCGCACCCAGGCCACGGCCAAGGTGGACGCGTTGTCGGCCGGTGGCATGGACGATTTCGAAATCCCCGCCTTCCTGCGCAAACAGGCCGACTGATGTGTGCAGCCCTCTGACCCTGCACCACAGCGGGGCATGGGGCCAAACCTAAAATCGGGCCATGCTCAGACAACGCACCTTGAAAGCCATGACCCGCGCCATGGGCGTGGGCTTGCACAGCGGTCAGCGGGTGGAGTTGACCCTGCGTCCGGCCCCGGCCAACACCGGCATCGTGTTCCGGCGGGTGGATTTGCCTCACCCGGTGGACATCCCGGTGGCGGCCAGTTCGGTGTCCGACACGCGGTTGGCGTCCACCCTGTCCAAGGGCGATGCGCGGGTGCTGACCGTCGAGCACCTCATGTCGGCCTGCGCGGGATTGGGGCTGGACAACCTCCTCATCGACATCACCGCCGAAGAGGTGCCCATTCTGGACGGCTCCGCCGCCTCGTTCGTTTACCTGCTGCAAAGCGCTGGCGTGGTGGAGCAGGAGGCGCCCAGGCGTTTCATCCGCATCACCCAACCCGTGGAGGTGCGGGAAGGAGAGGGCCCGAACCTGAAATGGGCGCGGCTGGAGCCCTACCACGGCTACAAACTCATTTTTGAGATCGAGTTCGATCACCCGGCCGTGGGGGCCACGGGGCAACGCGTCGAATTCGACCTGGGGCGCGGACAGTACGCCCGTGAAATTGCCCGGGCCCGCACCTTTGGCTTCACCAAAGACGTGGAAATGATGCGTGCCAATGGCTTGGCCCGAGGTGGGGGCCTGGACAACGCCATCGTGATGGACGATTACAAGGTGCTCAACGCCGACGGGCTGCGCTACGCGGACGAGTTCGTCAAACACAAAATCCTCGACGCCATGGGCGACCTCTACATCGTGGGCCGCCCGTTGCTGGCCACTTACAGCGCATTCCGCTCGGGCCACGGGTTGAACAACAAGTTGCTGCGCGAATTGCTCAGCCGTCCCGACGCCTACGACGAAGTGACGTTTGACGACGTGCGCCAGGCACCTGCGGGGTTCGACAAGCTGATGCCTGCCTGGTGACACCGCTGATGCCCGCCACCGAAAGCCCCCTGCCATGCTGATTTTCCGTTGGACCATGCTGCTGCTGTTGCTGGGTGTGGTCGCCAGCTTCGTGTTTTACGTGGCCACAGGCCAGGCGAAATACCGCACATGGGGTCTGAAGATCATGAAGTGGGCGGTGCTGGCGGCCATGGGGTTTTTCGGGGTGTTGATCCTGGAGCGGTTGCTCTGACATGGGCACGGTGGCCGCTCCTGCCCTCGCCCCGGCAACCGAGCTGGGGTTCTGCCCCCAACGCCTGTCGCGCCTGAGCGGCGTGTTGCAGGCCGCCGCAGACCGCCGTCACTTGCCCGGTGCGGTGTGGGCGGTTGCCCGCCACGGGCGTTTTGCCGCGTTTGACAGCCTGGGGCTGCAGGACCCTGCGGCCGGCGTGCCAATGGCGCGCGACAGCGTGTTTCGCATCTACTCCATGACCAAACCGCTGGTCTCGGTGGCGGCCATGATGCAGGTGGAGCAGGGCGCGCTGCTGCTCTCCGATCCCATCACCCGCTACCTGCCGGAGTTCGGCCAGACACCCGTGGCGGTCGAAGTGGACGGTGTGGTGCACCTGCAGCCGGTGACCCAGCCTGCCACCGTGCAAGACCTGTTGCGCCACACGGCGGGGTTCACATACGAGTTTCTGGGTTCTGCTGCGGTGCAGCGGCAGTATGCGCAGGTCCAGATCGCCTCCCGCGAGCGCTCCAATGCCGGGTTCTGCGCGCAACTGGCGGCCCTGCCCCTGATGTATCCGCCTGGCTCGGTGTGGGAATACAGCCGCGCCACCGATGTGTTGGGCCGTCTGCTGGAAGTGGTGACCGGACAGCCCCTGGGCCAGCACCTCCAGCAGTCCATCCTGGGCCCTCTGGCCATGCGTGACACGGGGTTCGTCGTGCCAGCGGACCAACACCACCGCATCGCCGAGCCGTTCGCCCACGACCCGGACGGGGGCGTGCCTTTGCGGGTGCTGGACCCCCGTCGCACCCCCACCATGGAGGCAGGCGGAGGTGGGCTGATGTCCACGGCTGCCGACTACGCCCGGTTTTTGCAGTGCCTGCTCAACGGTGGCACGTTGGAGGGTGTGCGCCTGCTCAGCCCCCACACCGTGGCCTTCATGACCAGCGACCACCTGGGGACTTTGCCCACCAAGGGCAGTTTGCTGTCTCCCGGTCACGGATTCGGTCTGGGTTTTGCCGTGCGCACCGCGCCAGGCATGGCTCCGGTGCCTGGCTCGGTGGGCTCCTACTACTGGAGTGGCATTGCAGGCACTTCGTTTTTTGTGGATCCCGCGCTGGATCTGTTTGGCATTCTGATGGTGCAAGCCCCCAACCAGCGCGAGCAGTACCGCTCCCTGTTTCGCAACCTGGTGTACGCCGCACTGGTGGACTGACCGCCAGGGATGCCGTCTTCTCTCGGGTGGCGGGTCAGTAGCTGCGCCCGGCTTTGTATGCCGCACTCACCCGCGCGTTCAAGTCGGCCACCTTGGCAATGGCCAGCATCGAGCGGCTGACTTGTGCGTGGGTGATGGCGAGGCCCAGGGCGTCGGCCGCGTCGGTGCCCGGCAGACCGGGCAGTTGCAGCAAGCGGCGCACCATTTCCTGCACTTGGCTTTTGGCCGCTTTTCCGTGGCCCACCACGGCCTTTTTCATTTGCAGCGCGGTGTACTCGCTCACGTCCAGCCCCCGGGCCACCAGCGCGGTCAGGCAGGCCCCGCGCGCCTGGCCCAGCTTGAGGGTGGCCTGCGGGTCCACGTTGACGAACACGATTTCGCAGGCTGACACGTCCGGCTCGTAACGCTGCACCACCTCGCCAATGCCGTCGAACAGCACTTTCAGCCGCTGGGGCAGCAGGCGGCTGTCGAGGTGTTTGGTGGTGATGGTGCCGCTGGCGATGTAGCGCAGCTGGCCACCGTCGTTGTCGATCACCCCAAAACCGGTGGTCAGCAGGCCGGGGTCAATGCCCAGTATGCGCATGGTTCACACCCCAAACGTCCAGCGGACGGATTGAAAAAACACCGGTGCCGCAAAGGCCAGGGCGTCCACGCGGTCCAGCAGGCCGCTGGCACCGGTCACGCCCCGTCCCTGAAGGCCCCAGTGGGGCACGCCCCGGTCGCGTTTGATGGCTTTCATCACCAGGTGGCCCAGTGTGGCCGCCCCACAGGCCACCCCGGCCATGGCAAATGCCCGTCCCGGGTTGAACGGGGTGATTCCCGCCAGCAGCGCCCCCGCCAATGCCCCGCCCAGCACCCCGGCCAGCCAGCTGCGCCAGTTGAACCCGCCGCTGATGGCTGGCAAGGTGGGCGGGCAGGGCAACCAGCGGCTGGTCACGTGCTGCAGCACCATGCAGATCTGCACCACCGCCACCAGGAAGAACACCAGAAACGCGCTGCGCCCTTCGTGGCCGGGAAAGCTCAGCCACAGCAGCGCGGGCACATGGCTCAGGCCATAGACGCACACCATGGTGCCCCATTGCAGCTTGGCGTTGCGCTCCAGAAACCGGTGGGGGTCGTTGCCCAGGCTGCTGATCACCGGCAAGGCCAGGAAGACATACACCGGGATGAACACCGAAAACAGGTTGAAATGCCGCTGGATCAGCCACGCGTACTGCAGGGGCAAAACGCAGAAAAACAAGAGCACCAAAGCCTTGTGGTCTGAGCGATGGGTGGGTGTCAGGCTGATGAATTCCCGCAGCGTCAGCAGCGACACGAAACCAAACAGCCACACCGACGCCAGCGGTCCGGACGCCCAGGCCAGCCAGAACACCCCCACCATCAGCCACGAACGGCGCACCCCGGCGCGGGCGCTGTGCAGGCCCTCCCACCAGGCGTCACTGTGCTGGTGGCGCTCGCGCAGCGACAGCAGGAAAACCACGCCGCTGGCCAGCAGCAGCACGCCGAACACGGCCACAAACAGCAGGCCCATTTGCTGGTCGGGGGTGAGGCTGCGCAAAAAGCGGTTCATGGTGGCCACCGCGGTTCAACGGTCCCGCAGGGCCAGCACGGCCTCGCGGGCACGGGTCAGGAAGGTGGCACGGTCTTCGTCGACCCCCAGGGCCAGCGGTGCACCGAAGGTGACCGAACACAGCATGGGCACGGGCACCACCTCGCCTTTGGGCATGAGGCGCTGCACGTTGTGTATCCATGCCGGCACCAGCACCACCCCGGGGAATTGGCGGGCCAAGTTGTACAGCCCGGCCTTGAACGCCTGCGGCTCGCCGGTGTGGCCGCGTGTGCCCTCGGGAAACAGGATGATGGAGTCGCCTTTGTGCAGTGCCTCCACCAGCGGCTCCAGCGGGTCACCCTCGGTCTTGTCGCTGCGGCTGCGGTCCACGTAGATGGCATGGAACACCTCGCGGGTGATCCAGGCGCGCAGGGGGCTGGCCGTCCAGTAGTCTTTGGCGGCAATCGGGCGGGTGATGCCGCGCAGCTCCTGCGGCAGGGCGGCCCAGATCATCACCAGGTCGGCGTGGCTTTGGTGGTTGGCAAAGTAGATGCGCTGCTCGGCTTTGGGCGGGCACCCCAGCCAACGCGCCTGTGCCCCGGTGAGCAGGCGCACAAAGCCCAGCAGCAGCCACCCAAACACGCGGGCCGCTGGGTTCATGGCAATTGCGCCGCGCCCATGCGTGCCAGGATGGTGGCGGTGCGCCGGTTCAGGTAGGGCGAGGTGGGACGGCGCTCGAAAAACTTCGGCGCAGGCAGCATCACGGCCAGGCGGGCGGCCTGTTCGGCGCTCAGTGCCTTGGCCGACACGCCAAAGTAGCGCTGTGCGGCGGCCTCGGCCCCGAACACGCCGTCGCCCCATTCCACGCTGTTGAGGTAGATCTCCAGGATGCGTTCTTTGCTCAGGAAGGCCTCCAGCAGAAAGGCCAGCACCAGCTCCTGGCCTTTGCGGGCCAGGTGGCGCTCGCCCGACAGCAGCAGGTTTTTGGCCAGCTGCTGGGTGATGGTGGAGCCTCCCACCACCTTCACCGGCTTGTCGCTGCCTTTTTTCTGGGCCTGGGCTTCGCGCTTCTGGTTGCGGGCCCAGGCCGATTCGATGGCGGCCCAGTCCACGCCGGGGTGCTGGGCAAAACCATCGTCTTCCGAGGCGATGACAGCGCGTTTGAGGTGGTGGGACAGGCGGTCCGCATCCACCCATTGCTGGGCCCAGGGGCGTTGTGGTGCGTCGCCCGGGTGTGCCAGGCGTCGCCAGGCTTCCGACCGCATGAAGGCGGTGCTTTCGGGGTTGACCCACGCCATCAGCGCAATGCGAGCGGTGAAAAACAGTTGCAACCCCAGAAACGCCGCCAGCACCCACAGCAGCCAGCGCACCGCGAACGACAGCCAGGCCCTCGTTTTCATGGGCCTCAGGTCCGGGCTTGCGACAGCCGTGTCGCCAGTTCGGCCAGCACCTGGGCGCCGGGGGGGCGCACGCCGCGCCACAGTTCAAAGGCTGCCGCGGCCTGTTCCACCAGCATGCCCAGGCCGTCTCGTCCGGTGGCGCCGTGCCGGGCGGCCCAGGCCAGAAAGGGCTGGGCGGCGGGGCCGTACATCAGGTCCACGGCCAGTGCGCCGGGACGCAGCACGCTGGCCGGGGCAGGCACATCCCCGCCGCCCAGGCTGCTGGCGGTGGCGTTCAAAATGACATCAAAAACACCTTCAAGCGCTTGACTGTTTTGCGCAGACAGCTCGCATTTTTGACTCTTTGCATGGGCCGCGTGGCTTGCCACCAGTGCCTCGGCTTTGGCGGCGGTGCGGTTGCACACCACCAGTTCGCGGGGCTGTTCGTCCAGCAGCGGGCCCAGCACCCCGGCGGCGGCACCGCCCGCGCCCAGCAGCAGCACGCGTGCGCCGCGCAGGGGTACGCCCGCGTTGACGGTGATGTCGCGCACCAGGCCCACACCGTCCGTGTTGTCGCCCAGCACTTCGTCACCTTGGAAGGCCAGGGTGTTGCATGCCCCGGCCAGCTCGGCCCGTTGGGTGTGCCGTGTGGCAGCGGCAAAGGCTTCGAACTTGAAGGGCACGGTCACGTTGCAGCCCTTCACGCCCTGCTGGCGCAGCGCGGCCAGGGCGGTGGCGAACCCGTCGAGCGCGACGAGCTGTTTCCCGTAAGCCATGGGTTCCCCGGTCAACTCGGCAAAGCGGGTGTGTATCCAGGGGGAGCGGCTGTGTTCGATGGGGTTGCCCAGCACCACATAGTGGTCGGTGCCCGGGGCAGGCTGGGGAGGGGAGGGGGGCGCGTTCATTGTGCGGACAGCGTGGTGTTGAGGGTTTCGTCGCGGGTGAAACGGAAGCGGGACACCACGACGATCTGGTCGGCCCGCCGCCGCATGGCCTCGCTGAAGGGACCGAACGTCAGCCCCTGCACGATGGCTTCGGCCCGGCGGTCAAGCACGGGTTTGCCGGAGGGCTGTACCACTTCGGTGGACAACACGCGGCCCGTGTGGTCCAGCGTGATGACCATGGTCAGCTCGCCGTACAGCTTTTTGCCCCCCACCTCGGGGAAATGGGAGGTGCCCTGGTCTTCGATTTTGCGGCGCAGCGCGTCGTAGTAGATGGCATACACCTCCTCGCGGGTGGCGGGGCTGATGTAGCGCTTGCGCGGGCGGGCATTTTCTTCGTTGACCCGTTTTTCGATCTCGGCCAGCAGCTGGATGAGCTGCTGGCGTTTCTGCTCGCGCTCCCGTTCGGCCGGTGTCAGTGCGGGGGCCATCGGCTGGGGCGGGGCCTGGGTGGCGAGCTGCTTCTTGAGTTGGGCCAGCAGTTGTGCCTGCTGGGCCTTCAGGGTTTCCAGCCGCTGTTCGTCGGGCTCGGGTGTGTCACCCGCACGTGGCTTGCCGGTGGGGGGCAGGGGCGAGGTGGCCCGGCCTTTGGCGGCTTCACCGCCCCCGGCCAGCGAGGCCTGGGCAATGGCCTGGGCTTTGTCCGGGCGTTCGTGGCTTTTGGCGTTGACCAAAATGACCTCCAGCGGCGTGTCCTGAAACACGCGGTTGAAGGTCTCGGGGTTGACAAACCGGATGCTCAGCAGCACCGCGTGCACCCCCACCGACGCCGCCAGCGCCCAATGCAGCGTGGTCAGCCCGCTCAAGGACAGGCGGGGCAGACCGGGCAGTGGGGGCAGGCGCAGGCTGGGCACGGTG
>Ga0209066_10004110_pt1 | contig 16077 bp, 16 predicted proteins | sample All_14_2_FD_187198 | JGI IMG/M metagenome (GOLD analysis project Ga0209066, IMG submission 187198) | Freshwater microbial communities in response to fracking from Pennsylvania, USA - Allegheny Zone_MetaG_DW_15 (SPAdes) (version 2) ...
GGCTGCCAGTGAGGCGGGGCGGCAGGCCTTCAATTTCCTCTCGGCAGGGGCAGACAAATGCCGAACCATCGTACCCCGTCTGCGAGTGTTCGCGACGTGGTGGGCGGATCGGATGCGTACCCACTGGCGGGGTGGAGGCCGGGCAGAAAAGCTTGCAGCGGTTCTCTATGCGGCGGGGGGCTTGGTCATGCTGGTCGTTTTCGCCTATCTGGCGGTCATCCTGTTGCCGATCATGATCTTCGCCGTTTTCGTGGCTGCGGTTCTGGATGGGATCGGTGCCCGCCGGTGACCCCGTTTTCGGACCCCGTTTTCGACCCGTTTTTTGGCTTGCTTTTGGCTTCCGGAATCGCCACCATATCACAGTTGTTTGATGTACATCACATGAGGCGTTTTAAGGTTAGGATGCAATGTTCTGAGAGGGACTTTTTGCGTATCTGACGGGGACGGAGTCTTTTCTGTTTCGTAGGTAGGAAAGGAGGTGAAAAAATGAAGATCCAATTCATCGCATTTCTGTCAAGGATGCTCAAGAAAGAAGTGACGAGCGAATTCCATTTTGGCACACATCGCTCTTATGGCGGTCATCTTATGGATACGGAATGATACTGAAAGGGGATCGCCGAGGCCTTTCCCCTCGGCGATCCATTAAGCGATGGTTAAAAAATACAATAAACCGCATAGGCTGCACCTTGATACAACGAATAGATGCAATCTTCTATGCAATCATTGTTATAGATCTGCGTCCCCCAATAACACGCATTATGACAGTTCCCAGGTGATTAGTATTATTAACTGGGCTCGAAAGGCCTTTGTTCGAAAGATCACACTAACAGGAGGTGAATTTTTCTTGCGCCCGGATTGGCTAGATATTGTTCGGGAAGCATTTGAAGCCTGTGCTAATATATACATCCTCACGAATGGAACGCTTCTTACGCAAAGAGTGATTTCGGAAATGGCAAAGGAAAAAGTACGATCAACAATACGAAGACGTCTTAATCTTGATTTCAGTCCTGTCGCTCTTGGCGTGGGTATAAGTTTGGATGGGTTTATTTCAAATGGACTTACACGTGTCTATCCGAATGGTAAGCCTGTTAATTATGAGGAATTGTTAGCGAGTGCGTGTCTTGCTTCCGAAAACGGACTTCATGTGACGATAAATACGACTGTCACTAACAAAAAGACGGCCGATGAGTTACCATTGATGTACGACATTCTTAAGAATATGCCGATTGATCGATGGCAAATCGGTCATGCTTTTTCGTCTGGTAGAAATAAGGATGCGCAACTAGATCACTCGACTCTGTTAGCGCTAAAAACATCTTATCGGAAACTTGTTGAATGCTATATTAGAGACTACCAGCAAAAGCTCGGCTGGATTATGGAAATAACCCAAGTGTTTCGGCATTCTCACCTTTCTCATGGATTCAGACTTGCTGTAGATCGGAACGAACACCCGTGTGAATATCAATTTGGTTCCATCGTAGTTGAAGGCGAGAAGTTTGATCAGAAATTTTGTCCGTCTCTCGATGGTGTTGTTATACATTCGTGGTCGGAAAATATTGACTATTCAAATTTGGCTAAATCCGATAGTACAATAGGTCAGTTTTTCAACTTGAAAATTTCTGACCTGCCTTGTTCAAATTGTCGATACTGGAAGATATTCCATGGGGGGTGCCGTGCAAACAGTTTATGCTACTCTGGTTCGCTTTACACAAAAGACCCGGTGTGTTGTGAACTCGCGACGTTTGTAGAAAATGAAATCATCCCATTGTTTCCAGAAGTCCGTCGAAGAGAATTTTTGGCGGCTTGCGATGACAGCAAAGAATGATTCGTGTGCTTGTTAAATCTGGAAAGAAATAATGTGGGGCGGGGCAAACATACAAATCGACGCGAGCGTGGAGCGGGTTAATTTTGTTCTTATTGGGAATTCGTGGATGGTATGAACAGTGATGTTCCAGTGGGTCTAGCATTGACTTTGCGAAAGGGTACGAATCGTTATTAGCCGCGCTATTGGTGTCGTACGAGACCTGACAAGTTTTTTCAGAAGAGGTGGCGGCCGCACAGGAGGAGGGACAGCATGGAAAACATTGCAGTGCAGCGCCTTTTCGGGGCCAGCGTTTCTGGGAATTGGGATTCTCTCATCCTGTCTCCTATTCCTACAGTGTGGCGGGAGTTTTCGGACTTTGTGCAACTGCCAATGCATGAAAAGGCATGGTTCCCTGTCGCTGCCCTGCATCACAAGAAGAAGCGCTACCTTTTCGTGAGAATCAGCCCGGGGGCTGTATGCAGCACCGATTGTCTTCATTTCCTACAGTCTGCTGAAGTGGCTGCTGACCTCGTTATTTTCCTTGGTCTTACTGGCGCGCTGACTCCGAGCATAACCATTGGGCAAATTGTTGTGCCAGAACGCGCTGATCGACTGGAGACTATATCTTCAGTCTTCTCGGCCGGAGTTCGCGTTTTTGACATAACTCCACCAACTACGAGAAGTCCCGACTGCTCGATTCTGTACGGAGGACATTGTGCGTCTTTACCTGCACTAGCCCACGAGACACCTGATCGGCTTAAGGACCTTCGAGAAAATCACATTGACTTTGTCGATCTTGAACTTGCTGCCATAGCGGCTTGGTGCTTGCAGCGTTGCTCTAGATTCTTGCCGTTGTTGGTTGTATCGGATCACCCGACACACGAGCCTATATGGCGGCAGAACTCTGTTCATCCGGCAGTTGAGAACTCGGTGAGAGCGGTTGTGCGTCATGTTTGTGGCATGTTGGCGCTGAATTCATCGGAAAACGGGGCGAAGTTATGAATACAAGCAGGCAATGGGTGCCATCCGACGTAATAGTCGGAGACTCGGTGGTGGACCATCCGGTCACGAAGACCATTCTACAGAACTGCAAGAATGCGGTAGTGCATGTCGTGGAGCTATCCAATGGTGAATCCGATGCGGAGCTACTGACTCGCACTCTTCGCAGCACGCGACACCAAGCCGAAACAGCGTCTTCTCTGGCTCGCAAGAGTTTGCTGCTGGTTGACGACAAGAATATTTTCCAGTCGATGGCTGCTGGTGCCGTTCCAGAGCGTCGCTGTTTCAACTTCGTTAAGATTCTGCCGTATTCTGGAGTGTGTCGGGCATCATGTAGTTACTGCTGGTTCAAGGATCCGGTTCTCATTCCGAAAGTCAATGTTGCTTTCTTCGAGCACCTACCCGGACAGCTAGAGAAGTTAATTCAAGAACGTGGTCGGACGCAAGTCTTGACGTTTACACACTACAAGACGGACTGCTTCGCGATCGACCACCTCACGGGGTTTGCCGGGAAACTGTGTGCGTTCTTCGAAAAGGTTGATGGCTGTTACGTGCAGTTCCTTACAAAGCAAGCAGACGTTCGACCGATTCTCCAATTCTCACCCAAACGGGGAACCATTGTCTGTTTCTCAATCAATGCCGAAACAGTTACGAAGATATTGGAACCAGGTACATCTGAGATTCCGTACAGGTTGCGGGCGGCACAGTGTCTGTCGAATAAAGGCATACCGGTCCTCCTCCGTGTAGACCCCATGTTTTCATTTGATGGCTGGCAAGATGCCTACCGATCACTTGCATTGGCTATTGCGGAAACGGTCAGGCCTCAGAAGATCACACTGGGGACACCTAGGTTTCAGAGTGCGTCGGAAATGGAACGCGTGGTGGCAGCAGTGGAGACGCCCAAGGCGCAGATGATGATGGGCCGGGAAGTCGCGAAGATGGGCTTGAACAAGCCTGGTTTGCCGAGAGGGGGGGTGGCGTGCGAATCGATGGCTTACTTTAAGAACATGCCTATGTCCTATCCAGCGGAGATGCGTGTTAATCTGTATGCTAGCTTTATAGATGCTTGGCGAGAACTTGGAGTCCCTTCCTCTGTAGGTCTGTGCGAAGAGCCTGCCGAGATATGGGACGCTTGCGGCCTCCAATGGCATGGTGACAAGACGCATGACTGCACCTGCAATTTCATTCCATCAGTGGGCGACTTGATGGCGGAGGTATAGAGTATGTGTCCGAACGGTCAAACACAGAAACCCGATGTCTGCATCATAGGTTTGGGCGGGATGGCGACGTTGCTTGCCGTTGTTCTGGCTAACGGTGGAATTTCGACCCGATGTATGCATCCGGCCCGCGACTTCGGGCAACTGAGACTGCGCCTGATCGGCAGTGCGTATGCAGGCTGTGTGTCTGTCTTGTGCAGAACACCCGATTTTTTTTCTGGTTTGCCCAGACCAGACTTAGTGATTGTTGCTTGCAAGTGGCGCGATGTACCCGCAGCCTTTGAGATTTCTCAGAAGATATGGAAAGGCGATTTGCCTCCAATTCTCATGCCGCAGAACGGAATCGTTCAAGATGAGGTAGGGGTGCTGGAGGGCCTAACGATCTTCCCTCTTGTTTCCTACGTCTCCGTGGAATCGTTGGGCATTGGTGTCGCACGGGCTAGTGCCTTCACCAGTCTTCTCACTACGCGAAGTTTGTTGTCTCGGTTAGTTCCTGGGGCTGAGAGGCTCTTGGGGTGTGGCGTCCTTCGCTTGCTTCCGAGCGACGAACTAACGGTTGAGCAGTTCTCCAAGCTTGTTCTTGCATCAACTGGTGCCGTTATGGCACTGCGGAACGTGACCATCGGAGAGGCTTTGCTGTCGGGAGTCAGGCACGAGATGGCCGCCGTCGCCCATGAATCGAGCGCGGTGGTGGATGCCTGTTTGTGTGATCGCAAAGTGGGCCCGCTTGTGGCACGCAAGGTGCGTGATCTGGTCGCCGCTCTGTCGACAGGCAAAGTTCCGAGTTGCAAACAGCACTCTCTGCTGAGTGCTAGGACATCTCTACATATGGACCTGGTGAGGGGACAGAAAAGTGAGGTCGAGCAGATCAACGGCTGGGTGGTGCGCACGGCAAAGGCTCTTGGAATCCGTGCTCCTCTGAACGAGATGATTCTGAGAGAGATCCAGTCTCTTGAGCGGACGCATGTACGCCCTGAGATTGCGGGTAGCTCGGTACAGATTCAATCACGCATTTCCACAACGTTCGAGCAGTTTAGGAAGGGCGTGCCATGCGAGTAGCCTTTGTGATCCCATCAGGACCACCCGACTGCTATCAAAGGCACAGGCTCTTTGTAGATGAGAAACGTCCTTTCATCGGGATCGCTTACCTCGCCGCAGTTCTTCGGAAGGCTGGCGCTTACGTCGAAGTCTTTGATCGGCATCTGCTCGGAGCAACTCCCCAATTCGAGCCGAAGTGGGAAGAGTTCGATGTGGCTGCGTTTTATGCGAGCGTTGCGATGCTGCAGGATCTTGATGCCTTGTTGAGTCGCGCTTCCGGAAAGCTGCGGTGTGTCGTTGGCGGCCCACACGCATCCCTAGATCCCCATAGATGGGCTGGTATGGCGGACGCGGTAGTCGTTGGGGAGGGAGAAAGGGTAATTATCGACGTGCTCACAGGCGCGAACGATAATGCAGTAGTTTTTTCGTCCCGCCTTGATGATCTTGACGCACTTCCCCGTGCCGCCTTCGACTTGTTCGCGTCGCTGCCCTACACATGGAGAGGCGGATGGGTAACAGGAACCGACAAGCCTCCTCCCGTGTGGTTAGCTGGCCAGAGGGTGTGGAATCTGAACACGAGTCGAGGATGCCCATGCAAGTGCGCCTTTTGTACAGTACCAGAGGTATGGGGCCGCCACTATCGATGCCAATCGGCGGACAGGGTGGTTGATGACATGCTCTACTTGCGGTCCGAACATGGGGCCTCTGGTATTTACTTCCGAGAAGACAATTTCTTTGGGCAGCGGCTGCGCGTCATTCAATTATGTGACCTGCTTCTTCGCAAACGCGTTAACATGCCTTGGGTTTGTGAAGCCAGATCAGACTCACTGCAGGACGCCGCCATAATAGAACTTATGCACCGGGCTGGTTGTGTGGGAGTTTACATTGGTGCAGAAAGCGGTTCCGACCGTATCCTTAGACGTATTGGCAAGGGCATCACAAGTGAGCAGACGAGGGTGGCTGTTCGGAACCTGAAAGGTGCGGGAATCAAAGTTGCACTCAGCCTTATGCACGGCTTCTCTTTTGAAACGCCCGATGATGCGGCGATGACGGATGCCATGGTGTCTGAGTGTCAGCCGGACTGCATATGGCGCAATCACTACCTTGGTGTTCCCACCAGCGCTCTATACCAAGAGACAAGAGACTCCAAAGAGTACCTCTACGAGGATGCGCTCGGAATTCTCCACTTAGAGGCCCTAGACGGCGGCTTTGGTGAGCCGAGCGTGCCTTCGGTATTCCTGACTACCCCCGAGGGCGATGGCAATCACCCATGGCCACGAAGAATGCGCCATGAGCTGGCTAAAGTGACTCACTTACTTTTCAAACCAAGTAAGGCGCCAGTCGAGGTCTTCGCGGGGGCTACAGATTGTAATTTGGCCGATTCGATGCGCCAAGTCGTGCATCAAAGGTCCAGGGCGGCCGACAATGCCCGGATGGCACAGCTAGCGGCGACGTTGAAGTCGTTGTCGAGAGACACCATCCGGGTGCAGTTCTATACGAACGGTACACTGCCACCTGAGGAGTGCGACGTGGTCTACACCGATGTTTTTCTGGGGCAGATGGTCGCAATGAGCGACAGAATCCCTGGCTACGCCTGGCCCTCGGGTTTGGCGGACGATGCCTTGCGGCGAGAGGCTGAGCTTGTCGTATCAGCGAAGAGCATTTGGACAACGTCCAAATGGGTGGCCGAGTGGGGCCGGAAGCATCTAGCCGTAGGTGGGCGCATTAAGTATGTCGGCGTGGGGCCATCATTGCCTTCGCCTGCCGAAGTGTTGCCCCTGCCAAAACGCAGGCGTGTGTTATTCGTCGGTAGGGACGGCGAACGCAAGGGGCTCGACCTACTTCTTGCCGCTATTCCGTTGGTCCGGGGGGCCATTCCCGACGTCGAATTAGTTGCTGTAACCACACGCCCGGGTCCGGCCACCGAGGGTGTGCTGTGGCATGAGGCAGTGGACTGCCAGACGGCCCAAGGTGCGCGGACATTGAGTCAGCTTTTCTCCTCTTGTTGGGTGTTCGCAATGCCAACCAAGTTTGATCCTGTTGGCATAGCGTTCATCGACGCGATGGCTCACGGGCGCGCAATAGTAGGGCCGAAACAGTTCATGGTGCCTGAGTTTCTCGAGGAAACAATCACGGGTTTCTCATGCGAGCTGGATGCGGAGAGTATCGCATCGGCCATCTGTAACTGTCTCCGAGACCGCGTTGTTTGCGAGGAAATGGGACGTGAGGCGCGGCGATTACAGTCGACGGAATTCTCGTGGCACACTGTGACGAGTCGTATGCGAGATGATCTCGTGGCCATAAGGGAGAGTGTCTGAATGTTTCCTTGCGAAATGGTCGAGGTTCCGGCTGGGCCGTTTCTGATGGGATGCGATCGCATGACGGCTGAATCCCTGCTGCAGTCATACGGAGGCTATGGAGCGGAACGATATGCAAGGGAGATGCCTCAGCACTGGGTGTGGGTGTCGGGATTCTACATAGATGTTTTTCCCATTACGAATGCTCAGTACCAGATGGCTGTTGAGGAGTGCGTCGTTGACGTTCCTCCTTTGTGGCAGTGCTCGCCATGGAACAGGCCCAACAGTCCAGTGGTGGGAGTTAGTTGGTTCGAGGCCAAGCGCTTTGCAGAATGGCGCGGGTGTGACCTGCCGACTGAAGCGGAGTGGGAAAAGGCCGCCAGCTGGGATTACACGGAGAGAAAGAAGCTCATTTACCCATGGGGAGATCGCTGGTGCCCGAGTCATTCGCTGAACGCGGAATCGATCTCTGGATTGATCATTACTGACCGTGAAACTTGGCAGGCGCGCTTCTGGCAATCGGGGCTTGGCCTTAATAAGGGACATGTGGAAGACGTTGGTTTACGTGAGGGAGATGCCTCCCCATGCGGGGCACGAATGCTCTCAGGTCACGTATGGGAGTGGTGTCTTGACCACTACGACGTTCAAGCATACCAGAGGCGAGAGGCAGGCGTACGCGATCCAGTGATCAGATCTGATGGCTACATGCCCCCGCATGTGCTCAAGGGGGGGTCATGGGTGGACGACAGTAACAGCTGCCGCAGCACCTACCGAATAGGTTCGAGACCTGACGCGTGGGCGTATGGACCTTCTGACGTGGGCTTTCGCTGTGTGTGCCGCAAGCACGCCCCTGCGCCCGTGTGGAAATGCGAGAATGGCCTTTTAATATGACAACCGCCATTACACACCTGCAGATAGAGCCAACCAACAAATGCAACCTGCGCTGCACGTATTGTGTGGGACGTAAGATGTTGCCTCAAGGACAATTGAATCGCCAATTGTTCGAGGCAGTCGTGCGGTCCGCTCCAAGTATCCGATATATTGATCTGCATGGTGAGGGAGAACCCACGCTCCACCCTGAGTTCGCAATGATGATGCGAGAACTGCGGGCACTCGGGATCGATGTTGGATTCATCACTAACGGCTTGCTCGTCACACAGGATATGGCATCTGTAATCGTCGATCTTGGTGTACGTTCCGTTGGAATCTCCCTTGACACACTCGATCCTCATGTTGCGGCAGAGCTTCGTGGCACCGGTCCACAAGTGCCGCTGACGGCGGCCAAAGCCTTGCTTTCCCGGCGTTACAACGGGTGCCGTCCTGACGTCTATTTCTGCGCCGTACTGCTTCGACGGACCTTCCTGAAGTTCGACGATCTCATTGCCCTGAGCAAGGACCTTGGTATGAGCCCGCCATCAGCACAACCTCTTCAGCGGAAGCAGGACTATGTTGCTCACTACCCTCCAGAGCTGAATGGCGAGCAACTCTCGATGGAACAGACTGAGTGGTTGCAGTGGTACCTGAAACGTAGATCCGAACAGCGCCGGATGAGTGGACTTCGCACTTACTATGAGGATCTGTTCGTCGGACGAGAACACGAACCGTGTCCGTTCGCGCAACACAGCCTTTATGTCAGAGCTAACGGGGGTGTCTTTCCCTGCTGCTTCTGTCAGACTGACCTGCTCCGATTTGGCAAGGCGACGGTGGACGCGGGGGTTGAAGAAGTGACTTGCTCACCTACGCGCATGGCATTGATTGCAGCATTCGAGGACGGTGAAACACCTGACGCGTGCAAGGGTTGTTGGGTGCCCTGCCGAAGCAACCAAAAATGGGAGGAGTCAGATACTAATGTCCGATAGTGGTCCAGAAGTCACTGTTATAGTCCCTACGGTAGGCCGTCAAGCGCAGTTGGAACGGTGCCTGTCTGCCTTGCGGATCCAGAAGGGAGTGCAACGGCTTAGCGTGATTGTCGTGCACAACCACACTCGAAAAATTGAGGACACGACTTACGGTGGTGACGTGAGAATAAGACATATCAGAGAGCCGAGGATATCAGTAGGCCGCGCCCGAAACACTGGTCTGGCCGCCGCCCAAACCCCGTGGGTGCTTTATACAGATGACGATTGCGTTGTGCCTGCCCACTGGGTGGTCGAGCGTCGCGCATTTGTTTCAAGCCATCCCGAAACCGTTTGTATCGGAGGGTTAATCTCCGAGCCAAACACCCAGGGGTGCATCAACAGCTTTATGCATCGACTGAACTACATGGGGACAGCGCGGACGATGAAGATGCGGCCTGGAAACATACCGAGCATGGGGTGCGGAAATCTCGCTTTCCGCCGGGATGTCTTGCTGACGCTAGGCGGATTCAATGAACGTATCACTTCTGGCGAGGATTACGAGATTTTAGTTCGTCTTCGAGAAGCTGGCCACAGTTTGGCTCTTGATTACAACGGTGAACCCGTCAAGCATATGCCTGTCACCGATCTCAGGCGTTTCGTGAGTCGTTACCTCTGGTATGGCAAAGGGGTCGCTCAGATCGCTATGCTTCACGGTCTTGACTGGGAATCGCACCGCATCTATCTCAGAGACCTCAACGCTGCTGAGATTGCACGTGCAGCCCATCGGTTCGCGCTTGAAGACCTGAGAAACACAAGGTGCCATCCAGGCACCCCCCGTTTGCACTTGCCTGCACACGTTGTCCTCGCATATGTGCGAGCACTGAGTTGGCAGCTTGGCGCATTTAGTCAGTTGCGCAAGGGGGTAAATACACGTTATGAATGAGCCCTCCGTTGGTGTAGCTGTCATTGCGCAGGGAAAGGACCTCCATCGGCTAGTGGCCGTGACTTCGATGAACCCAGGACTGACGCTACTTGCGGTCTGGAGCCCCGATCCTGCCGAGAACGCCGCAGCCTCTGCGAGGTATCTTCTTAGTGTTTACCAATCTTTAGAGCACATGCTGGATAGCGTTGCTGCCAACGTTGTGCTCGTTGGTGGATTTGGTACTGTAGCTCCATGCCTGAGCGCACTTGCGTGCGGTTGTACCGTGGCATCGCTTTTGCCTTTTTGCAGCGGACGGGAAACGGCGGACCCAAGCATTTGGTCGGCAGTTAGCGCTCATTCAGAGAAGTGGGTTGCAATCGGTCCCGCATGGCCTTCTCACAGTGCCCAAGGTATTCCAAAACGGTGGGAGTTGTCTGAACAGGTTGTGTGGCATGAGGCTCAGTTCCAATGGGCGAGAGAGCAGGCTCAACCCTACAGCGTGGTTGACTTCTTGGTTTGCCGTCTGGCCATCAGTCTCGTTAGCTTGTCACAGCTTTGGCACGATTGCGTAGAGATAGTCCCTGCTCGGGTCGCATACGCCACATCAGCGGAGGGGGCGTCACTCGCGGGGGTCGTGGGGACAACGAATGGTGATTGCGATTTCGATTTTCGACTGTCAACCCACCGGTCTAGGGCGCTTTCCTTGCGGAGTGTTGAATCCGAATGGTCAATTGTAGCCGAGAACTGGACCAATGGCAGTTCTCTCCCCATTGCTGATGCGATAGGACACTTAACGTCAGTGCCCACGCCTGGTGCAGTTCCAAGGGGGGGCGATGTGCTGCGTATGGTCTCTGAGATCTGGGACTGCCTTGCGCAACGACCGTCATGATTGGCAGAAAGGACATTTGACAATGCAGGACATCGCAATCGTAGTAGCGCATCCGGATGATGAGACCCTTTTGTACGGCGGTACGATCGCCAGCCACAAGTCAGTGAACTGGCACATCGTGTGTGTTACCGATGGTGGAGACGGACGTGATGGTGCGCGTCGACGCAATGAATTGGAGTCTGTCTGTGGAGCTCTTGGAGCCGCATCTGTGCAGGTGTTGGGCTATCCAGATAGATACCGCAGGCCCATTGACGTAAGAGGACTTGTAGAAGACCTGAGAAAGCGGGTGCCAGAAGACGTGGATGTCGTGTTGACGCATGCCTTCGCCGATGTACACCATCATCACAGAGAAGTGCTGGTTGCGTGCTGCTTGGCGTTTGGAGACAGCGATCTGGCAATGTTCAGACCCTCCCATCGGATACCGTCTCAAATCGCAATAGAGAAGCACCGCATTCTTCGTGATGGCTATCCGTCTCAAGTCTGGAATGAGGAATTGCTTCTACGGTATCCGTGGTGTCGTGAAGGTGCTGACTCGCCTGCCATCTCAATCGGTGGGACCTTTCCTCTTAAGCGAGACCTCGTGCATGAGGAAATATGGAATGGTCTAGAGGCAAGCGGATTGTTGCAAGCAGGCAGCGTGGAGCAAGTGCGACTCCGGTTTGCTGGCAGAGAAAGCAAGTCCAGAGCGACGAGATTATGCGCGAAGAAATGCATCGACAGCGCACTGCTTCAAGCGTTCCGGAATGCCGGCGTGGAGCGTATAGCCGTTGGTCGAACACATCATCTCAATCAGGTGGCAGCCCTAATGATTTTGCTTCAGGATCTGGCGATGCGTGACTCTCTGTTAGTATATAGGACCAAAGACCGTGATGGGTCGGCTGCGGTTTCGTTTTGGGTGAGACACGAACATCGCGTGTACTTCGCAATGTCACCAGGCACATTGTGCGCGCGGGATGTGCTCCAGATCCAAGGAGCGATCCAAAGAGAAGGTGTAGAGGAGTTGTGGTTTCCGGCCGGCCGCTATGCGGACAGCATTGAGGAGTTAGATGCGTCCGTCGAGGTCGAATTAGGCGCATCGATGTGTGGGGAGTTCAATGGAGCAGCCGATTTGTGGGGAGACTGGTGATGCCTCGGTTCAGTAAGATCGGCTCTTCGATAGTGACTGTGCTGGTCTTCATTGCCAGTATTCCAACTGTGCTCTGCATCGGCATTGTTGAGGCACTTATGAGAATCCATGCTTTGATCAATCGGAGGGCGCGCAAGGCCTACGAGCATGTTCTGCTCATTCCCGACCCCGTGCTGGGTTATCGGAACCTTAGCTCGTTCGATTCACGCATGGTTGCTGCTGAGGCCCGCACTTTGGACTACCACGGGCGCATCAAGGTTACTACGGACCGATTCGGTTTTCGCAATGTTCCCAGCAACCCAGTAGACGCAGATGGCCAGGCCATCGTCGTTGTTGGGGATTCGTCCACTTTTGGTTGGAATCTGAGTGATGAGACAAGCATTCCGTCAAGGATGGCATATATCCTCAATCAGACCGGAAATACCACGTGGCGTGTCATCAACGCAGGAGTGAATGGGTTCTGTACTCTTCAGATGTTCCGCCTCTCGCTGGACATCCTTCAGGAAACGCGTCCCAATTATCTCTTGGTCTGTTCTGACTGGAACACGTTCTTCAACACACTGAGGTATCGATCTCTCTGGCGCCCAGGCTGCATGGCGGGGTTAGCTCACAGCGACCTTCCAGACCGATACGCGCAGTCCCCCTTCGAGACCTTCCGCCTCTGCGGCCACGTAGCGCAAGTGTTTGGCAACGCGCGACTGCGGCATCAGCATGGCCTTGGGTGGCTACCCTCACGTAGCGACCGATGGAAGGAAAGCCGCCTTTACCTCCAATCTCAAGCATGGCGACGTGAAATGTGCTCAAACCTGCATGCTCTTGCGTCTGCGGCGCGGAATTGCGGCGCAGTGCCGCTGTTCACGACCGTGGCAGGCCTGTGTCATCCGTTGGCGTCTGCAGATGAACGAAAAGTGATCAGCACCTACACGTCTAAGCATGTGGTGAGCGTACGACGTGGGTCAGAAGAACTTAGCGCTGAAGCGTTCGATTTCTGGGCAGACTCGATGCGAGAAATCAACTCTGTCGTTAGAGATGCCTGCGAGCTGTACGCCGTGGACCTGATTGACGTCGAAGCCGCGATGGCGCAGCTTCGGGGCGAGGCGCGTGCGAATGCGTTTTGCGATCTCTTTCATTATAGTCCCTATGGTGCAGACTTCGTGTCACACATAGTGGCTAAAGCAATCAGCGACCAGGAAAGCTGTGCAACCCGGCCGGTAGGCTTGGCAACGCGACAATCGTAATAGGAGGGAACAATGACGCCAGACTCTGAGACCAAATGCCAACTCGACAGAGCCTGTGAAGAAGCTGAGCGCCGAGCGACTGAGTTTGAAGCTGACTTCGCCTTTGTCGATACTTTCCTCAAGCCTTTCCCATACGTCATAGCGCTAGTCACAGCCAAGAAGGTAGGTGTCCTTGGTGCCTTGAGCGTTGAGGGCTGCCGCCCCGAGGCGCTCGCATTGGCCAGTGGCCTTTCAGAGGACAGAGTTCGTTCCATTCTGCGCCTTTTGAGCGAAATGTCGGTTGTCGAAGGCATAGGATCGGACAATCTGAGGCTGACCCAGAGGGGAAAGCGCATCAGCGCTGAGTGGTTCGGCCATCCGGTGATTGGGGCGCATCTGCGAATGTACGAAATGATTCTCCCGAGCTTGCCAGACTATGCGATGATTCTCGCCGCCGAGATGCCCGGATCCGCAATGCACTGGCCGCCTCAGGACCATGGCGCGTCCGTGGATTTCGAGGGCTTTATGACGCCCACCATTAGGTTCGTCGCTGCGTGGCTGGACAAGGTATTCGATTTCTCTGACACCCCCAACCTGCTGGACGTTGGAGGCGGAGACGGCTCGATGGCGGCACTCCTGTGCGGCAAACATCCATCGTTGAAGGCAACAGTCCTGAACCTTGAATGGGCTCGTGAGGCGGTTCACAGAACGGTGGAGCAGCACAGTGTTGGTTCGCGCGTCAGTTTCTACGGCGCTGACTTCCTTTCGCAGCCACTTCCATCGGGATACGACGTCATCCTGTTCTCCAGAATGCTGTGTGACTGGGGAGATGACGTGGTCAGGAGATTACTTAATGGTGCTAGCAGCTCGTTGCTTACTGGAGGCGCCGTCATAATAGTTGAAGCCCTCGCATCACCCAAGAAGCAGTGGAACAGTGACCCGTGGTTCCTGTTCTGGGAGACCCTCGTGCCGGGGTACGCTCAGAACGGCTTCAGGACCGAGGCCTGCTGGCGATCCTTGTCTTCAGTAACGGGCTTTGTTATCGAGGATATTCACATCTGCCGGAACCCTCCACTTCAGGGGATAGGTGCTATCGTGCTGAGAAGATCACCTTGAGACAGGATGCCACTACGCAACTATCGCAGACTGCGTCCGTACGGGGGGTAGAGGTGTGCCAAGTAACGGGAGACACCGTTCCATGGCACGGGGCTCTCTGTAGGAGCAGGTGTGTCGCGCATCGGCATCTCCCGATGCGTGATATGAATAGGACTTTCTGCGTCCTCTGCTGCTCCGAGTGAGAACCCGTTTCTGGTAGCGAACAGGAGGAGATATGGACTTCAGTGAAATGGCTCGAATGATGAGCAATGCGACGGGCATGGATCTGGAAAGTGCGTACGGTAAAGTCTTCTCTGCGCATCTCCCTCCTCCGATCCGCAATTTCGATGATCTGCGGCAAAGACTGGACTCAGGCCCGCTCAAGCCTATTCCCAAGACTTGTCTGCCGGGTGTCAGTGCCAAGGAATTCGTCGACATGGCGACCAAGAATTTCGGCATGGACCGCCCCTCCGCTATGGCCGCTTTCGCGCATGAGACCGGCCGCGATTTGGAAAGCGTTGTCCATGAGGCAAGCGCCCCAGACATGAAACAATTCAACGGAACATTCACCCCGCCCTCTACTCGGCCTTGGGCGTCGCCGCCAGCGGGTGTGGGCACACGTTTTCCGAGTGCCTGTGCGGCACCGCTTGGCACATGGCGGACTACAGGGCAATCGTATGCAAGTTCGGAAGCGGATCGTGAGCTTCTGGCTCGTGTACAGAATACAGATCTCTCCGATTCGAAGAGAGAAGGCGCGCTCCGCGAATTGATCGAGCACGGTGCTGTTGATGAACTTTATACGCTTGTGAACGACACCGACCGCTGCGATAGTTGGCGGAAACGGTCTTTGGACGCGCTTTGCCGTGAGGCATGCCGGTCAGGGGCTGCGTTAGATTGTCTCTACCGGTTGGTCAATAACACCGATCGATGCGATTCCTGGCGTCATGAGGCGTTGAGGACGGTGATCCGATCTGGCCGCGTTGATCAACTTGAACGTCTGGTAAACAACACCGACCGTTGTGACAGTTGGCGGAAGGAATGCTTGGATGCCTTGTGTCGGATGGCCTCGTCATACGACGTTGCAGAGTGTCTGTTGCGCATTGTCAACAACACGGATCGATGCGATTCGTGGAGGCATCAGGCATTGCGGGCGTTGATCGATGGCGGGTGCCGCAGTCAACTTCGAGAGATCGCGGACAACACTGACCGTTGCTCAAGTTGGCGTCGCGAGGCCCGCGATGCTCTGGGAGGGGAATAGCCTGACGCGGAAGTGCGAAGGACGCAGAGTTTATGAATGCTGCGGATCAGAGTTTGCTCGCGTGGCTGCAATCCCAAATCAACTCGGGGCGGCGAACGATCACTGTGCCTGGGAGTTTGATGAAAGATGCCAGCCCGGACGGGTTGGCCGAAGCCCGCCGCCTGGCGAAACTGTGCGGTGTTGAGTTGGTCGTTCAGGGGTAGGGACAAACGATGTCCTTCATGATGCTTGTAAGGCATTCGACGGTGCTCGGTCATCCCGATAGCCAGTTCAAATCACAAGGAGGTGCATCATGTCGTTGTTCAAAGCGTTAACAGGGTTCCTGATGTTCCAAGAAGACGTCTGGAATCAAGGGGATAAGGAATCTGGCAATAGCA
>Ga0209066_10004112_pt1 | contig 16072 bp, 8 predicted proteins | sample All_14_2_FD_187198 | JGI IMG/M metagenome (GOLD analysis project Ga0209066, IMG submission 187198) | Freshwater microbial communities in response to fracking from Pennsylvania, USA - Allegheny Zone_MetaG_DW_15 (SPAdes) (version 2) ...
TCAACGGTTTCCTGCAGCATCACCGACAGGTGCATAGTCCCTCCAGACACATCTCGTCGAAAAATGATCGCGCAACAAAACGCACCTGCCAGGGCTCCGCGTCCGTCTCCCGGACAGAAGCGTCATGCCCGCGATCTAAATCACTTGTCAACCCGCGCGCCGGTCCGCCGCGCGGCATCCGCTAAAACGCCAGCGCCTCGCACGCGGCCGCCAGCGCCGCCTGGTCAACCGTCTCCGCCTCAGGCCGCAGCTCCGGCGACCAGAGTTGGACCCGGTTCATCGCGCCGATCATCACGACCGTGTCGGTCAGCTTCGCGAACGCCAGCAGCCGGTCCTTGATCCGGATACGCCCCTGGACATCCACAACCGCCTGCTCCGCATTCTCGCCGAACACCCGCAACGCCGAACTCGCGCTTTTATCGAAGAGCGCACGCTGCCGCAACTTCTCCAGCCGCCCCTCCATCTCCGCGGGCGGAATCAGGTTCAGGCACTTCTCGTTCGGGTCGGGAAAAACATAGACGTAAGCGGGCGAGCCCATCAGGTCCCGCCAGCCGGCGGGCACTGTCAACCGCCGCTTCGGATCCAATGCGTGATCGAACCGCCCGACCAGTAAACCCGGTCCGGCAGCCGCCACCGCACTCTGTCCGTTCGCAAACGCCATATTTTGACCTTTTGTGACATTATTCAACACCTTTCCCCACCGAAAGTCAATGCCAAAGGCCCTCTGGCAAGGTTTGGAATAGTAATATTAAGTTATTATACAAGAACGTGTTGCGACTAAATTGATGAAACGGCATGAAGTTTTTTTTTAATTTTTTTAGCCATTTAATTGCTCCACCGACCCTCCCTAAGGCAAAAATCCGACTTTCTCCGGTTTTAACTCTGCGCCGATAGCGCCTAGGCGCGCGTCTCGATGCACCCGTTTGTTGTTCAAAAAAACAGATAAATGTTTTCTTTAACGCATGCTTCCAGACACGCGTGTTACAGTGCTAATGTCTTTTGAGACTGTGTATTGCGGGTCGCCCCGCCAACTTCCAAATTCACACAGAACAAGGATCTGCCGCCCATGAGAACAGCTAGAAGCCATCTGTTATGTGACGTGCTTCTGAGTTCCGGCACACTTGGGGAGCGGAAGACCGAAAACAACCAACTAAGCACGGTCTACATTTCCAGCACCGTGTTTTCACTCCGATAAACCTTCCCATGAAACTCAGCCTCCTGCTCTCCTTCGCCGCGTTCACCGTTGCCGCCGCGCAGGTCAAAAGCCCTGTCGCCAACATCGACAGCAGCAACTATCTCTGCCACGTCCATCGCGTCTCAGACGCAAACCCGGAGGAGACGTTCAGAACCTACGTCGGCGCGCTCGCGCAAGCCGGTTTTAAAACCGCGGTCTTCTGCGTCTGTTCCAAGCGGACCAATTACGCGAGTGACGTCTGGGAGCCGTGGTGGAGCGGCTTCGACCCGGCACAAGGTGTGGATCAGCCGTTCTTCAGCGGAACACCGGCGGGCGAGTCCGCCCATTGGTTTCCGATCGTCAAACAGTATCTGGACTTTCATGCCCGCGGATTGGATTACCCGGCCCTGGCGATCCGGCTCTCGCGCGGCCACGGGCTCTCCCCGTGGCTCAGCGTGCGCATGAACGATGTCCACAACGGCGCGCAGGCGGGACACTTCAAGCATGGCTCGTTTGTGAAAGCCCATCCCGAGTTCCGCAGGAAAACCGGGCGCTCCGACTACTCCTCGTACACGCTGGATTACGCCCGTGAAGAGGTGCGGGAACATTACTTGAAACTGATCCGCGAACTGCTGGCCCGCTATGATATGGACGGCCTGGAACTTGACTTCATGCGCGAGCCCTTCCTGTTCAGCGATGGCGAGGAGGCGGCAGGCGCCCGAATCCTGACCGGCTGGCTCACAGAAAAAGTGCGGCCGCTGGTCGCCGAGGCCGCAGCGCGACGGGGCCGTCCCATGCTGCTCAGCGCGCGGGTGCCCTCGGATCCGGATACGGCCACGGCGTTGGGTTTCGACGTCAAAACATGGATGGCAACAGGTCTCTTTGACGTGCTGGTCCCTACCCCGCGCTGGGCAACCCTCGAGTTCGACATGCCCTGGGAGAAGTGGCGAACACTGCGGGGCGCCCAGTCAAGCCCCGCTCTGCTGGCCGGCATGGAGGCGGGTTACCGTCCCTGTCCCAGCGTCAAGCAGCAGACGGTCACACGGGAGTTGCTCCGGGGAGCCGCCTCTGCCGCGCTCGCCGCAGGCGCCGAAGGCATCTACACTTTCAATTTCTTCCCGACAGACAAACACTCGTTCCTAAATAAAACATCGGGCATCGGCTCGCTCGAAACCCTGTTGGGCGACACGCGCACCCACGCGGTCACCTACCGAGACATTCTCGCCCCCTCGGAAGAAGCCCGGCCCCAATTGCCTTTTTCCAATCAAGAGGGAGACATCCGTCTGGCCATCGCCCCTGTCGCAAAAGAATCCGCGCTGACGTTAACGCTCGGATTGCGCCTGCGGGGAGAGCCATTCCGCGTGCCTGACATCACGCTCGGCGGGCTCCCCCTGAAACTGGAACAGACCGGAACCAACTCATCCGGACTCGTGACGGCCGCAGGCACCTTCACGGCGTCACAGGGTCTGCCTGCCGGACACCTGTTGGCGCATGTGTCGTGGGGCAAGCGTAAACCGGTTGAGATCCGAAGCGTGGCGTTGACCGTCACACCCAAACTGTCCCCCCGGCTCAAGACCGCGTCGGCCGCCGATGTGGACGGCCAGGCCTACGACCTCGTCGTCATGGGAGGCACGCCCGGCGGCATCGCCTGCGCGGTGCGTGCCGCACGCGAAGGCCTCACGGTGCTTCTGGTGAATCACACGCAACACCTCGGCGGATTCATCACCAGCGGCGCGGGCGGCTGGGAAGCGCCTTACGACGGATTGCGCTCGCCCCTGTACGGCGAAATGCGCACCGGCGCGACCGAGTACTATCGCCAGACGTATGGCGAAGGTTCTCCGCAGCATCTCGCCTCCATGCCGGACGCTACGAGCCGCGCACACATCGACCGCGCCAAGGTCGAGCCGCGCGTCGCGGAGATGCTCTTCAACCGGATGGTCGGAAGAGAAGCAACGCTCACCGTGCTGCTCGGGCATGTCCCTGCCGCGGCCCGACGTGATGGGCCGCTCTTGAAAAGTGTCGTCCTCAAACCCCTGCGCGGCGGCGGCTCCGTCACGGTCACGGCCAAAGTGTTCGCGGACGCCCTGTACGAGGGCGACCTCATGGCCGCGGCAGGCGTCAGCACCCGCATCGGCCGCGAGGCCCGCAGCCAGTACGGAGAACCGCACGCGGGCGTGATCTACACGAAGGAACGGCCCAAGGCGCCCGGCCAGCGCGGCTTCCCGATGGACGCCGACAAAGGCCTTCTCAACATCCGCTACAACAGCCACGCCACCGCCGAGATCGTTGAAGGGCCGCAGAGCGGCGAGGCAGACAGTTCGGTGATGGCTTACAACTACCGCCTGATCCTCACCCGCAATCCGAGCAACCGGGTGATGGTCGCCAAACCGGAAAACTACGACGCGGCTCTCGCGAAACTCGCCGCAGGCACCGGTCTGACGCCGAACGTCGTGCCGAACTTGCCCAACGGCAAGATCGCCTGGAATCACCGCGGCCGCCTCGTCGGACCGCAGAACGGCTACCCCGGCGGAGACTGGCCGGAGCGCGAACGCATCTCCCGGCAGTACCTCGACGCCATGCTGATGGCGCTCTGGTATATCCAGAACGATCCTTCGGTCGATGAGCGCAAAAGAGACGCGTTCGCCGGATACGGGCTGGCCGCCGACGAATTTGCCGACAACGGCAACATCCCGTATGAAATCTATGTGCGCGAGGCTCGTCGCCTTGTGGGACGCGCTGTCTTCACGGAGCACGACAACATGATCGCGGAAGGCATCGCCCGCACGCCGGTTCACGCCGACAGCGTCGCGATCACCGACTGGCCCGTCGATTCCGTGGCCTGCCTGCCGAGGAGCGTCGACGGCAGCAATGCGGACGGCGTCTTCTTTCTCGCCGAGGTGTGCCGCCCCGCGCAGGTGCCTTACCGCTGCCTGCTGGCGAAAGAGGTGGACAACCTGCTCGTGCCGGTCGCGCTCTCAGCCTCGCACGTCGGCTGGGGCTCGATCCGGCTTGAGCCCGTCTGGATGCAGACCGGCGAAGCGGCCGGCTTCGCCGCAGCGCTCGCCGTGAAGCACAACACGACGCCCGCCGCGCTCGACCCCAACCTTCTAATCCGGACGCTCGTGAAGAAACATGTGATGGTGAGCTTTTTCAACGATGTGGACGTGACCTCGGATGAGCCTTGGGTGCCCGCCGTGCAATACTTCGGCACCCAAGGTTTCTTCGCCTCCTACGACGCCAAGCCCGACGCGCCTCTGACCGATACGCTTGCAAAGGTCTGGGCAAGCGGGTTCGCCCAACTGCGTGACGGCAAAGCCGACCCTCACGCGCTGGCACGTGCGGTCGCGAAAGCCGAAAGCAGCGCCCCGGCAGAACCGGTGACCATGAAACGCTTTCTGGAAATGTTGAGCCACTCTCAGTCGAGTCAGAACACAACCCCGCTCACGCGCGGAGAGGCATGCCGCCTGATGTTCAAGATTATGGAGAAATGTTTTCTTTAACGTTTTCTTCCGGCCGGCATGGTACATTGTTAACGCTTTGGAAAAGCGATGGTCAAGTATGAGCGGTTTTTATCCTTCATCGGCGGACACGGTTATGTCGCGGGTAATCGCGCGACAACAGGAGGAAACTGAAATGTGTAAAGTACAGATGGCGGCGGCTCTGTCGGCAGTCGCGATGTTTATGGCGGGCACTCTGACGGCGGCGGAGACCGTTACCCTGAAGGCCACGCTGGTGTCCGACACCTTCTTCGCCTCTAACAACCCTGACACCAAGTACGCGTCGTCCACGACCTCCGTAACGAGCGCGCCCTATTTCTACTGTGCGCGAGATAATTCGTCTGTCACCCGCTTTTCTGCTTTCCAGTGGCGTCTTCCGATCTGCCCGTCAAACATGCGGATTTCAGAGGTGCGCCTCAGCATTTACAGCCAAGCCGGCACAAGCGGTGCCGGCACCCTCGGGTTTGCCGCCTTGAACGATAATCCCAATCTCGCGGTCGCGACATGGAACACGTGCGTCAATAACGGTTACATTACGGGAAGAGATGCGACAACCTATGTGGCTCAACTTGGCGCCAATGCCCTCTGGTTGGCTGAAACGCTCACCAACGCCACGTCTGTTTGGCGCTGGAACACCTTGCGGTCTTCTCAAACATTCACCTCCGGACTGACGAACACGCTTGCAGAACATGTCAGTGCCACACTATCTCCTTCGTCTTCTAACACACTGACTTTGCTGGCTTTGCCGTTATCGGGGAATAATTTAACTGAATGGCGCGGCGGCTCTCTGGAGGCGGGCTCGAACACGACCATGGAAATCGACTTCGTTCCTGCGGATATCGCGCTCTCAGTACCCGTCACGAACAACCTGCTCGTAGCGCTCCAGAGCTCGTTTTCGATGACAAACGCCGACGGGGGTGTCGCGATCTGGCCGGACGGCGCCCCGCTCGGCGGCTGGCAAGACTTCAGCCAAACGGTGACGAACAGTCAACCCGTCCTCGTGACAACGGATCTGCCGAACGGCCATGCGTTTCCCGTGCTTGATTTCACACAGTCAATGCTGCACCACCTTGAATTGGGGGCGACCCCCGCTCTGGAGACCAACACCTTGACCTGGTTTGTGGTCTTCAAACCGGACATGGCCGGCGTCGGCAACTCACGCGCGCTGATGGCCTCCGCCTACACCTCCGGAGCCGGCAGTTCCGGAACAGCCTTAGACTATCTGTGGGGCAGCATGATCAGCGGAACAACGGGTGATTTCCTCGCGTTCTCCCGCACGAGTGCGGGCACGTTGACATACGCCGCCTTCCAACCGGACGTGAGCAACCAGTGGTTCACGATAAGCGGTACCTGGAACGGCACGGCGGCAACCCTGAATGGCAACGGCGTGAGAAGATTGATCGGGCGACTGCTGGCACAGGACCGCACACCCTATGCCAACGCAACCGCCACCGGCGTCGACGCCCTCCCCGCAGGCCACAGAATGACACGGATCGGCCGGCTCAGTGGCGGCGAAGACACAAGCCGTCTTTTCGACGGCCAGATCGCCGAAATCCTGATCTACAACACCGCCCTGTCTAACACCGACGCGGATGCCGTCATGGAATACCTTGACCGGAAATATTTCAAAGTGCTCGGCACCCTCTTCAAAGTGTACTGAAAGGGAACATGAAACGTTTTCTTTCAAGACGACATGTGATGCTGTAATCGGATTTTGTAACCGTGAAGGAGACGGGCACCCGATTGGTCACCTTCATCGGGGAGGGACTGTCACGGCGCGGGTAACCGTGCCCCAACGGGAGAAAAGGAAATGCGTGAAACAAAGATGGCTGCGGTTCTGGTCGCCTTAGCGACGACCCTGGCGGGATCGCAGGCATTGGGTGCCCTCTCGGCCTCCGTCCTTGTGGACGCCACCACCTGCAGGTACCGGCACTGGTCAACGGCCTACACCAATACCGTTCCCTTGCGGTGGGATTGGATACAGGATGCGACACACGCCAAGCTGGACATCGTTGGCATGAACGGCACGTTCACCACGAATTTCGCGGCCGGCGTCTCAAACTGCCTTTGGCACGCCTTCGACACTGCGGCGACTTCGGAAGAGGACGTTTACGACCTGACCCTCACGGTCTACAGCGACGGCGAAACGGTCCTTGAGACCTTGACCGCGAGGTTGGCCGTCGTGGCCGGAGCCGGCGGCGGAGCGGCGGTCAACGCGGTGGCCGAAAGCGCGGCTTGGTCCAAAGTCAGAAAGAACGTCGTGATCCCTTATGACGCGGCATGGGATCCAGCGGCGACGAACGCCTTGTCAGCGACACTGGCGATTGAGAAAGTCGGCGGACTTTCGCAGACCAACGCCTTCACGGATGCGGCCGGATATTACGGCTGGAAACTTGTCCATGCCAACTGGGGATACGGCACATTCAACCTGTCGCTCACCTTTCCCGAAGCACTCGAACCTTTGACGGCAACGCTCACGCGACCGATCGAGGGAACCATGGTCCGAGTGCAGTAGACCCCAAAGGAAGAAACCTACAAACTGGGCGACCCGCCAAGCGGATTAACGTGCAACCAGGAGACGAGAGAAATGAAAACGATGAACCGGTTTTTTGAAATGTTGATCCTCTGCCTCACACTCGGGGCCGTCGTCGCCGAGGGTTCTTCAGTCACCGATGTGGCAATCCGTCAGCGCTGGCCGTGGAGCCGGCTGGTAGACATCGAGTATGTGCTGGACAACGGCGACCCGGACGCGACGGCGAATATCCTGTTGCGGGCGTATGACGGCACAACCGCCCATCCGCTCAATATACCCGCCGACTCTCTCTCCGGAGACCTTTATCAAGTCAAGCAAGGCTTCCGGCGCATCGTTTGGGACCCGACGAAAACGGCGTACACGAATGAGCCGCTCGTCAGTTTCCGGGTGGACCTGACCCCCACCCCGCAACCGCTCTACATGATCGTCGACCTCACGAAAGAAGCTGGATCCTCCAATCAAGTCGAATACGTGTACGAGGAGACGCTTGCCAGCGGCGCCTACGGCGCGGTGCAGACCAACCCCGTTCCGGGCGTCAACTCCGTGATCTGGACCGGCGTGACCAACAACCCCGTTTACGCCACAGACAAACTCGTCCTGCGCCGTGTCCAGGCCGGTACGTTCCCGATGGGCTCGCCGGTGAGCGAGCTCGGACGCACCGCCACCTCCGAGGACCTGCACACCGTCACGCTCACGAAGGACTATTACATCGGCGTTTTCGAGGTCACCCAGCAGCAGTTGAACCACATCACCAACCACTGGCCGTCGTCCTTTAAGAATACGGATTACCGCGCTGCGCGCCCGGTCGAGAACATCAAGTTCACCGACATCCGAGGCTCGTCCATCGGAACGAACTGGCCCTCCAGCCATGCGGTCGATCCGGATTCCTACATCGGCAAACTGCGGACGCGGACCGGCTTCAGCGGCTTCGACCTGCCGACCGAAGCGCAATGGGAATATGCCTGCAGGGCAGGGACCGACACCGCGCTGTACACGGGCGAGAACCTCACAAACACAGCCAGCGACGCGAGACTCGACGCCGTGGGCCGGTATCAATACAATGGCGGCAAGATCCCTCCCTCATGGACCACCCCCGACCAATATTGCGTGCCAACAAACGGAACCGCCCTCGTCGGCTCTTATCTTCCCAACGCCTGGGGACTGTATGATATGCTCGGTAATGTCCAGGAGTCCTGTCTTGACCGTTTCGCAACATCGCTCGGTACGGGCGCCGTGACAGATCCTGAGGGATTGGGGACCTCCACAAGCCGTACGGCGAGAGGCGGGACTTGGGGTTCGGGTGCGGGATCCAGCCGCTCTGCCTCACGTGCGGGACAAGATCCGGCCGTCAGCAGCTGGATCCGCGGGTTCCGCCTGATCTGGATGCAACCCTAATCGCGGGAGCTGACCCGCCCACCCCATATCGACGAGGAACAAGACCCATGCGCTTTGAAGACATCGTCAGAACGGCTCTGAGAATCGCTCTTTGCTTCGGCTGGGCAGCCGGAATGACCGCACCTGCCCACGCGTCCGAAACAAACTCGCCTGTGCAGGCAATCCCGCCTGTTAACGCCGCGTCGCCCGCCGATGTGAACGGCAAGTCCTATGACCTCGTCGTGGTCGGCGGCACGCCGGGCGGCATCGCCTGCGCGGTGCGTGCCGCGCGCGAAGGGCTGAGCGTGCTGCTCGTCAACCACACGCGGCATCTCGGCGGTTTCATCACCAGCGGCGCGGGTGGCTGGGAAGCCCCGTATGACGGGCTGCGCTCACCTCTGTACGGCGAAATGCGCACCGGAGCGGCCGAGTATTATCGCCAAACCTACGGCGAAGGTTCGGAGCAGCACGTCTTCTCCCTCCCGTCTGCAACGAGCCGCGCCCACATCGACCGGCCCAAGGTCGAGCCGCGCATCGCGGAACTGCTCTTCAACCGGATGGTCGAGCGCGAGAAGACGCTCACGGTGCTGCTCGGCCATGTTCCCGCCTCTGCGGAACGCGAGGGCTCGCTGCTGAAATCCGTCACGCTCAGGCCGATGCGAGGGGAGAGTTCGGTCACGGTCTCCGCCAAAGTCTTCGCCGACGGCATGTACGAGGGCGACCTCATGGCCGTCGCCGGCGTCAGCAACCGCATCGGCCGCGAGGCCCGCAGCCAATACGGCGAGCCGCACGCGGGCGTGATCTACACGAAGGAGCGCCACAAGGCCCCCGGACAGCACGGGTTTCCCTTGGCGGCCGACAAGGGCGAACTGAACATCCGGTACAACAGCCATGCGACCGCCGACATCCTTGAGGGCCCCGACAGCGGCGAGGCCGACGGTTCGGTCATGGCCTACAACTACCGCCTCATCCTCACACGCAACCCGAGCAACCGGGTCATGGTGACAAAGCCTGAGAACTATACTGTGTCGATCGCCCGGAAAGCCTCCGGCGGCGGCTTTGTGCCTCACCTGCCGAACGGCAAGGTCGCCTGGAACGGCGGACGCCTCATCGGCCCGCAGAACGGCTACCCCGCCGCCGACTGGCCAGAGCGCGAGCGCATCTCCCGTCAATGCCTCGACGCCATGCTGATGGCGCTCTGGTACCTGCAGAACGATCCCTCTGCGCCTGAAGACCGGCGCAAGCAGTTCGCCGACTACGGCTTGGCGGCTGACGAGTTTCCCGACAACCGCCATGTGCCGTACGAGATCTATGTCCGCGAAGCGCGGCGGCTCGTGGGACGCGCCGTGTTCACCGAGCACGACAACCTCCTCGCGAACGGCCTCGCCCGCACGCCGGTTCACGCCGACAGCGTGGCCATCACCGACTGGCCCGTGGACTCCGTGGCCTGCCTGCCGCGCAACGTGAAAGACGGCAATTCGGACGGAATCTTCTTCCTCGGCGAGGAGACCCGCCCCGCGCAAGTCCCCTACCGCTGCCTGCTGGCCAAAGAGGTGGATAACCTGCTCGTGCCCGTCGCGCTCTCCGCCTCGCACGTCGGCTGGGGCGCGATCCGCCTCGAGCCGGTCTGGATGCAGACCGGCGAATCGGCCGGCTTCGCCGCCGCGCTGGCGGTGAAAGGAAACACGACGCCGGCCGCGCTTGACCCCGATGCGCTGATCCGGACGCTGGCGAAAAACCGCGTGATGGTGAGCTTCTTCAACGATGCGGACGTGACTTCCGGCAAGCCGTGGGAAGCCGCCCTCCAATACTTCGGCACGAAAGGGTTCTTCGCCTCTTATGATGCCAAGCCCAAGGCGCCGCTGACCGAAGAACTCGCAAAGGTTTGGGCACGGGGCTTCGCCCAATTGCGCGGCGGCGCCTCTGACCCCGGCACGCTGGCGCGTGCCGTCGCAGCCGCTGAATCCTCAGGAGACGCGACCCCGGTTGCCATGAACCGTTTCCTCGCTTGGCTGCACCACACCGACACGAGCAAGAACATCACCCCGCTGACGCGCGGCGAGGCCTTTCGCCTGATGTTCAAAATTCTTGAGACAGCACCTCTCCCGACACCCGGTCCGGCGGCCGAAAAGACCACGCCACGCCGCTTATCGGTTCAGCCTGTGAGGGAGTCCCAGCCTGCCGACGTGCAAGGCAAAACATACGACCTCATCGTGGTCGGCGGCACGCCGGGCGGCATCGCCTGCGCGGTGCGCGCAGCGCGGGAAGGGCTGAGCGTGCTGCTTGTCCAGCACAACCGGCACATCGGCGGCATGCTCTCCAACGCCCTCATGCAGTGGGACGCGCTCTATGCCGGGTATCGTTCGCCGATCTTCAACGAAGTCGCGCAAACGTTCGACGCGCATTACCTTGAAACCTACGGCAAAGACTCGGTGCAGTACCTCCGCGCTCAATTCACCCAGACACATTACCCCATGGCCAATTTCGAGCCCTCCGTGGCGGAACATTTCCTGAACAAACTCGTGTCGGCGGAAACGAACATCACCACACTGCTCTCCCACTACCCCGCTGCGGTGACACGCGACGGCGCGCGCCTGAAAGCCCTCACGCTGCGGAAATACGGCACGTCGAGCGACATCACGGCCTACGGCGGCTGCTTTGCCGACGCGACTTACGAGGGCGACCTCGCGGCGCTCGCCAAAGTGCCGTACCGCGTGGGTCGCGAAGGCCGCGACGAGTACGGCGAACCCCACGCCGGAAAAATCTTCACCAACATCTCTCCCGTGAGCGGTCCAAAAGAAGCCGTGGAGGGAAAGCTGGACATCCACCCTTACCATCACGGACAAGGGAGCATCGACACCAACAGCCCCTTCTCCGCCGACAACGCCATCCAAGCGTACAACTACCGCTTCTGCCTGTCGCGCGACGCCTCAAACAGACGGCTGCCCGATAGACCTCCGGGATACGACCGCGAGGAGTACGTGCACTACAACCGCAAAGGCATGAGCGCCGGCGCCTTGAACAAGAAGGGCTCCTTCAACAGCGCCATCCTGCCCGGCGAGAACCACGCCTATCCGGACGCCGACTGGCCGACGCGCGAGACGATCATCGAGCGCCACAAGAATTTCGCCCTCGGCCTCATGTACTTCCTGCAGAACGACGCGTCGCTGAGCGAAGCGAAGCGTGCGGAATACCGCCAGATCGGCCTGCCGCTGGACGAATTTCCGGACAACCAGAACATCCCTTATGAGATGTACGTCCGCGAGGCGCGGCGCATCGTCGGGCGACATGTTTTCAAAGAGCAGGACAACACCCTCGCTGCCTCCTACGCCCGCACGCCGGTGTTCGCAGACAGCATCGCCATCACCGACTGGTCGATGGACTCGCACGACTGCACCACCAACCGCCGCCCCGGCTATGCCTACGACGGCAAACTCATCCTGACCGAAGAGTCGCACCCCGCGCAGATCCCGTATCGCGCCCTGTTGCCACAGGGCGTGGACAACCTGCTGGTGCCGGTCTGCCTCAGCGCCACACATGTCGCTTGGGGCGCCGTCCGCCTCGAGCCCACCTTCATGCAGCTCGGCGAGGCCGCCGGGTTCGCCGCCGCCCTGTCGAAAAAACAGCAGACCACGCCCGCGCAGCTCGACCCCGACCGTCTGGTCCGCGAACTGTGCCGCCGCCATTTCATGGTCACGTTCCTCAACGCGACCAACGTGGCAAGCGATGATCCGCGCGTCGCGGCCGCACAGTATTTCGGCACCAAGGGTTTCTTCGCCGATTACAATGCCCGGCTGGACGAGCCGCTCAGCGCGGACGTCGAGACGCTCTGGCTGGACGGCTTCGCGAAACTCCGCCAAGGGAAACTTGATCCCACGCAGTTGGCAACCGCCATCCACACCGCTGACGCAAAAAACCCGCCCGCATTGAGCAAAAAGCGCGGCGATCTGCTTCTGCAACTTTGGAACACGCTCAACCAACTATGAAAATCCCCGCACTCCTCTCCCTCCTTGCACTCGTATCTTTCGCCGAAAAACCCTTCGCGCCCATCCTTGACCTCTCCTCGGCGACCAACCGGCATGTCGTCATCGAGGCGGGCACGCCCACGATCTATCAGGGCCACGCGACCACCGCGTTGCTCGCGGACGGCAAGACGCTCTTCGCCGTCTGGACAACCGGCCACGGCGGGCCTTGCGGGCCGCTCGCCTTGAGCGAGGACCGCGGACGGACGTGGCGCCGCGTCGACGAACGGTTGCCCGCCGAATACACGACATGGAAGAACTGTCCGGCCATCTTCCGAATGGCCGACCCGCAAGGCAAAGAGCGTCTCTGGATTTTCGCGTGCGGCAATCCCGGCACACCGGCTGAAGGCTCGAAAGCGATCACGCGCGTCATGAGCGAAGACAACGGGGCCACGTGGCGCGTGATGCCGCCGATTCCCGTCTCGACCGCGGTGATGCCGATCTGCTCGGTCTTGCGCCTCAGCGACGGCTCATACATCGCCCAGTACAACGGCCGCTGGGCCGAGCTCAAACCCAGGTGGAACCGGGTGTTTCAGATCGCCTCGCAGGACGGCGGGCTGACGTGGAGCGCATCGCACGTCGTGGCGCAGCAGCCCGACATGAACCTCTGCGAGCCCTTCCTTCTCCGCTCGCCCGACGGCAAAGAGCTCTGTTCGGTCCTGCGCGACAATGCCAAGAACGCGCTCAGCAAACTGATCTTCAGCCGCGATGAAGGCCAGACATGGAGCGCCCCCGAAGACGCAGCCTGGGGAGCGACGGGGCACCGTCACCACGGCGTCCAACTGAAAGACGGACGCTGGGTGATCGCGTTCCGCGACACCGCGCCCAAGAGTCCGACCGCCGGACACTTCGTGGCGTGGGTCGGCACTTACGACGAGCTCAAGAACCGGCAGCCCGGCAAGCGCATCAAACTCCTGCACAACTTCGCCGGCACGGATTGCGGATATGCCGCGTTGACTCTGCTCCCCAACGAAGAGATACTTGCCACCACCTACATCAAGTACTGGAACGATGCGCGCAAACATTCGGTCGTCGGCGTATTCATCGAACCCGGCGACCTCGGAAACTGATTTGACAATGAAAGAACTCATGCATACTCTCTCCTATTCTCGGCAGCTCCCCACCAGCGAGCCCTACGACGTCGTCGTCTGCGGCGGCGGCCCTTCCGGCTGCGCCGCCGCCTTGTCCGCCAAGAGGGAAGGCCTCCGCGTCCTGCTGGTGGAAGGCCAGGCGCAGCTCGGCGGCATGGCGACCTCGGGACTCGTCTCACACTGGCTCGGCGGACGGACACAAGAGGGCGAGTGGGTCGTCGGCGGCCTGTTCAGAACGTTGGTCGAGGAGGCCACAGCCTGCGGTTGCGCGATCCAGCCCAATCTTCCGAGCGGACGGATCTACCAGCCGCACGGCTGGCTGCCCTGGTTCATACACGGCATCCCGATCGATCCTTTCGCCATGGCTCACTTTCTGGACGAGAAGCTTCTGCGCACGGGGGTCGACCTGTTGTTCGAGACGCAGGTGCTGGACGCGGTGACCCGAGAGGGGCGGATCACGCATGTCATCATCCAGAACAAGAGAGGCCTACAGGCCATACCGGCCGCCGCCGTCATCGACGCCACCGGCGACGCGGATGTTGCGGCCTTCAGCGGATGTGACCTCGTCACGGGCCGCGAGTCCGATGGACTGATGGCGCCGGCCTCCCTGACGTTCCACCTGAGCAACGTGGATCATCAGACGCTAGGCAATGCCATCGAGTCCAGCAAGAACCCGAAATTCCGCGACACCATCAACGCGCTGCGCGAAACGGGCGACTGGCCCTTTCCGTACGACATCTTCATCTCCGTCCAACTGGTCCAACAGGACGTGGCCATGATCAACACGATGCGGTTGCCCGGCGTCAACGGCATCGACGGGCGGTCACGAACCAGCGGCCTCATCAGAGGAAGACGGGAAGCGTATGCGCTGCTCGACATTTTCCGAAAACATTTCCCCGGTTTCGAGAAGGCCGAAATGAAAAGCGTCGCCACACTGCTGGGCATCCGCGAAACCCGGCGCATCCGCTCAACCTTCTGCCTGGGAGTCGACGATTTGGGTACGGGACGCGAGTTCGACGACACGGTCGGCTTCAGCATGTACGGCTGGGACCTTCCCGACCCGCACCGGCCGAGCTTTCAGCCGATGGTCGACGAATCCAACGGGAAGTTCATCAACAAGGTGAACAAGGTGCTCTACACCCCTATCCCTTACCGCATCATGGTCCCGCGGCCGGTCCTCAACCTGCTCTGCCCGGGGCGCGCGGTCTGCGTGGAGCGGGACGTTCTGGGCCCCCTGCGGGTCATGGCGCCCTGCATGGCCATGGGCGAGGCGTGTGGCGTGGCGTCGGCTCAGATCGTTCGCGACCGGGTCTCCGCATCAGAGGTCGATATGGACGGCCTGAGAAGCCGCCTGCGTGAAGTCGGCGCGCTGGTCGACCGGCACACCCTGCCTCCTATTTCGCCGCGCCAAGACCCTTAACCTGTCGTCAAGAGAGCCCCCTTCATGTCCATTCCGTCCATTCAAACCTTCCTGCGGGCGCACCAGCGCTGGGGCATCGTCGCGCTTCTGTTCCTGACGGCAATGGTCAACAACCTCGACCGCCAAACGCTCTCCGTGCTGGCGCCGACCCTCAAGGAGCAACTCCACTTCGGCTCGGTGGAATACTCCTACGTGGTCACAGCCTTCTTGGCCGCCTACACGCTCGGCTACACGTTTTGCGGACAGGTGCTGGACCGCATCGGCGTGAAACTCGGCATCATGGCCGCGCTGGCCTTCTGGTCGCTGTCGGGCATGGCGCACGCCTTCGCGACGGGCTGGCTGATGCTGGCCGTCTTCCGCTTCCTCCTCGGCCTGGGCGAGAGCTTCAACAGCCCGGGCGGCGTAAAGGCGCTGTCGGAGTGGATCCCGCGCAAGGAGCGCGGCCTCTGCATGGCCATCTTTTCAAACGGCAACATCTTGGGCGCGATCATCGCGCCGCCGCTGGTCTCGTTCCTGGCCGTCAAGCTGGGCTGGCAGTGGGCCTTCCTGATCACAGGTTCCGCCGGTTTCGTCCTGCTGACGGCTTGGGCTCGCTTTTACCACTCGCCGGACAGCCATCCGCGCCTGACCGGCGAGGAGCGCAGCCTGATCCTCACCGACCGCGCCGCGGTCGCCAAAACCGCACCAACGGCGGAGGCCGGTGACAAACCTTCGATGCTCAGCCTCTTGCGCAACCCGCTCTGCCTCGGATTCTTTTTCTGCCGGCTATTGACCGATCCGATCACCTACTTCTTCGCCTTCTGGCTGCCGGACTATCTTCAGACCGAGCGCCACTTCACGCTCGCGATGATCGGCCTCGTCGGGTGGCTGCCTTTTCTCGCCTCGGACATCGGCGGCCCTGGCGGGGGCGCGCTTTCCGACTGGCTGATCCGGCGCGGCTGGCAGAGCAGCAAGGCCCGCC
>Ga0209066_10004114_pt1 | contig 16070 bp, 14 predicted proteins | sample All_14_2_FD_187198 | JGI IMG/M metagenome (GOLD analysis project Ga0209066, IMG submission 187198) | Freshwater microbial communities in response to fracking from Pennsylvania, USA - Allegheny Zone_MetaG_DW_15 (SPAdes) (version 2) ...
GTTCTCTATCATGCTCAACCCGCTGGTCTTTCATGCCGCCGGGCTGCTCCAGAAGCGCATCGCCCGGCCGGCCGGCGCCTCCTTCTACGGTCAGCGCCACTACGAGGCGCTGGGCCGCCAGCTCGCCATCATCAAGGCCCGGCAGGAAGAGCGCTCGAAGGCGCACGACCTGAAGCTGAACAGCCTGCTGGAGCTGTTTCCCATGCTCCAGCTCGTCGGGCGGCAGGACCAGGAATCGCTGCTGCTGATGTTCCGCCCCAAATCGGCCTCGCCGGGCGACCGCGTCATCCGCACCGGCGACCGCGCCGACGGCATGTACTTCATCTCGTCGGGCGCGGTCGAAGTCCATGTCGCCGACCGCGTCATCCGTCTCGAACCGGGCGCCTATTTCGGCGAGATGGCGCTGCTGACCGGCGAGCGGCGCACCGCCGACGTGATCGCGGTCGACTTCTGCCAGTTCCTCGTGCTCGACCGGCGCGACTTCAACCAGTTCATGGCGCGCCATCCCGGTGTCCGAGCCGCCGTCGCCAGCATCGCCGAGGAACGCCAGGCCATGAACCTCGCGCCACCGAAGGCCGATCGCGGAGACGAGCCCGCCGCAGCCGGCGAGGCCCGCACCTGACGCGTGCGGTCAGCCGTTGCCGGTGACGCGGATCACCAGATCGACCAGCCAGCCGACCGGCTCGCTCAGCAGCCAGCCGATCACGTTCAGGTCTGTGCCCAGCTGATTGCCGATCAGCGGCAGGATGAAGATCAGGCCGAGCAGGATCGGCATGCCGTAGGGTTCGAGCCGGGCGAGCGGCTGCGCGAGACTGTCGGGCAGCAGCCCGACGGCGACCCTCCCGCCGTCGAGCGGCGGCAAGGGCACCATGTTGAACACCGCGAGCAGCACGTTGATCAGGATGGCGTTCTCGATGTTGCGGATCGTCCACGCCGCGGCATCCGCCGGCAGCAGGATGGCGACATGCGCCAGCAGTCCCGCTGCCAGCGCCATCGCCACGTTGGTGGCCGGTCCGGCGGCGGCGACCCACACCATGTCGCGCTTGGGATTGTTCAGCGCCCGGAAGTTCACCGGCACCGGCTTGGCGTAGCCGAACAGGAACGGCGCGCGCAGGAAGATCAGCAGGCCCGGCAGCAGGATCGTGCCCACCGGGTCGATGTGCTTGAAGGGGTTGAGGGTGACGCGTCCAAGTTGCCAGGCGGTGCGGTCGCCGAAGCGCAGGGCGACGAACCCGTGCGCGGCCTCGTGCAGCGTGATGGCGAGCAGGGCCGGGATCACCCAGGTGGAGATGGTGTAGATCGTTTCGTTCACGGGCAATCCGCCTGTTGTGTCCGCTCTTGCTTGGTTTACGGTCCGGCCATGTTCGCCAGACTGATCGTCCTGCTGACTCTGCTTTGCGCAACGCCCGCTTTGGCCCAGCAGAACGTCCGCGTTCCCGTAGAGCAAGGGGGGCGCACGGTCCAGCTATCGGCGCAGCTGTTCCGGCCGGCCAAGGCGACGGCGGCGGTGCCGGCCGTCGCGCTGTTCCATGGCTGCGGCGGGCCGGGGCAGAATACGGCCCGCATGGCCGGGCTGCTCGCCTCCTGGGGCTATGCGGCGCTGGTGGTCGATAGTTTCTCGGCGCGTGGCCTCAAGGATGTCTGCGGGCGCAACTGGCCAACCCAGGCCGCGGCCGAGGCGCGGGCCGGCGACATCGATGCGTCGCTCGCCTGGCTCGCGAAGCAGCCGGGCATCGATCCGCAGCGGCTGGCCTACATGGGCTATTCCTACGGTGGCGGCGTGGCGCTGCTGCGCGCGCTGTCGGGCAAACCCGAAGACCGGACGCCCGCCGTGGCGCGCGCCGTCGTGCTGGTCTATCCCGACTGTGCGCTGGCCGATGCGCTGGGGCCGCGCCTCGCGGTGCGCCAGCCCACCTTCTTTGCCATGGGCGCGCTCGACGACTGGACGCCGGTCTCGCAGTGCCGGGGAGTGCTGGAGCGTGTGGTGCGCGGCCGGGAGCTGGTCGAAACAAAAGTTTACGAAAACGCTCATCACAGCTTCGATGCACTCGGCCTGCCGGTGCGCTATCTCGACGGGGTTGGCAACCGCAGCAAGCCCGGCGGTTGCTGCGGGGCGCACTACGGCGCCCACGAACCCGCCTGGAGGCAGTTCGTGGTCGACGTGAAGGCATTCCTGGAAAAGGCGCTGAAGCCTTGAGAGCGGGCCTGCAGGAGCGGCATGCGTTCGACGATCTGGATTGGCGGTCTGCTTGCCCTGTTCCTGCCGGGTGCGGCAGCCTTCGCCCAGGAGGTGGCGGCCGCCGACGATGACGACGATGTTCGTCACGTCGGCAAGATCCACAACCGGCTGCGGGCCGCCGAAGCGCGCGAGAAGTACTTCCTGGAGCAGCCCTTCGACGATGCCTCGCGGCGCTATGCCAAGGCGAAACAGCAGATCCAGGACACCACCGGCATCTTCTACTCGATGACCTCGTCGGTGCTGAGCCAGTGGGGAACGCCGGGCCGCGATTACGGCGCTGTGCAGGCCCAGTTCTCGCCCGCGGTGAACTGGGAGGTGTTCGACACCGCCCGCTTCGGCACGGGATCCTTCCAGTTCGCCTACCTGGCGACGCAATACTGGTCGGGCCAGACGGGCACCACGCTGCAGAACCGGCTGAACCTCAACAGCCCGGTCAACGACTATGCCGACAACCAGCTCACCTTCGCGCAGGTGAGCTATACGCACGATCTTCCGGGCAACGTCGTGTCGGTGACGGTCGGCCAGTATCCCTTCTCGAACTTCGACGGCAACGCCTACGCCAACAACGAGCAGGTCAACTTCATCGGCTATTCGCTGGCCCAGAACGGCAGCCAGAACTACTCCCAGGGCAGTCTCGGCGCCTATGTCCAGCTCAGCCTGAGCGACGAGCTTACCCTGGCCACGGGTTTCCAGGACGCGAACAACGTCCTGGCCTCCAACTACATCCAGTTCAATACGGCGCTGCAGGGCCAGTATTCCTGGTTCCTCTACGGCGCCTGGTCGCCGACGTTCGGCAAGCTCGGGCAGGGCAGCTACTCGCTGCTCTACTACAACCTGCCCAGCGTCCCGATGCAGCCGCAGGCCAGTACGGGCCTCTCGTTCAGCGCCTCGCAGCCTTTCGGCGAAAATTGGGGCGTGTTCGTGCGCGCCAACACGGCGTGGAATTCCAGCCAGTACGTCCAGTCGTCGATCGCCGGCGGCGCGGTCTACAACAACCCGCTGGGGCGTGCGCCGCTCGATCAGATCGGCCTGGGCTTCGCCTGGAACAGGGTCAATCAGTCGCTCTACGGCGACACCTATGTGAATCCCAGCGAGGCGATGGTCGAACTCTACTGGTCCTGGTCGGTCAGGCACTTGTTGATCACGCCCGACGTCCAGCTCTATCTACAGTCCGCGCTGGCGCCGACCCAATCCATGGCGGCCGTCTTCTCGCTGCGCGTGACGGTCCTGTTCTAGCCGAGGTGACGACGAGGTGGAAAAGACGATCTGGCACTGTCACGTCGCGATGTCGCTCGACGGCAAGATCGCCCGCCCCGATGGATCGTTCGACTGGCTGGAGCGCTATCCGCCGCAGGAGTTCGGCTTCGATGCGCTGATGGCGGGTATCGATGCGATCCTGATGGGACGGGACACCTACGAAGTCGTGCGCGGCTTCGGTGAATGGCCGTACGGCGAAAAGCCGACGATCGTCATGACCCATCGTCCGCTGCTCGACGCGCCGCCCTTCGTCGAAGCGCGTTCGGGCGATCTTGCGACCGTGGCCGCCGAGCTCGAGGCGCGCGGCTATCGGCGCGTCTGGATCGAAGGCGGCGCGCAGGTGATCCGCGGCATGATCGCGGCCGGCAAGCTTGACGTGCTGGAAATGGCGATCGTGCCGATCGTCCTGGGCGACGGCATCCCGCTCATCGCGCCGGGCACACCGGAGCTGAAGCTGACGTTGAAATCGTGCGAGCCGCGCAGCGGTGGCGCCCTGCACCTCGTCTACGAAGCGGCACATTAGAACCATCTCGTGACCGCGGGACGGCGCGGGCACCGGCGGTTGTGCCGGGTGCGCCCGTGTGTTCAACTTCCAGCCTGCTCGCCGCTTCGACTATGTAACGAAGCAGACGAAGCCATTCGATCGACGATTGCTGATGCTTTTTCCTGACACCAGGCGAAGGAGCGGCCGTGACGACACCGAATGTTCTCATGATCTTTCCGCGCTTCAATCCCAACTCCTTCTGGAGCCTGCAGGCGGCTTGCGACATCCACGGCGTGCGCTGCCCGGCGCCGCCGCTCGGCCTCATCACGCTCGCCGCGCTCCTGCCGCGCGATTGGAACATCCGGCTGGTGAACCGCAACGCCGAAGCGCTCGACCCCGCGGATCTCGCCTGGGCCGACCTGGTGATGACGGGCGGGATGCTGCCACAGCGGGTCGATTCGCTCGAGGTCATCCGCATGGCACAGGCCGGGGGCAAGCCGGTGGTGGTCGGCGGACCGGACGTCATGTCCAGTCCCGAACTCTTCGAGCATGCCGATTTCCTGGTGATCGGCGAAGCCGAGGGTGTCATCGGGCAATTCGTAGAGGCCTGGAACGCCGGGGTGAGGCGCGGGCGCTTCGAGGCCGTGAAGTTCAAGACCGACATCACGACCAGCCCGATTCCGCGCTTCGACCTGCTGAACTTCGATCACTATCTCTTCGTGGGGGTGCAGTTCTCGCGCGGCTGTCCGTTCAATTGTGAGTTCTGCGACATCATCGAGCTGTTCGGCCGCGTGCCGCGCTCCAAGACGGTGCCGCAGATGCTGGCCGAGCTGCAGGCGCTGCACGATGCCGGCTATCGCGGCCATGTCGATTTCGTCGACGACAATCTCATCGGCAACAAGAAGGCGCTGAAGCAGTTCCTTCCCGCGCTCGAGGCCTGGCAGAAGAACACGGGCTATCCCTTCATGTTCTCGACCGAGGCGTCCATCAACCTCGCCGACGATGCCGAGCTGCTCGACATGATGCGGCGCGCCAACTTCTTCGCGATCTTCGTCGGCATCGAGAGTCCCGATACCGCGACGCTCGTCTCGACCCGCAAGAAGCAGAACACGCGCCGCAGTCTGGCCGACAGCGTGCACCGGATCCATGCGGCGGGAATGATGGTGATCGCCGGCTTCATCGTGGGCTTCGATACCGAAGAGCTTCGCGTGGCGGAGACGATGATCGAGTGTATCGAGGCCACTGACATTCCGGTCTGCATGGTCGGACTGCTGACGGCCCTGCCGACCACGCAGCTCACCCGCCGTCTGGAGCAGGAAGGCCGCCTGCTGCCGTTCTCCGACATGGGACGCGGCGATCAGTGCACCGGCGGGCTGAACTTCATCACCCGCCGCCCGCGCATCGAGATCCTGCGGGACTACAAGGCGATTCTCGACGCCGTCTATCGGCCGGCGGCCTACTTCGAGCGCGTGCGAAGATCGGGCCTCAACCTGCGGCGGCCCAGCCATCCCGTCACCGCCCGGCCGGTCGTGTCGGCACGCGACCGGAACACGCTGCTGCGGCTCATGTGGAGGATGACCGTCACCCACCCGTTCCGGGCGCGGCATTTCTGGCGGACCTTCGTCGACATCGCGCGGCACAATCCGGCGGCGCTCGAAAGCGTCGTCATCCAGATCACGCTGTATCTGCATCTCGGACCGTTCGCGAAATCGGTCGTCGCGGAGATCGACCGGCAGATCGCGGCGCTCGAACGCGAGGCGGCTCTGCAACCGGCGGTACGCGGGACTGGCGTTCTGCAACGGGCCGTGTAGGGTCACGCCCCTTTCACGCTCCGGGGCCCCGAATGATCCGCAAAGCCACGACTGCCGACCGCCCCCGCATTTCCGAAGTGCGTCTCGCCGTCCGCGAGAACCAGCTCAGCGCGGCGTCGGTGAGCAAGGTCGAGACGACCGCGAACTGGATCTTCGAGAATGCGACCTTCTGGGTGTGGGAGGAGGCGGGCGCGGTGCAGGGATTCTCCGTCGCCGATCCGCGCGACGGCACGATCTTCGGCTTGTTCGTTCATCCGGGCTGGGAAGGCCGCGGGCTCGGCCGCGCGCTGCTGCCGCTCGCCTGCGAGGATCTGCGGGCCGCAGGGTTTGCGGTGGCGACGTTGACAACCGGACCCGGCACGCGCGCCGAACGCTTCTACCGGGAAAATGGCTGGGAGGAGACGGGGCGTCAGGCCGACGGCGAGATCATCTTCCGGAAGGCGCTCTGACGGCGCGCTCGAGGGCGGCACGCGCCAGCAGTCGCGTCGAATCGAGCGTCGGCAGGGGCGAGTTGCCGTCGTTCATGATCAGCGGGATCTCAGTGCAGCCCAGCACGACCGCGTCGCATCCTGCTGCCTTCATGCGCGCCATCACGCGCTGATACGCGGCGACGGCTTCCGGCCGGAACACGCCCTGCACCAGCTCGTCCATGATGATGCGGCTGGTCTCGTCGCGCTCCGCCTCGCTCGGGCGCAGCCAGGCTAGTCCCGCCGCCTCGATCTTCTGCGGGTAGACCTCGCTGTCGACCAGCCAGCGCGTGCCGGTGATGCCGAGCCTGCGGAAGCCGCGCGCCGCCGCTTCGGCGGCGACCACTTCGGCGATGTGCAGCCAGGGGAGCGGCGAGCGCGGCAGGACGTATTCCATCGCCTGGTGGATGGTGTTGTCGGGACAGATCAGGAAATCCGCCCCGGCGCGCGCGAGCTTGTGGGCCGAGGACAGCATCAGCTCGGCGACGCCCGCCCGGTCGCCGCGATCGAGGCATACGACATAGTCGGCCAACGAGTGCGTGTGCAGGGAGACTTCGGGATGGGCATGCGGCCCGAGCAGGGCGGCGCCCTCGACGCAGATGGTCTTGTAGCAGAGCGCCGCGCCCTCGGCGGAGCAGGCGACGATTCCGATATGCTGAACCATGATCAACCCTTGGCGCGCGGATGGGCGGCGCGATAGACCGCGGCGAGGCGCGCGGCGTCGACGTCGGTGTAGCGTTGGGTGGTCGACAGCGACGCATGCCCCAGCAGCTCCTGGATCGTGCGCAGGTCGCCGCCGGCGCCCAGCAGGTGAGTGGCGAACGAGTGGCGCAAGGCGTGCGGCGTCACGCTTTCGGCCAGGCCGAGGTCGCGGCGAATCTCCCGCACCCGCTTCTGCACGATGGCGGGATCGAGCGCGCCGCCGCGCGCGCCCATGAAGACGCGGTCGGAGGGTTTCGCCGCCGTGAGCCATGGGCAGGCGTCGCGGTATTTCAGGAGCGCCTGCAGCGCCTGCGGCAGCAGCGGCACCAGACGGGTCTTGTTGCCCTTGCCGGTGACGGCGAGCGTGTCGCGCCCGCTCTTCAGCAGGTCGTCGACCTCGGCCTTGGTGAGCGCCAGCGCCTCGCCGATGCGCAGGCCCGCGCCATAGAGCAGGATCAGCACCGCGGCGTCGCGCAGGTCGATCCACGGCGCGCGCTCGCGGTCGGGCTCTGCCGCCAGCACGTCCTCCATGTCGCGCTCGCTCAGCGCCTTGGGCACGGCGCGCGGCAGCTTGGGAGTCCGGATGGTGGCGATGCTCGCATTGTGGGCGAGCCCGTTCTTGTCGAGGAAGCGGAAGAAGGAGCGCACCGAGGAGAAGGCGCGCGCCGTCGACGAGCGTGCCATCCCCTGGCGCGAGCGTTCGGCCAGCCAGGCGCGGAACTCGGCGGGCTTCAGCCGTTCGAGCGCCGCGAGCGTCGGCGTCTCGCCGAGATAGGTCGCCATGAAGCCGAGGAAGGTCGCGACGTCGTGCTCGTAGGCGATGAGCGTGTGTTCGGCGAGGCGGCGCTCGCTCTTCAGCCAGTCGCGCCACGCCGCCTGTGCGTCTGCGACGGTCACGACGCTGCTACTCGGGCAGGTCGAGCCAGGCGCGGATCGTGTTCTCCAGCACCTTCGAGAGGAAGAACAGAAGCTCGGTCGCCATCTCCGGTCCGAAGGCCTCGGGATCGCGGGCGCCGAAGCACATGACGCCGTCGGGCGAGCCCGACGAGACCTGCAGGCGCATCAGCACGTCGGATTTCACGAAGCGCGCCACGTCGCCGAAGAATGCCTCCTCGCCGACGATGTCGGAGCGCAGGCGGGCGTGCTTGTCCGGGCCGATCGCGGCATCGATGGCGCCCGGGGCGAGCACGTAGACGCCGCGCACCGGCACGCGCTTGGGCGCATCGGCATTGGCTTCGATCGCGAGCGTGATGAAGTCGACGTCGAGCAGCTCCGGCAGCTCGTGCGTCACGACATGGATCATCTTCTCGAAGGTGGTCGCCTGGATGATGCTGATGACCGCCGCCTGGATGCGGTTCTGGACGATCTGGTTCTGCTTGGAATTGGCGATGATCTCGGTGCGCTCGACCTTGAGCTTCTCGATCTCGCCGCGCAGGCGCTTCAGGATCGCCTGCTGCATGTCGATGACGCCCGGTCCCTGGACCCGTGGCGTGACGCCCATCTCGGCCGCCAGCTCGCCATGCTTGTCGAAGAAGTCGGGATGGGCCCTGAGATAGGCCACGACGTCGTCGGCGGTGATCAGCTTCACCTGCCGGCCCGAGCCGTCGGGCGCCGGAATCGTACCGTCATTGGCCATGCGCCCGTCCCCGGGTCAGAGGATCGACTGGCCGGTCTTGGCCCAGTCGTCGAGGAAGGCCTTGAGACCGTTGTCCGTCAGGGTGTGCTTGAACAGCTGGCGCAGCACGTTGGGCGGCAGCGTGCCGACATGGGCGCCGAGCTTGGCGGCGGCGATCACGTGCTGGGTGTGGCGGATCGAGGCGACCAGGACCTCGGTCTTGAAGTGCGGGTACTGGCGATAGATCGTCATGATCTCGCCGATCAGATGCATGCCGTCCTGACCGATATCGTCGAGCCGGCCGACGAAGGGCGAGACGAAGGTGGCGCCTGCCTTGGCGGCGAGCAGCGCCTGCGCGGCCGAGAAGCAAAGGGTGACGTTCACCATCGTGCCTTCCGAGGTCAGCGCCTTGCAGGTCTTGAGACCGTCCGGCGTCAGCGGCACCTTCACGGTGACGTTCTTCGCGAGCTTTGCGAGCTTGCGGCCTTCCTCGAGCATCGTCTTGTGATCGGTCGCGACGGTTTCGGCGCTGACCGGGCCGGGGACGATGGCGCAGATCTCCTGGATGACGTCGAGCATCTGGCGGCCGGACTTGGCGATCAGCGAGGGGTTGGTCGTCACGCCGTCGAGCAGGCCGGAGGCCGCGAGATCCTTGATATCGGCGACATCGGCGGTATCGACGAAGAACTTCATATAAACTACCCCAATGGCCGGTGATTCGGACTCGCCCGTTACCACAATTTCTAGCGATTCCCCTTCGGAGCCACAAGCCAAGGGGACTGTGCCGCCGCGTCTAGACCCGGTGGAAAACACGATCAAGGTCCTGCTGCCGCTGCCGCTCGGCGATGCATACGATTATCGCGTTCCGGAAGGCATGGCGCTGGTGCCGGGACATTTCGTCGTGGTGCCGCTCGGCAAGCGCGAAACCGTCGGCGTGGTGTGGGGCAGCGGCACGGGCGGGGTCGCACCCGAGAAGTTGCGCGATGTGATCGGTGTCCTTCCGGCCCTGCCGATGGCCGATGCGATGCGCCGTTTCGTGGACTGGGTGTCGGCCTATACGCTGATGCCTGCAGGCGCCGTGCTGCGCATGGCGATGAGCGTGCCCGCGGCGCTAGAGGCGCCCAAGACCGAACTGGTCTATCGGCCCACCGCGCCGGGCGACGACACCGCGCTCAAACTCACGGCGGCGCGCCGTCGCGTGCTGGAGCAGTTGAAGGACGGGCCGGCGATGACCGTGTCGGAACTGGCCCATCTCGCGGGTGTCGGCACCTCGGTCGTCAAGAGCATGGCCCAGCTCGGGTTGCTGCAGGCGCACGAGCGCACTGTGCGTCGGTCGTTTCCGCAACCGGACGGGCTGCATGCGGGGCCGACCCTGTCGCCGGCCCAGAAGATTGCCGCCGACGGACTCGTCTCGAAGGTGAAGGCCCACGCTTTCTCCGCGACTTTGCTCGATGGCGTGCCCGGCGCCGGCAAGACGGAGGTCTATTTCGAAGCGATTGCCGCCTGCCTGGCTGCCGGCCGGCAGGTCCTGGTGCTGCTGCCCGAGATCGCGCTGACGGCGCAGTGGCTGAAGCGCTTCGAGGATCGTTTCGGTGCGCCGCCCTCGCCCTGGCATTCCGGCCTCACCAGCCTCGAACGACGCGAGACCTGGCGCGCCATTGCCGAGGGGAGGGTGGGGGTCGTGGTCGGTGCGCGGTCCGCGCTGTTCCTGCCCTTCGCCGATCTCGGCCTGGTCGTCGTCGACGAGGAGCATGACAGTTCGTTCAAGCAGGACGAGGGCGTCGTCTACAATGCGCGCGACATGGCGGTGGTGCGCGCCCGCCTTGCCTCCGCACCCATCGTGCTGGCATCGGCGACACCGTCGCTGGAAAGCGTCGTCAACGTCAGGACCGGCCGCTATGGCGAGGTCCACCTGCCGGGTCGGCATGGCGGCCACCGGCTCGCGACCCTGAAGGCCATCGACCTGCGGCGCGAGGCGCCGCCGCGCGGGCATTGGCTGTCGCCGCCGGTGGTCGAGGCGATGCGCGAGACCCTGGCTGCGGGCGAGCAGACGCTGCTGTTCCTCAATCGCCGCGGCTACGCGCCGATCACGCTCTGCCGCGCCTGCGGTTCGGGGCTCGAATGTCCGCAATGTTCGGCCTGGCTGGTCGAGCACCGGTTTCGCCGCACCCTGGTCTGCCATCACTGCGGCTATTCCGAGCCGCCGGCGCAGACCTGCCGCCATTGCGGCGCCGTCGACCAGTTCGTCGCCTGCGGCCCCGGAGTCGAACGCCTGGCGGAGGAGGCGCTCGAACTCTTTCCCGAGGCGCGGCTGGAACTCTTCACCTCGGACAGCCTGATGAACCGCGACGAGGCGTCGGCGGCCGTCGATCGCATGGAGAAGGGCGAGATCGACATCCTGATCGGCACCCAGATGGCGGCGAAGGGCCATCATTTCCCCAATCTGACCCTGGTGGCGGTGATCGATGCCGATCTCGGCCTGAACGGCGGCGACCTCCGCGCGGCCGAACGGACCTTCCAGCTCCTCTACCAGGTCGCCGGCCGGGCCGGTCGCGACGGGCGGCCGGGCCGGGCGCTGATCCAGACGCACAATCCCGAACATCCCGTGATGCAGGCGCTGGTGTCGGGCGATCGCGACCGTTTCGTCGATGTCGAGCTCCAGGATCGTGCCCTGGCCGGCATGCCGCCCTATGGACGGCTCGCCTCGCTGATCATTTCCGGGCCCGATCCCGCTGCCGTCGACAATGTCTGCGCGGCGCTCGCCCGCCACGTCCCGCATCAGGAAGGGGTCACGATCCTGGGGCCGTCGGTCGCACCGCTGGCGCTGCTGCGCGGCCGACACCGGCGGCGCTTCCTGCTGAAGGCCGGCCGTGACACTGCCGTGCAGCCCTTGCTGCATGCATGGCTGGAGCGGATCGGCCTGCCCGGGGCGGTCCGCCTGCAGGTCGATGTCGACCCCTATTCCTTCCTCTGAGACCCCCCGCGCCGAAAAACCGCTGTAGAACAGTGCTTTGCCGACGTTGCGCCGGGAAATGCAGCATGGTAGCAACGCGCGCTTTTCCGGGGTGGGGCGGCAAGCGACGCAGGGCGTTCTGCTGAAGAAAAGCGTGTAATTTCAATGGCTTGCCGGCTGCGTTCCGCAGCAGGGGAGAGGCTCTCGACGTGACCACCGCAACCACCGGCGTTGCCGGACGCTACGCCAGCGCCCTTTTTGAGCTCGCGGACGGCTCGAAGTCCCTCGACCAGGTCGCGCAGGACCTCGCCACCTTTCGCAAGATGGTCGCCGAGAGCACCGATCTCGCCCGGCTCATCGCCAGCCCGGTCATTCCGCGCGCCTTGCAGGGGAAGGCCCTGCTGGCCGTGCTCGATGCCGCCGGCATTTCTGGTCTGACCCGCAATTTCGTCGGTACTGTGGCCGCCAATGGCCGCGCCCGCGACCTGCCGGCGATGGCCGCGGCGTTCCTGGCCGAGCTGGCCTCTCGCCGCGGCGAGACGACCGCCACGGTCACCTCGGCCGTTCCGCTGTCGCCCGCCCAGCTGCAGCAGCTCAGCGACTCGCTGCGCTCGGTGCTGGGCAGCAACAAGGTTTCCATCGACGCTCGCGTCGAACCCGACATTCTCGGCGGTCTCGTCGTGAAGGTCGGCTCGCGCCTGTTCGATTCGTCTGTCCGCAGCAAGCTGCAGCGCTTGCAGCTTGCCATGAAGGGAGTTGCCTAATGGATATCCGTGCCGCCGAAATCTCGGCCATTCTGAAGCAGCAGATCGCCAATTTCGGCACCGAGGCCGAGGTGGCCGAGGTCGGCCAGGTTCTCTCCGTCGGTGACGGTATCGCGCGCGTCTACGGCCTCGACAGCGTCAAGGCCGGCGAGATGGTCGAGTTCCCCGGCGGCATCAAGGGCATGGCGCTGAACCTCGAGAGCGACAATGTCGGCGTCGTGATCTTCGGTGAGGATCGCACGATCCGCGAAGGCGACACCGTCAAGCGTACCGGCACCATCGTCGATGTTCCGGTCGGCAAGGGCCTGCTCGGCCGCGTGGTCGACGGTCTCGGCAACCCGATCGACGGCAAGGGCCCGATCGCGTCGACCGAGCGCCGTCTCGTCGAGGTCAAGGCTCCGGGCATCATTCCGCGCAAGTCGGTGAACGAGCCGATGCAGACCGGCCTCAAGGCCGTCGACTCGCTGGTTCCCGTCGGCCGTGGCCAGCGCGAGCTGATCATCGGCGATCGCCAGACCGGCAAGACCGCCGTTGCCATCGACACCTTCCTGAATCAGAAGGGCATCAACAAGGGCACCGACGAGAGCCGCAAGCTCTACTGCGTCTACGTCGCCATCGGCCAGAAGCGCTCGACCGTCGCCCAGATCGTGAAGACGCTCGAGGACAATGGCGCGCTGGAATACTCCATCGTCGTCGCCGCCACCGCGTCCGATCCGGCCCCCATGCAGTTCCTGGCGCCCTACACCGGCTGCGCCATGGGCGAGTACTTCCGCGACAACGGCATGCATGCCGTCATCGTGTACGACGATCTTTCCAAGCAGGCCGTCGCCTATCGCCAGATGTCGCTGCTGCTGCGCCGCCCGCCGGGCCGCGAAGCCTATCCCGGCGACGTGTTCTATCTCCATTCGCGCCTGCTCGAGCGCGCTGCCAAGCTGAACGAGAAGAACGGCTCGGGCTCGCTCACGGCGCTGCCGATCATCGAGACGCAGGCCGGCGACGTGTCGGCCTACATCCCGACGAACGTCATCTCGATCACCGACGGCCAGATCTTCCTCGAGACCGAGCTGTTCTATCAGGGCATCCGTCCGGCCATTAACGTCGGCCTCTCGGTCAGCCGCGTCGGTTCGGCCGCGCAGATCAAGGCGATGAAGCAGGTCGCCGGCACCATCAAGCTGGAGCTGGCGCAGTATCGCGAAATGGCGGCCTTCGCCCAGTTCGCCTCGGACCTCGACGCCTCGACCCAGCGCCTGCTGGCGCGCGGTCAGCGCCTCACCGAGCTCCTGAAGCAGGGCCAGTTCGCGCCTATGCCGGTCGAGGAGCAGGTCATCTCGCTCTACGCCGGCACCCGCGGCTTCCTCGACACGCTGCCGGTGAACAAGGTCAACGACTTCGAGCACCAGCTGCTCGATGCCATCCGCGCCGAAGGCTCGATCCTCGCGTCGATCCGCGAGAAGCGCGAGATCGTCAAGGAGACCGACGACAAGCTGAAGGCGTTCCTCGGCGATTTCGTCAAGAAGTTCGCTTAAGGCGCTCGCAGGTTTAGATGCCCAGTCTCAAGACCTACCGGCTCCGGATCCGAAGCGTCCAGTCGACGCAGAAGATCACCAAGGCCATGAAGATGGTTGCAGCCGCCAAGCTGCGGCGCGCGCAGGAGCAGGCCGCCGCGGCCGGCCCCTATGCGGAGTCCATGGACAAGATCCTGGCGTCGCTGGGCGCGAGCTTCCAGGGCGCTTCCGGCGGTCCACGACTGCTGGTGGGCACCGGTTCCGACCAGGTGCATCTCGTCATCGTCGCCACCGGCGACCGTGGCCTGTGCGGCGGCTTCAACAGCACGATCGTGCGCGAGGCGCGCCGTCAGATCCGCGCGCTGCTTGCCGAAGGCAAGACGGTCAAGATCTTCTGCGTCGGCCGCAAGGGCCGCGAGCAGCTGCGTCGTGACTTCGGTTCCATGATCGTCGAGACGATGACCGATGTCGGCCGGCCGCGCCTGTCTTTCGCGGATGCCCAGAAGGTCGCCGCGCGCGTCATGGAAATGTACGAAGCGGGCGAATTCGACGTCGCGAAGGTGATCTTCAATCACTTCAAGTCGGCGATGACCCAGATCGTCACCGTGCAGCAGCTCATCCCGCCGCCGATGCCGGAAGCGTCGGCCGCACCGGCCGCCGCCGGCGGCGCGATCTACGAGTTCGAGCCGGACGAGGGCGAGATCCTCGCCGACCTGCTACCGCGCAATCTCACCGTCCAGATTTTCCGCATCCTGCTGGAGAACGCGGCGAGCTTCTACGGCTCGCAGATGACGGCCATGGACAACGCCTCGCGCAACGCAGGCGACGTGATCAAGAAACTGACGCTGCAGATGAACCGCTCGCGCCAGGCCTCGATCACCAAGGAACTCATCGAGATCATCTCGGGCGCCGAGGCCGTCTAGGCCGGCTGCCACGCAATCGAAGGAAAGGGATCCGCTATGGCTACCAACAACATCGGCACGATCACCCAGATCACGGGCGCGGTCGTGGACGTGCGTTTCGACGCCGACCTGCCGAACATCCTGAACGCGCTGCACGTGAATGCCGACGGACGCCTGATCGTGCTGGAAGTCGCCCAGCATCTCGGTGAATCCGAGGTTCGCACCATCGCGATGGATACGACCGACGGTCTGGTCCGCGGCGAGAAGGCAGTCGATACCGGCGCGCCGATCCAGATGCGGGTCGGTCCGGAGACGCTTGGCCGAATCCTGAACGTCATCGGCGAGCCGATCGACGAGCGCGGTCCGGTCGGCAACAAGACCACCCTGCCGATCCATCGCAGCGCGCCCGAGTTCGTCGAGCAGTCGACGGAAGCGCAGATCCTGGTCACGGGCATCAAGGTCATCGACCTGCTGGCGCCCTACGCCAAGGGCGGCAAGATCGGCCTGTTCGGCGGCGCCGGCGTCGGCAAGACCGTGACGATCATGGAGCTGATCAACAACGTCGCGAAGGCGCATGGCGGCGTGTCGGTGTTCGCCGGCGTCGGTGAGCGCACCCGCGAAGGCAACGACCTCTATCACGAGATGATCGAGGGCGGCGTCATCAAGCTCGACGGCCCGGGCTCCAAGGTGGCCCTGGTGTACGGCCAGATGAACGAGCCGCCGGGCGCCCGCGCCCGTGTCGCGCTGTCGGGCCTCACCGTCGCCGAGTACTTCCGCGACGCCGAAGGCCAGGACGTGCTGTTCTTCGTCGACAACATCTTCCGCTTCACCCAGGCCGGCTCGGAAGTGTCGGCGCTGCTGGGCCGTATCCCGTCGGCGGTGGGTTATCAGCCGACCCTGGCCACCGACATGGGCGGCCTGCAGGAGCGCATCACCTCGACCAAGAAGGGCTCGATCACCTCGGTGCAGGCCATCTACGTGCCCGCCGACGACTTGACCGACCCGGCGCCTGCCGCCTCGTTCGCCCACTTGGACGCGACGACCGTGCTCAGCCGCTCGATCGCCGAGCAGGCGATCTTCCCGGCCGTCGACCCGCTCGACTCGACCTCGCGCATGCTCGACCCGCGCGTCGTCGGCCAGGAGCACTACGACATCGCCCGTTCCGTTCAGCGCGTGCTGCAGCAGTACAAGTCGCTGCAGGACATCATCGCCATTCTGGGCATGGACGAGCTCTCGGAAGAGGACAAGCTGGTCGTGAGCCGTGCCCGCAAGATGCAGCGCTTCCTCAGCCAGCCGTTCCACGTCGCCGAAGTGTTCACCGGCACGCCGGGCGTGTTCGTGAAGCTCGAGGACACGATCAAGGCGTTCAAG
>Ga0209066_10004118_pt1 | contig 16062 bp, 6 predicted proteins | sample All_14_2_FD_187198 | JGI IMG/M metagenome (GOLD analysis project Ga0209066, IMG submission 187198) | Freshwater microbial communities in response to fracking from Pennsylvania, USA - Allegheny Zone_MetaG_DW_15 (SPAdes) (version 2) ...
AATTGCTATAGTCCAAATTATCGTTGAAAAAATAAATATTAGTATCGCTGTTACTGTGGAAGGGATTATAAGTTTAATTAAAAAAGCAGGCAGTAATGCTACAATTGTTGTTTTTAAAACTGGCCATAAAGTTGCTTTGCAGTAATAAGCTATATCAAAAGCAGTTAATTTTTTCATTAAAAATAATTGAAATGTTCTAACACATATAGTCCCAACCGGAAGGAGGAGAACATTAAAATAGGGTGGCAATCCTATTTTGTAAAGACAAAATATTATTGGTAATTGACTTAAATATACAATGCTATATCCAATTTCATTTATCTTTATTTTTCCGGTAGATTGAATACATGCATCAAAACCAGCCCCTAAAACAGAAAAATATGTATTAATCAAAAGAAAAAAGACAAAAATTACTGAGTATTCGGGTGGCGTACTGAGCCAGATTGTTAAGATTTCCTTTGTACAAATCAATAAAGGCACAAATACAATTAATAAAGCTAAGGAAGATAATCTGCTTATAACGTATACTAAATTCAAGGAACGATTATTGTTTTCTTCTCCATAGCTTTTCATTATCTGCGGTACAGCCGCTTGACTTATACTTTTAACAAATTCATTAGTATATCTATTTACCTGAGTAGCTATTCCAAAGGCTGCGTTTAATACAGTTCCAAAGAAATGATTAATGATCATTGCAGAGCCTTGAGTATTACCTATATATGCTGAAGCACCTAAAAGTGACCAACTTGTGAAATTAAGTATTGACTTATAATCTGACCTTTCTTTATTAAATTTAAAACTTACAATCTTTTTATAATTAATCCAAGAATATGATTGATATAGTATAAATGTTATTGCGGTGAGACCGAACATTATTATAGAAAACATCCTTAATCTATTCCCGAGATAAACTGCTATCCATAAAACCAATCCAATTTTAAGTATTGCAACAGTGATTTCAATTATAGATGTTAAAAAAAAATTCTCTTTAGCAATTGTTAATCCATTTGCAGGTACATTAACAACAGTTAGTGCTGTAGTCAATAAACTCATATGCAAAACAAATCTTGCATCTGCAAGATTTCCATCATCACTTACAAGATAATTATTGACATAATAAAGACCTAAGGTTTCACCTATAATAATTAATAATAGTGCTAATATGATGTGTGCGAAAAGCACTGTGCTATATACTTTCTGGGGGTTACCATCATGGCCTTTACCTAATTCAACTGCAATGAACCTATATGATGTTGAGACCATTGTAGTTCCCAGAACATTCATAAATACGACTATACCCCCTACTACTGAATATAGACCATATTCTGAAACACCTAATGCATTCAATATAATGCGAGAGGCAAACAAACCGAGTATTGTTGTAATAATCAGTCTCCCGTAGAGAATAATCGTATTTATAGCTATCCTTTGATTGCTATCCATCGGCCTTTGAAGCTCTGAACTTTATAAAGTCACCATAATAGCGTATATAATCTGTAGCATTATATACATCTGAAGCAAGGACCATACAAACAGCACCTGAAGAAAAGTCTTCTAAGTCACGCCAAATACCTGGCTTTACATACAATCCATGGTACGGTCTATTAAGAAAGAAACTTCGTTTGCACCTTCCATCATCTAGTACAACTCGAAATGATCCAGAAGCAGCAACAATCAACTGCTCTAAATCTTTGTGAGCGTGGGAACCTCTATTTTCACCACCGGGAACATCATATAAATAATACACTCTTTTTACATTAAAAGGCAATATACTCCCATTCTCAACAACAGTTAAGTTACCTCTCCTATCACTGTGGTGTTTGTCTAATTCAACAATAGTGCAGTCAAAGACATTATATTTTTTTGTCTCTGTAGTTTTTTCTACTTCATTGAATGTTTTAATTGGTTCATCGAAAGTATTATCTGTGGCAGCAAACTGAAGAAAGGATTCATAATCTCTTATGTAATCATTTACATCATATGCTATACTTCCAAACTCAAGAGCAAGAGCATTTGTTGAGAACTCTTTGATTTCCCGCCACAGTCCTTTAGGAATGTAAAGACCGTAATATGACCTGTTGAGCGTAAATGTCTTTGATTTTTTTCCATCATTAACGACAATGTCAAATGCACCAGAAAGTGCAATTATCAATTCCTCATTGTTGATCTCTGCATGCCCACCTCTGCTAATTCCCCCAGGCACATCATAAAGCCAGTAGGTTCGTTTAATTTTAAAGGGTATTTGCGAATAATTCTCTGCAAACGAGAGATTGCCTCTTTTATCCAATAATTTTGGAAGGTCTATTATTTTGCAATCTTCAACATTCATTGTTACTAATCTTTTAAAGTGACAGCATTTATAGTGTATCTAATATAGATTGACCAGTACCTTATATTTGTTTGCATTTTTCACTTAAACTTTCAGCTAAAGGCTTCCAATTGTCTTTATTACTCACAACATTATCACAATCAATCTTGCCTTTAAATTTAAAATCGGTAATAATTGAATCAGCATCACAACGTATTACATTGAATAACTCTTCAAGTCCACCAAATCTGCATGAACTAATTTCTGGATTTTCAAAATTTGTGGTAAATATGACTGGTGTCTCTAAGCCTAGGCATGGAAGTGCACAGTGAATTCTACTTGTAACAACCAAGCCAGCTTTGGAATATAAAGTCACTAATCTTTTTGCTTCTTCCAGCCGTTCATAATCAGTTGAAAAATTTTTAGCATAGTGTGGTGACTGATGATTTATATATGTAGCATCACTTATAGTTTGTTTTGTAAAGACCTTACTATACAACCTGAAAAACCCAGCAGTCTTTAATAAACGAATCAGTGAAAGCTTTGGGTAGATTTTTTTAGATACTTTTACAATATGCTTAGTGTTGAATATCAGAGTTATTAAATTCTTGATCAATGGTGTGACTGACCTCGGTGTATCGATTGTTGGGTCTACGAAATAACAAACTTTATCATGTATATTTGACTTATACTTGTTACCTAAAGTAAGAGTTAAACAACCTGAGAAATAAGCATTTATACGTTTATTTACAAGCAAATCTTTTGTGTAATAGTCTCTGCACCCGATTGGTTCATGCTGTTTTAGATATTTAACACCTTCTTCATCAAGCATTTTATTTGCAGCTGATGAATTAATATGAAGGGAAACAAAAAAAGGTCTTATTTTTTCTGAAGGTGGCCATTGCTCAGGATTATGCATATACCATCCATTCATAATCATTTTGCAATTTTCACCTTCATAATTCTTTAAATTCTCTCTATCTACAAAACCATCTATTTGAGGATAATATTGGGATGCTGCAAGTGATTGAATATAATCTCCAATGTTAATATTGCTCTTGTTGCTTAACGTTAATAACTTATATTTCATCATGTTCCATGAATTAATTCTTGTAATTAGTGGTCCCAATATTTGATTTAGAGATCCAGAGAAGTAATCGTTGCGGAAACTGACTCTCAATTAAAGCCTTCTCATTAGTCCTCAATATGAAATGCCTTATCCTCCTCCCGCTCAGTTCCTCTGCCTTCTGGATATAACCTATAAGCGCTTCCACATTAATACCGTCGCCAACCAGGGCAAGGTCAATCACCGGGCTATCTTTCCCGTTTGCAAAATCCCCAATCAGCCATGCTTCTTCCAGTCCGCCGATTCTCTCCAGCACATTTTCAATAACCTTGTCAATACCTGTATACTTAAGGAGGATACTATGGATATCACCGAAAAGCGGATGCCTGGTATTGGCAAAGAAGATCTTCTTATTCCCGTCGATCTCACTCTGCAGCATCCCGGCTTCCTCAAAGCGGTTCAGTTCCTGGCGGATAGCGTTGGTGCTTTCGCCGAATTCAGCTTCAAGGTCGCGTAGGTACGACCTAGTCGTTGAGTTCAGGAAGAACTTCACAAGAAGTTTAATTCTTGTTTTGGAAGTAACTAATGTGTCAAGCATTTTTCACGGCGAAGCCCGGTGAGTCCCATTGCATGGGTTTCTCTTTAGGGTATATATTGAGTAAAATAATTACTCATTAATAGGGCAAAAGTAAGAAAGTAACTGTAACTTTTTCGATTTATCGAAAATATTTTACACAATTTCCATATTCACTTCCCGGAAGGCAAAACTAGGTATTCCAATCGGAACGGTCTATAACGTTTGATAACTCAAACCGTACGATTGATAAATAGATACGGACGAATATTCATTAGTAAAAAAAAGGCCCCGTAAACCGGAGCCCCTTCTATTGAATTACCAACTCCTATTCTTTTAAGAGTAATTTAAACTTATCTACTTTACCATGGTCATTGACACAGAGTATATAAATACCCATTCCGATTCCCGGTGTTGGAATTATGTTAAGGTCGCTTCCTTCAAGTTTTCTGAAAAGCACAGCTTTGCCATACATATCATAAAGCGTTGCTTCTGATCCACCGGTAATATTGCCGACAACCCTGATTTCATCTTTGTTTACTGCAAACGCTCTGAGATGGTCAAAAGTCTGTTCAATTTCTTTAATCTCAGTAATAAGTGGTTGGGGTGCTACTGGTGCCATTGGATCAAAATATCCTAAACCTAATAAACCATTATTATAATGTTGCTGTATTTCTTCTAAAGTCAACTCGGCGTTATGTATAGCTACTTCATCCAAGTTGCCGTTTAAGTAGGCGTAACCATCCAAGCACCCAATATTTATCATTGCTGAAGGTGAAGTGAAATCGATAGTGAATATATCATTACGACTACCTTTTAAATTACCATCTACATATATTTTCGAGTTGCCAGTTACACCGTTCCTTGTCACAGTAACATAATGCCAAGTATTATCTGTGATGACGTTAGCAGTTAAATTAATGACAGTAGGGCCATTGTAAACTGTAAATCTGACTCGGCCATCACCCTGAATGACAATATACCATCTCAAAGATGAGTTAATGTGCCTACTTAAGACTACATTTGAAAGACCATTGTTGATTCCCTTGTACCAAAATTCAAAAGAGAAGTTGCCATTAGCAGGAAAGTCAAATGTCGGATTAGCAGGTACCTGAATTTTATTATTTGTTCCATTAAACTGCTGTGCACCATTTACCTGGCCAGTTATAGCTATTGGAGATAAATTTCCAGTTCCATTATTTACCTCTGTTAAATCAGAGTAGGTATTGCCTGATAATTCATCAAATTTCCAGTAAGCAACCAATCCTGTAGGAATAATCAGTTGTTCCTGAACCGTTATAACAAAAGATTGAGACGCTACAGGGTTAGTGCCATTTGAGGCAACCACTGTTACATTATAATCTCCTGCATTAGCTGGAGTCCATTGAATCATACCTGAAACAGGATCAATTGACATATTCAATGGAGAATCAGTCAGAGTATAGGAAGGATCAGGATAACCATCGGCATTAACATCATATGTATAAAGGTCGTTGACCCTGCCAATAACTGGAGCTATAGATGTAATTGCGGGAGCATAACTATCGTAATACCCTACCTCATGCAGGCCATTATTATAATGTTGCTGTATTTCTTCTAAAGTCAACTCGGCGTTATGTATAGCTACTTCATCCAAGTTGCCGTTTAAGTAGGCGTAACCATCCAAGCACCCAATATTTATCATTGCTGAAGGTGAAGTGAAATCGATAGTGAATATATCATTACGACTACCTTTTAAATTACCATCTACATATATTTTCGAGTTGCCAGTTACACCGTTCCTTGTCACAGTAACATAATGCCAAGTATTATCTGTGATGACGTTAGCAGTTAAATTAATGACAGTAGGGCCATTGTAAACTGTAAATCTGACTCGGCCATCACCCTGAATGACAATATACCATCTCAAAGATGAGTTAATGTGCCTACTTAAGACTACATTTGAAAGACCATTGTTGATTCCCTTGTACCAAAATTCAAAAGAGAAGTTGCCATTAGCAGGAAAGTCAAATGTCGGATTAGCAGGTACCTGAATTTTATTATTTGTTCCATTAAATTGCTGCGCAGAATTCACCTGCCCGGTTACAGCTATAGGTGAAAGATAACCTGTTCCATTGTTTACTCCCGTTACATCAGCATAGGTATTTCCGGTTGCTTCATCGAGGTGCCAGTAACTAATTAAACCTGTTACCTGAACGGGTTGTATGCTATAGCATCCTGTGGCGGGAACGGTACCTTTGATGAAGTAGGTGCCAACGGTTACTGCAGTTGGTAATGGCACGGGTACGGTAGCCGCCTGGTCTGTCCAGTAAGTGTATTCAAGTCCTGCAGTGCTGCCTGTGGTTACTTCAGGAAGTGTGAGGTTGGCTGTTGGTGGATTGGTAACCGGTGCCGGATTGGTGATAACAACTACCGGTAATGGATTTACCGTGATGGTGGTGGAACCTGCCGGTGATGTGTTGGTGCAGGATGTGGCATTGTCCACTACCGATGTAAGGGTGTAAGTGATGCTGGCAGCAGGCGATACAGTGATAATGTAAGGGCTGAAAGCATTGGTTACATCATAGGTGGTGGTGCCGTCGGTATAACTGAAATTCCACGGGCCAAAACCTGTAAAACTGAAGGTGAGTTCAGCAGATGATCCTTCACAGATAGCTGCAACTGATGAAATAGTGCCGGTTGGTATAGGGTTAACCGTGATAGCCACTTGATTTGATACTGCAGTGGTTGGCTGCAGGCAGGGTGCTGCATTGGAAGTCATGGTGACTGATACTACATCGCCGTCGGCAAATATATCTGTATAGAACGGTGAGTTGGTTCCGGCTGTATTCCCGTTTTTATACCAATGGTAAACAGGCGCGGTTCCTCCGTTTACAGGGGTTGCAGTAAAAGTTACCTCAGAACCAGCACATACGGTGGTAGCGGTGGCGGAAATGCTTACTTCTGGTACAAGTATCGGGTTAACCGTCATAGTGACACTGTTGGATACCACCGGGTTGGCCGACGGGCAGATTACATCGGGTATAATGGAACAGGTTACCACATCGTTGTGAAGCGGTGTGTAGGTGTAGTTGTTCATATTGGTGCCCACGTTGGTGCCGTTTACCTTCCACTGGTAAACCGGGGCGGCGCCGCCGTTGGTTACTATGGCAAAGTAGGATACGGAGGTGCCGGCGCATACATTGTTAGCCGACGGGAAGATGGTGGCGCTTACGCTGATAACCGGGTTAACCGCCATGGTTATGGTGTTGGAAGTGGCGGTTATGCCTGTGCCGCAGGGCTGCAGGTTTGAGGTGAGCTGCAGGTAAACCTGGTCGTTGTTGGCCGGTGCATAGGTATAGGAGGAAGCTGTGCTTACAGGCGATCCGTTTTTATACCACTGGAAAGCAGGCGTGTCGCCGCCGTTTACCGGAAGGGCTGTAAAGGTTACCTGGGTGCCTGCGCAGACATTGTTTTCAGATGCGGTGATGGTTACACTTACAGGCTGACTGGTGACGGTAAAGCCGATAACGTTTGATTCAGCAGCACCTGTCCAGGTTCCTTTGCAGTCAACCCTGGCAAGGCGTTTAAACCATGTGTTGACGGCCAGCGGTGCCGGATCGTAGGTTTCGGTATTGCTGTTGGCAATATCACTAAAGCCTGTTACGGCACTTACGGTTGATTGCTGCCACTTGTATTCAAGTGTACCGGTATTTCCTGCCGGAAGTGAAGTGCTGGTGATCATATCAGGGTCAAACGGGTCGCATCCTGTTACAATGGCGGCAGCAATTACTCCACCCGTTGAAGGATTGTTGCAGTTGGTTTCATAAGCTCCCATGGTTGGCGACACTGTGTTGCGCAATGAACCGGCATAGTCGAGGGTAATCCCGGCAATAGGGGTTCCGCTGTTGAGCGCAGGTTCATTGGTGTGCAGGTCGGTGGCTGAGGTGAAAAGCGGGTCAGCGCTCAGTGAGTTGGCGTCCTTGCCAACGGCAGCCTGCCATGCGGCGAGGTCGGCAACGGGCAGGTTGTTGAAAAAGCCCAGTGCGGTGCCTGTTACGAAATAATCGTTGTAGTTGAGTGTAAGGTTGGCCTGTCCCGGTGCGGTGCCTGCCACCTTCACGGCATAGTGTGTTCCGCCTGTTCCGCCCGAGCGGGTATTGACAAACACGTTGTTGCGGTAATTCCGGGTACCTGTGGTAACAGAGTTAAATGCATAAGTGGATGCCGTGGTGCCCGAAACAACGCCGGTAAGGTTTACGGTGTTGTAATAGAAGGTGTTGGTGCCTGCGCCGTCCTGTATCCCTGTAAAGGAAGCACCTGTATCAGTACCTGCACCGATATTTACCACGTTGTTGTAGTAGTTGCCTGCGCCTGCTCCTGCATAAATACCTGTAACGGTAGCTGAAGCTGAGGCTGATGAAAGTCCGGTAACCATATTGTTGCTGATAACCTTGGCTGCGCCTGTGGCATTGTCGGCTATGGCGATAACAGCTGCTGTGTTGCCTGTGCCCGTGAGCGGAGCGGCATTTGAAAGGTTTGACAATGTATTTCCGTTAACGGCAACGCTGCCCACACCCGATGTGCTGATGCCGCGCACCGTACCTGCGGCAACTGTGCCCTGGTAGTTGTTGGTGATATTGGCGATGGTGTTGCCTGAAACAGAACTGGTGCCTGCAGGGAAACTGGCTGAAATGCCGGTTATGCTCTGGGCAACTGTTGAAACAGAAGCTGTGGATGAATGTATACTGTTGGGAACGGTAAGACTGCCGATGATGTTATTATTGACCGTTGTAGCCGAACCTGTATAATAGATGGCCATAAAGCTATGGCTGAATGTGGTATTGGAGGATGTAAGAGTGAATCCGCCGATTGAATTTCCGTTAACGGGAACTATACCCGTGGCACCGGATTTATAAATGCCGTATTCCGTTGATGATACGCCACGGTTAATTACAATGGCATCTGCAGCAGTGGTGCTTCCAATGGTATTGCCTGTTACTGATCCGTTGGTGGTTAAAGAAAGATATATACCGTAAAATGCATTGGCACTTGAGGTGGTATTGATGTTGAAGTTGGAGATTGTATTATTTTCAACAACAAAATTACTGATGGTATTATACAAATTCATACCCCTGAAGTAATTACCGCTGCCGGTAATGGTCCACGGACTGCCACCGCACATAGGTGCTGAGCCGCCGATATAGTTGCCGCTGATAATATGATTGGCACCTGTGGAGATAAGTATTACATCGATGCTGCTGCTCTGAACGCGCGGGGCAGTCTGGTAGAAACTGTTGCCCGAAATAGTCCAGTCGGATAGTCCCACTCCGAGGCTGATGCCGTAGGTAGTGAAATCATAAATATTATTGTTTGAGATGGTATTTGATACGTGCTGGCCGCCTGTGGTATTGTAATAAGAAGTTATACCTGTTGGTTTGGCTGCCGAGCCGTCAATGTTGCAATGATCGATGGTGTTGAACGAGTTGTTGCCGGTATTGGTACCGATAGCATAAAAATAAACAACTGAACCGCTGCCCGACGAGGCTTTGATGGTGCTGTATTTTACGGTGTTGTAGGTGGCTCCGTTGGTAAACAGCAGTGCACAGTTTGTTGCGCCGGTACCGGTATTGGTATTAATGAATTCGAGCCAGTTGCCTGAACCTTCAAAGTGTCCGTCGATGGTTACATTGTCGGCGCCGTTGAAACGGATAAGTCCGTCGTTCACATTACCTGTGATGGTTTTAAGTGAAGCGCTTGCCGGAACAATGGTCATGGTATGGGGCGATGCGAACTGGTTGAGGGCAAAGGTGCCGGGTTCAACCAGGTTATCAGTGATCTGTACGGTAAAGTTGCCTGTTACGGTACCGATATTAACGGCTTCAAATAATCCGCCCGCACCTGTGAGGGTGGGGTAGTTGCCGGGGACGGTGAAGGTGCCTGCGATGTTGTTGTTGATGATGATATAAGAATTCACCAGTGCAAGGTCCGGAGCACCATTGATATTCTGCACAGGGTTTGTGGCTGAGGATGCGGTTGCACCCGGCGCTGCCGAACCAAAGTTATGGGCATCGTCCTGGGCAACGATAAAATACTGTATAACATCGCCCGGTGCAACTGAACCGCCGTTGAGGATGCTGTAATCGAGTATGAAGGTGTAGGTTGATCCGGTAACAGTGGCATGGGTGTATTTCCAGCCGTTGTCGGCAGAAGTGTTTCCTGCAAAGGCATTGGCATCGGTAGCTTTCTTGAAATAAATGCGCGGCTGGTTTGCACCTGTTGACACGCCCACACCGTCGGTAATTTCAGCTGCAAGTTCAGGACTGGTGGTTAAGCCTGTATTTAAGAGCGGTGTAAAGGCAATATTCGGAGGGAAGAGGTCGCCGCTGTTGGTGAAGTTGCCTGCATCGGCTCCTATGTCGGTGGGGGTGTTTGAACTCCTTACATCGCCGTCGAAGTCATCAGTAATGGCAGCAATCGGCACACCTGAACCTTCAATGGGGTTTGAAGCCTGTACATGAAGGTCGAGGGTGGTGCTGGTTCCTTCGGGCAGCATAAGCATCGGGTCAGTCTGTGCACTCAGCACATCCAGTGCGGTGGCATTCTGCCAGTCGGCAAGGGTAACCCGGTCGGTGGCATTGAAAAGACCGAGGGTGCCACCGGTTCCGGGTACATGGAAGATATTGTGGCTGCTGGTTAATCCGGCAGGTGAAGGCGCCGTGCCACCGGTTGCAATAGCGTAATGCTTTCCGGTTACACCGCCTGAGCGTGCATTAACCAGTATATTGTTGCGTATGTTGGTAACATTGGTAACAACCGTGCTGTTAAACGCAAAGGTGTTTGAGGTGGTGCCTGTAATGCCGGTTCCGCCTATATAGATGGTGTTGTGGTAAAAACTGTTGGTGTTGCCTGCTGCGGTGGTGGCCTCATCCCTGATGCCGTTGATGGCATAGCCGGTGGTGATTCCCGTGCCCGTTGCATCAATACCCAGGCGGATCATATTGTTATGATACGAGGTGTTTCCGTTAAGGGCATAAATACCGGTTATGGAAGAAGCGGTTTCGGTGGAAGCGAGGCTTAAGCTGTGGATGAAGTTGCCCGAAACGACATTATTAGCTGAAGCCGGACCTGAGTAGGTGATACCCGCGATTTTTACAGCGGCAGTTGAATTGTTGTTTAATAACCCATAGATAGTGTTACCAGTAACCGAGTGACTGCTACCTGATGTTACTGATACTGATATACCTATCAGTGAGGAAGAACCGGCTGTTGCCGTTATAGCTGAGGAAGACGACAGGTTGAATATGTTGTTGTCGTTGATATTGATATTGGATAATGATCCTGATGCACTGATACCAATAAGCTGGTTGCCGCTTGCTGCTGTATTTAATGAAGTAAGGTTAGCAACGGTGTTGTTGTTTATGAAGCTGTTGTACCGGCATGTATTGCTGATACCGACGGTGCTTCCCGGTGTTGAATTGCTGATGGCATTGGCCATAGTGGTGCTGCCGATGGTGTTACCGGTTACATAAATGTTCTGGGTATAAAAAGATGAAGCATTAATTCCGGTAAAACTGGCTGTTCCGGTACCTGTGTTCATTGCAATACCGCTTATTATATTTCCTGCTATGTTTGTTTGATCAGCAGAGGATGATGTAGAAGAAACGCTTATGCCCGTGAAGGAGGCTGAGCCATTGCTGATAATATTGATGCTGTTGGGCACTGTTGTGCTGCCAATAATATTGGGAGTAACGTTGCCTATATTCACTACACCAATTATTTGGTTGATACCGATGAAAGCGGCACTATTGCCTGATGGGGCAGTGATTTCAATATTCGCGATGGTATTACCCTGAATGCTGGTAGGAGAAACTGTACCCGCAGTAAGGTTGATACCCCTTACAACGCCGTAGTAGGTTTGATACGTAAGCGACATGGGGGTGCCTGCACAAAGGGGTGCAGAGCCACCAAGGTAATTACTGGTGAAGGATGTTCCGTTTGCACCGGCAATATTTACAAAGGCATTGGAATTTTGTGAGATGGAAGTGGTGGGGATGGTTTGGTAAAAACTGTTTCCGGTTACAACCATATCAGTATTATTGGCGCCAATTGTCATGGCAACCCCGTTTACGCCGGCCATTTGCCAGTTATAGAAATTGTTGTTTGAAACGACATTTGCAGTATTCGCCTTTGAGGCTGAACCTGACGAAACAAAAAGAACAGTGGGTTTTGTTGCCCCGTTGTAAATGTTGCAGTGGTCGATGAGGTTATTGTTGTTACCTGTGGCAGCAGTGCTGGTGTAAATGGAAACAACCGCACCTGAAGTGCTGGTGCTTACGCCTGTGAAATTGCAATACTGGATTGTATTGGAGGAAGCTCCGTTAATAAGCTGCATAGCCACACCTGCCGTGGCAGAACCTGCTGTTAGTGTGTTTGAAATGGTAAGCTCAGGGGTTACGCCTGTGCCGCCCGGCCGTCCGTCGATGGTAACATAATCTGCACCATTGATCTGCATGGTGATCCCGGCAGTGTGCGAGATGCTTAATGCTGTTGCATCAGCAGCAGGCCTGAGGGTAAGTGTATTGTCAACTGTGGTTGGCAGAGTAGCGGGGAACACAATGGGAAATGTTTCTGCTGAAGAGAGATAATCTGCCATAAGCTCAAAAACCACCGGTCCGCCTGAAAAACCATTGGTGTTGAGTGTTGAAACAGCCACGGTTATGGAAGCAAAATCACCTGAAGGCCCAATAGTATAGGTGCCGTTCATTGGTTGTGCGCTCAGACCTCCCAGCCCTAAAATGGCTAAAGCGATCAGAATGAGTAATTGTTTTTTCATTGTTTTAATTGTTTTTGTTATCTATTGTGTTGTTTAATTTCGTTTGGAGGAAACCCAGGAAGGTGCTCAGGCTGGCCTTATCGAAAAAGGCAGTGGCCCCGGAACTGAGGCACTTTTTCCTTATCTCGGGGGCGTTGAGGCTGGTAAGCATAAATATATCGGGCATGGCATTGTGCATGTCATTGCGGAATTCATCAAGCAGGCTGATGCCGCTACCGTCGGGCAGTGCAATATCAAGTATCACGGTGCCGGGCCTGCAGGCTTTAAATACTTTACGGGCCTCTGCGCAACTGGCCGCCGTGAGGATACTCATATCAGCATCCTTCGGACAAATGCGCCTGATTGACCGGCTGAGCATCTCGAGCATTAACTCCGAGTCGTCAACTATGAGTAGTTTTTCATTGCTTTTTTCCATGAAGCAAACTTATTGCGGGAAAAAAGCATATAAAATCAGTGGAATTCCAAAAATCAGGCTGGAGTTATTCTACCCCGACAGGTGTTGCCGGTTACAGGGTATATAGGAGTTTGTCCTATGCCGGCACCCTAATCTACCAGCGAATGTTTGAAGGCGTAATGGGTGATTTCGGCATTATTGCTGAGTGCCATCTTTTTCAGGATGTTGGCCCTGTATACGCTGATGGTCTTTACACTGAGTGACAATTCAGCGGCAATTGCCGACACCGTTTTACCGGAGGCAATCATTTTGAACACCTCAAACTCACGGTCCGACAGAAGCTCATGTGCCGGCTTTCCGTTCCTGTTGTCGAGAACTTCCATAGCCAGCAGTTCGGCAATAGAGCGTGTAATATGCCTTTCGCCCCGGCTTATTTTCCTCACGGCATCAGTAAGTTCCCTTAGGGGGGTATCTTTGGTGATATAGGCGGCGGCGCCGGCTTTGAGTGCACGGATGGCAAACTGGTCTTCAGGATACATGCTGAAGATAATAACCTTTGTGTGCGGATAGCCATGCACAATGTCGGTAAGCAACTCTATGCCATTGCGCCCGGGCATACTCACATCCAGTATAATCAGGTCCCACACCCCGTCGGCCAGCAGTTTCATTACTTCGTGGGTATTGGATGCTTCGGCGGTAACAACCCCGCTGAAAGATTTTGCAAGCCACCGTATAACACCTTCGCGTACTACAAAATGGTCGTCGGCTACAATAATTTTCAATTGCGTATCAGGTTCTCTCATATAGTGGTTATTATAGCAGGTTCATCAATCAATGGTAGTGAAAATAAAACCTTTGTGCCTTTGCCTATAGTGCTTTCAATACTTATTTCGCCGCCGATACCCATGGCTCTTTCGCGCATGCCCACCAGTCCGAGCGCACCGGTACCCTCCATGCCGGGGCTTAATTCAAAGCCTTTGCCATTGTCGGTTACCTCAAGCAGCAGCAGGTTATTTCCGGCTGTCAGGCGGATATCCACATGCGTAGCCCCGGCATGTCGTGCCACATTGGTAAGTATTTCCTGCAGGATTCGGTAAACCACCGTGGTTTCTTTGGTTGAAAAACTATGGTTGATTTCTCCGAACTTACATTTACAGCAGATCTTGGTACGTTTCATAAACTGCTTAACCTGCCATTCAAGAGCCGGTATAAGTCCAAGGTAGTCGAGTATTTCAGGCCGCAGCTCGGTTGATATCTTTCTTACAGCGTTTATAAGGGTTTCAAGAAGTTTCTGTATGCCCGAAATTTCATTGTCAAGAGAGCCCACTGACCGGTCGGGAGTTTCTTTAAGATTGTCGAACTCAAACTTCAGTGCAGTAAGCAGGTGTCCCAGCTCGTCGTGTATTTCACGGGCTATGCGTTTACGTTCGTCCGACTCTGTTTCCTCCGTTTTCTGGATAAAAGCCCTGAGCTGTTTATGGATCTCGAGGTTGCGGAGTTCTGAAGCTTTAAGCTCCTGGATGGTATCAATGAGTGAGGCGGTGCGTGCAGTTACCAGTTCTTCAAGCCTTGTATTAAGTTCAATCAGTTTAAGTTCAGCCTGTTTACGCACTGTAATATCCTGTATGGTGCCTATAAGCCGCTCAGGCTCGCCGGCTTCATTGTATTCAACTGTGCCGTCAGAGTGCACCCACCGTTCTTCATTATTGTCAACCCGTATAATCTTATAATCATTGAGGAAAGCGCCGCCGTGCAGTTTCAGGTTATCATAAATAGCGCCCATCAGCATACGGTGTTCCGGGTGTATCCTTCTCAGCCATGCTTCAATATTGTTATTGATTACGGTGCTTTTTACCCCGAAAATACTGTACAACTGGGGCGAAGCCGTCCAGCTGTTGTCATTCAGGTTCACTGCATAACTGCCTACATTGGCCATCGTCTGCGAAAGCTCAAGCAACTTCTCCTTTTCCTTCAGTTGCCGCTCAATTTCAAGCCGGGCGGTTATATCATGGATAATGGAGTAAAGCATGGTGGTGCCGCGGTAAATAAAAGGGCCCGAGTATACCTCCACATCCCTGATTTCGCCATTGGCAATCTTATGCCTGAACACAAACCTGTTCTCAGTTTCGGTAACCGAACGGTTCATTTTTTCCTGAATCACTTCCGGCGGCAGCATATTAATCTGGCTTATTTTCATTGAACACAGTTCACTGAAAGTATAACCGTAGAATTCGCAGGCGGCAGCATTCGCATCCTGTATCATTCCGGTACGCTGGTCAATCACCAGCACCGGAGTACTGCCACCCTGGAAGAGGGCCTTATAACGTTGTTCGCTTTCGCGGACCTGTCGTTCAAAATTCTTGCGCTCACAAATATCCCTGATAAAGAGCACAATGATATCATTACTTTGCGGAAGCAGCGTAATACTGATCTCGGCATCAAACACAGAGCCGTCCTTACGCCTGTGCAACGTTTCAAACCGGTCGTATCCCTTCTCCCTCACCAGCTCAATATGCCTTTTCACATCCTCGGGCATCTCTTTGGCCTCGAGGCAGCTAACGCACATCTTCAACAATTCTTCGCGGCTGTATCCCGACATGCGGCAATACATATCATTCACCTCCAGGATCCTGCCCTGCAAGTCAATAGCCCAGAAGCCATCCATAGAAACATCTAGCAGGTTCCGGATATTTTCGCCGGTTTCCGTCAGGTGGTCGTCAATAAATCTGCAATCGTTGCCTGAAAAAGTAAAAGAAGAAGCCATTTCGTATGGCGAGTTGGTTATGCCAATAAAATTATATATTTTTAAATCACACGTAAAAAAAGGGTAAAGTTTTTTTTTATTCATAAAAACGCCCCGTAAACTGCGTAGGGCATAGGGCATAGGGCGTAGGGCGAAGGGCGA
>Ga0209066_10004119_pt1 | contig 16062 bp, 16 predicted proteins | sample All_14_2_FD_187198 | JGI IMG/M metagenome (GOLD analysis project Ga0209066, IMG submission 187198) | Freshwater microbial communities in response to fracking from Pennsylvania, USA - Allegheny Zone_MetaG_DW_15 (SPAdes) (version 2) ...
GGCGTGCGTTACACGAAAATACCCCCTCGACGCCGTCTGACTCCGCCCTACCCTCGCATGCGCCACCAACTGACCGAATGGTTCCCCATCCTGGACTGGGGGCGCCGCTACCAGCAGCGGGACTTCACGGCCGACCTGACCGCCTCCGCCGTGGTCACGCTGCTGCTGATCCCGCAGAGCCTGGCCTACGCCCTGCTCGCCGGCATGCCGGCCGTCACCGGCCTGTACGCCAGCATCGTGCCCATGGTGGTCTATGCGCTGATGGGCAGCAGCACGGTGCTGGGGCCCGGGCCGGCGGCGCTGCGTTCCATCATGTCGCTGGCTGCCGTGGGCGCGGTGGCACCCGCAGGCGGCGCCAACTTCATTGCCGCCAGCGGCGTGCTGGCGGTGATGGTCGGGCTGGCGCTGCTGGCCATGGGCGCCCTGCGCATGGGCTTCATGGCCAGTTTCCTGAGCCAGCCCGTGCTCTCCGGCTTCATCACCGCCTCAGGCCTGCTGATCGCCATGAGCCAGCTCCGGCACCTGCTGGGCACGCCGGTGGCCAGCGACAACCTGCCGACCTTCCTGCGCAGCGTCTGGACGCACGGTTCGCAGATCCACGGACTCACGCTGGGCGTGGGCCTGGGTGCGCTGGTCGCCCTGTGGGCCGCCCGCCGCTGGCTCAAACCCCTGCTGTGCCGCGTGGGCGTGCCGGTCACGGGGGCCGACCTCGCGGCCAAGGCCTCGCCGCTGCTGGTGATCCTGCTGTCCATCGGCCTGACCCAGGCGCTGGACTGGGCCCGGCAGGGGGTCGCGGTGGTCGGCGACATTCCGCAGGGCCTGCCCAGCCTCGTGATCGGACCGCTGCTGGGCGTTCCGCCGGCCACGGTGCAGGCACTGGTGGTGCCGGCCCTGCTGATCGCGGTCATGACCTTCATCGAGCAGATCTCCATTGCCCAGGGCATGGCGGCCAGGCGCCGCGAGCGCATCGACGTCAATGCCGAGATGCGGGCCATGGGAGGCGCCAATCTGGCGTCGGGTCTGACCGGGGCCTTCGCCGTGGGAGCCAGTTTCTCGCGCACCTCGGTGGTGGCCGAAAGCGGCGGCCGCACGCCGGCCGCCGGCATCATCACCGCGGTGCTGCTGTCGCTGACGGCACTGTTCCTCACCCCCTGGCTGCACGACCTGCCCATGGCGGCGCTGGCGGCCACCATCCTGATTTCGCTGGGCACGCTGATCGACTTCCGCAGCTTCCCCGCCAACTGGCGCTATGCCCGCGCCGACTTCGCCGCCCAGGCGTTGACCTTCGTCGTCACGCTGCTGTCGAACCTGGTCACCGGCCTGACGGTCGGCGTGATCGCCTCGCTGGCGCTGCACATCTGGCGCAGCAGCCGCCCGCACATCGCCGTGGTGGGCAATGTGCCGGGCACGGAACACTATCGCAACGTCCTGCGCCACGAGGTCATCACGCACCCTTCCGTGCTGGGTCTGCGGGTCGACGAGAGCCTGTTTTTCGCCAATGCACGCTACCTGGAGGACCGGGTGAACACCGAGGTGGCCGCGCGCCCCGGCGTCCGGCACGTGGTGCTGCAATGCACGGCCGTCAACGAGATCGACGCCAGTGCGCTCGAAAGCCTGAAGACCATCAACCAACGGCTCGCCGACGCCGGCATCGCCCTGCACCTGAGCGAGGTCAAGGGCCCGGTGATGGACCGGCTGCAGCGCGGCGACTTCCTGCAGGTGCTCACCGGACGCGTGTTCCTCACGCACCACCAAGCGGTGACCGAGCTGAGCGCCGCCTGAACCTCAGCGCTTGCGGCGCAGCACCCGCACGTGCATGGGACGCACGAAGTGGGCGCCATCGGCCGTCATGTGCGGCATGAAAGCGGCCCGCACGCGCTCGGCCAGGGCGGGCGTGATGAAGTGGTCGGCAAAGCTGGGGTAGAGCATGCGCTGCTCGAACTCGGTCCAGTCCCTGAAATGCGCGGGCTGCGCGAAGCGGCGCTCCGCCGCAAATTCCCAGAACCGTCCCGCCTCCAGAGCGCGGTCCAGCGCGGCCTGCGCGGCGCGGCGCACGGTGTTCTCGTCGTTGTAGAGCCGGACAATTTCGTTGAGCGCACCGCCGAAGATCGGTTCGCTCACATAAAACCAGCCGCCGGGCTTGAGCACGCGGGCGACTTCGGCCAGTGCCTGGTCCATGCCGTCCAGCGGCACGTGGTGCAGGCTCTTGAGCATCATTGCACCACCGAAGCTGGCGTCCGGGAAAGGAATGGCTTCGGCACTGCCGGCCATGAACAGCAACCGCTCCTGCGGATTGGCCATGTTTTTCGCATGCTGCACCGCGTCCACCTCCAGGCCGACCAGCTGGCTTCCGGCATGGCGCTGCAGCAGGGCCCGCGCCAGCCGCGCGTTGCCGCACCCCAGTTCGATGATGCGCTGCCCGTTCAGGGGCACCAGGTCGGCCAGGAGGTCGAGCTCGTCGCGCAGGGTGGGCAGTTGGTCGGGATCCGTCAGGTGGGGGCTCATGTCAGTGCTCGTGATTTCGCAGCAGCCGAAAATGCCATGGAGTGTCCCATGGAAACCCGGGAAGTCTTGCACACGAAGCGCCCGTTGACCATCACCGGCGCGACGCCGCCGGCCCACACGGCCCTGGTCCAGGCGGATCAGGGTGACCGCGTCCAGCGGGGGACCCGCAACGGTCTCAGGCGGTGCATGGGCTCGCCCCTTGCGCGTGGCCGTGCGAGCAACCGGCACGGCCGTCGGTGTTGACCATGTGCTCGGCCATGTCGGAGAAGGCCTTGAGCAGCCCGGTGCGCAGAGGCCCGTCGCTCACCTGCTCGGTCAGTGCGGTGCGCATGCACAACATCCACTCGTCGCGCTCGGTCGGGCCGATGGCGTAAGGCAGGTGCCGCATGCGAAGCCGCGGGTGGCCTTTCTTCTCGATGTAGAGGTTGGGGCCGCCAAACCAGCCCGAGAGGAACTCAAACAGGCTCTGGTTGGCACCTGCCAGGCTCTCGGGGTGGATGCGGCGCGCGGCGTAGGCCTCGGGCAGTTCGTCCATGAGTTCGTAGAAGCGATCGACCAGGCGGTGCAGGCCATCGGCGCCGCCGAGGGCTTCATACACGGTCGGGGTCAGGGTGTCGGACATGGGGTGCTTCCTTTCACGTTGCCTGGGCCGGCGACGGAGCCACCGGGGCGGGGGACGGGCCGAACAGGCGGTCGGTGAGCCTGACGTACCAGGCGGCGGCCTGCACCTGGACGATGTAGGCCAGCGCAATCAGCAGCGCCGCGTCGGCGCCCTGTGCCCCGAACACGCCCATGGCGATAGCCAGTGCGATGGAGAGGTTGCGCATGACGGTGCCGTAGACCAGGGCAATGGCGTCGCCCCACTTGAACATCGCCTTGCCGACAGCGGTGCTGATGGCGAAGTTCAGGGCATAGACCAGCACCAGGGGCAGCAGCAGCCCGGGCAGCAGGCCGGGATTCGCAAAGATGTCGCGCGATTTGAGCGCCATGGACACGAAGACGATGCCCAGCACGCCCAGGGTGGAGAACGGCGGGAACCTGGGTTTGAGCTTCTGGTGGAAATGCGGCTCACCATGTTTGCCGATCAGCCAGCGCTGGGTGAGCGTACCCAGCCCCAGGGGCAGGAAGACGATGAGCGCGATCTGCAGGAACACCTGCAGCACGGGGATATCGACCACGGTGCCCAGCAGCACCTTGAGGTAGACCGGCGCGAGCAGCGAACCGGCGATCAGGCCAACCACGGTCATCTTCACGGCGGCGGGCACGTTGCCCCTGGCGAAACCGGTCCACGAGATCGTCATGCCCGACGTGGGCAACAGCGCCGTGAGCAGCAGCGCCAGGCGCACCATGGGCTGGTCGGCAAAGAACAGCAGGCCGGCTCCGTAGCCGATGGCGGGCATGAGGACGAAGTTGATGACCAGCGTCGTGCCTTGCAGCGTGCCGCCACCCGGCTTGAGCAGCTCCATCACGTTCATCGTCACCATCATGGGATAGACCATGAGGAAGGTCAGCGGCAGGATGGCCCCGCGCAGGAAGCCGGGGTCGGCCATCTGGCCGCAGCCCAGCCCCGCCAGCATGGCCAGCGGAATGCTCCACACCAGGTTTTTCTGCAGCCAGTTGAGGACATTCCACATGGTGTGCTCCCGCGCGCCGGTCAGGCGTTTTTCAATTCCAGGGCCCAGACCTGCATGGCGTCGTTGGCGGGTTTCATGGGCGCGTCCATGAAGCTGACGACGAAGTGGTCACCCAGGTCGGCAATGCCGATGCCGCGCGGACGCACCGCCAGCACCTGCGGGTTGGGCAGGGCGTGCCCGAAGCAGAAGATCACGTTCACAGCGGCCTGGATGCCGGGAGCGATGTCGCCACCGATGGCCTGGGTGTGGGCCAGTTGGTCGAAGGTGGCGATGTGGCTCACGCGCGGCGTGGCGGCAATGCAGGCCTTGAAGTACTCGGCAATCTCCGCGGCACTCTGGCAGCGGGTCTCGGACTTGGCGATGTCCAGGACCGTGATGGGGTACTTTTCCTGGAAGTGCACTTGCTTCATGGGGAAGGCTCCGGTTCGTGACGGAAAGGGACAGAAAGGGCAAGGGGGTGCGCTGCGGTCAGGCCGATGCCGTGGGTCGGGGGCCCGCGCTGGCGGCCCGGCGCAGGGCCGGGTCGGGCAGCGCGGCCATCTGGGCCAGGAACTCGTCGCGCGTCAGGCCCGAGAAGAAGGGATGCCAGCGCCGCAGCTCCAGCACCGTGCTGACGGCGCGGGCCCGGCGCTCGTGGCCGGCGAACACCAGGGTCTCGTCGGGCAGGGTGAAGACGCGTTGCATGACGCTGTCCCACAACTCGGCGGGCCGGGCCGGCACCGGCTGTCGCGGACAGGCATCGACCGCCAGCAGACCGCCGCAGAACAGGCGGTCGCGCCAGAGAAAGCTCAGGCAGTCGGGCGTGTGGCCCGGGGTGCGGATGGTGCGCAAGAACTCGTGGCCGAAAGGCAGCAGTTCGCCCTCGGCCGGCTGGTGGGCACCCGCGCACGCCCGCCCCTGCACCAGCGGCGCCCCCAAGGCCGCCAGGCGTGCGAACCCGTCCGGCATCAGGGCATCGTGGTCGTGGGTGCGCAGCACCCAGCGCAGGCGAAGATCGCGTTCATCGAGCAGGGCCTGCAGCACCGGCAGGTCGCGTCCATGCGGATCGACCAGCACGGCTTCGCGCGCCCCGGTGTCGGCCAGCAGGTAGGTCAGCTCACCGCTGTCCTCGTCGTGCAGGATGCGGAACAGCAACTCAGCCCCCCCAGCGCAGCGCGCCGGCCAGCAGCAGGGCCAGGGCCACGGACCAGCCCGAGAACAGCCAGCGCCAGAGCCACCTGCGCGGCACGAACCCGACACCGCGCACCAGCCCCGCGCTCATGGCCCAGAACAGGGCCATGGCCAGCCCGTGGTCGGCCCGGCCGTCGGCGCCAGCGAACAGCAGCGGATAGACGCTGCCCACCAGCATGATGGCCAGGGCAACCATCAGGCTCGGCAGGTGCAGGCGGGCCTGGGGACACTGGGCCGGGGCCGGGGCCGGCGCGGTCGGCCCGACTCCCTGAACCGGTGTCACGACCGATCTTCCCGCGAGGCCCGGCGGGCGGCCTCGGTTTCACCCCACATGGCGTTGAGAATGGCCAGCAGGACGGCAAATCCGACCCCCAGGACCCAGGCGAAGTACCACATGCGAATCTCCTTTTTCTGCCGTCCGTTCAGGCGGCGCCGCTGTCGTCCTCGCCGATCAGCAGCTTGCTGTCGGCCAGGTACTTGTGCGGTGGCACCTCCAGGTTGGTGGGCGCCGGCTTGTTCCTGAACACGCGGCCTGCAAAGTCGAAGGTGGACCCGTGGCAGGGGCAGAAAAAGCCGCCCTTCCAGCCGGCCGGCACGCTGGGGTTGGCGGTGCCCTGCGGCAGCGTCACCGGCGAACAGCCCAGGTGGGTACAGATGCCGACCGTGACGAAGACCTCGGGCTTGATCGAACGGTCGGTGTTGCGCGCGTATTCGGGTTGCTGGTCCTTCTTCGATTCGGGGTCGGCCAGATCGGGCATGTCCTTGAGCGCGGCCAGCATCTCGGGCGTGCGCCGCAGGATCCAGACCGGCTTGCCGCGCCACTCGACCGTGGCCATCTGGCCCGGTGGCAGCGCGCTGATGTCGACCTCGACGCTGGCGCCCTGGGCCTTGGCGCGCTCGCTGGGCGCGAAACTGCTGACGAAGGGCACCGCCACCGCGGCGGTCGCCGCCGCGCCCATAGCCCCGGTGGCCAGCAGCCAGGTGCGGCGGTCGCTGTCCATGCCAGCCGGTTCGGAAAAGAGCGGAACTTTCTGGATGTCATCAGACATGGGGAACTCCTGAAGGACCTGACGGCCGGATGGTTGTCGTGCATGCACCGGAGAACCCGGGACGCGTGAAGGCAGATGGCAGCATCTCAATAGGTTCCATGTTCGTTTTCCCGGATGTAGGCCGCCGTGACCTTGCCACGCATCACCCGGTAGGCCCAGGCGGTGTAGAGCACGATCAGGGGCATGAAGATCAGCGTGGCCCAGAGCATGATGGCCAGCGTGAGATGGCTGGACACGCTGTCCCATACCGTCAGGCTCGCCTGAAGCTGCGTGCTTGACGGCATGACGAAGGGGAACAGGCTGGCACCGGCGGTGCCGATGACACCCGTGGTGGCCAGCGAAGAGGCCACGAAGGCACTGAGCGTGCGGCCTGAGCGCATCAGCCAGGCCGCAGCCAGTGCGCCGAGCAAACCCAGGGCCGGCAGCAGCCACAGCACAGGCAACGCGGCGTGGTTGGCCATCCAGGCACCGGCTTCGCGCACCACGGTCTTGGCCAGGGGATCGGGCAGGGCCGATGGATGCACGACCGAGCTGATGCGGTAGCCGTCGATGCCTTGCAGCCAGACCCCCGCCGCAATGAAAGCGACGACCATGACCAGCGCCGCGCCGGTGCCCGCCTTGACGGTGCGCGCCTGCACCGCCCCCTCGGTGCGGTGGGCCAGGTAGGTGGCGCCCTGCAGCGTGATCATGGCGCTGCTGACCACGCCGGCCAGCAGGGCAAAGGGGTTGAGCAGGGCCCAGAAGCTGCCGGTATAGGTGGGCACCAGGAACCCGTCGAACTGGAAAGGGACGCCCTGGAACAGGTTGCCAAACGCCACGCCGAAGATGACCGGCGGCACGAAGCCGCCGACGAACAGGCCCCAGTCCCAGGTGCTGCGCCAGGCGGGGTGGTGAATCTTGCTGCGGTAGTCGAAACCCACCGGGCGGAAGAACAGCGCCCACAGCACCGCCAGCATGGCCCAGTAGAAGCCGCTGAAGGCGGTGGCATAGACCAGCGGCCAGGCCGCGAAGATGGCCCCCCCGCCGGTGATGAACCAGACCTGGTTGCCGTCCCAGTGCGGGCCGACGGTGTTGATGACGACGCGGCGTTCCACGTCGTTGCGGCCGACGAAGGGCAGCAGCGTGCCCACGCCCATGTCATGGCCGTCCATGATGGCAAAGCCCACCAGCAGCACGCCCACCAGCAGCCACCAGACCAGTTTGAGGGTTTCGTAGTCGAACATGTCAGAGTCCTTCAGGTGTCGGCGCCGGGCCGCCCCAAGCCGAAACGAGCCCCCCTGGGGGGCAGCGACCCGTGGAACGGCGGAGCGTGGGGGTCAAGCATGAGCGGGTTCGAGCTCGTAGCGACCGGTGCCCAGGCTGCCGGGGCCGATGCGCGCAAACTTGACCATGAGAAACATCTCGACGACCAGCAGCAGCGTGTAGAAGCCGATGAAGCCGGCCAGCGAGCCGTAGAGACTGTTGACGCTGAGCGTGGAGACCGACAGGTGCGTGGGCAACACGCCATAGATGGTCCAGGGCTGGCGCCCGTACTCGGCGACGAACCAGCCCAGCTCGCAGGCGATCCAGGGCGCGGGCAGCATCCACAGCGCCCACTTGAGCAGCCAGGGACGCTTGCCGCATTCGAGCTTGAGCGTGCACCAGAAGGCCATGCCGAACAGGGCCAGCATCAGGAAGCCCAAGCCCACCATGATGCGGAAGGCCCAGAACATCGGGGTCACGCGCGGCACCGTGCTGTCCACCGCCTGCTGGATCATCTGCGGCGTGGCCTGGCGCACGTCGACCACGTATTTCTTGAGCAGCAGACCAAAGCCGAGGTCGGCCTTGTGCTGCTCGAACAGGGTCTTGGCCGCTGTGTCCTCACGGTTGGCGCGCAGGGCTTCGAGCGCGGTCACCGCGTGGATGCCGCTTTCAATGCGGAGGCGGTTCTTCGCCTTGATCTCGTGGATGCCGGGGATTTCCTTGCTGATCGAGCGCGTGCCGATCAGGCCCATCACCCAGGGAATCTCGATCTCCCAGTCGTTCTTCTGCCCGGCCTCATTGATGCCGGCGACCAGCGTCAGGCCGGCCGGCGCGGGCTTGGTCTCCCACATGGCTTCGAGCGCGGCCATCTTGGTCTGCTGAGCTTCGCCCACGGTGTACCCCGACTCGTCACCGAGCACGATCACGCTGAGCACCGAGGCCAGGCCGAAAGCGGCCGCCACGCGGAAGCTGCGGCGGGCGAACTCGATGTCGCGGCCCTTGAGCAGGTACCAGCTGCTGACCGACAGCACGAACATCGCGCCCGTCACATAGCCCGCGGAAACGGTATGCACGAACTTGGCCTGCGCATCCGGGTTGAACAGCACGGCCCAGAAGTCCACCATCTCCATGCGCATGGTGTCGTAGCTGAAATCGGCACCGACGGGGTTCTGCATCCAGCCATTGGCAATCAGGATCCACAGCGCCGAAAGGTTGGTGCCCACCGCCATCAGGATGGTCACCAGCAGGTGCTGCTTGCGCGAGAGCCTGTCCCAGCCGAAGAAGAACAGGCCGATCATGGTCGATTCGAGGAAGAAGGCCATCAATCCCTCGATGGCCAGCGGGGCGCCGAAGATGTCGCCCACGTAGTGCGAGTAATAGGCCCAGTTGGTGCCGAACTGGAACTCCAGCGTGATGCCGGTGGTCACACCCAGCGCAAAGTTGATGCCGAAGAGCTTGCCCCAGAAGCGGGTCATGTCCTTCCAGATCACGTTGCCCGTCATCACGTAGACGCTTTCCATGATGACCAGCAACCAGACCATGCCCAGCGTCAGCGGCACGAAGAGGAAGTGGTACATCGCGGTGGCAGCGAACTGCAGGCGCGAGAGGTCGACCAGTTGTTCGGAAATCAAGGCTTGGCTCCGGTGGAATGAGAGTGAACGTCCGGACCAGGGTCACCCAGCACCTGCAAGGCGGCGCGCGCGGCATCCACCGGCACCCGCTGATCGCGCACGAACCCCCACCACAGGGCGGTGAGTACCAGCAGCTTGAGCAACAGCACGGCGGCCAGCTTGCGCAACAGGTGACGGTCTCGGGTGTCCATGGTGGTGGGTCCTGCCAGGAGTGTTCCAAGAAGCGTGCCACCGGACAGCGAGTGGAAAAACCTTTTCAGATCAACAACCTTCAACAGGCCCGCGCTGGCGCCCTGCCGACACCGCCACCAAAGTCCGCCAGAATTGGCAGAAAATGTCAGTCATACCGCCCCTGGAGTCCTGCCCTTGAAACCCCTGCCCGAACTCACCGCCTTCCTTGAAGGCCTGCCCGAGCCGCACATCCTGTTCGACGCCCAGTACCGCATCCTGGCGGCCAACGCGGCCTACCGGCGCCAGTTCAGCCCCGAACGCAGCGTGGTCGGGCGGCGTTGCTACGAGGTCTCGCACCACTTTCCAGTGCCCTGCGACCAGGCGGGCGAGTCCTGCCCGCTGGCGCAGTCGCGCCAGTCCGGCCAGCGCGAGCGTGTGCTGCACCTGCACCACACCCGGCAGGGCGAGGAATACGTCAACATCGAACTGAGCCCGCTGCCCGGCGAGGACGGCGAGCCGGGCTTCTACGTCGAAAAGATGGAACCGCTGCGTGTGGCGCAGGGCCAGCCGGCGGCGCAGGGCCTGATCGGCCGCTCCGACGCGTTCCAGCGCATGCTCTCGCTGGTGGCGCGGGTGGCGCCCTCGCGAGCCACCGTGCTGCTGCTGGGCGAGTCGGGCACTGGCAAGGAACTGGTGGCCCGCGCGGTGCACGAAGCCAGCCCGCGCGCCGGCAAGCCGCTGGTGGCGGTGGACTGCTCCAGCCTGCCCGAGACCCTGTTCGAGTCCGAGCTGTTCGGCCATGAGCGCGGCGCCTTCACCGGCGCGGCCACTGCCAAGGGGGGCCTGGTCGAGGCCGCCAGCGGCGGCACCCTGTTTCTGGACGAGGTCGGCGACATTCCCCTGCCCATGCAGGTCAAGCTGCTGCGCCTGCTGGAGACGGGCACCTACCGGCGCGTGGGCAGCACCGAACTGCGCCACGCCGACATCCGTGTGGTCTCGGCCACGCACCGCGACCTGGAGCAGATGATCGGCGAGGGGCGCTTCCGCGAAGACCTGTACTACCGGCTGTCCACTTTCCCGATCCAGTTGCCGGCGCTGCGAGAGCGCCATGGCGACCTGCCCCTGCTGGCCCCGGCCCTGCTGGAACGGGTGGTGGCGCCGCGCCGGCTGCGCCTGTCGCCCCCGGCGCTGGCGCTGCTGGAGACACAACCCTTTCCGGGCAATGTGCGCGAACTGCGCAACCTGCTCGAACGCACCGCCCTGCTGTGCGACGGCGACGTGATCGAGGCCGAGCATGTGCGTGAGGCCATCGCCACCGGCCGGCGCGCCCCGGCGACCGGTGCCCCGGCGTCCCGGCCCGCCGCCCTGCCCGACCTCAGGCTGGCCGAACGCGAGGCGCTGCGGGACATCCTGGCCCGCCACCAGGGCAGCCGCGCCGAGCTTGCGGCCCGGTTGGGCATCAGCGAGCGCTCCCTCTACCGCAAGCTCAAGACCCTGGAAAACCCGACCTGACAGCCGCCGGACGGTGCAGCGGGAAATTCCGGCGACGCGTACGATCCGAATCTTGAAATTGGTTCATCCAGATATTCGGAGACACGCATGAATTCACCCTTCGCCTTCGGTGAACAGGTCGAGGGCTACCCGGTCCGGGTGCTCAACGAACGCACCGTGCGGGCCGCCGCCGGCCTGCTGTTCTTTCCGGCCGTGCTGTCCTTCATGAACGCCTTTCTCACGGCCAACTACCAGCCGACGCGCCTGTTCGTCATCGTGTTTCTGATCGACATGGCGCTGCGCCTGCTCAACCCGCGCTGGGCCCCGAGCATGATCGTCGGCGGCTGGATCGTGCGCCACCAGAGCCCGGAATGGGTGGGCGCGCCGCAGAAGCGCTTTGCCTGGGGCCTGGGCCTGCTGCTGGGCGTGACCATGGCCTACCTGATGGTGTTCAACCGCACCATGGGTCCGGTGAACATGCTGGTGTGCGCCAGTTGCCTGACCCTGATGTTCTTCGAGACCGCTTTCGGCATCTGCCTGGGCTGCAAGCTCTACAACCTGTTCCACCGCGAAAAGGCGCAGCTGTGCCCGGGCGGCGTGTGCGAGGTGCCGGCGCAGAAAAAGGCCTGGGGCATCGCCCTGCCGCAGGCCGCCGTGCTGCTGCTGTTCGTCGGCGCCGTCACCGCCGCCAAGGGCTGGGTGGACCGCACCGGCCCGCTGGGCGGTTTCGACGACATGGCCACCCTGGAAGAAATGGGCCTGCAGCCCACCCCCGGGGCGGCCTCCGGCGCCGACAGCGAACGCTGCCAGGTGCCCGCCTTCGCCAAAGCCCTCGGCCATGAGGACCAGTGGAAGCGGCACAACGGATGTTCTTGATCCACCCCTGCGCGGCTTCGCCGCTCCCCCTCAAGGGGGCGATGCGAGTGGCCCGGCGAAGCCGGTTCCACCGCATCCTCGACACAGGCACCCGCGCCGGGTACGTTGAGGCATGAGGGGAAGTCCGTTCCAGGGCACCGCGGAACCGGCTTTGCCGGGCCGCCAGTGCCGCCCCCTGGGGGTGACGCCGCCAGGCGGCGCGGGGGGAGGTTAGTGGTCTTGGTGCAGCTTCTCGTGGATCTTCTTGGTGGTGCGCCACACGCCCCAGAGCACCAGCGGGATCAGGGCGCCGGCGAGCAGTTCGGGCTTGACCGGCAGGCCCGCTTCCTTGCCCGCCTTGCCCAGGTAGAGGATCAGGCTGACCACATAGTAGGAGATGGCCGCGATCGACAGGCCTTCCACCGTGCTCTGCAGGCGAAGCTGCAGTTCCTGCCCTTTGGTGAGTTTGGCCAGCAACTGCTGGTTCTGCTCCTCGGTGGCGATGTCCACGCGCGTGCGCAGCAGCGCGCTGGTGCGGGTGACGCGCTCGGACAGGGACGCCAGCCGCTGCCCGGTGGCCGCCACCGTGGCCATGGCCGGCGACAGGCGCCGCTGCATGAACTCGCCCAGCGTCTGGGTGCCGGGAATCGGCTGCTCGCGCAGTTCGGCAATGCGCTGCGCGACCAGGGTGTCATAGGCGCGCGTGGCCGAGAAGCGGAACACGTTTTCGGCCGTCGCCCGCTCCACCCCCGCGGCCAGTGACACCAGCGTGTCCAGCAGCGCCTGGTCGGTGGCGCTCTTGTTTTCCAGCTGCGCGGTGATGTCGGCCAGCTGCTGCTCGCAGGCGGCCAGCAGCGGCGAGAGCCGCTTGGCCACCGGCAGGCCGCGCAGGGCCATCAGGCGGTAGGTCTCGAGCTCGAGCAGGCGCGCGGAGATGCGGCCGGCCCGCGTTTCCGAAGTGCCGGGACCGCCGATGACCAGCATGCGCTCGAAGCCGTCGGGGCGCAGCCAGAAGTCGGTCACCGCCATCGAGTGACCCTGGTTGCCCATGAACGATGCCACCACGGTGTGCTCGCCCAGCCAGCTGCGTGCCTGCGCCAGCACGTTGGCCGGCTGCTGCAGGTCGGCCTCGACCATGGCCAGCTGGACCGCGGCGAACGTGCGCCCCGGGATCGCGGCCAGCCAGCCCGGCGGGGTCACGATGCGGGACGACAGGTCGGGCTCGCGCCCATCCAGGCCGGCGTCCGGCGGCAGCGCCTGCACGATGGAGTAGCGGGTGAACTCGGTGTGGCGTTCCCACTTGAGCGTGTAGCCGGGCAGGCGCAGGCGCAGGAAGTTGCCGTTCAGCGCCTCCACCGCGAGGTGCTCCTGGCCCGGCAGCTGCCGCAGGTGCGCGCACTCCTCGGCCCGGGACAGGCCCTCATTGAAGACCGCCACATAGGTCACCAGCGCAGGCAGCCGGATGCGCGCCGGCGGGCGGGCATGGACCTCGTTGTGCAGCAGCTCGCGCTGCGGATCGTCGGCGGGCAGCAGGGACGTGGTGGCGTTCATGCGGCGATTGTGCCGTGACCTCAGGTCCGCTTGCGGCCGACCCAGCGGGTGACGTGGGCCTTGCCCTGGTGACCCGGGCCTTCGTCGAGGGTGACCTCGCCCTGCCAGGCCAGCAGTTCATCCAGCGCACTCTGAAAATCGCCGCGCAGAAGATCAGGGGTGTAGAGCATGGCGGCGTCCCTGGGGCCACCGCTGCTGTGCGCCAGCTGCTGCGGGTGGAAAGCCTCCAGCAGCAGCAGTCCGCCGGGGCGCAGCCCGGCCGCCAGTCGCTGGTGCGCGCCCGCACGGATCGCCGGCGGCAGGTGAACAAAGGTCAGCACCACGGCGTCAAAGGCGGCCGGCGGCGGCGCCCAGTCGGCCAGGTCGCCCGGCACGGTGGCAATGGACACGCCGCGCTCGCTGGCCAGGGCCTGGCCCTTGAGCAGGCCGACCGGGGAACCGTCCATGGCCGTGACGCGATGGCCCTGCTGGGCCAGCCACACGCTGTTGCGCCCCTCGCCGTCGCCGGGCACCAGCACGTCGGACCCGGGCAGCAGGCGCTGAGACTGCCACACCAGAAAGGCATTGGGCTGGGTGCCGTACTTGTAGCCGGCGGCCGAGTAGGTGTGGTCCCAGAACTGCATGGGCGCAGTGTAGGCAAAACGTGTGACCGCCGCATGGCCAGGCGGCAAAAGGCCGACCGCCAGGTCAAAGAAAAACCCGCCGGGCCGAAGCCGGGCGGGTTGCAAGGCCACGCCCGGGAGGACAGGCGTGGCGTCAGGGATGGGGCTCAGAACGGGATGTCGTCGTCCATGTCGTCGAAACCGCTGGACGGCTTGGCGGCGGCGGGCGCCGGAGCCTGAGCGGCCGGGCGGGGTGCAGCGGCACGCGGCGCAGCGGCCGGCGGGCGGCTGTAGCCACCGCCACCCCCGCTGCCGCCTTCGTCACCACCACCCATGCCTTCGCGGCCGCCCAGCAGCTGCAGTTCGGTGGCGATGATGTCCACGGTGTTCTTCTCGACGCCGGACTGGTCGGTGTACTTGCCGTACTTCAGGCGGCCTTCGACATAGATCGGGCGGCCCTTCTTGACGTACTCACCGGCGATCTCGGCCAGGCGGTCGTAGAAGGTCACGCGGTGCCACTGGGTGTCCTCGATCATCTCGCCGGAGTTGCGGTCCTTGCGACGGCTGGAGGTGGCGACGCTCACGCTGGCCACGGCCTGGCCCGAGGGCAGGTAACGGATTTCGGGGTCGCGACCGCAGTTGCCGACCAGGATGACTTTGTTGACGGATGCCATGTTTGAATCCTGCAAAAGAGGAGCCGGTCGCCGTGGCGGCACCGGAGACGGTCGGACATTGTGCCGCAAGTGGCGCCGACCCCGCCCCGAAAGCCGTCTGATCGCATCCGACGCGCCGGAAATGGCCCCGACCGGGGCTGTTGCTTCTACACTGCAGGCTACATGAAAGGCGAGCCAGACTTTTTCCAGAACCTGCAGGACGAGCTGTCCGATGGCAGGGGCTGGCTTGATCGGTCCATCGTGCTGGCCTACGCCGTGGCCGCCGGTCTGAGTGTTGTGCTCTTTACGCTGATGAGCGAGGCCGCGTTCAGCTGGTTCGAGCATCTCTATGCCCTGTCGCCGTGGATGGTGCTGGTCTGGACGCCCGCGCTGACCGCCTTCATCGTCTGGGCCACGCGCCGCTTCGCACCCGGGGCTGCCGGGTCGGGAATCCCCCAGGTGATGACCGCACTGGATCCACTCCTGCCTCTGGACATGCGCCACCGCTTCGTTTCCATCCGCCTGACCGTGGCCAAGATGGTGCTGGGCTCCCTCGGTCTGCTCGCGGGCCTATCGGCCGGGCGTGAAGGCCCGTCGGTTCAGGTGGCCGCCGGGGTGATGCACAACGCCAGACGCTGGCTGCGAACCGGCTCCGGCATGAGCGACCACGCGCTGCTGGTGGCCGGTGGAGCGGCGGGGATCGCCGCGGCCTTCAATGCACCGCTGGCCGGGGTGGTGTTCGCCATCGAAGAGCTGTCGAAGAAGCTGGAGTCGCGCAACAACGGCCTGATCATCGCGGCCATCGTGCTGGCCGGTCTGGTCAGCATTTCGGTGTTCGGCAACCTGACCTATTTCGGTTCGGTGAAGGTCCCCGGACTGGGCTGGGACGCGTTGCTGCCCGGTCTTCTGGTGGCCATTGCGTGCGGTCTGCTCGGGGGACTTTTTGCCCGGCTCCTTGCCGCTTCGGCAGCCGGCATGCCGGACCGTTTCAGTGCCTTGCGCAAGCGCTACCCGGTGCACTTCGCGGCCTTCTGCGGCCTGGCCGTCGCCATCATCGGCATGGTCTCCGGAGGGGCCACCTTTGGCGCGGGCGCCGCTGAGGTCAGACATATGCTGGCCGGCGAGAGCGACGCCTCCCAGCTCTATGTGCTGCTGAAATTCCTGGCCACCTGGCTGACGGCATGGAGCGGCGTGCCTGGCGGCATCTTCGCCCCGTCACTGTCCATCGGTGCCGGTGTGGGCCACGACGTCGCGCAGTTGATGGCTGGGCCCCAGTTCCAGACCCTGGCGCCCAGTCTGATCGCCATGGGAATGGCCGCCTTCCTTGCCGCCGCCACGCAGGCGCCGCTGACCTCGTTCATCATCGTGATGGAAATGATCGACGGCCGCCCCATGGTGCTCAGCCTGATGGCGTCGGCCATGATCGCCAGCCTGATCGCGCGGCTCATCAGCCGCCCCCTCTACAGCACCCTGTCGGGCCTGATGATGCGGCCGCTGACCGGTCGGGG
>Ga0209066_10004120_pt1 | contig 16061 bp, 13 predicted proteins | sample All_14_2_FD_187198 | JGI IMG/M metagenome (GOLD analysis project Ga0209066, IMG submission 187198) | Freshwater microbial communities in response to fracking from Pennsylvania, USA - Allegheny Zone_MetaG_DW_15 (SPAdes) (version 2) ...
TCGGTGACCGACCCGCTCAGCAACGTGTGGAGCACGGTCTACGACGGCCAGGACCGTGTGATTCAACGCACCGACGCGCTCAGTAAGGTAACGAATTTCAGCTTTGTGGACGGATTGCTCGAATACGTCGAGGCGCCGGCCAACCAGGCCTCCGATCCCGATCCGCGCAAAACCTATTTTAGCTATGACGACCCCGGCCGGGTTATCCAGGTGGACGCCGACATCAGCTCGGTAGCCCAGCTCAACCGTGTCAACTATGAGTTCACCGGGTTTTCTACCCTGCGCAAGCAGATACGCAAGATCGGCCTGGTGGAGGCGGTCAATACCTACAATTACGACCGGCTGAGCCGGCTCATTTTGAGCACCGATCCCCTGGATCGGGAAACCGCCATCGCTCATGCTCCGTTCTGCACGGAATATACCGTGACCACCGAACGTGGGGTGGTGCGCACCTACTCGCGCAACAACCTGTGCCTGCTCACCGGGGTGGACATGACCGACGAGACCAAAACCTATGAATACGACGAGTTGCGCCGTTTGGTGCGCATTGTTCAGGACGAAAATGAAACCACCCCCTACTCCGAGGAGTGGACCCTGGAGTATGACGAATTAGACCGTCTGGTGAGAATGAATTTTCCGAACAGCCTGAACATGGAGTGGGAGTGGGACAAGGAGTCCAACCTGGTCAAACTGACCGATGTGCATGGCAACGTCACCGAATACACCTATTATAACGACAACCGCCTCTACCAGGTGATTATCAAGCGCCCCCCCGCGGCGGACCGCATCTTCACCTATAGCTACGATGCCGCCGGCCGCCGGCTGGAAATCGAGTATCCCAGCGGCACCAATCTGGTGGCCCGATTCACCAACTCCCTGGACACCCCCGGCTCCGGCTGGGACGCCAACGGCAACCTGCTGCACCTGCGCTACCTGCAGAGCAGCACTTTGCTGCAAGGCTTTGCCTATGCCTACGATGATTCCGGCAATCGCACCCAGTTAGTGGACACGCCCAGCAACCCCCTCAATGAGGCACCTGGGACTATGGCTATGACTGGATCAACCGCCTCACTGGGGTGGACCGGAACACCGTCACCCACTCCGTCTACGTCTATGACGAGCGCGATAACCGCCTCTCCTGGGACCAGCCGGTGGCCACGGACTTGAATGAATACACTTACGACCTGGCCGATCAGATTCAAGACCGCAGCCTCAACAGCACGGTGGTGGAAACCTTCGCCCACGACGACGACGGCAACATGATTTCGCGCACGGTGGTGGCCGGCCCGGACACCACCGACTACCGCCGCAACGACGAGGACCGCCTCACCCGCATTCTTTTGCCCACCACAGCTGAAGAAGTCTACCGCTACGATACCGACGGGATCCGCAAATACACCGACAACACCACCAGCTACTACTCCTCCGGCGGCACCTCGGTGGCCGAAACCAACCCCGGTGGTGACGTCTCCTACATTCAGGGCCACGTGCTGCTGGGCCTGGACCTGGCCGGCACCTTCTACTACTACCTGACCGACGCCCTCTCCAGCGTCCGCCTGATCGTGGACGCCAGTGGCAGTGAAGTGGCCTCGTTTGTGCACAACGAGTTCGGCATCCTGGAAGCGGCCACCGGTTCCAGTAGCCTGCGCGCCCATACCTACGTAGGCGGTGCCGGCGTGCGCAACGAGACGGGCTTTTCGGGCCTCTACTATATGAGACAGAGATGGTATGAGCCGGGCCTCGGGCGTTTCTTGCGGCAGGATCCGATTGGTTTCGATGGAGGATTGAATTTGTACAACTATGTGGGGCAGAACCCCCTTAACAGTAGCGACCCCAGTGGGTTGGATGGGGATCTCACGATTCACTCGCGCCCGGGGCACTCTTGGCTTGAATACAAATACACATCTGGTCCAAATGCCGGTAAAAGTCATACTTACGGAGCGTGGCCAACGACAGAAGAGACTCCTTATTCTGGCGTCCACGTCGATGTAGAGAAAAGCATGAAATTGAACTCGGTAAGTATGACGTGGCATGTCAAGGGTAAGCGAGAAGGCGACTTCCTGAAATGGTTGCGAAATGAGATGCAGAATCGGACATGGACTCCGACTTCTAACTGCGCAGATTTTGCGACCCAGGGATGGGAATTTGTAACTGGTGAGAGGTTGAATAACAGCAGTTGGCGCTCTGCGGGCATAGCTTCACCTGATGAGCTAATGAAGGTGATTAATCCAAAGCAAGTGACTTTAGTCAATACCGGAAATTCTTTCACCGACTCAACTGGTTCCGGTTCCAAGGGCACCAGCGGAGTGTTGGGTTCACTTAGCGGAGGGCTCACTGGATCTACAAATTCCACAGCTCAGTCGCTAGGGAAGTTGTCCGGGTATTTTTGGCCTTGGTAGATAAGGCGGTCGCTCAGTGGAAAGTGGTTGGATTTTGCGTCGTGGTTTCTGCTGAATATGGCATCATCCAAGACTTTGTAGCCGCAAGCATTTGCAAAGACTACTTTACTCAAGGACCATGGCCACCATTTTTAGCCCATTGGAGCGTAATCTCCCTTGCCATATATTTTGGAGTGACCTGCACTTGGTGGGCTGGGCTAATTTCCGGTGTTTTGTTGAGTAAATTCTGGCCAGCATTAAAAATGAGAACCCTTGTGAAGTTTTCACAAGGGTTCTGCTTGGGAGGTTTCTTGGTTGCCTCTGTAGCTGGAGCAGTTGGTTATAATCTTGCAGTAAAGGGAGTTTTCGTCCTCCCAATGCGCATAGAATCGAAGATTTCAATCCACGTCAAGGACCTCTTCTTGGGTGTTTGGGCTGCTCACCTTGCATCTTATGCCTTCTGGTGGTTTGCGATTTGCGCAATTTGTTTGTTCCACTTCAGGTCGCGTCGTCGAAGGTCCCTGGCTACCTTTGATTCTGTAGCAGGTCTGTCCCCTTCCAAACAAGACTAGCCCGAACACCGGAGGCGCTGAAGGCGGTTTGGCTGCCTTGGGAGCTATGGAACCGAAAAACTGATCTCAGGATACGCCGGTGGTAACTTGGAAAGTCGCCGCTACGCCGAAGAACCTTATCTGCAGCGAATATACCGTGACGACCGAACGCGGGGTGGACATGACCGACGAGACCAAAACCTATGAATACGACGAGTTGCGCCGTTTGGTGCGCATCGTTCAGGACGAAAATGAAACCACCCCCTACTCCGAGGAGTGGACCCGACATTGGGCCGTTTTTTGCGGCAGGATCCGATTGGATTTGATGGCGGAATGAACTTGTGGCTCAAAAATCAATAGCGGTCGCTGAGATTTTATTGAGCCGGCCATGCCTCTGCCGATGGCCGGCTTCTCGATCAAGCCATAGCCGCTAAAATTAACCGTAATCACCCGAGACACCAAAGTTGGATTCTAAACTAAGGACTTGCAAATGCTATCAAAAAAAACAACGACTATGCGCAGTCTACACCTCCTGGTAGCCTTGTCTATGACCATGGTGGCCGAGGCCCAACGTGGAATGAGAGCGTCTCAAGCAAATGCAGACGATAGGGGAACCTCTGTTTGCTCTGCCACAAACGACAATCCCCATTGGCAGGATGGGTCTGTTTTCTTGTCCGTACCTTCAGGGGCTCTGCGAATATTCAGCAATGAAGACCCCAGCAAGGAAACCCGAACTATTTATCTGCAAGAGTTTCTGTTCTCTAAATTCGACGTAACTAATGCTCAATATGCCTATTTCGTCAAATCTAGCGGCTATTTTAGCGGAGACCAGCAGTGGCAGAAGTATGCTGCTCAACGAGGCATTGAGGCACCGGTGGTTTGTGTGTCATGGGGAGATGCCGTAGCTTACTGTGACTGGGCAGGTTTGCGTCTAGCAAGCTGGGCCGAATGGGATCGAGCTAAAGAATATTACCAACTTCCTTGCGGTCAACGCCAATGGGTCAGCGATTGGTATGGCTCGCCCAAGGATTCAAACGACCTCCATTGGTTCAACAGCACTCCTAGCGCTTTGGATTGGGTAGTTCGGGGTAACGACTGGTTTGGTAACTATCACCCTTGTTCATTGATTTACTCTGGAAGCGGTCGCGACTCAATGTGCTTGCCGTTCGATTGCAACGATCGAAGAAATACCGTGGGTTTTCGGTGTGTTCACCCTTTGAGTAACTGAGCATAAGTAGACCCCTCCGGGTCACAGAGGGGAGGGGTCTTTCTTGTCCGGATAGATTACACCCCAACCCCACGTCAGGCGACGTGGGGTTTTTCGTCAGAATAGACCAGGAAATTGAATTTCTTGACACCTAACGGTGACAGCCTTAGACTCTAACTTGACACTTTCTCAAGTCGGAGGATTTCACAAAAGTGGTTGGACAGAGAATCGGTTACGTCAGGGTTTCCTCGGTCGAGCAGAATACGGATCGCCAGCTGGAGGGATTGGAGCTTGCTCGGACTTTCACCGACAAGGCCTCCGGCAAAGACACCCAGCGACCGGAGCTCGAGCAGCTGCTCAAGTTTGTGCGAGAAGGCGATACGGTGGTGGTCCACAGTATGGACCGCCTTGCCCGCAACCTGGATGACCTCCGGCGCCTGGTCGCCGAACTCACCAAGCGCGGCGTCAGAATCCAGTTCGTCAAAGAATCGCTGACCTTCACCGGTGAGGATTCCCCAATGTCCAACCTTCTCTTGTCCGTAATGGGGGCGTTTGCCGAGTTCGAGCGAGCGCTCATCCGCGAACGCCAGCGCGAGGGCGTGGCGCTGGCCAAGCAGCGGGGTGCTTACAAGGGTCGCAAGAAGGCACTTTCCCCCCAGGACGTGGCCACCTTAAAAAGCCGTATCGCTGGCGGAGAGACCAAGGCCAAGGTGGCGCGGGAATTGGGTCTAAGCCGAGAGACGCTATATCAATATTTGCGTCAAGGGCAGTAACAGGAACCCGTTTCGATTTTTGCGGATATTGCGAATTTTTCGAATTCTTGATAAGATCAGGTTTCAAACCCAACTCGATCGGAGGGAACCCCAATGTCCGCCCTAAGAAACCGCGAGCCGGTATTGCCGTCGGAACAAGAGGCAACCATGGCGCGTTTATCAAGCCGTGCCCTCGCTCCGCACGTAGCCGATCTAAATGGGCTGCGAATCCGGCTGGAAGACGGAGAGGAGATCGTTTTGCCTCCGTCCGCTTTGCGTCTGATGGTGGATATGCTCGCTCACTTGTCCGAAGGTAACGCCGTCACTCTTATTCCTGTCCATGCGGAGATGACCACACAGCAGGCCGCCGACTATCTGAATGTCTCTCGGCCATTTCTTGTAAGTGAGATCTTGGATAAAGGGAAAGTTCCTTTCCGAAGACTCGGAACTCACAGGCGGATCTTGTTCAAGGATCTTCTTGAGTTCAAGCGCCAAGCGGATGAGGCTAGTCGGGAGGCGTTTCGGGAGCTTACAGAGCAGGCCCAAGAGCTGGGCTTTGGGTATTGATCCTTGGCGACTTTCACGGCGGTCTATGACGCATGCGTTCTTTATCCGGCTCCACTGAGAGATTTGCTTGTACGGCTGGCCATCACGGGAATGTTCCGCGCCAAATGGACCGATGCCATCCACGATGAATGGACGCGGAACCTCTTGGCCAATCGGTCCGACCTTAAGCCCGAGCAACTGGAGCGCACGCGGCAGCTGATGAATACCCACGTTCAAGACAGCTTGGTGACAGGATATGAGAATCTCATCCCTATCCTGAGCCTTCCCGACCAAGATGACCGCCACGTATTGGCGGCTGCCATACGGTCAAATGCAGATGTAATCGTGACTTTCAACTTGTCAGACTTTCCGGCTTCCACACTGAAAGCATATAGTGTGGAGGCGCAGCATCCAGACGAATTTTTGACTCATCTCCTTGACCTTCACCCTTGGGCTTTCTGCAAGGCCGTTCGAGAGCAAAGGGCAGACTTACAAAATCCCCCGCACACCGCTCTTGAATTGCTTGAGACTCTTGAAAAGCAAGGGCTTCCGTTGACCACCGCTCGCTTGCGTGAAATGGCCGACTTGATATGAGATCGGGCTCCAGCGGGGCCCGGTGTCTTAACGTTATTTTCGGGTCGCTTCTGCGCCAACAGCCGGTTCTACCGAAGACTTATTCGCAACGATCTGGCCGCCGCAAAAAGGGACGGGTTGCGGGTTAGCCAGTTCAAGGCTGTTTTGGCTTTAATCGGGCGAGTCGTAGTCCAAATACGACTCGCCCGATTATCTCAAACAGTGGCTTCCCCGTTACTCCTTGCTACTTGTACTCTAATTGGAGTACAATGCTTTGTGGGCTTTAATGACGACAAACAGGCCATCTTGGAGATGCTCATCCAAGGCCACCGGACGGTCTGCTGAGGCTTCTCCCCACCACGCGGACCCGGACATCAAAGTCTGGGTTTTCAAGCCAGAATGTGATGGTCAGCGCTGGTATATCAAGTGCTATTTGGATGAAGGAGCACTGACGTTCATATCCTTCCATCCCACCGGAGGAACCCCATGAAAGTTTACCTTGAAGGCGAAGTGATCCGCACGCTCTGCGAATCTTGTGAGAGTAGACAAGAAGCGACGTTTCGCTATGACGCTGTCAAGATGGACGACGGCCTTGTTATAGATGGGGTGATGCAGGCTTTTTGCAACAAGTGCGGCTCGTCCTTAGTGCTCGCGCCTCAGTCGACCCCGCGAATCCGCCAAGCGCGCACCAAGGTCGTCCAGAAAACGAGCTTTCGACTTCCAAGAATTCTGGCCGACGTCGCCTCGTGTGTGGCCGCCAAAGCCGGAGCGCGTTACATCGACAGAGCTCCGGAGTTTCTCTACAAGGCTTCTCTTTCTTCGCTGCTGGACGACGATCAGCAGCAAATGGAAAAGCTGTCGAAGAAACTCATCGCAGTAAAGTCCGATGAGTTTCTGAAGCTGCCTGGCAACCACAAGATCACGGTTTCCCTGAGCCCCGCTTTGTATGAAAAGGCCAGGCAGTTGCAAGAGGCAACCCAATACACTCAGAGCGAACTCTTCCGCGCCATATTAGTTGCTGCCGGCGCTGAGTCAGAGTTGGACTCGGCGAAAAACCTCAAACGTTCCATAGCGTTGCTCGACAGCGCACCCCCGAGAAGATCTAGCCGCTCAAAGAAGTCCATTGGCGGCTGACTTGAGAAAGTGTCAAGTTAGAGTCTAAGGCTGTCACCGTTAGGTGTCAAGAAATTCAATTTCCTGGTCTATTCTGACGAAAAACCCCACGTCGCCTGACGTGGGGTTGGGGTGTAGTCCAGGTTGACAAGAATTGAATACTCCCACTGGTCAGGGGAACCGGAAGTGATCAGCTTGCTTTTGCCCGAGCTACGCCCATGAACTGGGGGTGATCCTGCCGAACAAGGACTCGAAATTCCGGTCTTCCGGAAAAACGGAAGCTGATGTCCTAAATCGCAGCTATGTTTCCGGTGGGCCTACAAGTCCCAGATCGGGAAGTTGTTGATTGCCTGTTCCTAACCCGAAGCCGGCCCGCGCGCCGGCTTCGTTCTTGTCCGTGGGCGGCCACGGATTGCGGCCAGAGAGCGGCCAGCGAACCCTGCCGCTAACACCATGGGCGATAGCTGATCATGCTTTGGCCTCCGCCTTTAACTGTAAAGGGCTTCGCTTCGCTCGCCCTTACGGGCGGGGGACCAACCCAACAAACACGGGTGCCGGGCCATAGTTTTTTTGGGGCGGGGTGCTACCCCGAAGGCTGAGAGGCCAGCCGGGCCCGCGGCGCTGCGGTCGAAGGCCGGCTGGGCGGTGGGCGTGAGACGGGTGGCCGGGCTTCGCCCGGAATCTAGAAAAGCGCAGGCGCGAGAACTCAAGCGGATGGTCGCGTCTGGAACGGGTGTCTTTGCAGTATGTGGCCGGCGGCCACATACTGCCACTTTGGGCTGACGCCCAAAGTGGTGGGCTCAGCAGGTGACTCGCTGGTTTGCAGCTCCGCCTCGCCGATACGCTGGACCGGTTGGACAATTGGATGGCGCTACCCAGAAATCAAAGCTCCGCATCTCGTCTGGCCTCATCAAGCGTCTTTTGTTCAACGCGGACTCCATTCTCTATGGCGGCATTGATGTTCTCGAGCCTTCTTTCGCGAAACACCGAAAGCTCCGGATAGTTTCTAATCGCTCTTTGCATGATGCAGTCTCCATCAGCAAAGCTCTTCATCATCGTACGCAGGGAAGCGATGGTATAGCCTGAGACAGTCAGACTTACAAGCAAATCCCTTGCTTCACTTTCAGTCGGGGAACCAGAGTTCCAGAACTCGTCAATCTTATCCAAGAGCTTCTTGAAGCGCTTACCTTGAATCAGCTTCGAACACTCGAAAGCGAACTGTTCTAGTTGCTCCATAGTCATTTTAGCCAGGTCCTTGCTAGATGCCGTCAAGGATTGTATTTCGGGGGATACCTGTTGCTGCATTGCCAAGCTCTACCGATGCAGGCAGCTAAGCGCTCGCTTGCCTGAGAGTAGCATACCGCCCTTTCTCTAGCATCGAAGGGAAATTTCATTTGGCATTCCTTGATTTCCTGATTATATCGCCTAGTGCACCATCCTACTCTGGCTGCGCGAGATAGTTCCTCAGCTGTTCTCTTCGCTCGCTGAGCCGTCTCTGCACCCTTTCTCGCCATTTGCGCTGCTTGGGCTGCGAGAGTCGCCTGCAATGCAAGTTCCGCTGCCTCCGCCTGCATCTGCGCTTCGACAGCCCCTGCAAGGGACACAGCGACCGCAGTTAGTGCCGTAGTTACAATGGCCTCTGGTGCTACTGCAGCCCCGCCAACAAGGGTTAAAGCGGCGGCGGGAGTCAGCCCACTGGGGTCAACTCGCGAGATGGGGTTGTTCCCACAATACCGATACAGGTTGTAGTCCACGCCCTCGCCCAGTGGGTCGCGCGAGATCCAGCGCCGGTTGGCTGCGTCGTAAGCACGATAAGTGGCCAAGTCCAGACCTGAAGGCGCGTGATGCCATAAGCCGGCATATCCGAATTTGCGGGAGCTCTTCAGCGAGCCAGAAGCACCCGATCTTGTCGGCGCAAATGCAGGTTTGGGGGCACTTGAAATTCCCTCAACTGAGCGAAGCGAGCAGGGTTCCGCCGTCCTGGTTGTGCGCAAAGAAAGGCTGATCGCGCGCACGACGCGAGGAATGACGGCCGTTGCGATGATTTTGGCCGTCAGTCCACCGAGGCCCAGGATGGCGGGTAGCATCGGGGGTGATTCGCTGCCGGGCAGCGCGAACCCTAGACCTGAGGCCAGCTGGCTAGATTACGCGGGTGCTGCTGCTGGTGGGCTTGCGCCAGTGTGCTTCGTTTCCAATTTTGCTGTCACGGTATGTCTTGTTCATCAAGATACTGTTCCCACTGATCATCGGTGAGCTTGGAAAGCCGTAGGTCGCGGTCCAAAATTCCAGCCCTCTCCTCAAGCGAAGGCCTATGGGTCAAAATTTTGTCCGAAGCCTGTTGCCTGATAACGTAAAAGTAGGCCTCAGCGGATTCGTTGTCTGAAAACACAACCTCTATCCAGTTCTTCAGCAGCACGTCCTCGACCGAACCGTCGAAATCTTGGGGTTTTTTGCCGATCCGTTCAAACAAAGAACTATCTAAATCCAGGCGAACTCGTCTGCCTGAAGACCAAACGACGTCAACGGGCAAATAGGTAAGAGGACCTTCAATTAAGGCTCCCGCCTTAAGCTGGTAATCCTTCTGCACTCTAGTTGTTCCGGATGTCAGGATTGCGTGCCGTTGCTGTTCCTGAGGCGTACGGGACCGGAGAGTAGATTCTGACTCCGTCTGGTAGAGGCGTGGGAGCGTGCAAAGACCTAAGGTTGACGCGAAGATGCAAGTCAACAGTACCCGGCGGAATGTCCACCACGGCTGGAGGCTGTTGAGGTCCGAGACTTCCCGCTGGACCGACATTAATGTCGACATCTACTTTATCCCCTGACTTGTCATCTTGCCAGCTTCCATTTGACCAAATGCGCATTCGCCCCCAAACCTTCATGCTGGAATCAAGAAGATTTATAACCTTCGTTTTTATTGTTAGTTTGCTTGTGCAAGTGTCCCAGACAGCGTCAATCTGAAGGTAGCCAGTGATGCCTAGAAGCGGATCTATAATTGGAGAGCGATCATGGAGGAGGGTGATTTTCTTTAACCCTAAGGGGTCAGCACATCCGATTGGGTCGTTCCCACAATACCGATACAGATTGAGGTCCACGCCCTCACCCAGCGGGTCCCGCGAGATCCAGCGGCGGTTGGCTGCGTCGTAAGCACGATAAGTGGCCAAGTCCAGACCTGAAGGCGCGTGATGCCATAAGCCGGCATATCCGAAGTCGCTCTCCAAAGCGCCTGATTGCTTGCTCCGTTCTCCATACGTCGTATACCGGTAATCCGCCTGGACCACCCCGGCAGAGTCCACCAGTTCGCGCACGGAGCCGAGGTGGTCGAGGGTGTAAAACAGCTTGGTTGAGCCCTGCAGCACGCCCTGGCCGAAGTATCTCTTCGTGATCGGGAAGCCAGTCGTGAGGCCATCGCGCTCAGACACGATAGAGCCGCCCAGCCACCAATACAATTTCTTGGAAGTTACCGTCCCGTTGGTCAGTTCGGTAATCTTGGTTCGGCGAGACATCCCATCATAGGCAAACTCGCTACGTTGAGTGCCCACAACCACCGCCGTCAGTCGGCCGTCGTCGTCCCATTCGAAGGTTTTGCCGTCTTTGGTGGTCGTCTGGCCTTTGGCGTCAAAGATGTTTGTGCCGGGCGAGGTGGGTTGGTTCAGCGAGTTATAGCTGAAGTTGGTGGTGGTGTTGCCGACGGTCAGGCTGGTCAGGTTGCCCGAGGGGTCGAAGGTGTAGTTCTCGGTGGCGGTTTGATTGACGTTGACGCCGATCAGTTGGCCGAGTTGGTCGTAGGAAAAGTCCATGACCGCGCTGGCCGACGTGGTGCCGCCGCCGCCAAAGATGCAGCCGTTGATAGTAAGGCAGCTCACCAGGGCCAGGCTCGTTACCTGGGCGAGACGGGAGGTGCGGCCCCGTGGTTGACGGACGAATTGCCAGAGGAGAGCAGCCCAGGCGCTGGCGACCACCAGTGTGATCAGGCCCCGCAAAAGGGACAGGTCCCACGGAGCCACCAGGGCGTTTCCGCCCGCATGATCGAGGTCGCAATCGTCGTCCCCGCAGTCTTTCTTCCCTTTGCAACACTTGGTTTTGCAGCACTTGTGCTTCTTGCAGCACTTGTTGCCGTGGCAGCACTTCTTGTGACAGTGGCCGTCTTCGCCACCGCCACTGGTGTTGGTGGCCGTGCCGTGGGTTTCGGTCAGTTGGGTGATCTGGCCGACGGAATCGTGCACATAGTCAAATTGGGAAAGTGCGCTGCCGCTGCGGCCTAAGTTTTTGATTTGGGTCAGGCGTCGGTCGCCCTCATTGGGCGCGTAGGCGTAGCTGGCAGAGGGTCCGGTGGTTGAATTCACACTGGTGACCTGGCCGGTTTTGCCCAAGTAGGTCATGTTGAAAGTGTCGAGCGCGTTAGTCGCTTGCGTCGCTCGCCAGAGCGGGTCATAAGTCACGCTTTCGGCGGATCCGTTGACGGTCTGGGAAATAGGCCTGCCGGCGACATCATATTGGAAGGTAGCGGTGTCTCCGTAGGGTCCGGCCACAGAAGCGATCGCATTCGCACCTGGTGCTCCGAAGGGCCCGTAGGTGTAGCTGGTCTGGCCGGTGCCGTCGGTCATGCTCAGCGGTCTGGGCAAGAGGGAATCGTAGGCGAAGGTGACGCCAGGCGTCCCGCCGCTGTAGGCGAGGGCTTTCAGCGTATTGTCCACGTTGTAGCTGAAAGTCTTGCTGCGTCCGAGCGCGTCGGTAACGCTGCGCGGAAGGCCGCAGCAAGGGAGGTAGCTATAAAGCTGGGTGCCGCCGCCGGAGTATTGCTTCACACTCAGGCGGGACTGAAGGTCATAGCCGAAGACAGTCACCCGGCCGCCGGGGTCGGACACACTGACGGGCTGGTCGAATTCGGAATAGGCCAGGTCGGTGGCACCGCCCTTGGGATCGATGACTTGAGTGAGGCGCTGGCTGGCGTCAAATTGATAGCTGGCGTGACGCCCCAGGCGATCGGTGGTGGCCACAAGGTCGAGCCGATTGTATTCCATCGTCTCGGTGGTTCCATCGGGGAAAGTCAGGCTGGTCGGCCGGTCTGCGTCATCGTAATTGGCTTGAACGGTATATCCTTCGCTATCGGTGGCGGAGGTTTTGCGACCAACGGCATCATGGCCGAAGCTGGTATTGGAGCCGAGCGGCGCCTGAACGCCACTGAGGTTGCCATCGCCCGTATAGGCGTAGGTGGTGACTTCATTGAGCTCATTGGCAGCCGAGGTAATCTGTCCGCGGCTGTTATAGGCGAAGGTGGAGGTGCCTCCCGAGGCGCTGGTGAGCGACTGAATATTGTGGCTTCCATCGTAAGTGGCGGCCATCAGCTGCTGTCCATTGACGGTCATTGAGGTCAGGTCGATGCCGTTGGCAGCATACTGATAAAGGTAGCTTCTTCCGCTCGGGTCAATCTTGGAAATCACGTTCCCCTGGGCGTTGTAGTCCATGCGCACGAGCTGAGTGCTGCCATCGCCCAGGACTCGGCCGATGACGCTGGGCAAGGAGGTGGTGCCTTCGAAAGCGGCACCGTCTCGCTCGTTGCCTTTGTAGGTGTACCAGACACGCCGTTCCAAAGGCCTCTTGATGGATTCTACGGTTCGGCCGGTCCCTCCGAAAAATTGGCCCAACCCGGTCTCGCCACCGAGTGGGTAAATGTGCTGAAAATGATAGACCGTGGCTTTCGTGTAGTCCAGGCCACCGGCTAACTGTTCGGGCGTCCATACAAAGGTGTTGCGGTAGTCGAGATAGATGTTGTTGATTTGCTGGCCCTGGGGAAAAATCGTCTCACTGGTAGGAATGCCGGCCGCCTGCGGCTTGGATTCAATCCGGCTGGTGCGACCGCTCGGGTCGGTGGCCGTCAGCCAGCGGGTGACGCCCAGGTTGGGATCGGTAGAGGCATCTCCATACTGGAAGGTAGTGGTTCCATAAGGCGTGGTCAGGGCGTTGATAAAGTCGCTGGGCCCGTAGGCGAAGCTAGAGGTAATTCCAATGGTGTCGGTGCTGGACGTGAGCAGCCCGTCGGCGGAGTAAGTGAAATCCGCGTGCCGTCCATAAGGGTCGGTCACCTTGGTTACTTTGTAGGGATCCTGTTGAAGCTCGTAGGCCAGCGTCATGACTTTTCCGGTGGCGCTGGTGATGCTTTGAATCCGGAACTGATCGTCGTATTGAATCGTGGTGGCATTACCCTGCGGGTCGGTCATTTTGCTCATGAAGACTCGCCCTGCCACGAACTGGGACGTCCGCGTGTCCACTTTGTCGTAAGTCGCCGTGGATCCATCAGGAAATTCTCGAACGTAGGTGCAGACGTAGTTGGCGTCGATGCTGCGATGCAAAGTGGTGTTGGAGTTGGGACCAAAGACTTTGCTGCCGTCCCCCGTCGCCAGGAAAAAAGGGAAAGTCTCCAGCCCTCCGCCCATTTCATACAGGTTGGCCCTTGAGCGATATCCGTCGGTGGTGATGTAGGAGAGCCAATTGCAGGTCCATTTGGGTCCGAAATTGGTGTAGGTGAAAACGCTGGGTTGGGAGACTTCGCGCTGGGCGTAGTTGATGGTAAAGGGGATGGAGAAGGCGCTGGGGCTGGTTCCCACCGGGGTATCTTGTAAGGCAAGACCCACCACCATGGTGTGGGACATCCATCGGGCCATGCCCCCACAACAACCTTTGCCGTCTTTCGCGTCACAGGTGGTGGTCGCCCGCCCGTCCTTGTTGGGGCCTGTATCGCCGCGTCCCCAGATTTTCTGGCCTTCCGCTAAAGATACGTTTCGCCAACCTTTGGGCAACGGACCCGGCGGTACCAGAAAGTAGCCACTGGATTCTTCATCGAGAGTCGATGGGGCCATGGTGATGGTGTCACCAAAGGCGCCATAGGTGGGGTCCTCGACTCGGAAGCGCTTATCCTTCCCCTCTTCCAGGCAAGAAAAGTGACCTACCTGCCAGTGAGCGATGGCCGGCGTAATCACCGGAGCGCCGGTCTGACGAAAAGCGATCTGATAGTGCAGGCCAGCCTGGTCAGCTGCCTGCCAGAGTTGAGCCAGAGAAGTGCCCTTTTTGGTGGAGCGCAACTTGCCGACGATGCCGAGTGCCTGAGCGCTGTGATCGTTGGGCCTCAAGCGACAGACGTGCTCCAAGGCCAGGGGGCCACAAAGGAAGGAGCTCTCGGGAGTTGCCTGCATGTCGTGCAGTCCCTCGGCCGCAGCTGCGATCATCTCCGTCGCCGATCCGGAAAGGTGCCGGGAGCGAACCTCTTTTAGCAAAGGCTCCAGTTCTTCGTATCTACCCAGATAAGCCCAGGTGATGGCCAATTCGCCGACCGTTCGATCGGCCTGGGCTTTGGCACGAGGTTCTTTGGATGTGGAAAGCATGGCCCAGGCCTGGCGCAGTGAGGCCAATGCTTTTGAATATTGGCCATTCTGGTGGTACAGGAGCCCGCAGTTTAGCCGTAGACTGGCTACCCAAGGACTCCTCGGGTGCTCCGAAAGGAAAGCTTCGAGAGCGGTTAGATTCTCAGGGGTTTCTCGGGAGACGCGGTGGTAGTCTCCAATTGCTGCGGCTAAGGCTTCGTTTTCCGCTGGGCTTGGCGTTCCGCCCACGGGAATCAGGGGTTCAGGAAACTGACCCAGGGTAAGCAGGCTCTGCTCAGTGGCCACGGCTGGCGATTGTGCGGTCAACGGTGGAGCACTGCCGGGCTTGAATCCACAACCGCCGGCCAGCAAGGACATCGACAAAAAGAAGGCCACCAGCGGCCAATATTTTCGCCGAAGATCTCGGCCGATAATTTGCTTTCCAAGCTTCATGCTGAACCCCCCGAGGATGGTCCTCGGAAATTAACCAGCCTCCGGCATCGGCCCTTCCGCAACACTAGTGACTAGGCTTGTAGGCCTTGGAGCCAATCTGGGCTTAGCTTGAGAGCCTTTTCGAGTCGATCGCCCTCCCGCTCGAATTGAAAGTTCTTCACCCAGCGTTTTCTCTGGGAGAAATCTAGTTCCTGAAACCATTTGCGCTGAAGCGCGGCCGGTTGATTCAGTATATTCCTTGCAGAAAGCTCTGCTGCCTCAATCCGAGCCAGAATATACGGTCCCGGAGAGAGCCAACCCAACTGCAAGGCCTTCAGCACTTGTCGGACGGCCTCTCTCGAAGCCAAATCTCCTCTGTTGCTGCGCCGGACAGCCTTTAAATGTTGCAAAACCCTTTCGTGCTCTTGTAAAACAGGACCAAGCTCCACTGCGATCTTGACTCTCCTTCTTTAAGACTGAGAAGAGTATCTGATAGAGCTATCACCGTAGAATCAACGTTCCCTCGAGCGCCTCAAATGGCGACGTTGACAACTTGATTAATCTTCAATTCGAGCGGGATTTTCTGGCTTTTGTAAAGATTATTTTTTGACAACAAGTTCATCTCGACGCCACCACAGGAACCTCATTTACCAGACAAAACGCGAAAGCCGATTGAAGTGCCAGGCAGGCCACGACCAGGCGGAAGGGCAGACTCCGCAGACAAGGACAAACTTTCTCGGTAATCCGAGACAACACGCGCGAATTGAACCTCTCGTCCTTTCCCTTCCTTGCGCCTGAGTTCCAGGTTGCTTCCGGCCGAAGGCCGGCCTCTCAGCTTTCGGGGTTTTTGAAGTGGGGCGAAGCCCCACCACGGCACCCGTGTTGATTCCGCCGGCCCCCGGGGCGTAGCCCCGGGGTCGGCGAGGCACTCAGCTTGCCAGCCAGCACCCAGCCCATTAAAAAACTAACGCCTGGCACCCAATGTTTGTTGTTTGGGCCCACGCCCGCAGGGTTCGCGAAGCGAACCTTTGCGGCAAAGGCGGGGCCCAAACCATGGCCAGTGTTGCGCCCATGGTTTTTCGCCTGGGATCAAGTTCTTTCCGGCGAAGCCGGGCACTCAGCTTTCGTCCATGGGATGTGGGGCCAGGCCT
>Ga0209066_10004121_pt1 | contig 16059 bp, 17 predicted proteins | sample All_14_2_FD_187198 | JGI IMG/M metagenome (GOLD analysis project Ga0209066, IMG submission 187198) | Freshwater microbial communities in response to fracking from Pennsylvania, USA - Allegheny Zone_MetaG_DW_15 (SPAdes) (version 2) ...
CACCCCCGTTGGCCAGAAAGGCACGCGCCAGCGAGCGGGCGTGGTGCAGACCGGCCAACCCCCCTCGGCGGGCCAGATTGGCGTCGTCGAGCACCGCCAGGATTTCGAAGAAGACCTGCAACTTGAGTCGCGCGCCGAGCAGCCCGACCCGCCGGGCCTGGACCCAACTGGGCACGGCCACCTCAAAAACCGCAGGAAACCCGAGGGCAGCCTCTTCAGAGGCGCTGCGCAATCCGAACCGCCGCGCGGCGACCCCTCCGGGCAGGTTGGACGTCCGCGTACGGCGGATATCCAGTGGCTCGCCCCAATGCCGCATCAACGCAGTACGGACCGCGCCAGACGTCAGGGGCGCGCCCTCTGACTGTGCGGCGGCGACCGCAGCACACAGCAACCCCAGCATGAATATGGCGCCGCGGTGCGTGTTGACGCCGCCTGTGGCGGCGAGCATGCGCGACTCCGCCTCCAGCCCGCATTGCTCCAACGCAGAAAACGGTGCCCGGGTATGTCCCAGTTCGGCAATGCGGGTGAAGTAATGGCGCAGGGCGAACAGGCTGCGCATGAAGGTGTTTCCGTCCATGTCGTCGTGGCTGCCACTGTCAACCAAGGACACCAGACCGGGCTTGGGCGCCAGACACAGCTCGTCATGGAGCGCCAGTGTGGCGGCACGCCCAATGCCCGTTGCACTCCAGGTCCGGTCGTGTCGGGTTGGCGCTGGCTGTATGGATCTCATGTGGCCATCTCCCATTGAAGCTGGCGTTCGTCACACACCATTGCGTCTCTCAGTTCTTGACCGAGCAGGTGCTTGACCAGCAGCCGCTGGCACCGCCCCTGCCGCCATGCGGCCCACTCCCGCCACGCCACGGCAGAGCCATCCGGGAACACCAGTTCGCCATCGACACGCCGTTTGATGCCATCCACCTGCTGAAGGAAGTGGACGGCGGTATCGGCCGCGTGTGCGTCTTTCACGGCCAGCCACAGATCGATGTCGCTGTGATCGTGCAGGTAGGGCAAACCGGTGACGGTCTGCCACCCGACGCTGCCGTACACCCGCGCCTGCAGGTGGTTGGCTGCCAGCGAGGCCGCGAGATGGCGCATCGCCTTGCGTTCGAGGGCTGACAGCGCCCCAAGCGACGCGGTCAGGGGTGGGAACTCGGTGAACATGCTCAGCTGCTTGGGCATCAATTGAAGCGCGACCCGCTGGCGCCCCCAGGTCTCGGGAAGGCACACGCCCAGGGCGATCCGCCCCGAGGTGTTCGCCCGGGCCGGCAACTGCCGGGTGACCACCACGGGCAGACCCTGCGCGGCCCAGTGAGCGAGGCCGGCCTTGACGGGCTCGCCCCATGTTCGTGCCAGCACATTCTTCCAGCCATCGGCTGTCACGAACGCCAGTTGGTGGCGACGCAGTGGCGGCATCACCCGCTCCCTCAGGCGGCGTCCAGCACACGTTGAACGACGGACGCGGCCATGCGGCGACCGCCACGCGAAGCGCCATCGGTGGCCCGCTGGTCGTCACTCGACGCGTCACCCAGTGCCTGACGCAAGGCAACCGCCAGATCGCCCTTCCAGATCTCGCGCACGCCGCCCATTGCCCAGTAGTTCTCGACACCCGGCGCGAACACCGGGTTGTGGTGCGACAGTTCCTCCAGCAGTTCGGGAGCCAGCTTGGTGATGCGGGCCATGGCGGGCAGGCGCATGACACGAATCTCGGCCTGTGGCAGCGCGTAGCACGCATCGGCGATCAAACCCGAGGTGATGAATCCACCGGACAGCGCCTGGTCGTACACCAGCCCGATGACCCGGTGTCCACGCCGCCTGGCGAGATCGATGCACATGCCCAGGTGGGCCATCGCACGGTTGATGCCCAGCAGTTCATCGCGGCGGCGAAGTTGCTGCCCCTGGGTGTCGATCAACAGCAGAATCGGCCGCCCCGGGTGCTGAACGACCGTGTCCAGCACCACTCGCGCCTGCCGCAGCGCCAGGTTCACCCCGATCGGCGCATGACCTGTGGTGCCGATCACGGTGAGCGTCATGCCGTCGAACACGACGGTGCCGTGAAGGAATTCGCCGTCCTGGTCGATGCCGTGCAAGCCGTGGTCGCCACCAAACAGGGACACGGTCAGATGTTTCCAGTTCATTTTCAGGTCTCCTGCCTCATGGAGTGCGCAGCGCCCGCACGGCCTGCACATCCATGTCATTCACACGCGCAGCCTGCGCCACGCCGAGCCGACCCCAAAGGGTGATTGCATCATCGGCACCCTCGGGAACCGCTTCATCCAGCAGATGGGACCGCTTGACCAGCAGGGCATGCTCGGCCTGCAGCGTGTCCAGTGTGAATGGACGGCGCACGCCGATCAGGGTGATCGCGGTCTCGCGAAAAGCCTCGACATCGTCTTCGACCAGCGCGTCGCAGTCGCTGCTGAGCCAGCGGTGTTTGCCGCCCGTGGTGCGCCAGACCAGTGCCCGGTCGCGGGCGTCGAATTCGTCCACGCCATGGGAGGCTTCAATGACCTCCGGACCCGACATGGCCAGTCTGCCGATGTCGCTCATCACCACGTGGTCACAGCAGCGTGCGACGATGCCCATGCCACCAAAGCAGCCGTTGGCGCTGCCGATCAGCACGATCACCGGAACGCCGGATGCCCGCACGTCGAGCAAGGCGCGCATGACCTCGGAGACAGCGATCAGCCCGGCGTTGGCCTCGTGCAGCCGCACGCCACCGGAGTCGGCCAGCAGCAGCACCGCGTCCGGGCGCTCTTTCATGGCGCGCTGTAGCAGCCCGACCAGTTTGGCGCCATGGACCTCGCCCACGCCGCCCCCCATGAAGGCGCCCTCCTGCGCAGCGACGAGCACGGTGCACCCGTTCAGCTGCGCGCGACCAATGGCCACGCCGTCATCGAATGCACAGGGCACACCCAGCTGGGCCAGGTGCGGGCTGGTCACTCGCTCGGTCGGCGCAAGCCACTCGTGGAAGCTGCCCGCATCAAGCAGTCTGGCCAGGCGCTCACGCGCCGAACACTCGGCGTAGCTGATCATGTTGTGCTCCTCGAAATAAGCTCGGCCATCGCCTGTTCAAGTCTCAAACTGACCACCGCAGGTGTCGCACCCATATCGTGGATCGACAGCCTCACGCCGGCCAATCCGTGCCGGCGGTGAAAGTCCATCAGCACGGCGGACCAGATTGACTCGAAGCCGCGCGCGGATGTTTCGACATGGATCTGGCACTTCGAGGAGGTGTCGGACTCCAGCAGCAACTCCAGGTTGCCCGAGCCCACCACACCCACCAGTACGGGGGTGAATGCGGGCACAGGGTGACGGCCGTTGTAGGAAAAATCCAGGGCTTCTATGCCCAAAGACAGGCTCATGTCATTCTCCCGTTCACCAATTGCGAAACCGCTTGGGCGGTTGGTAGAGGCCGCCCGAGGCACGCACCAGGTCGCGCATGCTGCGGGTGGCCAGCAGGTTGCGCGTGGCCTGGCGCGGGTCGATGCCCAGGTCCTGCGGGCGACGGATCGCCCCGCGGTCCCGCAGGTTCTCGACCATGCGGTGGTCGCGCGCCAGCCCGACAGCGGTGTAGCCGGCGACGCCGCGGATCGCCTGTTCGCGCTCCTCCAGCGTGCGGCAGAGCAACAGGTTGGCGATGCCTTCCTCGGTGACGATGTGGCTGACGTCGTCGCCGTAGATCATGATCGGCGGCAGTTCGGAACCCATGCTTTTCTGCAGCTGCCAGGCGTCGAGCTCTTCGACGAAGACCGGCGCCATGTGCTCGCGGAAGGTTTCGACCATCTGCACCACCAGCTTGCGGCCACGGATGGCGTTGGGCCCGTAGGCCTCGCGCCCGGCTTTCAGCCAGGCCGGGCTGGCGTGGCGGCGGCCGTGCGGGTCGGAACCCATGTTCGGCGCGCCGCCGAAGCCGGTGATGCGGCCCAGCGTGGCCGTCGAGCTGTTGCCGGCGAGATCCATCTGCAGCGTCGAGCCGATGAACATGTCGCAGGCGTAGAGGCCGGCGGTCTGACAGAAGGCGCGGTTGGAACGCATGCTGCCGTCGGCACCGGTGAAGAACACGTCGGAGCGGGCCGAGATGTAGGCGTCCATGCCGACTTCCGAACCGAAGCAGTGCACCGATTCGACGAAGCCGGCTTCGATCGCCGGAATCAGCGTCGGGTGCGGATTGAGCGCCCAGTGCGTGCAGATCTTGCCCTTCAGGCCGAGGTCGGCGGCGTAGGTCGGCAACAGCAACTCGATCGCCGCGGTATCGAAACCGATGCCGTGGTTCAGGCGCTTCACGCCGTATTCGGCGTAGATGCCCTTGATCGCCATCATCGCCATCAGCACCTCAATCTCGGTGATCTGCGCCGGGTCGCGGGTGAACAACGGCTCGATGTGGTTCGGACGCGGCGCCAGCACCGTGAAATCGACCCAGTCGGCCGGCACGTCGACACGCGGCAGCTTGTCGAGGCGCTCATTGACCTGGGCGATGACGATGCCGCCCTTGAAGGCGGTCGCCTCGACGATAGCCGGGGTATCTTCGGTGTTCGGCCCGAGGTAGAGATTGCCGTCGGCATCCGCCGCCTGCGCCGCGATCAGCGCCACGTTGGGCGTCAGGTCCATGAAGTAGCGGCCGAACAATTCGAGATAGGTATGAATCGCCCCGATCTCGATGCGCTGTTCCTGGACCAGCTTGGCCAGCCGAGCGCCCTGCGGGCCGCTGAAAGAAAAGTCGAGGCGGTTTGCCAGGCCGCGCTCGAAAAGGTCCACATGGCTCGGGAGCGCCAGGACCGACAGGACCATGTGGAGGTCGTGCAGCCGGGCCGGATCGCAGTCGGCCAGCGCCTTGGCCAGGAAATCGGCCTGCTTCTGGTTGTTGCCTTCCAGACAGACGCGGTCGCCGGGCTGGATGACGGCTTCCAGCAGCTCGCTGATGCGCTCGGCCGGAACCACCTGGCCGAGGCCGAGGCTGGCCGCCCTTTCCAGGCGATGGCTGCGGCTCTGGCGCAGGCGGTCCCAGTGGCGGGATGGGGGTGCGTTCATGATGTGCTTTCCGTCACTCAGGCGCCGACGTATTGCGATGGCAGCCAGGTGGCAATCTCCGGGAAGACGCAGAGCAGCACGATGCCCAGCGCCATCAGCCCGAGGAAGGGCAGGGTGCCCCACATGATCTGCTTGAGCTTGACGTCGGGCGCGATGCCGCTGATGACGAAGAGGTTCAGCCCAACCGGTGGCGTCACCAGGCCCATTTCCATGTTGATGGTCATGATCACGCCGAACCAGATCAGGTCGATGTCGAGGGCCACCAGCGCCGGCAGCAGCACCGGGGTGACCATCAGGATGATGGCCACCGGCGGCAGGAAGAAACCGAGGACCAGCAGCATCACGTTGACCCAGAGCAGGAACTCCCACTTGCCCATGCCCAGTGACACCAGCCAGGTGGCGGCCGACTGGGTGATGTGCAGGTAGCTCATCACATAGGTGTAGAGGAAGGACATGGCGATGATCAACATGATCATCGACGACTCGCGGGCGGTACCGGAGAGGATTACCTTCATGTCGGCCCAGCGCCAGCAGCCGTAGACGCCCATCACCATCAGCAAGGCGCCGAAGGCCCCGATGCCGGCGACTTCCGACGGGGTCGCCCACCCGTCGTAGAGGGCGACCATGACGATCACGATCAAGCCGAGGAAGGGCAGCAGGCGCGGCAGGATTTCCACCTTTTCCTTCCAGCTGTAGAACTCCAAGGGCTCGGCGACCCTGCCGCTCGCCTTGTGGCTGGCCAGGCGTTCCGTCTTTTCCGCCCAGGCCTTGTACACCACCCACAGCGAGAACAACGCGGTCAGCAGCAGGCCGGGCCCGACACCGGCCATGAACAGCTTGCCGATCGATTGCTCGGTGGCCAGGCCATAGAGGATCAGCGTCAGCGACGGCGGAATCAGGATGCCCAGGGTGCCACCGGCAGCGATCAGGCCGGTCGCCAGACGCTCGGAATAGCCGCGCTTGCGCATTTCCGGAATGCCGGCCGAGCCGATCGCCGCACAGGTCGCCGGCGACGAGCCGCACATGGCGGAGAACACCGAGCAAGCCAGCGTATTGGCCAGCCCAAGACCGCCCGGCACCTTGTACAGCCAGCGGTTCAGCGAGTTGTACAGGTCAGCGCCGGCGCGCGACTTGCCAATGGCCGCGCCCATCAGGATGAACAGCGGAATGGTCAGCAGCGTGAAGCTGTTGAGTTCGGAAAAGATGGTTTCCGCAATGATCGACAACTGCGGTGCCGGCATGAAGAAGTACATGAAGATCACCGCCACCGACCCCAGGGCGAAGGCGATGGGCATGCCGGAGAAGAGGAAGACGAAGGTGGCCAGCCCGTACATCAGGCCCATTTGTGCGACGCTCATTTGTGTGCTCCTTCGCCGTCATGCTGGAGGCGTTCGATGGCCACCTGGACGGCGGCGTTGTGCTCTTTCGGTGGCTGGTGCGAGCGCATGGCCTGCGGCAGCGAGTCTTCAATGAACTGGACGAAAATCTGCAGCGTCAGCGAGGTCATGCCGACGGCCATGGTGGCGAACACCGGCCACATCTTCGGCGCCCAGGAGGTGTCGCTCATGCGCCCTTCGTCCCAGGCCTCGTAGAAGAGATGCCAGCAGTTCCAGGTGATGAAGGCACAGAACAGGAAGGACAGCAGATCGGTCAGTGCCAGACGCCACTGGGTCCAGCTGCGTGGCATGACCTCGTCGAGGATCTCGATCGGCACGTGACCACGGTTGAGCTGGGTGTGTGCGGCCGCCAGGAAGCTGGACGCGATCAACAACATCACGCAGAACTCGATTTCCCAGTCGGTCGGCCAGGCGAAGAAATAACGGACGGCCACCTCGAAGACGAGGACGCCACTGGAAACGACGATCAGGACGGCCGACAGGTAGCCGGTCGCGATATTGAAGGCCTTGACCGCGCGGCTGATGAAAACTCCGGGGCTCATGATTCACCTCGAGAAAAAGAAGGAGGGGCCGGGCCTTGCCCGGCCCTGGGGTTATTTGACCGACAGCGCCATGCCGAGCAGCTCGCGGCCGCCCTTGATGTTCTCGGCGAAATCCTTGAAAGCGGTCTGTTCGGCAGCAGCGCGCCAGGCAGCGAATGCCTTGTCATCCATGTCGGACACCTTGGCCCCGGCCTTGGCATAAACATCGGCCATGCGCAGGTCGTCCTTCTTCGACTCATCGACACCGAACTGCTCAAGGCTGGCGCCGACTTCGCTGACGATCTTCTGCTGTTCCGGCGTCAGGGAGTCATAGAGGCTCTTGGAAATCAGCAGCGGCTCGAACATGAACCAGAAGCTCTTGTTGCGCGCCGTCGTCACGAACTTGGTGAATTCGTGCAGACGGAAGCTGATCAACGAGGTGCTGGAGGTCAGCGCTGCGTCGAGCACACCGGACTGCATGGCGCTGTAGATTTCCGACGAAGGCATGCCGGTCACCGCCGCACCAGTACCCTTGAGCATCTGGTCCATTTCCTTGCTGCCGCCGCGGAACTTCAGGCCCTTGGCATCGTCAGGCAACACCACAGGTTTCTTGGTCGAAGCGATGCCGCCGGCTTGCCAGACCCAGGTGAGGATTTTGATGTTCTTGTCGGCCAGGATGCGGTCCAGCTCCTTGCCGATCGGTGCATTTTTCCAGCGCATGCCCTGCTCGTAGCTGGTCACCAGGGTCGGCATCAGCGTCAGGTTGACCGCCGGAATCTCGCCACCACCATAGGCCAGCGGCACCAGGCTCATGTCCAGCGCGCTCTTGCGCAGGGCGCCGATCTGGCTGTTCGTCTTCATCAGCGAACTGCCCGGGTAGATCTCGAATTTCAGGCTGCCCTTGCTCTGCTTCTCGACTTCGGCAGCAAAGCGGCGGACCAGACGGTCACGGAAATCACCGTCCTCACTGGTCGCCGCCGGAAACTGGTGCGAAATCTTGATGACTCTTTGCGTTTGCGCCTGGGCTGTTGGCAGGGCGCAGGCCAGTGCCGCGCTGGCGAGCGCCACGGTGAAATAGCGTTTGGTCTTGCTGATCATGTTTGTCTCCTACTCGTGGATTTCGATTCCGACCCGGAACGGGTTCCGACGTTTGCCAAGCCAGGACAAGGCAGGTAACGTCTGGACGGTCGAATGGTAGGAAGACCCTGGTCACGCTTCAATCAACGAGAACAGCGAATGCTTTCGCTGCATGAAAGAATCGAGGGTTAACCCGGGTGCGCGTTGCGCGGCGGGCGGTCAGCCTCAGCGGTGTACTGACGGCAAGCAGCGAGCAAAGACAGCAGGTTGGGATCGCGCTCGCGCGAACGCAGGAAGTTCAGCGAAATCGGCTGTTCAAGGCGATAGCCCATCGCCAGCGGGATGAGCCTCACCTGGGCCGGCAACACTGCGCGAATCCGCCCGGGCAACAGGGTGCAGCCGATCCCGCCGCCGACCAGGTTCATCAGCGAGAAGATGTCGCCGGTCTGCATGACGACGTTGGGCGCATAACCGGCAATTCGAAAGGCCGCGGCAAAGCGCATAGACGTCACAAACCCTTCGCTCAGGCTCACGAAGGACTCATCGCGGCAGGTCATCAGATCCACCTCTTCGAGCTTATCGTAGGGCGTTCCACGCGGCGCCGCAAAGAAGATTTCATCGTTGAACAGCAGCTGACTCTCCACGTCCTGGGCTTTGTCGGGGGTTCCCATGAGTGCGCAGTCGATCGATCCGTCGAACAGTCGCTGAAGAAGATCTGAATTGGAGCCGAGGACGAGTTCTGTATGCAGATCCGGCTTGCGCAGCTTGAGCCCAATGATGATTGAGGGGACCACGCCGCTCGTCAGAGAATACAGCGATCCGATTCGGATGTGGTTGGCCGCGTAGCCTGCAACCTCCCTTGTGGTGCGGATGCCGTCATGCATCTTGCGCAACACTTCCCGACCCACGTCGGCCAGGTGGTGTGCTGCATCCGTGGGGATCAGATTTCTTCCTTCGTGTCGAAACAGGCGGCATCGCACGCCGGACTCCAGCGAATGCAGTGCGCGGTGGACGGTGACCGTGCTGAAGCCAAGCCGCTCGGCTGTCCGGCTCAGATTGCCCTCTTCAAGGAAGGCCAGCAACACTTCCAGGCGTCGGAACGTGACGTCTTCGTCGAGCGAGTTGTTCATGGCGTGCGACATGTTGAACTGTTCCGGGAATGTGGGGAACTGGGTGGTTGAGGTGGAGGCCGTAGGGGCGATCTTGCGCGCGATGTGTCGGCGGTAGTGTGCCTCAGCCCCTGACCCGAGGTCATGTCGCAGATGGTGGATGGGGCGGTGAACCACCACAAGGCACCGGGGTTTCTGTCTGGGAGGGACGGCACGTCCAAGGACTTGTGGCTGCAGGTCAAGAGCGAGGCGAGCGCAATTCTCTGCGGTGCTGGGCATGGGCAGCATCAAGTCCTGCCGATGGTGTCCCTCGTGCTTCCGTTCCCAACACCCCATATGCCGCCTTCTCTCCTCGCTTCAGCCTCTGATGCCGCCGGTTGCGAGGCCATGTTGAGCCGCTTGCAAGACTTTCTGTCGGACGATCAAGCGGTGTTGGCGATTGGCTGTGGCACCGGTACAACCGCGCTGCGCCTGGCGCCTCTCTGGCGCAAAATACCCCCATGACGCTCACCGAACTCAAATACATCGTGGCCGTGGCGCGCGAAAAGCACTTTGGCAAGGCGGCGGAAGCCTGTTTTGTCTCGCAGCCCACCCTGTCTGTGGCCATCAAAAAGCTGGAAGAAGAGCTGGAGGTGAAGATCTTCGAACGCAACGCCAGCGAAATTGCCGTCACGCCGCTGGGCGAAGAGATCGTCCGCCAGGCACAAACGGTGCTGGAGCAGGCGGCGAGCATCAAGGAGATCGCCAAGCGTGGCAAAGACCCGCTGACCGGCCCGCTGCGTCTGGGGGTGATCTACACCATTGGCCCGTATTTGCTGCCCGACCTGGTGCGCCACGTGATCGACCGCACGCCGCAAATGCCGCTGATGCTGCTGGAGAATTTCACTGTCAAACTGCTGGAGCAGTTGCGCCTGGGCGAGATCGACTGTGCCATCTTGGCCGAGCCGTTTCCCGACACCAACCTGGCCATTGCACCGCTCTACGACGAGCCGTTTCTGGCGGCGGTGCCGGTCACGCACCCGCTGTCGAAAAACAAGGACATCACCAACGAAGAACTCAAGCGCGAGACCATGCTGCTGCTGGGCACGGGCCACTGCTTTCGCGACCATGTGCTGGAGGTGTGCCCCGAGTTCGCGCGCTTCTCCAGCGACACCGAAGGCATCCGCAAGAGCTTTGAGGGTTCGTCGCTGGAAACCATCAAACACATGGTGGCCGCCGGCATGGGCGTGACGCTGGTGCCGCGCCTGTCGGTGCCGTCATCGGCGCTGGAAGGCTCGCCCACCCCAGGTCAGGACTTTGGCGACTCGTCCTACGTGCGTTACTTGCCGTTCAAAGGCGAGGCGCCCACCCGCCGTGTGGTGCTGGCCTGGCGGCGCAGCTTCACGCGCTACGAGGCCATTGCCGAATTGCGCAACGCCATTTATGCGTGCGAATTGCCGGGCGTCAAACGCCTCTCGTAACGTCTGTTTTCAATCACCACCCAGGAGTGCCCCATGGCCAAAACCGCCAGCAAAGTCGCAGCCCCCGCTATCAACATCGGCATCAACGAGAAAGACCGTGCGGCAATAGCCCAAGGCTTGTCCAAGCTGCTGGCCGATACCTACACCTTGTACCTGACCACGCACAATTTCCACTGGAACGTGACGGGGCCCATGTTCAATTCGTTGCATGCCATGTTCATGACCCAGTACACCGAACTCTGGACCGCGGTGGACCCGGTGGCTGAGCGCATCCGCTCGCTGGGCCACGCGGCGCCGGGCAGTTACGCGCAGTTCAGCCAGCTCAGCTCGGTGCCTGACGCGCCGGCCACGCCACCGAAGGCGATGGAGATGGTGCGCATCCTGGTGCAGGGCCACGAGGCCGTGGCGCGCACGGCGCGGGAGCTGTTCGCCGTGGTGGACCGGGCCGGCGATGAGCCCACCGCCGACCTGCTGACGCAGCGCCTCACCGTGCACGAGCAAACCGCGTGGATGCTGCGCTCGATCCTTGAGGAATGACCCCCTTTTCTTCTCTTGCCTGCGTTGGTGCATGTCTTCTCGTTTGCCCTTGTATCTCGATCTGATCCGCTGGAACCGCCCGGCGGGCTGGCTGCTGCTGCTGTGGCCTTCGCTCTCGGCGCTGTGGCTGGCGGCGGGCGGCTTTCCCGGGCTGCACCTGCTGGCGGTGTTTGTGGCGGGCACCATCCTCATGCGCAGCGCGGGCTGCTGTGTCAACGACGTGGCCGACCGCGAGTTCGACAAACACGTCAAACGCACCGCGCAGCGCCCGGTGACGAGTGGGCGTGTGGGGGTCAAAGAAGCGCTGGGTGTGGGCGCTGTGCTGGCGTTCGCCGCGTTCTTGCTGGTGCTGACCACCAACGTGGCCACCATCACCTGGTCCTTCTTGGGGTTGGTGCTGGCGCTGGTCTACCCCTACGCCAAGCGTTACGTGTCCATGCCGCAGGCGGTGCTGGGCGTGGCTTTCAGCTTTGGCATTCCCATGGCGTTTGCGGCGGTGAACGGCGGCCCGGCGCTGGAGCTTTTTGCGGGTGCAGCGCCTTGGCAGGCACCCGGTTTCTGGGCTGGGGTGTGGCACAGCGTGCCGCCCACAGCCTGGCTGCTGATGTTAGGTAACCTGTTCTGGGTGCTGGCCTACGACACCGAATACGCCATGGTGGACCGCGATGACGACCTGAAAATCGGCATGAAAACCTCGGCCATCACCCTGGGTGATCGCGATGTGCCGCTGGTCATGGTCTTCTATGTGGTCTTTCTGGCCATCTGGACCGCTGCGCTGTGGCCCAGCGTGAATTCCGGGGTGTGGAGCGCCATGCTGGTGGTGGCGCTGGCGCAGGTGGTGGTGCACCACCGCCTCATCAAAGACCGTACCCGAGAAGGCTGTTTCAAGGCCTTCCGCCTCAACCACTGGTTGGGCTTCACGGTGTTCGTGGGCGTGGTGCTGGGCGTTTGATAGGGGTCACTTGCCGAATTCGCGGCCCAGTTCCTCGGCGCGGCGTTGTGCTGCGAACATCGCTGCTTCAAACTGGGCCTTCACGCCGGCGGCCTGCATCGACGTGATGGCCGCGTAGGTGGTGCCGCCCTTGGACGTGACGCGCTCGCGCAAAGTCTGCAGCGGCTCGCTGGAGCGCTGCGCCAGCGTGGCAGCGCCCAGAAAAGTGCCCACCGCCAGTTGCTGCGCCACCTCGGGCGGCAAGCCCATCTGGGTGCCTGCGTCGCGCATGGCTTCCAGGAAATAAAACACATAGGCCGGACCCGAGCCCGAGAGGGCGGTCACCGCATCCAGCTGGGCTTCGCTAGGTACCCATACCAGGTCGCCGGTGGTTTTCACCACGGTTTCAACCAGGGCGCGCTCGGCATCGTTCACACCGGGGCGGGCAAACAGGCCGGTCATGCCCAGGCCCACCAGGGCGGGCGTGTTGGGCATGGCGCGCACGATGAGGGACGTGCCCAGCCACGCGGCGATGCTGTCGCTGGTGATGCCGGCGGCCACACTCAGGTGCAGCGTGTCGCCCAGAAACGGCTGCGCCTGGCCCGCCGCGTCTTTGAAGGTTTGCGGTTTCACCGCCCAGACCACCAGGCTGGAGGCTTGCAGTGCTGCGCTGGCCGCCGCCAGCACCACCACGCCAGGGAACTGCTGTGCCAGGCGGGTGCGTTGTTCGTCCCAGGGCTCCACCACTTGCAGCGCGCTGGCGGGGTGGCCTTGGCGCACCAGGCCGCCGATGATGGCGCTGGCCATGTTGCCGCCGCCAATGAAGGTGATGATGGGGTGTGTGTGTTGGGTGCTCATGCGGAGTTCGTTGGGATGGGGCAGCGCCGTACCGGGGGCTGCTTCAGATGGTTGGTGCGCCATTGTCTCCCGTGTCAGCGCCTATTCCCTTTCCATGCCCCTTTCAAGGGGTGGCGGTTTGCCGTACCGCGTGCTCCCATTGCGCCATCTGTGTGGACGCCCATTCCCGGGAGCGTTGCGGCTGAAAGACGCGTTCGGCGCGCCACTGTGCCGACAGTTCGTCCAAGCCGGCGTACAGCCCGGCGTGCAGGCCCGCCAGATAAGCCGCGCCCAGTGCGGTGGTCTCCACGACGGCGGGTCGCACCACCGGGATACCCAACAAGTCGGCCTGCATCTGCATGAGCAAATCGTTGACACAGGCACCGCCATCCACCCGCAACTCGCTGACCGCCACACCACCCGCCGCCACGGCGTCGCGGCCCATCGCGTGGAGCAAGGCGGCACTCTGGAAGGCGATGCTCTCCAGCGCAGCGCGGGCGATGTGCGCCAGGGTGGTGCCGCGCGTCAAGCCGGTGATGCTGCCTCGGCTGTCGGGCTGCCAATAGGGCGCGCCCAGCCCGGTGAAGGCGGGCACCAGCACCACGCCCCCTGCATCGGGCACGCTCTCGGCCAACGCTTGCACCTCGCTGCTGGACTGGATCGCGCGCAGGCCATCGCGCAACCATTGCACCACCGCACCGCCCATGAATACGCTGCCTTCCAGCGCGTACTGCGGTGTGCCCGGTGCTTGCGCCGCCGCGGTGGTGATGAGTCCGTTCTGGCTCAATTGAAAGCGCTCGCCGGTGTGCATCAGCATGAAGCAGCCGGTGCCGTAGGTGTTTTTCGCCATGCCCGCCGAGAAGCAGGCTTGGCCAAACAGGGCGCTTTGCTGGTCCCCAGCGACACCGCCAATGTCCAGGGCCGCACCCAGCCACTCAGGCCGAAGGGTGCCAAAGTGCGCCACCGATGGCAGTGCCTGCGGCAACAGGCTGACGGGAATGTCCAGCGCCTGGAGCAAATCAGCGTCCCAGGTGTTGCTGTGGATGTTGAACAGCATGGTGCGCGCGGCGTTGCTGAAATCGGTGGCGTGGCGCTGGCCACCGGTGAGTTGCCAGATCAGCCAGCTGTCCACCGTGCCAAACGCCAGTTCGCCGTGTTCGGCCTGGGCGCGTGCGCCGGGCACGTGGTCCAAGATCCACTTGAGCTTGGTGCCTGAAAAATAGGCGTCGATGCGCAAACCGGTCTTCTGCAGCACCGTGTCGGTCAACCCCCTCGCACGCAGTTCGGCGCAGGTGGCTTCGGAGCGGCGGTCTTGCCAGACGATGGCGTTGCACACCGGCTCACCGGTGCGCCGGTTCCACACCACGGTGGTTTCGGGCTGGTTGGTGATGCCCACCCCCCGAATGGCCGTGGCCGCCAGTCCAGTCTTCTGCAGGACTTCTCGGGCGGTTTCCAGTTGTGTGCTCCAGAGGTTGCGCGGGTCGTGCTCCACCCATCCGGGCTGTGGATATATCTGGGTCACCTCGCGCTGTGCGATGGCCACCACGCGACCATCGCGGTCAAACACCATGCTGCGCGAACTTGAGGTGCCTTGGTCCAGGGCCAGCAAGTAAGTCATGCCTGTTCCTTCTTGGTATGTCGGCACGGGTTGGCACGTGCCCAGTCTCTTGGAGCGCAGAGCGTGGCCTTTCCGCTCGGGGCTTTGGCTTGCTCGTGCGCTTGGTTGAGCAGTGTAGAAGGCGCAATTGGTTGTTGAGCATGAAATGTGTGGCGCCTGCCCGCGCTTTTCAGGCCCGAAGCCGAAAATAAGTTGAGAGCACCTGTTGACACGCAAAGCGCGGGATGCAATAATTCGCGGCTTCGCTTTAAAAACGAAGTAATCCGCCCACCGACGCGGGTTGCGATCCGGTCTCAGGTTCTCTGGGGTTGGGGGTGCAGCCGGCAACGACGGGCCCAAGACTGATCACTTTCTGCCGTGGTGGCTGAGAGGATTCAAGTTGGGACTTAAATCAAATGATTCAAACGCAAACTCGACTCGATGTTGCTGACAACACGGGCGCCAAGTCCGTGATGTGCATCAAGGTGCTCGGTGGCTCGAAGCGTCGTTACGCCAGTGTGGGCGACGTCATCAAGGTCACCATCAAAGAAGCAGCGCCCCGTGGCCGCGTCAAAAAAGGCGAGGTTTATAACGCTGTGGTGGTTCGCACCGCCAAGGGTATTCGCCGTCAAGACGGTGCTCTGATCAAATTCGATGGCAACGCGGCAGTGTTGCTTAACGCCAAGCTGGAGCCTATCGGCACCCGCATCTTCGGACCGGTGACGCGCGAGCTGCGCACCGAGAAGTTCATGAAGATCGTGTCGCTGGCACCCGAGGTTCTCTGAGGAATCATCATGAACAAGATTCGTAGTGGCGATGAAGTCATCGTGATTGCCGGCCGTGACAAGGGTAAGCGCGGCAAGGTCGTTCTGCGTGCAGACGACAGCAAGCTGGTTGTTGAGGGTGTGAACACCGTCAAGAAGCATGCCAAGCCGAACCCCATGAAGGGCATCACCGGCGGCATCATCGAAAAAACCATGCCGATTCACCAGTCCAATGTCGCCATTTTCAATGGCGCGACGGGCAAGGCAGATCGCGTGGGTATCAAGCTCCTGGCTGACGGCAAAAAAGTGCGCGTCTTCAAGTCCAGTGGCGAAGAAATTAAGGCGGCATAAACATGACACGCTTGCAAGAAATTTACCGCGACAAAATCGCGCCCAGCCTGGTTGAGAAATTTGGCTACAAGTCGTCGATGGAAGTGCCGCGCATCACCAAGATCACGCTCAACATGGGTGTGAGCGAAGCTGTTGCCGACAAGAAAGTCATGGACAACGCTGTGGGCGACCTGACCAAAATTGCTGGTCAAAAGCCGGTGGTGACCAAGGCCAAGAAAGCCATCGCGGGTTTCAAAATCCGTGAGCAGCAACCCATTGGTTGTATGGTGACGTTGCGCGGTGCCCGCATGTACGAATTCCTGGATCGCTTCGTCACCGTGGCTCTGCCCCGTGTGCGCGATTTCCGTGGTATCTCGGGCAAAGCATTTGATGGCCGTGGCAACTACAACATCGGTGTCAAAGAGCAGATCATTTTCCCTGAGATTGAGTACGACAAGGTGGATGCCTTGC
>Ga0209066_10004123_pt1 | contig 16052 bp, 13 predicted proteins | sample All_14_2_FD_187198 | JGI IMG/M metagenome (GOLD analysis project Ga0209066, IMG submission 187198) | Freshwater microbial communities in response to fracking from Pennsylvania, USA - Allegheny Zone_MetaG_DW_15 (SPAdes) (version 2) ...
TGGGGCCGCGACGTGCGCATCCTCTGCCTCGACGACCGCCAGTACCGCGACCCGCAGGCCTGCCCCCGCCCCGGCCGCGGCGGCAGCAACACCGTGCGCCGCAGCGACTGCCCCGAGCTGGCCGACTCGCGCCGAACCCTGCTGGGCCGCGCGCAAGAGCACTGGCTACAACAAGCCTGGCGCAGCGACGCCCGCTGGCACCTGATCGCCCAGCAAACCCTGATGAGCCCACTGCACTGGGGCGACCCAGCGCACCCGGCCGAACAAACGGTGTGGACCGACGGCTGGGACGGCTACCCCGCCGCCCGCCAGCGCCTGCTCGATCAGATCAGCCAACGACGCGTACCCGGCGCCGTGGTGCTGGGCGGCGACGTGCATGCCAACTACGTGGCCGACCTGCGCCACAACCCAGCCGACCCGCACTCGCCCATCGTCGCCAGCGAGTTCTGCGGCACCTCCATCAGCAGCAACGGCATGGGCCAGCAACGGCTCGACCAGATCGCGCCCTGGAACCCGCACCTCCACCTGGCCCGCAGCCGTGAACGCGGCTACGTGCGCTTTGCGCTGGACCACGATCACCTGCAGGCCGAGCTGCGCACCGTGGGCGGGCCGCTGGAAGCCGACAGCCCCGTGCATGCCTTCGCCCAGTTCACCGTGGCCGCTGGCCAGCCGGGCATCCAGCCCGGCTGAGCCTGCCGGCTCGGGTACGCTCCGGGCCATGCGCGCCCTGATCCCACCCCTTGCCCTGCTCGTGGCCAACCGCTGATACCCGGGCCCGCCGTCCCGCATGCCATCCATCTTCGCCACCACCCTGCCCTTCTTCGCCCTGGTGCTGGCCGGCTGGCTGGCGGCGCGTTTCAAGTGGCTGCCCATCGAGGCAGTGCCGGGGCTGAATGCCTTTGTCCTGTACTTCGCGCTGCCGGCCATGCTGTTCCGCCTGGGGCTGGCGCTGCCGCTGGAAGACCTGCTGCACCCGGGCGTGATCAGCGTCTACACGCTCACCGCCTGCGTGGTGATCGCCTTCACGCTGATGCTCACGCTGGGCGAAGGCCTGCGCATGAAAGACGCCAGCTTCGACGCCTTCGCCGCCGTCTACCCCAACAACGGCTTCATGGGCCTGCCGCTGATCGTGGCGCTGCTGGGCCCGCAAGCCGCCGGCCCGGTGATGAGCACGCTGATGGTGGATGTGTTCTTCACCAGCACGCTGTGCATCGCCCTGGCCAATGCCGACCACGAACGCGACACCCAGCCCAGCCTCGACAGCCACGGCCTGCCCCACACCCGCCCCGAAGCCACCGACCCTGCTGCGGTGCCCGACAACAGCGCGCTCGCCCGCCTGCAACGCGCCCTGCGCACCGCGCTGCTGAACCCGCTGCCCTGGGCCATCGCCATCGGCGCGGCCGCACGCGGGCTGGAGATCACGTTGCCCGCGCCGTTGACCAAGCTGGTGTCGATGCTGGCCGATGCCGCCAGCCCGGTAGCCCTGTTCACCATCGGCACCGTGCTGCGGCGCGCCCAGCTGGCGGTGCAGCAAGACCCGCGTGAAGCCGCGCACCGCGAAGGCCGCAGTTGGCGCCGCCGCCTGCGCGAAGGCCTGGGCGTGGGCCGGCTGGCCTTGTTCAAGCTGCTGCTGCACCCGTTGCTGATGCTGGTGCTGGGCCTGGCGGCGCGGCAGTTGGGCGCTGAGCTGTCTGCGCTGCAGCTCACCGCGCTGGTGCTGGTGGCGGCGCTGCCAGCGGCCAGCAGCGTGGCGATGTGGAGCGAGCGCTACCAGGCTGATACGGCCCGCGTGGTGCACGTGATCATGGTCTCCACCGCGTTGGCGTTCGTGAGCTTTTCGCTGATTGCCAAGCTGCTGAACTGAGCCCCGTAGGAGCGGCTTCAGCCGCGATGGCTCATGGTGTGCTGCAAATCGCGGCCGCTCCTACCAAACAAGCGCGAACCCGTCCTCAAGCCAGCAACGCTTCCAGCGCCGGCAAGGCCGCTTCCATCGCCCGCTCGCCGGCCTCGATCGCTTCGGCAGCGCGGTGGAAATCCAGCAGCCCCAGATGGCCGAGCCGCGGGGTCACGGTGACGTCAGGCGGATCACCCGCCATGCGGCTGCGGGAGATGCGCACCTGCATGATGTTGATACTCGCCGCCATCACGTCGATCAGCGAAGGCATCCGCAGCGCACGTGCGGTGGGCACCGGTGCATCGGCCGCCTCCGCCTCGCCTTCGGCCGTGCCGTCAACGCCGGGCCCGCGCAGGCGCTCAGGCAGCAGACGGCGCCAGTCAGGCAACCAGTTGCCTGGCGAGGGCGGCGGATCTTGCGGTTGATGGCGCCCCAGCAGATCGCTGTTCAGGTCCACGGCCACCAGGATGTCTGCCCCCATGGCCCGCCCCAGTGAGACCGGCACCGGGTTCACCAGCCCGCCATCCACCAGCGTCAGGCCCTCGCGCACCTGCGGCGCAAACAACCCCGGCAGCGCAATGGAGGCCCGCACGGCGTCGACGGTGGAGCCCTCGCGCAGCCACACCTCGGCCCCGGTATGCAGCGCCGTGGCCACCGCGGCGAAGGGCAGGTCGAGGGTTTCGATGTCGCGGTCGAGGAAGTTGCGACGGAAGAAGGCCACCAGCTTGTCGCCCTTGAGCATGCCGCCGTTGAGCCCGAAATCCATCAACCCGAGCACGTCCTTGCGGCGCAACCCGAGCAGCCAGTGCTCGAACCGCTCCAGCTCCCCCGCCGCATAGGCTGCGCCCACCAAAGCACCGATTGACGTGCCGCACACCAGATCGGGCTGAATGCCCGCCCGCACCAGCACCTTGATGACACCCACATGCGCCCAGCCGCGGGCCGCACCGCTGCCAAGAGCCAGCCCGACGCGCCGCTTCATCGCGTGCCGATGCCACGCGCCAGGCACACCGCGGCAATGGGCACCAGCACCATCAGGTGGGCCTCCCACATCACCAGCTTGCGGGTGCTGCGCACCTCGGCCTCACTGGGCAGGCCCTGGCCGGCCAGCAGCGCGCGGCGCCAGCGCCGGTAGCGCAGCGTGGGCACGATCGACATCAACCCGATCACCACGTACAGCGTGAGCTTCAGGTGCAGCAGCGGCTGATGCCAGTACCAGGCCGCGCCTTTGAAGCCCCACCAGGTGCGTGCCAGCCCGGTGGCCAGCAGCACCAGCGCGGCGCCGGCGTAGATGGCGTCGACCCGGGTGAGGCGGTGCACCACCGCCTCGTTGAGCCACTCCATGCGCAGCAGCGCGGCCTGGCTGGTGAGGAAGACGGTGACCATCAGGATGGCCGCGATGTGCAGGTAGGCCAGGATGGCTTCGAGGGTCATGCAGGGCACTCCGGGTGAAAACAATCAGTGGCCGGCGGCATCGCGCCAATACGCGGCATCGCCATAAGTGTGCTTCAGATAGTCGATCCACAGCCGCACGCGCAGCGGCAGGTGCTTGGCATGGGGAAACACGGCGTAGATGCCGTTGGGCGGGGCGGCAAAGTCTTCGAGCACCGCCACCAGGCGGCCGGCGGCGATGTCGCGCGCCACTTCCCAGGTGCTGCGCCAGGCCACACCCAGGCTTTGCAGGCACCAGTCGTGCAGCACCTGGCCGTCGCTGCAGTCGAGCCGGGCGCCGGGGCGCAGGTAGTGGATCTCGCCATCAATGCGGAAGGCCCAGCCGCGCGTCTGGCTGGCGTCGGACGACAGCGTCAGGCACTGGTGCTGCGCCAGCTCGCCCGGGTGCTGCGGCGTGCCGGCGCGTTTCAGGTAGGCCGGGGTGGCCACGCACAGGCGGCGGTTGTCGGCCAGGCGCACGCTGACCAGGCTGGAATCGCGCAGGTCGCCCACGCGCACGGCGCAGTCCACCCCTTCGTTGACGATGTCCACCACCCGGTCGGACAGGTTGAGCGACAGGCTCACCTCCGGGTGTTGCCCCAGGAACCCCGGCACCAGCGGCGCCACATGGCGACGGCCAAAGCCGGCCGGGGCGGTGATGCGCAGGTGCCCGCTGGCCTTCACGCCGCCGGCGCTGACGCTGGCCTCGGCATCGGCCAGTTCGGTGAGCAGGCGCTGGCAGTCTTCCAGGAAGGCGCTGCCCTCGTGCGTGAGCGACAGCTTGCGCGTGGTGCGCACCAGCAGCTTCACGCCCAGCCGGGCTTCCAGCGCATCGATGCGCCGGCCGATCACTGCTGGGGCGATGCCCTCGGCCTGCGCCGCGGCGGTGAGGCTGCCTTTCTGGGCGACAGCCACGAAGGTTTCGATTTGCTTGAGGCGGGCCATGGGCGGATTACAACTTAAAAGTCATGAATCCATCGATTTATGGTTCATCAATGGCGATCCAGGTATCGAATAAATTGGCGGGTATGACGATCAGCCACGCTTCCGAGGCCCCGCCGGGCCGCCCCAAGGGGCCGAGCTCCCCTCGGGGGGCGGGTGCGGCGCAGCCGCAGCCTTGGGGCCCTGTTCATGGTGTGCTGTTCGACGCCTATGGGACGTTGTTCGACGTGATGAGCGTGTCGCTCAGCGCCGAGCAGCTGTTCCCTGGCCAGGGCGAGGCACTGGCCCGCCTGTGGCGCGAGCGCCAGATCGAGGTCACCCGCCTGGTGACGATGAGCGCGCCCGATGGCAGCCGCTACCTGCCGTTCTGGGACGTCACCCGCGCCGCCCTGCGCTACGCCGCGCTGCGCCTGAAGCTGGATCTGCCGACGGAAGCTGAAGACCGGCTGATGAACCAATACCGCCACCTCAGCGCCTTCCCTGAAGTGCGCGAAGTGCTGACCACACTGAAGGCCCGCGGCGTGCCCACCGGCATCCTCAGCAATGGCGACCCGGCGATGCTGGCCATCACCCTCAAGAGCGCCGGGCTCGACAAGCTGCTGGATCACGTCATCAGCGTCGAATCCGCCCGCGCCTTCAAGACCGACCCGCGCGCCTATGCGCTGGGCCCGCAGACCCTGGGCCTGCCGGCGCGGCAGATCCTGTTTGTCTCCAGCAACGGCTGGGATGCCCTGGGCGCCACCTGGTACGGCTACACCACGCTGTGGATCAACCGCGCAGGCCTGCCGCCCGAGCAACTGGGCACCGAGCCGAATCACACCGGCAGCAACCTGCGCGACGTCTTGGGCTTGCTCCCGGCGGGCTGAGCCTGCACAGTCACCGCTTTCGATTTTTTGCTTCCCTGCGTCTTCGTTTCTCCGTTTTTTTGCTTCTTCGTTTCTTCACCCCCATCGAGGTCTCTGCCATGTCCGCACGCACCACCGTCCACCGTCTGCAAGTCGACAGCGCCCTGCACCGCTTCATCGAAGAGCAAGTGCTGCCCGGCACGGGCGTGAGCAGCGCCGCCTTCTGGGCCGGCTTCGACGCCATCGCCCATGACCTGGCGCCCAAAAACGCCGCCCTGCTGGCCGAGCGCGACCGCCTCCAGCTGGCCATGGACGCCTGGCACCAAGCCCACCCCGGCCCGATCAGCGACATGGCCGCCTACCAGGCCCATCTGCAGCAAATCGGCTACCTGCAGCCCGAGCCGGCCGACGTGCAGACCACCACGGCCAACGTCGACGACGAACTGGCCATCCAGGCCGGCCCCCAGCTGGTGGTGCCCATCCTGAACGCGCGCTACGCGCTGAACGCCGCCAACGCCCGCTGGGGCTCGCTGTACGACGCGCTGTACGGCACCGATGCCATCTCCGAAGCTGGCGGTGCCACCAAGGGCCCGGGCTACAACCCGGTGCGCGGCGCGCGCGTGATCGAATTCGCCCGCAACTTCCTCGACCAGACCGCCCCGCTGGCTGGCGCCTCGCACAAGGACGCCAAGGCCTACCGCGTGGAGAACGGCCAGCTGGTGGTCGACACCCTGGGCGGCACCAAAGCCACGCTGGCCACGCCGTCGCAATTTGCCGGCTACCGCGGTGAAGCCGCCTCGCCGCTGGCCATCCTGCTGGTGCACAACGGCCTGCACGCCGAGATCCACATCGACCGCAGCACCGCCATCGGCAGCAGCGACGCCGCTGGCGTGAGCGACGTGGTGCTGGAATCGGCCCTGTCCACCATCCTCGACCTGGAAGACTCCGTGGCCGCGGTGGACGCCGAAGACAAGCTGCTGGCCTACAGCAACTGGCTGGGCATCCTGAAGGGCACGCTGACCGAAAGCGTCTCCAAGGGCGGCAAGACCTTCACCCGCGGCCTGAACGCCGACCACGTCTTCACCGGCCCCGCCGGCGGCACCGTGACGCTGCACGGCCGCTCGCTGCTGTTCGTGCGCAACGTGGGCCACCTGATGACCAACCCGGCCATCCTGCTGGAGGGCGGCCGCGAGATCCCCGAAGGCATCATGGACGCCGTCATCACGACGACCATCGCCCTGCACGACCTGCAAAAAGGCCACGGCGCAAATGCTGGAAGCGACGCCCATGGCGTCGCGGGCATCCGCAACACCCGCAAGGGCAGCGTCTACATCGTCAAGCCCAAGATGCACGGCCCCACCGAAGTGGCCTTTGCCTGCGAGCTGTTTGGCCGCGTGGAACAGCTGCTGGGGCTGGCGGACAGCACCGTCAAGCTGGGCATCATGGACGAAGAGCGCCGCACCAGCGTCAACCTGAAGGCCTGTATCGCGGCCGCCAAGAGCCGCGTGGCCTTCATCAACACCGGCTTCCTCGACCGCACCGGCGACGAGATGCACACCGCCATGTGGGCCGGCCCGATGATGCGCAAGGGCGACATCAAGGGCTCGAAGTGGATCGCCGCCTACGAGCGCCGCAACGTGCTGATCGGCCTGGAATGCGGCCTGCGCGGCCGGGCCCAGATCGGCAAGGGCATGTGGGCCATGCCTGACCTGATGGCCGCGATGCTGGAGCAGAAGATCGGCCACCCCAAGGCCGGTGCCAACACCGCCTGGGTGCCCAGCCCCACCGCCGCCACGCTGCATGCGCTGCACTACCACCAGGTGCTGGTGTCCGACGTGCAACAGCAGATCGAACGCGACGCCCCGGGTGTCGACCGCGCCGCCCTGCAGGCCGACCTGCTGACCGTGCCCGTGGCCGCCCAAGCCACCTGGAGCGCCGATGAACGCCAGCAGGAGCTGGACAACAACGTGCAAGGCATCCTCGGCTACGTGGTGCGCTGGGTCGACCAGGGCGTGGGCTGCTCCAAGGTGCCCGACATCCACAACATCGGCCTGATGGAAGACCGCGCCACGCTGCGCATCAGCAGCCAGCACATCTGCAACTGGCTGCTGCACGGCGTGGTGACCGAAGCCCAGGTGCGCGAAACCTTCACCCGCATGGCGGCGGTGGTGGACGGGCAGAACGCCGGTGATGCGGCCTACAAGAGCCTGGCGGCCAACCCGCAGGGTGCGGCGTTCCAGGCGGCGCTGGACCTGGTGTTCAAGGGCAAGGAACAGCCTTCGGGGTACACCGAGCCCTTGCTGCATGCGTGGCGGTTGAAGGTGAAGGCGGGCTGATCGACAACTCGCCAACGCCGCTCACGCGTCAACGCCAGGCCAGCCCCTGTTGACGCGCACCCGAAGGGGACTCGCACTCAAGCGGTCCCCTTTTTTGTGTGCTTCACGGTCTTTCCGTTAGCCCGGGTTTTGACTTGCTGTTCAAGCTGTTTGACGGGTTTGAGCAAGGCCGCCTCGAAGTCACGCTCAGCGCAGCTCGGCAAGGCACGCTGCTGCTCGCGGTACACCTCAAACGCAGCTTCGGCCTGACCCTGTGCGGCCTCTGCGGTGATGCGGCCCGCGTGAGTCAGAATTTCCCGACCGGACAAGCGCAGGAAGTCGTCGAGCTTGCCGATCCACTGCGCCATCGTCATGGGCTGGCGGCTCAACGCCTGCAGCTCTGCGAACTCCAGATAGGCGTTGACCACGCGGTTGAGCACCTGCAACTCGTCTTCCGTCAGGTAGTTCTTGGCAACGCTCACATCGGCCTTGCGGGGAGCACCGCCCTGCGGCGCTGCCGCCCAGGTGAGCAACCCCATGTGGGGCTTGCTGGCATCAACGCGCAAAGCAATCAGTTCGGCAGCCGTATGGCCATGAGCGGCCCAGTGCATTTTGTTCTGCACGGTGGCAAAGAAGCGCTGCGACGCCTCGACGGCGGGGTCGTAATCAACACTGGTGGCGTAGATGTCCAGCACCTTGCGCCAGAACATCTTTTCCGACGAGCGGATGTCGCGAATGCGCGCCAACAGGTCGTCGAAGTAGCCGGCATCCTCGCCGCGCTTGAACCGCTCGTCGTCCAGCGCGAAACCTTTGACGAGGTAGCCCTTGAGGGTGGCCGTGGCCCACTGGCGGAACTGCACACCGCGATGCGAACGCACCCGGTAGCCCACGGCAAGCACCACATCCAGGTTGTAGTGCTTCAGGCTGCGGCTCACCTGGCGACCACCTTCAGCGCGAACTTGTAAGTACGGCTTACAGGTTGCCGCTTCATGCAGCTCGCCCTCGTTGTAGATGGCGCGGATGTGCTGAGTGATGTTCTGCGGCGTGCTCTGGTACAGATCGGCCAGTTGCTGCTGCGTCAACCACAGCGTCTGGCTGGCCAGGCGCACCTGCAAGCGCGCTTGACCGTCTTCCGCCTGGTACAGCAGGAACTCGCCATCTTCATTCATGACGCCAACGCCTCACCGTTTTGTTGGGGTGTTCACCGCATCCCATTTCAAGGGGACTTTGGTCTGGGCAGATTATGTTGTGCCTGCCGCAACGCGCCGACTCACCCCAACCACCGAAACACCCAAGGCATCAACAACGACGCCTGCAACACCTGCAACCCCAACGCAATGCCGGCATACGCCCCCGCATCCGGATGCACCTGCAACGCCCGCGCCGCCCCGATGCCATGCGACGCCGTGCCAATGGCAAAGCCGCGCACCGCCCAATCACGCACGCCCAGCAGGTCAAACAGGTATTTGCCTGACAACGCACCCACCATGCCGGTGAGCACCGCGAACACTGCCGCCAGGGCCGGCACGCCGCCCAACCGCTCGGCAATGCCCATGGCCACGGGGGCGGTCACCGACTTGGGGGCCAAGGAACGCAGCACGTCATCAGGCAGGCCGAAGGCCCAGGCCAGCCCCACCGCACTGGCACTGGCTGCCGCACCACCGGCCAATGAAGCCAACAGCAACGCTGGGCCACGGCGGCGCAGCTCGGCACGGCGCTCCCACAACGGCCAGGCCAGCGCCACCACCGCCGGGCCCAGCAGCACGTGCACGAACTGGGCGCCGGCAAAGTAGGTGGGATACGGCGTGTGCGTGGCCAGCAGTACCACACCGATGATCACCACTGACCACAGCACCGGGTTGGCCCAGGGCGCATGCCGCAGCTGCGCGTAGACCGCCTGCACGCCCACATAAACAGTCAACGTGGCCGTCAGCCCGAACAGCGGGGTCGAGGCCAGGTAGACCCACAGCTGCACAAAATCAGCCATCGACCGACTCCCGCGGCGCTTGGGCCTTCAGCAGCGCCCGCAACACCAGCGCCGTGACGGCCAACCCCACCCAGGTGGACAGCACCAGCACCACCACCAACTGCCAGCCGTAGCGCGACAGCACCGGCAGGTGCGTGATCACCCCCACGCCCACCGGCACGAACAGCAGCGACAGATGCGCCAGCAGCAACTGCGCTGCCGCCGACACCGGCTCGCGCAACAGCGGCCACTGCAATGCCGGCAACAGCAGCATCAGCCCGATCACCGGGCCGGGGATGGGCCAGCCGAAGCTGTGGGCCAGCGCTTCGCCGGCCGCTTGCAGCAGCAGCAGGAAGGCCAAGCCACGCAACGCCTGCATGGTGGTACGGGCTCAGCCGGCGCGGCGCTGCGAGCGCTCACGCCGCGCCGAGGCTTCGCGCTGCTCGCTGAGCGTGCGGTCGATGAAATCGATGTGCGCCTCGGCCGCCGCCTGGGCCGCAGCGCCATCACCGGCCTGCACGGCGCGCCACACGGCGCCATGCTGGTCCATCAGCTGCGCGCCCACATCGCCCACCGAGAAGAGGTTGGCGATGTTGTCGTGCACATGGGTGTGCAGCATGTTGAGCAGGCTGCCGGTGAGGTGGGTGAACAGCGCGTTGTGGGCAGCGTCGGCCAGGGCCTGGTGGAAGCTCACATCGATCTTCGACGTCTGCTCGCGCGCGTCCTGCCCATGGGCGGCTTCCATTTGGCTGTAGAGCTTGCCGATGCGGTCAAGGTCAGCCTCGGTGGCGCGCTCGGCGGCCAGGCGGGCCACGGTGCCTTCGAGCATGCGGCGGAATTCGAGCACGTCGCGGTGCAGCTCGGGGTGCTTGCCCAGCATCTCCTGCCAGGGCTCGACAAAGCCGGTGTCCAGCCGCGCCGTCACGTAGGTGCCGCCGCCTTGGCGCGCCACCAGCAGCCCGCGGGCGGCCAGCTTCTGGATGGCTTCGCGCAACGAGGGGCGCGATACGCCCAGTTGCTCGGCCAACTGCCGCTCGGGCGGCAGCCGATCGCCGGGGCGGAACGAGCCTTCGAGCAGCATCGTCTCCAGCCGGGCAACGATCTGGTCAGACAGTTTGGTGACGTTCAGCGGCTTGATGGGCGAAGGCGTGTCGGGCATGGCGATGTGCCGAAGATTGGTCATACCAATGATACACAAGGCCACTCATTCAAGTCATCCACCAGCTTAATTGGTCTGACCAATGAACAATTTTCGCGTCCATCTAGGGTTATTACCAGTGTTTCAGCGTTGACGTGTGCCAGCCCGCTCTTTAAATTCGCGCCCATTGACGGGTTTATTGGACTGACCAATTAACCAAGTCGCCATTCCACCGCCTCCAGCACCGAAGTCATGGTCACTGCATCGGCTCCCCGTCCCAGCGACGTCTACCTCTACTCGACCTGCCTGGTCGATCTGTTCCTGCCCGAAGCCGGCATGGACGCGGTGGCGCTGCTGGAGCACTTTGGTGTGCGGGTGCACTACCCGCAAGGCCAGAGCTGCTGCGGCCAGCCGCCCTACACCAGCGGCCTGCCGGACGAGGCGCGCGCCGCGGCCCGCAGCCAGCTGGGGCTGTTTGCACAGCCGTGGCCCATCGTCGTCACCTCCGGCTCGTGCGGCGGCATGATGAAACACCACTGGCCCACGCTCTTTGCCGGCACGCCCGATGAAGCCGCAGCCCGCGCCGTGGCGGCCCGGGTGGTGGAGCTGACCGACTTTCTGCGCAACACCTTGCAGGTGGCGTTGAAGGATCAGGGCCCGCCCACGCGGGTGGCGGTGCACACCTCCTGCTCGGCACGCCGCGAAATGGCCACGCACACCCACGGCTGGGCGCTGGTGGACAGCCTGGACCAGGTGGAACGCGTGGTGCACGCACACGAATCCGAATGCTGCGGCTTCGGCGGCACCTTCTCGATCAAGCACCCCGACATCTCTGGCGCCATGGTGGCCGACAAGGCCGCCGCACTGGAAGCCACCGGCGCCACCGAATTCATCACCGCCGATGGTGGCTGCCTGCTCAACCTCAACGGCAAGCTGGCCAAGCAGCCGGGCTGCCGCTTCCGCGGCCGGCACATGGCCAGCTTCCTGTTGGAACGCGTGGGCGGCAAACCATGACCGCCCGCGCCAACATCCTGGGCAAGCTGCGCGCTGCAGCGGCTCAGCCGGTCAACAGCGGCGATGTGGGGAGCTACTACCAGGCTGCCACGCCCACCTGGTCAGCCGATGACAAGCTGCAGCGCTTCGTGCGGGCCATGCGCGCGGTGAAGACCGAGGTGCACCTGGTGCACGAGGCCGACTGGCCCCAACGCCTGGCCGCCTTGCTGCGCGACAAGGGCGTGCGCAGCCTGCTGCTGGCACCGCACACCCCACATGGCCAGCGCGCCGCGCAAGCCATCACCTCGCTGCCCGATGCCCCGCGCCTGCACGCGTTTGACCGCCCCATCGACGCCTGGAAGGCCGAGCTGTTCCACAATATCGATGCCGGCTTCACCACCACCCGCGCCGCCATCGCCGAGACCGGCAGCCTGATCGTCTGGCCCGATGCGCAGGAGCCGCGCACGATGAGCCTGGTGCCGCCGATCCACTTCGCGCTGGCGCATGCCGAGCGGCTGCATGCCAACTTCCACGAGGCCATCGCCCGCGAAGGCTGGGCTGCCAGCGGCATGCCCAGCAATGCGCTGCTGATCTCGGGGCCATCGAAGACCAGTGATATCCAGCAAACGCTGGCCTATGGCGCGCACGGCCCGCGTGAGCTGGTGCTGTTGTTGGTGGTGCCCGATGGCACCGACATCGCCGCAGTGGAGGCCACGCTGTGAGCGCGCACGGGCCGAGCGCCGAGCCGCCCCAAGCCGGCCCGCATCCCCACGGGGGATCGGCCAACGTACGCGTTGGCCGAGGGGCCGACATTCTTCACTTCATGCCGTCGCGCGAGTTCAAGGCCCGCGCACACGAGGCCTTGGCCGACCCGGCCCTGCGCCAAAGCTTTCGCGGTGCGATGGACTTCCTGCAAAGCAAGCGCGCGGCCCAATTCCCCGATGCCGACGAACTGGCCCGCCTGCGCGCCTTGGGGGCTGCGATCCGCCAGCGCTGCCTGTCGAAGCTGCCCGATCTGCTGGAACAGCTCGAAGCCAACCTCACCGCACTCGGCGCCACCGTCCACTGGGCCGAAACCCCCGACGACGCCAACCGCATCATCCAGGGCCTGATCCAGGCGCGTGCCGGCACGCTGATGGTCAAGGGCAAGTCGATGGTGAGCGAGGAGATCGAGCTCAACCACCACCTGGCCGAGCGCGGCATCACCGCGGTGGAAAGCGACATGGGCGAGTACATCGTGCAGCTCGCGGGCGAGAAGCCCAGCCACATCGTGATGCCGGCGATCCACAAGACCAAGGCGCAGATCGCCGCGCTGTTCCACGACAAGATCCCCGCCACACCCTACACCGAAGATGTGGACGCACTCATCGCCATCGGCCGCCGCGCCGTGCGCGAGCTGTATGTGCAGGCCGATGTGGGCCTGTCGGGCGTGAACTTCGCGGTGGCCGAGACCGGCACGCTGTGCCTGGTGGAAAACGAAGGCAACGGCCGGCTGTGCACCAGCGTGCCGCCGATGCACATCGCCATCACCGGCATCGAGAAGGTGGTGGAATTGTTGAGCGACGTGCCGCCGCTGTATTCACTGCTCACCCGCTCGGCCACCGGCCAGCCGGTGACCACCTACTTCAACATGATCACCGGCCCGCGCCGCGCCGGTGAACAGGACGGCCCGCGCGAGCTGCACCTGGTGCTGCTGGACAACGGCCGCACCCAGGCCTATGCCGACGAACAACTGCGCCAGACGCTGCAATGCATACGCTGCGGCGCCTGCATGAACCACTGCCCCGTGTACGCCCGCGTGGGTGGCCATGCCTACGGCACCACCTACCCCGGGCCCATCGGCGCCATCATCTCGCCGCACCTGCTGGGCCTGCAGAACACGCGTGACCTGCCCACCGCCTCCAGCCTGTGCGGGGCCTGCAGCGAAGTCTGCCCCGTGCAGATCCCCATCCCCGAGCTGCTGATGCGCCTGCGCACCGAAGCCACGCGGGCGCCTGATGAAGCCGTGACCCACCCGCTGCAAGGCCAGGGCGCTGCGCACCGGGCTGACATCAGCGCGGCCTGGCGCCTGTGGCGCTGGGTGCATGCCGGGCCGCGCCGCTACCGGCTCTACACCTGGCTGGCCACGCGGCTGCGGCGCCTGATGCCGCATCACCAATTGGGCTGGACGATCCATCGCATTCCGCTGCAACCCGCACGTCGCTCCATGCACGACCTGATGCGCGAACGCACCTCCCGCTGAAACCGCCATGACCCCGCAACACCTGGCCTTCCTACAGGCCCTCTCGCAACACCTGCCCGCCGAGCGGCTCATCACCGACCCGATGCGCACGCTGGCCTACGGCACCGATGCCAGCTTCTACCGCCTGGTGCCGCAGATCGTGGTGCGTGCGATCGACGAGGCCGAGGTGGGCCACGTGCTGCGCCTCGCGCGTGAGCACATGGTGCCCGTCACACTGCGCGCTGCGGGCACCAGCCTGTCGGGCCAGGCGGTGAGTGATTCGGTGCTGGTGCTGATCAACGAAGGCTGGACCGGCATCGAGGTGCTGGACGACGGCCACCGCATCCGCCTGCAGCCCGGCGTGATCGGCCAGCATGCCAACGATGCGCTGCGCCGCTACCAACGCAAGATCGGGCCTGATCCGGCCTCGATCAACACCGCACGCATCGGCGGCATCGCCGCCAACAACAGCTCGGGCATGTGCTGCGGCACGGCGCAGAACGGCTATCACACGCTGGCCGCCCTGCGCGTGATGCTGCCCGACGGCACCGTGCTGGACACCGCCGATGCGGCCAGCGTGGCCGCCTTCCGCCGCAGCCATGCGCGGCTGCTGCAGGGATTGACGGATCTCGCCCAGCAGATTCGCCGCAACCCCGCGCTCGAAGCCAAGGTGCGCCGCAAGTACCGGCTCAAAAACACCACCGGCTACGGCATCAACGCGCTGATTGATTTCATCGACCCGGTGGACATGCTGGCCCACCTGATGATCGGCTCCGAAGGCACGCTGGGCTTCATTGCCGGCATCACGTACCACACGGTGCCCGATCACCCGCACAAGGCCTCGTGCCTGGCGCTGTTTGATGAGCTGGATGCCGCCTGCCGCGCCGTCAGCGCGCTGAAGGCGCAAGGCGCGGTGGATGCGGTGGAGCTGGTGGATCGGCTCAGCCTCCTGGCCGTGCAGAACAAGTCCGGCCTGCCCACCTTCTTGTACGGTGACCAGGCCCCGCGCGCCGCGGCGCTGCTGATCGAAACCCGCGGCGCCAGCCCCACCGAGCTGGCCGAGCGCTGCGCCGATGTGCAGGCCACGCTCACACTGGCCGGCCCTGCGGCCAACAGCGGCTTCTCCACCGACGCCGCCGTGTGCGACACCTACTGGGCCGTGCGCAAGGGCCTGTTCCCCGCGGTGGGTGCGCAGCGGCCGGTGGGCACCACCTGCGTGATCGAGGACGTGGCGTTCCCGGTGGAGCAACTGACTGAGGGCGTGCTGCGCCTGCGCGCGCTGCTGGAACAGCACGGCTACACCGAAGGCCTGATCTTCGGCCATGCGCTCGAAGGCAACCTGCACTTCGTCTTCGCCCCAGGCTTTGACAGCGACGCCGAAGTGCAGCGCTACAGCCGCTTCATGGACGACGTGAGCCACCTGGTGGCGGTGGAGTTCGGCGGCTCGCTGAAGGCCGAGCACGGCACCGGCCGCAACGTGGCGCCCTTCGTGCGGCTGGAATGGGGCGATGAAGCCTATGACGTGATGGTCGCCATCAAGCAGCTCTTCGACCCCGAAGGCCTGCTGAACCCCGACGTGATCATCAGCCGCGACGAGCAGGTGCACCTGAAGGATCTGAAGCGCCTGCCCGCGGCCGATGCCATCGTCGACAAGTGCATCGAATGCGGCTTCTGCGAGCCGGTGTGCCCGTCCAACGGCCTGTCGCTCACGCCGCGCCAGCGCATCGTGCTGTGGCGGCGCATCCAGCAGTTGAAGCGTGATGGCAGCGATGCCGCGCTGTTGGCCCAGCTGGAAGCCGACTACCAATGGGCCGGCCTCGACACCTGCGCGGCCACCGGCATGTGCGCCACGCGCTGCCCGGTGGGCATCAACACCGGCGCGCTGGTGAAGCAGCTGCGTGGGCCCGTCAAGCACCCGGGCCTGGCGCAGACGCTGGAGCGGCACCTGGGTGCGGTGGTGGGCACAGCGCGGGCCGGGTTGGGTGTGCTCAAGCTGGCGCGTGGCGTGCTGGGGGCCGATCGCGTGGAGGCGATCAACCGCGTGGCGCATCGAGTGATCCCGCTCATCCCCCTGGTGCCGGCGGCCACACCGGGGCCGGCGAAGTCACTGCGCTCGCTGCCTGCCGGCCCCTCACCCCTGCCCTCTCCCCTGCCCTCTCCCCAAAGGGGCGAGGGAGTCAACACCCATCCGGCGCAAGCACCTGGGGCTTTTCTCCCACTTCCTCTTCAGGAGGGAGTCAACACACACCCGGCGCAGCAGGCTGGGGGTTTGCTCCCTCTCCCTCTGGGAGAGGGTGGGGGTGAGGG
>Ga0209066_10004125_pt1 | contig 16050 bp, 14 predicted proteins | sample All_14_2_FD_187198 | JGI IMG/M metagenome (GOLD analysis project Ga0209066, IMG submission 187198) | Freshwater microbial communities in response to fracking from Pennsylvania, USA - Allegheny Zone_MetaG_DW_15 (SPAdes) (version 2) ...
TAGCTGGCCTTGGCCATGATCACGCTCTGGTTGGCGGGCAGCACGCCCGCCGGGATCACGGTGGCGCCCAGCACCGCGCCCTTGGCGGGACAGTTGCCGTGGCTGTTCTTGTTCTCCGACCAGTCGACCGTGTCCTTGCCCGTGGCGTCCGACGAGACGCTGACCAGGCACATGCTCAGGGTCGTGGTCGGGAACGGCGCCATGATCGTGTTGCCGATCGTGAAGATATCGTCGCGGCGGGCGTCATTGAGCTGGGCGCTCTGGGCCACAAGGTCGCCGATCGACGAGGCGATGTTGCTGAGACGTCGCTGGGCCATCATCGCCTGGGTCAGCTCGGCCATGCCGCAATAGAAGATCACCAGCACCGGGGCGATCAGGGCGAATTCGACGGCCGAGACGCCGCGACGGTCGCGCCAGAAGCTTTTCAGGCCCCTCCGGGGGCGCGGGGTCAGTTGGTGGGGCATGTGACCGCCGCCGCCGGAGTGTCGGAATAGGGCTCGTTCGAGAAGGCCGTCGCCGCTGTCAGCATGCGCTTGCCATTCGAGGTCTGCAGGCCGGTCTGCAGCAGGGGCGTGACCAGGGGCCAGTTATAATAGGCGCGGATCATGACGATCGAGCCCGGGCCGCCCGGATCCCAGCAGGGGGTGTTGGGCTTGGCGGTGTTCAGCGCCGAGCCCGAGGCCGAGAAGCCGCTGAAGGTGCGCACATCCAGGCTCAGGGCTGCGTCGCAGGCCGAGCCCAGCCAGCTCATCTCGGTGCAGACGGCGGTCTTGAAGCTGGCGGCGGTGCCGCCGGCCGACTGGACCTCGCCCGTGCGGATGGTGCGGCCCACATCGATCACCGCGTTTTCCAGGGTCATCGAGACCAGGAACACCAGGCCCAGCTCGATGATCGCGAAGACCAGCAGCAGGAAGGGAATGGAGACGAAGGCGAACTCCACGGTAACCGCGCCGCGTCGCGCCCGCGCAAAGCGGGCCAGCAGGCTGGCGCGGCGGCTGACGCGTTTGAGGCGGGCGACATGCGCCATGACGCTAGGGGTCCGTTTCGAAGCCGCCAGGGCTGGCGACGCCGGCAGTGTAGCCTTGCGCCCCTAATCAGGTGTTTAAGGCGCGCAGGCTCGTGCGCGCGGGAATCCTTTAAGGGACGCCGGCGCCGCCGACGGCCGGCGCGATGCGGGTGCACTGCACGCCGCAGGCATAGTTCCCGACATTGTTGTTGCTGCGATAGACCGTGACGCCTTCGCCGCCGTTCTCGGACACCATCACCTGGCGATCGGTCAGGGCGCGACCGGCGGCGTCGAAGGCCAGGACGGTGGTGATGCCGGGGCGCTTGCCCATGATCACCAGGGTGCGTTCGTTGACGACGCTGACATCGGCGATCAGTGGATCGCCCACGACGACATCGCGAACCGCGCCCATCAGGGTGATGCGGGCGGCCTGACCTGTCGAAACAGACAGACTTTCAGCATGCGCCGCAGGGCCCGCAAGGGCGAAAACAGCGGCGAGAGCGAGCGACAGGCGGCGCATGAGGGTTCCAGTTCGATGCCAGAGCGCCGTTGAGACTGACTTTGAATGGTCAACAAAAGACTAAATCCGGCACTCCTGCGGCAACGTGACCATTCGGGAAATCGTTGATTCAAAAGGCTTTGATCGCCTTGGCGCGCCACGTAGTTAAGTAAAAGTAATGGTAAATACAAATAAACCAAGAGAAAACTATCGAAAACTATTCCGACGTTTACTGGCCATTAAGCGAGGTGGGCGAAATTGATCGTGTTTTCGGGGGTGAGCAAGTCAACACGGCTTGAAGACCTCAAAATCAACCAACGATGATTTAGGAGATCAAGTCATGTCGAAGTTCTTCACCCGCTTCCTGAACGACGAATCCGGCGCCACGGCCATCGAATATGGCCTGATCGTCGCCCTGATCGCCGTCGTGATCGTGACCGCCGTCACCACGCTCGGCACCAACCTGAAGACCACGTTCACCAACGTCGGCACCAAGGTCAGCACGGCCAACTCGGCCAGCTAAGTCCTGGCTTTCAGGCCTCGAAAAAAGAAGGGTCGGAACCTTGGTTCCGGCCCTTTTTCTTTGGCGGAACTCTGGGCGCGGCCAGCGCGCCTTGCGGCTTTGAAACCATTGCTTCACCTGATCGTCCCAGAATGGGGCGTTCAACAAGGCGCCCACCGATGCAAGCCATCCAGCTTCCGCTGCTGCTGATCTTTCCGGCCCTGGTCATCGTGGCCGCGCTGAAGGACGTCACCAGCTACACCATTCCCAACTGGATCTCCCTGGGTCTGATCGCGGCCTTCATCCCGGCGGCGGCCGTCAGCGGCGCGTCCCTGCCGGCCATTGGCCTTTGCCTGGCGACGGGTTTCGGCGCCCTGCTGCTCGGAATGGGCATGTTCGCGGCCGGCTGGATCGGCGGCGGCGACGCCAAGCTGTTCGCGGCCAGCGCCCTGTGGATCGGCTGGCCGGCGGCGTTTCCCTTCATGCTGTCGACCGGTCTGGCGGGCGGCGCCCTGACCATGACCATCCTGGCCCTGCGCTCGGGCTGGCTGGAGCCGGTGCTGGCCGGCGCCCCGTCCTGGCTGCGCAAGCTGGGCGCCCAGGGCGGCGACATTCCCTATGGCGTGGCCATCGCGGTGGGCGCCCTGGCGACCTTCCCTAACGGCGCCCTGGCGCTGGCCATTCTGGGCTGAGCCCCAAGGGGCGCGTCCGGTCCCGCGTCAGCCTGTCACAGCGGGCATATCGACTCACGGACCCAAAACTTTAGCCGGTGTTAACCATGCCCGGGCGAGCATGACGCGGGCCAGAAAGGCTGTCTGACGAATCGCGCGCGCCGTCCTGAAGGGCAGTTGCTCGCGAAACCTCGCTTCTCGTCGCGAAAGCCAGTGACCGCGCAATGAATCCTGTCCGCCTCCTGATCGTCCTGGTCGCCGCCGTTTCGGCCATTGGCCTGGCCGTGGTGATGCAGCGCGCCCTGGGCGGAAAGCCCGCCGCCGCGCCCTCGGCCATCGCCGCCCCCGCCTCAGGCAAGCCCATGACCCAGGTCCTGGTCGCCAAGCGCGACCTGGCCATCGGCGCGCGCCTGACCGGCGAGGACGTCACCTGGCAGGCCTGGCCGACCGAGGCCGTCAACGCCGCCTTCATCACCAATGGCGCGGCCCTGCCCAAGCCGGAAGGCGCAGCCAAGGCTACGGCCGCCGTCAGCAACGCCGCCAATGAGATGATCGGCGGCGTCGATCCGGCCAAGGCCGTCGAGGGCGCGATCGTGCGCGACCCGATCCTGACCGGCGAACCCATCACCCCCCGCAAGATCGTGCGCGGCGGCGACGGCGGCTATCTGTCGGTCGTGCTGTCGCCCGGCAAGCGCGCCATGTCAGTGCCCGTCACCTCCGAGACCGCCGTCGGCGGCTTCATCCTGCCCGGCGACCGGGTCGATGTCCTGCAGACCCGCGACACCGTCGGTCAGGGCGAAGACGGCGGCGGCAGCAAGATGGTGATCGCCGAGACCGTCCTGCAGAATGTTCGCGTTCTGGCCCTCGACCAGAGCACGGCTGCCGAGAAGGACGCCAAGTCCATCGTCGCGACCACCGCCACCATCGAAGTCAGCCCCAATGACGCTGAGGCCCTGACCCGGGCCAAGGCGACCGGCCCCGTGACCCTGGCCCTCCGCGCCTATACCGACCTGGGCGGCCCCTCGGGCGCGATCGGCCGGGCCGAGGCCAAGATCCAGGAGGACGCGGTGGTCCGCATCAACCGGGGCGGACAGACCACCAATGTTTCGGTGCGCCCATGAGTCGCTCTCCCATGTTTCGTCGCGTTGTCACCGCCCATCTGTCGGCCCTTCTGGCCCTGAGCTCGACCGCTTCGGCGATCGCTGACGGGCCGGTTCGCGGCTCGCACACCTATCGCCCTGCGCCGCGTGTCGCCCGTCCCGGTCCGGTGGCCGTCGCGCCGATCGCGCCGCCCGCCGAGCAGGTGCTGAGCATCGACCTGACCGCCGGCGCCGGCGCCCGCGTGCTGGACCTGCCCCTGGGCAAGTCTGCCATCATCGAGCTGCCAGTCGACGTGCGCGACATGCTGGTGACCAATCCGCTGGTCGCCGACGCGGTGCTGCGCAGCCCGCGCCGGATCTATGTGCTGGGCATGGCCTCGGGCGCGACGGACGCGGTGTTCTTCGACTCCGCCGGCCGCAAGATCCTGCAATTGAACATCCGCGTCGCCCAGGACATCAGCCTGCTGTCGACCACCCTGCGCAGCGTGCTGCCCACCGGATCGGTGCAGGTGGTTCCGCTGAAGGACAGCGTCATTCTCACCGGCGTGGTGATGAACGCCGCCGACTCGGAGAAGGCCTCGCGGATCGCCGCCCAGTTCGTGTCCTCGCCGGAAAAGGTGCTGAACATGCTCAGCATCGCCGGCAAGGACCAGGTGATGCTGGAAGTGCGCATCGTCGAGGTGCAGCGCAATGTCATCAAGCAGCTCGGCGTCGATCTGAACGCCGTGCTGGGCCAGCTGGGCAGCGACCAGTTCTCGTTTGGACTCTCGCCGACCTATGGCGTCAACGGCAGCCTGCTGGGGGGCGTCAGGGGCGGCTATAACATCAACACCACCAGCCAGCCGACCAGCCTGATCCCCAGCCTGTTCGGGGCGGTCCCGGGCGGTCAGTCGGGCGTGTCGCTGCTGAACTATCTCCAGCGCTTCCTGTCCAATGACAGCAGCCTGACCTCGGCCCAGAGCTCGTGGCTGGGCTCCTACGCCAATTCCATCGCCGGCAAGACAACCGCCGTCGTCGGGACGGGCGCCAACGCCGTGACCTACACCATGAAGGACGTCGGGATTTCGGCGGCCTCGCTGTCGTCCGATGTGCAGAGCTTCCTGGCGGGCGGCTCCGGCACGGCCGGAAACGACGCCAAGAACCTGTGGATCCAGAACTTCCTGACCAATGTGAACACGGTCACGCCGGGCTCGGGCTTCTATCAGGACAAGGGCAACCCCCTGGCCAGTGTCTCCAACGGACTGGCCGGCAGCGACGACGTCAATTCCGCCAAGGCGATGATCCAGGCGTTTGAGCGCGTGGGCCTTGTCCGCACCCTGGCTGAGCCAAACCTGACCGTACTGTCGGGCGAGGCGGGCAAGTTCCTGGCCGGCGGCGAATTCCCGGTGCCCGTTGCGGCCGACAACACCGGCAAGATCACCATCGAGTTCAAACCCTATGGCGTCGGCCTGGGCTACACGCCGGTCGTGCTGTCCGGCGGCCGCATCTCGTTGAAGCTGTCGACCGAAGTGTCGGAGCTCAGCAGCCTGGGCGCCTATTCGGTGACGACCGCCAGCAACGTCCTGGTGGTGCCGGGTCTCTCCGTCCGCCGGGCCGAGACCACGGTCGAGCTGCCGTCGGGCGGGTCGCTGATGATCGCCGGCCTGCTGCAGCAGACCACCAAGCAGACGATCGACGCGATCCCGGGCATGACCTCCATGCCGGTGCTGGGCGCGCTGTTCCGGTCGCGCGACTATCTGAACGGCGAGACCGAGCTGGTGATCATCATCACCCCCTACATCGTCGACCCCACCCGGCCCCAGAACCTGCAGACCCCGGCCGACGGCCTCAAGTTCGCGGGCGACATGAGCACCGCCCTGCTGGGGCGGCTCAACAAGGTGGTCAAGGCGCCGGCCGGCGCCAATGCGGGGCGCGCCTATCAGGGCCCCGTCGGCTATGTGATCGAGTGAGGACGCGGAGATGAACAAGCCAACCGTGAAATCTGTCCTCATCCTCGGCGCCGCCTTGCTGGGCCTGTCGGCCTGCGCCAGCGCCGGTGTCGAACCGCCGGTTCCCGCGCCCGTCTCGCGCACCGATGGCGAGAAATGGCGCGACCAGATCAAGGTCGACGGCCGCGCCGATGAAATCCAGCTGGCCGTTCACGCGACCGGCGTCTCGGCCAACCAGGACCAGGCCCTGTCGGCCCTCGTCAGCCGCTGGCTGTCGGCCCAGGCCCGCGAGATCGTGGTCAGCGCTCCGCTGGGCGGCGACGCCCCGGCGGCCGGCGCCATGGCCGCGCAGGTTCGCGAACGGCTGGTGTTCTATGGCGCGGCCCCGGCCCAGGTTCGGGTGGTCGGCTATGACGCCGTTGGCCTGGACCAAGCCCCCCTGCGGGTCGGCTTCGAGATCTTCACCGCCGAGGGCCCAACCTGCGGCCGCTGGGAAAACCTTACCGCCACGCGCAAGAACGAGGCGTATGACAATTTCGGCTGCGCCATGGCCGCCAATCTGGCCGCCCAGATCGCCAATCCCGAAGACCTGATCCGGCCGCGCGACTCCACGCCGATCGACGCGGGCCGCCGCGACACGGTCGTTGGCAAGTACCGCAAGGGTGAGGTCACGTCCTCGGCCAAGGACGACCAGGCCAACGGCGCCATCTCCAAGGCGATCAACTGATGCCGCGTCCTCCTTCGGATCACGACCCCTTCGACCTGGGATTCGAGGCCGCCGACGAGTTTACCTCGGCGGGCGCTGATCCGTGGCGCTCGTCCGCCCCGGCCCTGACGCCGGCGATCGGCGGGCTGGACGACCCCTTTGCCGACTTTCCCCCGGCCCGGCCGCGCGACGAGCGGCCCTCAGCCGCCCAGGACCCGTTCGCGGCTCCGGCTGCGGCGCGCCAGGCTCAGGTCCAGGCGGCGGCCCCGGCCCGCGCGCCTGCGCCCCAGCCCGAGGTCCAGCGCCCGCCCGCGCCCGAGGCGGCCCCAGCTGCGGCGCCCGAGCCCTTCGCCCCGATCCTGAATGACGGCCTGAGCGGCAGCGATGCGGCCCTGGGCGAGATGGCGGTGCCGCGCATCACCATCCACGCCTTCTGTGTGCGGCCCGAAACCGCAGCCCTGATCGAGGTGGCCGCCGCCGACCGCCGGATGGCCCGCGCTTCGACCATCGTCCGCGTGGGCGGCCTCGACGCCGCCGTCGATCTTTATCAGAACCAGTCGACGCCCTCGCTGGTGCTGGTGGAAAGCCATGACGGCGCCCAGCGCCTGCTGCACCTGCTGGACGCCCTGGCCCAGGTCTGCGATCCCGGCACCAAGGTCGTGGTCATCGGCCAGACCAATGACATTGCGCTCTATCGTGAACTGATGCGGCGGGGGGTGAGCGAGTATCTGACCCAGCCTCTGGGTCCGCTGCAGATCATCCGCGCCGTATCCGGCCTCTATGCCGATCCGTCGGCGCCGTTCGTGGGGCGGCAGGTGGCCTTTGTCGGCGCCAAGGGCGGGGTAGGGGCCTCGACCCTGGCCCACAATTTCGCCTGGTCGATGGCCGAGCGCATGCAGACCGCCACGGTGATCGTCGACCTGGACCTGCCGTTTGGCACGGCCGGCCTCGACTTCAACCAGGACCCGCTGCAGGGCGTGATCGACGCCCTCAGTCAGCCCGAACGTCTCGATCCCGTGCTGATGGACCGGATGATGGTCCGTTGCGGCGATCGTCTGTCGCTGTTCGCGGCGCCGGCCACCCTGGACCAGGACTACGAGATCAGCGCCGAGGCCTATGAGGAGGTCACCCAGAAGATCCGCGGCGCCGCGCCCTTCGTGGTGCTGGACCTGCCGCACAGCTGGGCGGCCTGGACGCGCCGGGTGCTGATCGGCTCGGACGACCTGGTCGTGGTCGCCACGCCGGACCTGGCCAGCTTGCGCAACGCCAAGAACATCGTCGACATGGTCCGTCAGGCCCGTCCGAACGACGCCCCGCCGCGACTGGTGCTCAACCAGGTGGGCGTGCCCGGCCGTCCCGAAATTCCCGTGAAGGATTTCGGCGAGGCCTTGGGCGTGACGCCTTCGCTCGTTCTGCCTTTTGATCCCAAGTCGTTCGGCCAGGCCGCCAACAACGGCCAGATGGTCGGCGAGGTGGCGCCCAAGTCCAAGGCGGCCGAGGGTATCGACCACCTGGCCCAGCTGATCAGCCGTCGCGAACCGCCGCAGGTTCAGAAGGCGTCGGTTCTGGCTGGTCTGTTCAGGAAGAAGTAGCGACGGATGTTCGGCAAGCGCGATCAGAACCCCGCAACGGGCCGTCAGGCGCCGCCTCCGGCGCCCGTCGACGGGTCGGCGATCGCCACGCGTCCGCAACGGGTCGAGCCGGTCGCCGACCGTGGGGGCGAGCGCAACGCGCCGTCGTCCAAGGTGGCCGTCCCCAAGGCCACGCCGGGCCTGGAACAGCTGCGCGCCGCCCAGGGCGCTCCGGCCACCACCCACATCGTGCGTGAGCAGAGCGACTATTATCACGCCACCAAGACGGTCATCTTCAACGCGCTGCTGAACACGATCGACCTGAGCCAGCTGGCCGCGCTGGACCTGAAGGCCGCCGCCGAAGAGATCCGCGACATTGTCGCCGAGCTGGTGGCGATCAAGAACGTCTCGATGTCGGTCTCCGAGCAGGAGCACCTGGTCCAGGACATCATCAACGACGTCCTCGGCTATGGCCCGCTGGAGCCGCTGCTGGCCCGCGACGACATCGCCGACATCATGGTCAATGGCGCCCAGCGGGTGTTCATCGAAGTCGGCGGCAAGGTCCAGCTGACCAATGTGCGCTTCCGCGACAATCTTCAGCTGATGAACATCTGCCAGCGGATCGTGAGCCAGGTCGGCCGCCGGGTCGATGAGAGCAGCCCGATCTGCGACGCCCGCCTGCCCGACGGCAGCCGCGTCAATGTCATTGCGCCCCCTCTGGCGCTGGATGGTCCCACCCTGACCATCCGGAAGTTCAAGAAGGACAAGCTGACGATGAAGAACCTGGTCGACTATGCGTCGATCAGCCCGGAAGGGGCGCGGGTTCTGGGCGTCATCGGCGCCTGTCGCTGCAACATCGTGATCTCCGGCGGCACCGGCTCGGGCAAGACCACCCTGCTCAACACCCTGACCGCCTTCATAGACCCGACCGAGCGGGTGGTGACCTGTGAGGACGCCGCCGAACTGCAACTGCAGCAGCCGCATGTGGTGCGTCTGGAAACCCGTCCCCCCAACCTGGAAGGGTCGGGCGCGGTGACCATGCGCGACCTGGTCAAGAACTGCCTGCGGATGCGTCCCGAACGCATCATTGTCGGCGAAGTCCGGGGCCCCGAGGCCTTCGACCTGCTGCAGGCCATGAACACCGGCCACGACGGCTCGATGGGCACGCTGCACGCTAACAGCCCGCGCGAAGCCATCAGCCGGATCGAGAGCATGATCACCATGGGCGGCTATGGCCTGCCCTCCAAGACCATCAAGGAAATGATCGTCGGCTCGATCGATGTCATCGTCCAGGCCGCCCGTCTGCGCGACGGCTCACGCCGCATCACCCACATCACCGAGGTGGTGGGACTGGAAGGCGACGTGATCGTCACCCAGGACCTGTTCGTCTACGAGATCACCGGCGAGGACGCCGACGGCAAGGTGGTCGGCAAGCACCGCTCGACCGGCATCGCCCGGCCCCGTTTCTGGGACCGCGCGCGCTATTACGGCCTGGAGCGCGAGCTGGCCGAAGCCCTCGATGCGGCGGAGTAGCCGATGCTGTTCGTGATCGCCGGCGTTCTGGGCTTCATCACCATCACCGCCCTGGGCTTCGCCTTCGCCGGCGGCGACCAGACCGCGGCCCGCACGGCCAAGCGCGCCCAGGCCATCGTCGGCGGCGGCGTCCGCGACGCCGGCGCCCGCGCCAAGGCCGTGGCCAACACCCCCGACGCCCGTCGCAAGCAGATCCTCAAGACGCTCAAGGAGCAGGACAGGCAGCAGAAGAAGGCCTCGCTGACCATCGCCGCGCGCCTGCGCGCCGCCGGTCTGGGCGAAAAGGTCCAGATGTTCTGGATCATCAGCGGCGTTCTGGGCGTCTGCATCGGTCTGGTGATCATCGTCCTGGGCCAGCATCCGCTGATCGCCCTGGGCGGCGCCTTCGCGGCCGGCTTTGGCGTGCCGCGCTGGGCGGTGGGCATGCTGGCGACGGCCCGCACCAAGAAGTTCACCGAGGCGTTTTCCGACGCCATCGACATCATCGTGCGCGGCATCAAGTCGGGCCTGCCGGTCCATGACTGTCTGAAGATCATCGGCAAGGAATGTCCCGAGCCCCTGGCCGGCGAGTTTCGCATGCTGACCGAGAACGTCGGCATGGGCATGCCGATGGATGTGGCGCTGGAGCGCATGTACGAGCGCATGCCGACCAACGAGCTTCGCTTTTTCTCGATCGTGCTGTCGATCCAGGCCAAGACCGGCGGCAACCTGGCCGAGGCGCTGGGCAACCTGTCGACCGTGCTGCGGGCCCGCAAGTTGATGGGCGAGAAGATCAAGGCGCTGTCGGCCGAAGCCGTGGCCTCGGCCTTTATCATCGGCGCGCTGCCGCCGGGCGTGGTGATCCTGATCACCGTGACCTCGCCGGCCTATATGCAGCCGCTGTTCACCGACCCGCGCGGACACCTGATGCTGCTGGCCGGCGGCATCTGGATGAGCATCGGCATCTTCGTGATGCGCAAGATGATCAACTTCAAGTTCTAGGGGAGGGCGCTCGCATGAACATCGTCGCCGTCCTGACCGACCCCAGCAACCTGCTGACCGGCTTCATCGCCATCGTGGTGTTCGCCACCATCATTACTCTGGCCGCGCCGGCCATGAGCGATCGTGGCCTGGAGGGGCGCCTGAAGTCGGTCGCCAATCGTCGCGAGGAGCTGCGTCGCCGCTCGCGCGAGGCCATCGCCCAGAAAGGCGGAACCAGCACCCTGCGCCACACCGACGAGGGGATGTACAAGACCATCGTCGACCGCCTGCAGCTGTCGCGCCTGCTGGAAGATCCCAAGGTCGTCGACAAGCTGGCCCAGGCCGGTTTCCGCGGTCCCCAGCCGGTGACCACCTTCTACTTCTTCCGCTTCGTGATGCCGTTCGTCTTTGCTGTGGTGACGGCGTTCTACATCTACGTCATCAACGACTTCGGCCTGCTGGGCATGCAGAAGATGTGCGCCTGCGTCGCCGCGCTCGCCATCGGCTACTACGCGCCCAACGTCTATATCAGCAACATCGCCACCAAGCGTCGCGAGTCGATCGTGGCGGCCTTTCCCGACTCGCTGGACCTGCTGCTGATCTGCGTCGAGAGCGGCATGTCCATCGAGGCGGCCATCCAGAAGGTGGGCGCCGAGGTCGGCTCCAGCTCGATGGAACTGGCCGAGGAGCTGAGCCTGCTGACGGCCGAGCTGTCCTACCTGCCCGACCGCCGCCTGGCCTATGAAGGCCTGGCCCGGCGCACCAACCATCCCGGCATCCGCTCGGTGGCCACGGCCATGATCCAGGCCGAGCGCTACGGCACGCCCCTGGGCTCGGCCCTGCGGGTCATGGCCAAGGAAAACCGCGAACTGCGCCTCTCGGCCGCCGAAAAGAAGGCCGCCGCCCTGCCGGCCCAGCTGACCGTGCCGATGATCCTGTTCTTCCTGCCGGTGCTGTTCGTCGTGATCCTGGGCCCGGCGATCATCAAGATCCAGGATGTGATGGGCAAGCAGTAGGGCCGCGTCCCTGAGGGGCAAGCAACGCTGCAACTCACCGCAGGGAGCGCGCTCACGGCTTGAGCCGCGTAGGCTTGTCGGCGATCACGCACCCGTCAGACCGGCCCCGTCGAACGCTTGACGGCCTCCAACAGATCACGCCGTACGCCCTTCAATCTGACCGGGCGCGCGAGACCCGGTCCCTGTCGGACGGCTTGAGGCGACTGCCCCTGGGACGCAGCGCCGAACTGGCGGCCAGCCGCACCCGTCGCGACGATCCGCGGGCCCGTCAGGGGCGCGGATCCGGCGGCGTCAGCCCGCAGGGTTCAGCCCATCACGCAGCGCGGGCGCGGGCCTCGACCATGGCGGCGTCGCCGTGCTGGAAGCGCGAGACCAGTTCGCCCAGCTGCTGGGCCTCGCTGGCCAGGCCGTGGCTGGCGGCGTTGGTTTCCTCGACCATGGCCGCGTTCTGCTGCGTCACCTGATCCATCTGGTTGACCGCGATATTGACCTCGGCCAGGCCCGTGGCCTGTTCGCGGGCCGAGGCGGAAATCGCGCCGACCAGCTGGTCGATTTCGGCCGCCTGGGCGGTGACGGACTCCAGCGCCCCGCCGGCCTGGCCGATCAGGGTGACGCCCGCGCTGACATTGCGCGAGGATTCGCTGATCAGGCCCTTGATCTCCTTGGCGGCCTCGGCCGAGCGCTGGGCCAGGGCCCGCACTTCCTGGGCCACGACCGCAAAGCCCCGACCCGCCTCACCGGCCCGGGCCGCTTCGACGCCGGCGTTCAGGGCCAGCAGATTGGTCTGGAACGCGATCTCGTCGATGACGCCGACGATCTGGGAAATCTCGTTGGACGAGCTTTCGATCTTGCGCATCGCCCCGATCGCCTCGGTGACGATCTGGCGCGACTGTTCGGTGGACTCCCGGCTGGACGCCACGGCCCGGCGGGCTTCCTCGGCGCCCTGGGCGGTCTGGCGGACGGTGCTGGTGATCTCGTCCAGGGCGGCGGCGGTTTCCTCGATGCTGGCGGCCTGCTGCTCGGTCCGGCGCGACAGGTCGTCGGCGGCCGAGGTGATCTCGCTGGAGCCGGCGCGAACCGACTGGGCGCTGGTGGCGAGCACCGCGAAGGCGCCCTCCAGTTCCTGGACGGCGGCGTTGAAGTCGCGGCGCAGCGACTCGTAGGCCGGCGGGAAGGCGGTCTCGATGCGCCAGATCAGGTCGCCGGCCGACAGCCGGGTCAGGCCATCCGCCAGGGTGCTCATCACGCGCTCGCGTTCGGCGGTTTCCTGGCGGCGGGCGGCGTCGCGTTCGGCCCGTTCCGCCGCCGCGCGGTCCTGGTCGGCCTCTTCCCGGCGGCGCGCCGCCTGGCGTTCGACGATCGCGTCCCGGAACACCTCGACCGAGCGGGCCATGGCGCCGATTTCGTCGCGGCGCGCCACGAAGGGCACATCGACGCTGTAGTCGCCCGAGGCCAGGCCATCCATATAGGTCGTCATGCTCTGCATCGGGGCGGTCAGCAGGCGCGCGCCGTACCACAGCACGGCCAGCGCAGCGGCCATGAAGGCCAGCCCGGCCAGGACCATGATCGTCAGGGCCTTGTTGGCGCCGGCCATCACCGCCGACATCGGAGCCTCGACCACGATATGCCAGGTGTCGGATACGCCCGGCAGGGTGACCGGCGCGGCGGCGCGCAGCATCATCCCCTTGGGACCCTTGATCTCGCCCTGGGCGTAGCGGTCAGCCTTGGACTGCTCCAGCAACGCCATCAGCGGCTTGTCGGCCACGGGCGCGCCCAGCAGCGCCGGATCGGCGTTGGCCACCCAGACCGAGCCGGCGACGATCGACACCCGGCCTTCGCCGAACGGGCGCAGGGCTTCGGTCCGCGCCACCAGGTCGGTAAGGGCGATATCGGTGGTCACCACGCCGATCGGGCTGGCGTCACGCCGGACGACCGCCACGGCCGAGGTCATCAGGATCTTCTTGCCGCCGACCGGATACAGATAGGGCGGCGTGATCAGGTCGCGATTTTCGGCGATCGGCTTGGTGTACCAGGAGTCGATGCCGGCCTCGGTGGTCATCACCAGCTTGTCCAGCGCGATGGTCTTTTCCGGGGTCCAGTAATAGTAGGGCACGAAGCGGCCGTTGGCGTCCGACATCGGATGATCGACGAACTCGGCGTCGCGGCCGTCCAGGGCGTTGGCGTCGAACACCGGAGTCATGCCGACGAAGCCGGGGTTTGCCTGGACCAGATGACGGATCATGCCTCCGATCTGGTCGCGGTTCACCGCGGCCGGATCGGCGACCAGAGATTCGACGGTGGCCGCAGCGGTCTGGGCGTTCTTGATCGACAGGCCCACATCCTTGCCAATGCTCTGGCCATAGCTGTCGAGCAGCGCGCGCGCCTGGCTCCTGGCCTGACGCTGGGCGTCGGCCTGGATCACCACCCAGCCCGAGAGCGTGATGCCCAGTCCCATGACCAGCAGCAGGACGCCGACCGAGAAGACCAGCGTAATACGAAGGGACATTTTCGTCGGACGGGCCACGCGGAATCTCCACCGGATGAATGGCGGCCAGTGTCGCGGCAATCTCTGAAGGTGTTCCTAAGCGCGGCCATGCGACAGCTGCGACGGTTTGTCGCGTCATGGCGCCCCGGCGGCGCGGGGCTTGCTCACCCGGCTTGCACAATCTTCTTTTGGGACAGCCGATGACCGCCAGAACCAGGAACGCCACGCGTGCCTTCATGCGCGACGAGGTCGCCGGATCGGCCGTCGAGACCGCCTTGATCTTCTCGCTGGCGGCCACCCTGGCCTGGGTCATGCGCTCTTCGGTGGCGATGCCGCTGCTAGACCGCTTCATCGAGGCCGCCCGGGTGATCGAGCGCGCGCTGGGCTAAAGCGTTCGCCGATTTTCAGGCGTATTGCGACCTGCTTCTGAGGCTGGAAGGCCTCAGCCGCCCGACTTCATCGCGTCCCACGACCGGGATTGACCGGCGTGCCCGGATTGGCTGGTGGCGGCGCGCAGCCAGGCCAGGTTGTTGGCCACCGATTCCGGGGGCAGGTCCTGACGGGCCAGCTTTTCGGCCTCGGCGATGCGGCCCTGCAGGCCAATCACCAGGGCCAGGTTCTGGCGGATCTGGATACTGGACGCGGGCATCATCGCCGCGCGGCGCAGCTGGGCCTCGGCGCCGGCCAGGTCGCCCTGGCTGGCCAGATGCATGGCGTAGTTGGCGTTCGGCACGGCTTCGTTGGGACCCAGGGCTATGGCTTGACGATGGGCGGCGCTGGCCTCCTCGTCGCGCTCGGCCTGCTCATAGGCCACCCCCAGCAGGGATTGCGGCCGCCAGTCGCGAGGCGCTAGCGCGGCGGCGCGGCGGGCCGGCTCGATGGCGTAGAAGCCCTGGCCGCGGGCGACATGGGCGCGGGCCGATTCCAGCAGGGCGTCGATATTGTCCGGCTCGACCATCAGCACCTTGCTCGCGGTCTCGGCGGCGTCGTCATAGCGACCCAGCGCGCGCAGGGCCTGGGACAGGGCGACGCCAGCCTCGGCGTCGCGGCCGTCGGTCTCGAACTCGCCGGCCCAGAAGGCGGCGCGGGCCAGGGGATCGGCGCGGCGCATCTCCGCTCTCTGGGCCGGCGTGGCCTTGCGCGGGCCGGTCTGTTCGACGGCGGCGGGCTTGGTCCTGGCCTCGCTGGCCTGGGCCTGGGCGCCCAGCAGCAGCAGGGCCGGGGCGAGAACGGTTGCGAGGAGCGCGCGCTTGCGACACATGGAAGACAAGTCTCCGAAAGGTTGCCGCATCCTCTGCGCGCGGCCCTCAAGGAATCGTTAAGCATAATTTTCGAGGGCCGCGACATGTTGGACAGCCATCCAGTCCTTCCGGCGACGACCGAAACCGCCATCCCGGTCCATCCGCTGTTCGAGGCCGAGCTGGACGCTTTCCTGGCTGCGCGCCGCCCGTCAGCCCGGGTGCTGGCGACCCAGGCCCAGTTCAAGGCCAAGGCCGGACAGGTGCTGGTGCTCTACGCCCCCAGCGGCCTGGTCGAACGCGTGCTGATGGGGCTGGGAAGCCGCCCCAGCGTCGAGCCGGGCCTGTTCCGGGGCCTGGCCGCCAGGCTGCCGGCCGGCGACTATCGCCTGGCCCGCCTGCCGCGTGGTCTGGACGCCCAGGAGGCGACCCTGGCCTTCGCTCTGGGGCTCTATCGCTTCGACCGCTATCGGAAACGTTCCGGGGAAGCGACGCCACGGCTCGTCGCGCCGAAAGGCGTCGATGTCGAGGCCGTCACCGCCATCAGCCACGCCTGCGCCCTGGCCCGCGACATGGTCAATACGCCGGCCAACGACATGGGTCCGCTGCAGATCGAGACCATCGCCCGCGAGATCGCCCAGACGCACGGGGCGCAGATCTCGGTGATCACCGGCGACGACCTGCTGGCGCAGAACTATCCCGCCGTCCACGCCGTAGGTCGCGCCGCCGCGCCGCATCGCGCCCCGCGCATGATCGAGATCAGCTGGGGCGATCCTGCCCATCCGCTGGTCGCCCTGGTCGGCAAGGGCGTGGTGTTCGACACCGGCGGGCTGGA
>Ga0209066_10004126_pt1 | contig 16049 bp, 12 predicted proteins | sample All_14_2_FD_187198 | JGI IMG/M metagenome (GOLD analysis project Ga0209066, IMG submission 187198) | Freshwater microbial communities in response to fracking from Pennsylvania, USA - Allegheny Zone_MetaG_DW_15 (SPAdes) (version 2) ...
ATTCTTCTCGCCCGATTCCGCATCCCAAAGCAGTAATCAGCGTTCCGACCTCGGCTGACGAAAGCATCTTGTCGAAACGGGCTTTCTCAACATTGAGAATCTTTCCCCGCAACGGAAGGATGGCCTGATTCTTTCTGTTTCGTCCCTGCTTCGCTGAGCCGCCAGCGGAGTCACCTTCGACGAGGAACAGTTCCGACAGGGCCGGGTCTTTTTCCTGACAGTCCGCGAGTTTGCCGGGAAGACCGGCAATGTCCAAGGCTCCCTTGCGACGAGTCATTTCTCGCGCCTTGCGGGCTGCCTCGCGCGCGCGGGCGGCATCGACCACCTTGGCGGCGATTGCGCGGGATTCTGATGGATGCTCTTGCAGGAACTCTTCAAACCGCCGCGCGACCACTGCCTCGACGGCTGGTTTAACGTCGGACGACACCAACTTTTCCTTGGTCTGCGAGGAAAAACTCGGGTCAGGGACTTTGACGCTGAGTACAGCCACCATCCCTTCGCGCATGTCATCGCCTGACATCGAAACCTTCGCTTGCTTAAGCAAGCCCGATTGCTCGATGTAGTTGCCGAGTGTTCGTGTAAGTGCAGCGCGGAAACCGGCGAGATGGGTTCCGCCATCTTTCTGCGGAATGTTGTTCGTGAAACAGAACATGGTTTCTTGATAGGCATCCGTCCATTGCACGGCCACCTCGATACCAATGCCTGACTCCTCACCTGACAACGCAATGACGTTCGGATGCAGGGGGGTCTTCAGTTGTGCCAAGTGCTCAACGAAAGACTTGATGCCGCCTTCGTAGCTGAAAACATCCTGCCGACCGTCACGCTCATCGTGTAGCTCGATGCGCACACCGGAGTTTAGGAACGATAGTTCACGAAGACGCTTGGCAAGAATGTCGTAGTGAAACTCGACATCCGAGAATATCTCGATGCTCGGCTTGAACTGGACTTTTGTGCCGCGTTTGGTCGACTCGATGGTTCGTTTGAGCGGGTACGAGGGTTCACCCAACGCGTACTCTTGCTGGTGTTCGTATCCATCTCGCCAAATGGTGAGCTGCAGGTGTTCTGAGAGCGCATTGACGACCGAAACACCAACGCCGTGCAGACCACCCGAGACCTTGTAGCTGTTGTCGTCGAACTTTCCACCCGCGTGCAGCACGGTCATGATCACTTCGGCTGCCGAGCGATTTTCTTCCTTGTGAATGTCCACCGGGATTCCGCGCCCGTTGTCTTGGACGCTGACGCTACCGTTCGCGTGAATGACGACCACAACCGTGTCGCAATGCCCCGCAAGCGCTTCGTCGATCGCGTTGTCGACGACCTCAAACACCATATGGTGCAAGCCCGTCCCGTCATGCACGTCACCGATATACATACCTGGGCGCTTTCGGACCGCCTCCAGGCCGCGCAGAACGGTAATGCGGCTGGAATCGTACTGGTTCGGTGTTTGGTCTGTCATGCGAGTCCTGTATGCCCTGCGGCGACGGCCTTATGCGGTCCGGCTGATTATACCAGCCGGGTTACTTTCCCTTGTTCCACGTGAAACTTGGCAACATCGCGTGGCAGGAGCGACAACGTCGCCTCAACCCCAGACAGCCACACTTGGACTGGCTCTCGATCAATCCAGTCGGCGAGTCGGGATTGGTGGCCCGCATCCAGTTCGGAACCAGGATCATCAAACAACAGGATTGGCCATCGCCCTGTCCGATCGCGATAGAACTTCGCCTGCGCCAGAACCAAACACAGCGCTAACGCCTTGGCTTGCCCTCGTGAGCCAACGTCCCGAAACGATCGGCCATGCCAGCCAATGCGCAAGTCGCCACGGTGTGGGCCGCAGTGGGTGAACCCAGTCGTGATGTCGCGCTCAAGGCTTGATTGAATCGCGGAGTACAGATCAACGCCCTCCGCCCAACCGGAGCGAAGCGCTATATCGACCACATCCAGTGTTGGCGAGATATTTTCGATGGTCGTCGCCAAGTAGGACTTCAGCGCTTCGAAATAAACAAGTCTTGCGGAGTGAATCCGCTCACCGTACTCGGCCAGCACCGCGACCCATGCATCAGCGGTAATGTGATCACCACCGCGAAGCGACGCGTTTCGTTGGCGAAGTGCGCGAACATAGTTCCGCCACACCGGCAACAAACCCGGTTCCACGTGGAACACGCCCCAATCTACAAATCGCCTCCGCACATCCGCGTCGAACAACAACGCCTCCGCCGAAGTGGGCTCGAAACCGAGCACCGGGACGCGAATGAACAAACTCGAAAGTTGCGCGACATCGTCACCGTCGAATCTCGCTCGCCAGAGCTTGTCGCTCCGTTCGAGCCCAACCCTACTCGAACCACGCGGGGTCGCTAGATCCGCGACCACCCGACAAAAACGCTCACCACGCCGAATAATCGAGTCGACGGGACCACCACGGAAACTGCGTCCATACCCAAGCAAGTACAGCGACTCAAGAACCGACGTCTTGCCCGAACCGTTCGCGCCAAACAGATAGTTGGCTCCAGCAGCCGGGGAAACGGAAACCTCAACGAGGTTACGAACGTTCTCAATGACAATCCGTTCAAACAATCAACACCCGCCTCAAAGGCGCATCGGCATCACCACGTGGCGTACCTTCGAGTCACCCAGCTCACGAAGCAGCACGCTCGAACCGGCGTCGCGAAGCAGCAGCAACACCTCATCACCCGACAATGCGCCGAGCGCATCCAACACATAACTCGCGTTAAAACCCACCGACAGCGCGTCGATCTGCGTCTGTGCTTCCAGCTCTTCGACGGCTTCTTCCTGTTCGGGGTTGTGCGCAACAACCCGCATCACTCCAGGACTGAATTCCAAGCGAACGCCACGATACTTCTCGTTCGACAGAATCACCGCGCGCAGAAGACTGCTGCGCAGCTCGTCGCGATTCACGCGAACTTCCTTATCAGCGCCAAGGGGGATCACCGCCTCGTAGTCAGGGAAGCGGCCATCGATAAGCTTCGAACTAAACGCCAACCCGTCCCTTCGGACGCGCAGATGCGTTCTGCCGATCTCAAGTTCGATATCCGACTCGCCAGTCTCAAGCAGTCGGTTCAGCTCAAGTACGCCCTTCCTCGGCAAAATCAATTGCTTTCTAACCTGTGCGCCAGACTCGACCGCTGTCTCAGCAACCGCCAGTCGATGACCATCCGTCGCCACTGCACGCAAAACGGTGCCATCAACATCCAGCAACAAACCGTTGAGGTAGAACCGCACATCCTGCTGCGCCATCGCGAACGAGGTCTGATCCATGACGGCCTTCAAATCGCGTTCCTTCAACCGAACACGCTCCACGACTTCAAGCTCATCACTCGCGGGATAGTCGTCCGCCGACAAGCACGCCAAGGTATATCGGCTTCTCCCGGCGCTGACGTTCAAACGATCACCAGACAGGGTAAGGCTTACCGTCGCGCCATCCGGCAGCGCCCGAACGATCTCGAAGAACTTGCGCGCTGGAACGGTCGTGGCGCCATCCACCGCACCCGCAGCCGTTGTCGTTGCGACCATCTGGACTTCGAGATCCGTTGCGGTAAGCGCCAATTGCTCCCGACTGACCTGCATCAGCAGATTGGCAAGAATCGGCATCGTGGATCGTCGCTCTACCACATTCACGACTTGCTGCAGGGGCTTCAGCAGAACTTCGCGCGGTAGCGTCAATCGCATAACAACAACCTCATGTTTGATAAAGAGCATCTAAATGCTGGTGATGATGAGCTCTGAGGATAACGGGATAAGCGAAGTAACGCCATGTTTCTCAATAAATTTCCAGCGCAGGAGCGTGTGGGTACCAGGATGGCTTCGTGTGGACAACATGTGCGGAAAAACCGAGGTCAGCAAGATCGATGATGAAGGCACAGCATATCCACAGCTTGCGAGGCGCTTCGTCACCACAATTTCCCCCAACCGACCGCGTTGGTCGCCACGGCACCATGGTTTCGCATGTGACGATCACCGCCGCCCAACCGATGCCTGATAAACTTACCGACCGCCCACCACGGCTTGGTATTCGGATCGCCGGAACCGTTGTCCCGTCAAGCCGAGGAACCGACCTGCTTCGCCCGGCCGAGCGCCCGTTTTCCTCGAGCGCCAGCGAGGGCCACGAAACCAACAAGAGGTTGGCTAGTTAGGTGTGAAGCGTCGCCTGCGGTGAAATCGACGGACCAACCCAATCCTGGGCTGAGCCAACCTCCAGCTACCCGAGAACATTCATGAGCCACTGGTTGCGGTGCCTAGACAGACTGGAAGCGGAGTGCACGCCGGACGCCTTCCATGCCTGGCTGAAGCCGCTGCAGGCACAGGAAACCCCGACAGGCTTCACCTTGCTGGCGCCGAATCGATTTGTCATCGATACCGTCAAGGAAAAGTACCTGGATCGTATCGTCGCCTTGGCCAGGCACTATGCCGATAACCCCAATTTCAAGGTTCAGCTCGAACTGGGCACGCTCGAGAAGAGCGCGGCAATGGAACGCCGGGTCACTGCGGCGGAAGGCGTTGCTGTCCAGGTCGCCACCAACCCCGAAGTGCCGACACGGTTGCACACCTTCGCCAGCCATCTGGATGCGAGTTACACCTTCGACACCTTCGTCGAGGGAAAGTCGAACCAACTCGGCCGCGCCGCTGCACTGCAGGTGGCAATGAATCCAGGCGCTGCGTACAACCCGCTGCTGCTCTACGGTGGAACCGGTTTGGGCAAGACCCACTTGATGCACGCCGCGGGCAATCTGATGGCGCAACGCCAGCCAGGGATGCGGGTGCTGTATCTGCGTTCCGAGCAATTCTTCGCTGCGATGATGAAGGCGCTGGCTGATAAATCCATGGACGCCTTTAAGCGCCAGTTTCACACCGTCCAGGCGCTGCTGATCGATGACATCCAGTTTTTCGCCGGGAAGGATCGCACCCAGGAGGAGTTCTTCCACACCTTCAACGCGCTCTTCGAACTCAAGCAACAGATCATCCTGACCTGTGACCGGTTTCCGCGCGAAGTCGAGAATCTGGAACCGCGTCTGAAGTCCCGTCTAGGCTGGGGACTCTCGGTTGCCATCGAGCCGCCGGACTTCGAAACGCGCGCCGCCATCCTGTTTGCCAAAGCGCTGCAGAAGGGAGTGGTGCTGCCACAGAATGTCGCCTTCCTCATGGCGCGACGAATGCGCTCAAACGTCCGAGACCTGGAAGGAGCTCTCAACACGCTGGCAGCACGGGCAAACCTGACCAATCAGCCCATTACCGAGGACTTCGCCCAAGAGGCCTTGCGCGACCTGTTGCGTGCGCAGCAAGCGGTCATTTCCATCAGCAATATTCAGAAAGTCGTCGCGGACTACTATCAGGTCCGGGTGAGTGACCTTCACTCCCCGCGACGAACGCAGTCGCTGGTGCGGCCACGCCAATTGGCCATGGCCTTGGCGCGCGAACTGACCGAGCATAGCCTCCCCGAAATCGGCGAAGCCTTTGGTGGTCGAGACCACACGACGGTCATGCATGCGTGTCGAGAGGTCAAGAAGCGGGTTGGTGGCGATCCAAAAACCCGCGAAGACTGGGACAAATTGATGCGTCGCCTTGCCGAATAAGACGTGCTATCGGAGTTGACGCTTGACGACCGTCTTGCCCAGGTATATGCTTCCGAGTCTTTTCGAGCACCTTCGGGACTACCGCGATGAAGCGCACCTTTCAACCCAGCAATCTCAAGCGCGCACGCACACACGGTTTCCGCGCACGCATGGCGACCAAAGACGGCCGCGCTGTTCTCAGCGCACGTCGTGCAAAAGGCCGTAAGCGCCTTATCCCCTAAGCCCGGGACGATGACGGTCTACCGACCAGTCATTCAGGGTAGCGCCATCAAAGAGCTCAAACCTGACGGTTTGGGCTCTTTTTCTGCTTGTCGCTGCGCGAGACGATGCCCGTGAACGAAACGACAGAGACGCCAGCCCATCGTTTGAGGCCATCGCAGCGGATGCACAGCGCACGCGATTTCAGCAACTGCATGCGCAGCGGCCGCCGCGTCAACGGCAACTACTACCGGATATGCGTCCGCTTTCATTCAGACGCGTCAACGCCACAACCCGCCAGAATCGGCTTCGCCATATCGCGAAAGGTCGACAAGCGGGCGGTGATTCGGAACAGGCTGAAGCGTGTCGCCAGAAATGTGTTTCGCCGACAGCTTGGACTCCCCGCCGGGGACTACATCATCATGGCGAAGACCGAAGCCGGTACGGTTGACGGTGATGCCTTGCGCGCTGATCTGACGCAACTTCTGCAACGGCTGTCGCGTTGATGATGAGCAATCGGACGGGCACAATGCTGGCCCGTCGTGTTTGGACTGGGCGCTGCCCACCAAGTGTGTTGGCACGAAGCCCGGTTCCGTCCCCTCTTTCTGGCGAGCCCACCATCGCCTGCAGGCTCAATTCATGTCCCAATCAAGAACGTTCTTGCTCATTGCCTGGCTGATGCTGGCCTATCTTTTGTGGGAGGCGTGGAGCAGGCCGCAATCGGTCGAAACGCCCGCACAAAGCGCGCAAACGGCGGATGTGCCCGCCGCAGTCACTACGACCGCGGGTTCGGAAGAGGTACCGCTCGCCTCGGCCAGTGGTTCCGCTGCGCCAGCGGTTGAGAGCACGGATGTGGTGGCAACCGATGTCAGCACGGTTACTCTCAGTAACGATGTGCTTCGTCTGCAGATCAGCACCCAGGGCGGCAACATCGTTCGCGGCGAATTGCTGAGCTATCGTCAGACCACCGCCGATGAGGCACCGCCCGTTGCCCTGTTGTCGACCGATCCCGGGCACTTTTTTGTTGCACAGTCGGGTCTCACCAGTGCAGTGGCCGACAGCCTGCCAAACCATCTCGCCACCTTCGTTGCCGAGCAAACCAGCTATGCGCTGACCGATGGCGAGGAATCGGTGCAGTTTGCCCTGACCTGGTCCAGCCCGAATGGCAACCAGGTACGCAAGATCTTCAAACTCGCACGTGGCAGCTATGTGTTGGATGTCCAGCAGGAAATCCACAACGCCAGTGCGGAGCCCATCGCTGCCACCGCCTACACACAGATTCAGCGTGAAGCTCCCAAGCAGGTCGGCAACAGCTTTACCAATCCAGCCGCCTACAGTTTTACCGGCGCTGCCTGGTACAGCCCGGAGAGCAAGTTCGACAAGCGCAAGTTCACGGACTTTGCGGAAGACCCGCTCAACATCACCGCGACCGACGGTTGGGTCGCCATGCTGGAACACTACTTCTTCGCTGCATGGATACCGGCAACCGGTGTCGCGCAGGATTTCAACACCGCCGTCGTCAATGGCCGTTACTTGGTTCGCAGCATCGCCGACAGCGCCGTGACCGTTGCGCCGGGACAAACCGTCAGTATCGATACGCGCTTTTACGCGGGCCCGAAACTTCAGGATCGTCTCGAAGCGATTGCGCCGGGGCTGAAGTTGACCCTGGACTATGGCGTCTTCACCGTCATTGCCCAGCCGATGGCGTGGTTGCTCGGCGCCTTGCACAGCCTCACCGGAAACTGGGGTTGGGCCATTGTCCTGCTGGTGGTTCTGTTGAAGGGTGGTCTCTTCAAGCTGTCCGAATCGCAATACAAGAGCTTCGCCAAGATGCGCGCGGTGCAGCCGCGCATCGAAGCGCTGAAGGAGCGCTACGGCGACGATCGCCAGAAGTTCCAGACCGCGATGATGGAGCTGTACAAGAAAGAGAAGATCAATCCCATGGGCGGCTGCCTGCCCATCCTTGTGCAGATTCCGATCTTCATCTCGCTGTACTGGGTGCTGATCGAGGCCGTGGAGCTGCGCCATGCGCCGTGGATTCTCTGGGTACAGAATCTGACTGCGCCCGATCCGCTCTTCGTCCTACCGGTGCTCAATCTGATCACCATGTGGCTGACCCAGAAGCTGTCGCCGAGCCCTGGCATGGACCCGATGCAGAAGCGCATCATGCAGATCATGCCGCTGGCATTTGGCGTGATGTTCGCCTTCTTCCCGGCCGGTCTGGTCCTGTACTGGACAACCAATGGCGCCTTGGGCTTGCTGCAACAATGGGTGATCACCAAACGCCACGCGCCGAAGAGCTGATTCGGTAGCACACGCGCCATGACAACGCCCGGCTCGCCGGGCGTTGTCATATCAAGAGAACACCATGACCGAACACGCCGACACCATCGCCGCGATTGCCACCGCACCCAGTGCCGCGGGAATCGGCATCCTGCGCGTGTCCGGTCCGGCCAGCGCGCACATCGCCCGACGAATCCTGCGTCGCACGCCAAAGGCCCGCTACGCCCATTACGTGTCCTGGTACGACGATCAGGATGAACTGATCGATCAGGGACTGCTGCTCTACTTTCCGGCACCGAACTCGTTCACCGGAGAGGATGTCGTCGAGTTTCAAGGCCACGGCAGTCTGCCTCTGTTGCATCGCGGACTGCGCCAGCTTTGTCTATACGGTGCACGAAAAGCGCTACCCGGAGAATTCAGCCAACGCGCTTTTCTGAACGGTCGTCTGGACCTGACCCAAGCCGAAGCCATCGCCGATCTGATCAGCGCTCAGTCGGACGCGGCAGCGCGCGCCGCCCTGCGATCAATGCAAGGTGTCTTCGCGCAACGGGTAAACACGCTGCAGCAACGCCTGATCCTGTTGCGCGTCCACGTCGAGGCCGCCATCGATTTTCCCGAGGAAGAAATCGACTTCCTTGCCGATGAACGCATTGCCAGCGAATTGGTCAGCGTGACTGACGAGCTTGATGCTTTGCTTGCCGAGGTGGCGCAAGGACTGCGCTTGCGTGATGGGATGAAAGTCGTGTTGCTTGGCGCACCGAACGCGGGCAAATCCTCGCTGCTGAATGCGCTGACCGGCATGGATCGCGCCATCGTCTCCGCACAGGCGGGAACCACCCGCGACATTGTCGAAGAACAACTGCAGCTCGCCGGTGCCAGCCTGACCTTGGCCGACACCGCTGGGGTGCGCGACAGCGCCGACGAGATCGAACGCGAAGGAATTCGACGAACACGCGAAGCCTTGAAACAGGCCGACATCGTGCTCGCCGTCATCGACTGTTCGCGTGCCGATACCGCGCAACAGAAAGAAAGCCTGAGCGAGGAACTGGCTACAACGACGAATGTGCTCTGGATCGCCAACAAGATCGATATCGCTGCACCGCCACCCTCAACCGAGTTCGATTTTTTGCCGGTTTCCAGCAAGCGTGGTGCAGGCATCGACGAACTGCGCGACCGACTCCGGCAACTCGCGGCCGCTCAGCATGGCCCCGGCACCTTCAGCGCGCGGCAACGACACCTTGATGCGCTGCGATCGGTTGCCAGTCATTTGCTGCATGCAAAGACACACCTGGACTCGCGACAGGGAGAATTGCTGGCCGAAGACCTGAGCCTCGCGCAGAACGCGCTGTCCGAAATCACCGGCCAGTACCTGAGTGACGACCTGCTTGGTGCAATCTTTTCGTCGTTCTGCATCGGCAAGTAGTCAGCATGCTGACTACCGATAGTTCACCCAATCGGGCGCATGCTCAGGGACGCAGGGCAATTGCTTGGCAATCGTCGAAACGACAACCTGATGGGAGCGACCAATGAAACGACTGAAACGCATGATGTGGACAGTGATGTTCATCCTGGGACCAAGCTCGCTGGCCATGGCAGATCGGACTGCCGGCGAGAACATCGATGACGCGACCTTGGCGACGCGGACCAAGGCGGCATTGGTAGAAAGCGACCAGGTCACAGCGCGGCATATCAATGTCGAAGTGCATACCGGCGTCATCCAGCTCGGCGGATTTGTCGAATCGCAGACCGAGCATGCTGCAGCGATGGCGGCTACCAGAAAGGTCGCTCCGGGCGCGGACATTCGTGATGCCATGGTTGTTCTGACAGGTTCCCGCAGCGTGGGTGAAAGCATCGACGACGCGACCATCCAATCCAAACTGAAGGCCAAACTGGTTGATGTCGAAGGATTGGCAGCTGCACACCGCATCAACACCGAAGTGAGACAAGGCAAGGTTCTACTGTCCGGCTTCGTGGGGCATGACTCGCAGAAGGCCCAAGCTGAAGTCATCGCCAAGAGCATTGAAGGGGTTCACACGGTTTACAACCGCCTTGCCGTTGTGCGCTGAAACCCCGAAGACGACCGCCAAGGACGGCTTCGTCGTTTGGCAAGATTCCATGCCATAGGATCACCTTCCCGTCGACCACCTCTCTGATTCCAACAACCTGAAGTTGTCTTTGGGCAGTCACTGACGCCTATTAGGCTGTCCCGCGAACGGTCAGCACATGAAATTGTGATCTGCGTCAGATGCACTGACGCCATCACTTTGCGAGTGTGTTGCACTGACAACCGGGTTGTATCGAATCCTGTGGGGAGGATCGGATGTTGTACGCGGTACTTGCGAGACGTTGGTATCTGTCGGGTATTCTGCTGCTCGCGGCGTGCGGTGCGGAGCCGCCCTCGAACGAGCAGGCTCGGCCAACTGAAGCCGACGCACCGCTGACCCCACCCGCACCGACCAGCGCCACACCACAGGCCACATCGCCGCAGGCGCAAGCAAGCCAACTCGCCGAAAAGGCGGAGCAAGCCCTGCGCGAAGAGCGCCTCTTCGCCCCGGCTGGAGGCAACGCCTTCGAGCTGTTTCTGCAGGCGCATGAGCTGGACCGGGATAACGTGTTTGCGCGCGACGCCCTGTTCGATCTGGTTCCCTACGCGGTGCTACACATTGAGCAGCGCATCGCCGCCAAGGATCGCGACGAAGCCCAACGATTGCTGCCAATGTTGCAACGTGCGCAGCCCGATGCGCCTGCGCTGCCCCGTTTACAGGGTGCGCTCGCGCGCCTGCCGGCAGAAACCATCCCGGCTTCTCCTGTAGCCAAACCCGACGCGCCACGGCCTCAATCGCCAGCCACGGCCTCACCGGCGGTGGTTCCAGCGCAAGAAGGTGTTGCATCCGTCCCGGCCCCTAGGACCGATGCAAGCACGACGGCGACGAATGCGGAAACACCAAGCACGCCCGCCACCAACGTCATCGCTCCAGTGGAAACACCAGTCGTACAAGAGCCCTTGTCACCGCCTGAAAATGCACCGGTGACTCGAACGCTAGCGCCTGCGCAAATTATTGTTCCCGAACCGATCAGCCGCGCAGCACCGCGCTATCCGGTTCTCGCCGAGCGCCGCAAGATCGAAGGCTCGGTCGAGTTGGAGTTCACCATTCAAACGGACGGAAGCGTCGGCAATGTGCGCGTGCTGCGCAGTCAGCCAGAGGGCATATTCGACCGGGACGCCATCGCGGCAATGCAGCGCTGGCGCTACCCTCCTGTTCCGGCAGCCATCAAGGCGCGCCGGAGTTTTGATTTCAAGCTGGGCAAACGCTGAGGCGCATCAATCGTTGGAAGGGTAGCGAACGTCGACCTGGCGCTTGAGGCGTTCTACGCGTTGACCAAGCCGTTCGGCATGGTCGCGAAGCTGATCGACATCGTCGAGGAACGCATTCATCTCTGCGTTGCCGAGGACATCACCGCGTTCATCGCGGACATATTCGACTACCCGTTCGAGACCTGCTTTGCTCATTTGCTGTGCGTTCTGCCCCACGCTACGCAGGGCACGTGCTATCTGCACACCCAGCACGTCGCCCAGGCGCGCGGACAAGGCCTCTTCCAGGTCCGGCGCAAATTGCTGCGCCAGACGTTGCAGTTGCTGAGCCAGGTCGATATCCCCGGCAATCCGTAATTTGCCGGGCGTAGCCTGGCTTGCCTGGCCCGGCAACAAGCGCGAGAGCAAGGCACCCGCCGTCGCGCTGAGACTTAGATCGGCCTCGCTGTCATCGCTTGGTCCAACCCGCAACCGGCCGTCTTCAACACGAATCCGCGCGGTCAGCACCGGCGCCTCCAGGCGCAGGTCGACGCGGCGGCCGTTCAAGCGCTGCAGCGCCTGTTGGCTGTCGGCATCAAGCGCCAGCACGCGATTCAGTGCGACCTCCAGCGCGTCACCACCGAGTTGCAGCAAACGTGAGCGCCAAGCGCTACTTGAGGGCGTGCTCATGCCATGTCCTGTTGAACACCCGAGTTGGGCGGGAGACCGAAAAAGCGCTGACTGTTGGTTCGAGTGAGAACCGCAATCTCTGCCAGCGACTGGCTGCGGTCGCGAGCCAATTCTTCAGCGATATGCGGCAAGAAGGCGGGTTCGTTGCGGCGATGCGAAGGCATCGGGCGCAGTGTCCGCGGTAACAGGTAGGGACTGTCGGTTTCGATCATCAGGCGATCGGCGGGAATGTCCTTCACGAACTCGCGAAGATGCGCACCCCGGCGCTCATCGCACAGCCAGCCGGTGATGCCGATGTAGCAATCGAGATCGAGATAGTCGTATAGCTCGTCACGGCTGCCGGTGAAGCAATGCACGACCGCAGCGGAAACCTGATCGCGCACGGACTTCAACAGGCTGAGGAAGTCGGCATGCGCGTCACGTTGATGCAGGAACAGCGGCTTGCCGCAATCCACCGCGGTCTGCAACTGACGCTCGAAGGCACGCCGTTGCGCGGGCCGGGGCGAGAGGTCACGGTGATAGTCGAGACCGGTCTCACCGACTGCCAAGACGCGATCATCGCGAAGCAGCGCACGCAGTTCGCGATCCGCTTCCTCGGTGTATTCGATTGCATGATGCGGGTGCACGCCCGCCGTGGCAAACAAACGCCCGGGATGGCGTTGCGCAAGCAGCAAGGCATCCGCCGAACCCTGCCGACTGGCGCCGGTGACCAACATCTCGCCGACACCATGCGCCAGCGCGCGTTGCAGCACCGCATCCAGATCGGGCGCGAACGCGCTATGGGTCAGGTTGGCACCGATATCGATCAGCAGCGGCAATGCAGGGCTCATTCAGGACTCGAGATCATCGGCGGGAACACAGCGTTCGGCCGCCCATTGTCGCAGCCAGGCGACACGCTCGGCCATGATCACCGACAGTGGCCGGGTGTCGCGCAACGCATGCAACAGCGCCGCCTGATCAAGCGCGCGCATTTCGGCATGCGTGGCGTACAGCGCCGCCACCACGGCCTGTTCGATTTCGGCGCCGGAAAACCCTTCGCTGGCTGCGGCGAGCGCGTCGAGATCGAAGGCCTCAGGGACCTGCGAGCGCTTGTGCAGATGGATGCCGAACGCCTGCGCGCGCGCACTGCGCCGCGGCAGATCAACGAAAAAGATCTCGTCGAAGCGACCCTTGCGCAGGAATTCCGGCGGCAGTTGCTCGATGCTGTTGGCGGTGGCGACCAGAAACACCGGAACCTTGCGTTCGCTCATCCAGGTCAGCAATGCGCCCAGGACGCGACGACTGACGCCGTCGTCGCTATCCGACGTGGCCAGGCCCTTTTCGATTTCGTCACACCACAGCACACACGGCGACATCGCCTCGGCCGCCTGCAGCGACTCACGCAGATTGCGTTCGGTTTCGCCGTGATACTTGTTGTAGAGCGCGGCAAAATCGAGCCGTAACAAGGGCACACCAAAGCCCGCTGCACAGGCCTTCGCGGCCAGCGATTTGCCACTGCCCTGCACACCCAGCAACAGCAAACCGCGTGGCGGATCGAGTCCGGGCGGCGGCTTGGCCTGGGCGAAAATCGGTTTGCGTTGCGCGACCCAGCGCTTCAGTCTGCCCAGTCCAGCGACCTGATCGAAGGACACCAGCTCCGGCTCGAAATGCAGCACACCACCACGACCCAGCAAGGCGAACTTGGCTTGCTGCGCGGCCCGCACGTCACGGTCGGAAATGGCCCCGTCGTCATGGATCAGTTGCCGCACGATCTTGCGCGCGTCGAGCAAGCTCAACCCGCGCAGATGACGGATCACCTGCTTCTGCGCTTCCGCGTCGATTTCGACCCGGCGGCCGCTGTGTTCGCGTGAATAGGCAAACGCTTCCTCACGCAACAGCGCACCGAGGCGTGCCTCATCGGGCAGGCGCGCGGTGAAGCGCGTCGCGAGCGCTTCCAGATCGTCTGGCAGTTCGATCCTGGCTCCGATCAACACCACCGAATGGCGCGCTGCGGCCTGCCCCAGCACGATCTCTCGCAGTCGTCGCAGGTTCATCGCGTAACGCAGGTACGGCGGGAAATCGAACAGCAGCCAGATGCCGCGATGGCTGTCGTCGTGCATCACTTCGAGCAACTGGCTGGAATCGTTGCAGGGCGGCGTGTCATCGACATCCATGTCGAGCCGCTGCAGGCCGTTGGTAATGCTCCAGCGCCACAGCGGACGCATCAGTTCGGCCATGACATGCTTGAAGCTGTCGAGCAGCAGGGTTTCCTCGTGGGTTTCGACCACCACAAGCGCCGCGCCGGAACGCAGCAGCACGGAAAGATCACGGGGGTCGAACATCGCAGCACCGGCTCCTGAACCAAACCCCATCAAACGGGAATGCAGAGTGTATCCGCAGCCCGCGATCTGCCGTGACGAAAGCAGGGCAGGTGTATGCTGCCGACCTCGATTCACCGCCTCGAAAGGGAGCCCATCATGGCCTCGCCAAGCATTCGCCAAGTCCTGCTCACCGCCATGTCGCTGCTCGCTGCGTCCGCCAGCAGCGCGCAAGCGGCGTCCCTGAAATTGCCCGCGCTCGATACCGCCAAACTCGCCATCGAAGACAGTCAGACGGAAGGCAAACGCGGTGTACCGGTTCGCTACGGCGTTGAGGCCGAGTTCAAGGCGATATCGCCGACAGCCAAGGATTGGGAAGTGCTTGGCGATGGTCGTTCTCTCTGGGTGCTCGACATTCAAGGCCAGCAAGCCAGCGCGTTGGAGCTGACATTCTCTGGCCTGCGATTGCCCGCTGGCGGTGAGTTGCGCCTGTTCACAGCGGGCGAAAAGCAGGCGAGTCAGGTACTCACCGATGCGGACAACCCGCAGTCAGGCTACCTTCGCAGCGCACTGATCCGTGGTGCCTCGGCACGACTGGAAGTCGTCGTTCCCAGCGACGCGACGGCGCACACCAGGCTGAGCCTCGACAGCGTCACCCAGGCGTATCGCGATCCATTCGTTGCGCTCAATCAGCTGAAGTCCGGTAGCTGCAACATCGACACCGCGTGTTCCGAAGGCGATCCCTACCGCGATCAAATTCGTTCGGTGGCGCATTACACCTTTGTCAGCGGGGGTAGCGGCTACGTCTGCACCGGACAGTTGATGGCAACCGGTTCCGCTGGTGATGACATCGCTGCACCGCGTTTCACCACGGCGCATCACTGCATTTCGACCAACGCCGAGGCCAATTCGATGGTGCTCTACTGGCGCTATGAAAGCCCGACCTGCCGTACCCCGGGTAGCGCCGCCAGCGGTACCGCATTGTCCAGTGGCATCGCCACCGCAACGCAGAGCGGCACCAGTTTGTTGGCAACCCATGCGCCCTCCGACTTCACCGTGGTGCAGTTGAACACGCCTGTTCCCGCCGCCGGCACACCGTTCTACAGCGGTTGGGATCGCAGCGGCACCACGCCTTCCGGATCAGTGGGTATCCATCACCCTTCCGGTGACGAAAAACGCATCACCCTGAATACCGATGCGCTGGAACGCAGCCCCAGCTGCATCATCAATGGCGCCACCGCGTCGACGCACTGGTACATCAGCGAGTACGAAGCCGGAACCACCGAGGGCGGATCTTCCGGGTCGGGGCTCTGGGATCCCGCCAGCAAGCGATTGATCGGTGTGTTATCGGGTGGCGATGCGAAATGCTCAGAGCCATGGCAATACGATTGCTATGGTCGGCTTGACGCAGGCTGGACCGGCGGCGGCACCAGTAGTACGCGCATGAGTGACTGGTTGGTCCGTGGCGGCGGCAGCCCAAGCACCATGGACGGCCACAGTGGTTGCAACGCGCCAACCGCATCACTGTCGTCCACCGCCTTCTCCGGTGGCGCCAAAGCAGGCGACACGCTCACTTTCACCGCGAGCGCCAGCGGTGGTAGCGGAAGTGGCTACAGCTACACCTGGGACTTGGATGGCGACGGCACTGCCGAGCGAACCACCACGACCAATTCGGTCCAGCTTGCTTTCCCCAAGGCGTTCAGT
>Ga0209066_10004127_pt1 | contig 16045 bp, 16 predicted proteins | sample All_14_2_FD_187198 | JGI IMG/M metagenome (GOLD analysis project Ga0209066, IMG submission 187198) | Freshwater microbial communities in response to fracking from Pennsylvania, USA - Allegheny Zone_MetaG_DW_15 (SPAdes) (version 2) ...
GTTGTAGAGCGTCGAAAGATAGCGAAAGCCGCTGTCGCACAGGATGGTGACGACCTGCGGATTGGCCCGCCCCGCGGCCACCAGTTCGCGGCCCAGCATCACCGCCCCGGCGACATTGATGCCCGAGGACAGGCCGAGGCACAGCCCCTCCTCGCGCAGCAGCCGCCCCACCCAATGGAGGCCCTCCTCGTCGCTGATGCGATATTGGGTGTCGATCAGCGCGCCTTCGAGATTGGCGGTGATGCGCCCCTGCCCGATCCCTTCGGCGACCGAGGAGCCTTCGGCCTTGAGTTCGCCGTGGGCATAGTAGTTGTAGAGCGCCGCGCCGTGCGGATCGGTGAGCGCGATGCGGACATTCTCGTCGAAGGCTTTAAGGCCAAGCCCCACGCCCGCAATCGTCCCGCCCGTGCCCGCCGCGCAGGTGAAGCCATCCACCCGGCCTTGAAGCTGCTCCCAGATCTCAGGCGCGGTGCCCTCGATATGGGCGCGGCGGTTGGCGATGTTGTCGAACTGGTTGGCCCACACCGCGCCCGGGGTTTCCTGCGCAATCCGGCGCGAGGTGTGAACGAAGTGCCCGGCATCGGCAAACTTGGTGGGTGGCACCAGCACCAGCTCGGCCCCCAGCGCCCGGAGCGTGTCCATCTTCTCCTTGGACTGGTTGTCGGGCATGACGATGATTGTCTTGTAGCCGCGCGCATTGGCCACCAGCGCAAGGCCGATCCCGGTGTTGCCGGCGGTGCCTTCAACCACGATCCCGCCGGGCTTCAATTCCCCGCGCGCCTCGGCATCGCGGATGATCCACAGGGCCGCGCGGTCCTTTACCGAACCGCCGGGATTGGCAAATTCGCACTTGCCCCAGATGTCGCAGCCGGCCGCCTGGCTCGGCCCGGCAAGGCGCACCAGTGGCGTGTTGCCGATCAGCGCCAAGGTGTCGGCAAAAGGTCGGGTGATGTTCATGCGCGCCAGTCTAGGCCCGCCCGGCCCCGAGCGCAAACCGGATCAATCTTCCGGCGCGATCGTCACGTGCAGCCCATCGAGATCGGCGGTGAAGGGGATCTGGCACGACAGGCGGCTGGTGGCGCTGCGGTGATCGGAAGATTCGAGCAGATCGTCCTCATCCTCGCTCATCTTGGGCAGCTTGTCGAAGAAGGCCGGATCGACATGGACATGGCAGGTGGCACACGAACAGCACCCGCCGCACAGTGCCAAGAGCTCGTCAAAACCATTGTCGCGGATCGCCTCCATCACGGTAAGGCCATCGCCGACCTCGATCTCGCTGGTGGTGCCGGCGCGGTTGGTGACGACCAGTCTGGGCATTGATGCAGGTTCCTCTTCAGCTGCTGGCGCGCAAGAACTTGCGCTATGCGGATGCGGCCCGGCTGCTATGCTACTCTCCGCCCTATGGCAAGATGAGGAAATTGGCAGTGGGATTGAGCGCCGAATGCCTGCGGGCCGACCTTGATGCGCTGGCCGCGCGCGAGCCGCGCCTTGCCGCAGCGATCGCCCGCATCGGCTATCCCGCACCGCGCATCCGCCCACGCGGATACCAGACCTTGCTGCGCACCATTGTCGGCCAGCAGGTCTCGGTCGCGGCCGCCGCCTCGATGTGGCGGAAGCTCGAGGCGGAACTGGGCGACAATTTCACCCCGCATTGCCTGCTCGCCCGCGATTTCGAAACCTTGCGCGCTTGCGGCCTTTCGCGCCAGAAACAGGCCTATGCCCGCTCACTGTGCGAATTGGTGGCGGCAGGTGCGATCGATTTCGACGCCCTGCCCGCCGATGACGAGGAAGCGATCGCGCTGCTCACCCGGATCAAGGGCATCGGGCGCTGGTCGGCCGAAATCTACCTCCTCTTTGCCGAGGGCCGACGCGACATCTGGCCCGCGGGCGACCTGGCGGTGCAGGAAGGGCTGAGGCGCCTGCTCGACCTGCCCGAACGCCCGGCAGAAAAGGCCACCCGCGCCCTGGCCGAACCCTGGTCGCCCCGGCGCGGGAGCATGGCGATCTTCACCTGGCACTTTTACGCAAACCCTGCGCTCTAGCTGCTGACAAGCGTGTCAGTCCGCTTTAGACGGGCGGGCAAAGTGCAATCGGGAGAGGCATCGGCAATGACGCAGCGCAGCATCTTCATCACCGGCGGGGGATCGGGCATCGGCCGGGCCACCGCACGCCATTTTGCCGCGCGCGGCTGGTTTGTCGGGGTGGGCGATATCAACGAGGCCGGGATGGCCGAAACCCTCGCGCTGATTTCCGGCGAGGCCAAGTGGGCCGGCCGGCTCGACGTGCGCGACCGGGCCGCCTGGGACAAGGTGCTGGCTGAATTCGCCGCAGCCGCCGGCGGGCGGATCGATGTGCTGCTCAACAATGCCGGGGTGGGCACCGGCGGCTCGCTCGCCGAGCTTGATCCTGACGAGATCGACCGCTGCCTCGACATCAATCTCAAGGGCGTGCTCTATGGCGCGCAGGCGGCCTATCCCTACCTCAAGGCGAGCGCGCCCGGCTCGGCCCTTATCAACCTTGCCAGCGCCGCGGGGATTGCCGGGAGCGCGGGGATGAGCGTCTATTGCGCCACCAAGTTCGGGGTGCGCGCGGTCTCCGAAAGTCTCGATGCCGAATGGGCAGAGGACAAGATCAAGGTTGCCTCGGTCTGCCCCGGCTTCATCGATACCCCGCTTCTGAACGGCACCGGCAACCGCAAATCGAACGAGCCGATCCGCGAACGGGTGAAAGCGGCGGGGCTGGAGATCACGCCGGTCGAGCGCGTCGCCGAGGCGGTGTGGGAGGCGGTCCACGGCGACAAGCTCGATTATTTCGTCGGCGCCACCGCGAGGCGTATGGCCTTTGCCAAGCGCTGGATGCCCGCGCGGCTGCGCAAGCAGCTCAGAAGCAGCGTGAGGCCGCTCGGGCAGTAGGTTTTTGCGCCCACCCTGCGGCCGCGCGTTCGCGCGTGCGGATCAGCGCAGGCTTGCCATCACCGCCAGCCCCTCGGGCGAAAGGAAGGGGCGCGCTGCGACCCAAGGGAGCATGATCTCTTCGGTGCAGGCAAAGGCGACATGCGGGAACTGCGGGACGAACAGAGGGCCTTCGCGGGCAAGGCCGATCTGCCAGCCCATGCCCTCGCCCGCCATGGCAAGGCACTCCGCCCTGTCCTCCCGATCGGGAAAGCGGGCCAGCACGGCGCGCAGCAGTGCCTGCGACAGGCCGGCAATCGGGAGCGGCTGGCCCGGTTCGGGATCCCATTCATAGAACAGCAGCACGCCCGGCGAAAACCAGCTGGCCGGATCGACCTCCTGCCCGCTGCCACGATCAAACACCGTGAGCGTGCTGAAGTGGCTGGGGTGGGCACCGCCGCAGTAGGCCGATCCCGCGTGGCGCACGGTCAGCCAGCGCGCGGTGAGCAGCACCGGCACCCGCGCCTCCTCGATGGAGCCGCTGATCCCGGTGGGCAGCGACTGGCCGAGGCATTGGCCCATCGCGTGCGCCGCCGTGCCATCAGGCAGGGCCGCGGCAAGCGCGCGGTTGATCGCCGCATCGCCGGGCCGCAAGGGATCGAGTTCGAAGGATGCGATGATATAGCCATCAAGCCCGGCGCGCTCCGGCCCCTGATAGGCGAGCGCGGTATAGGCCGTGCCTTCCAGCGCGGCCCGCTCTGACCTCACCACGCCGCCGCCGAGCAGCGGATCGAGAAAGGCGCTCGTCTCGCACGCAGAACCATAGGGGGGCAGCCTCACCGGCACCGCCGTGAGGCGGATCGGCACCGCCCTATCGCCCTTGCGCCAGGTGCCGGTGAGGGTGTCGCCCGCGCCCGGCTCCAGCTCCCATGCTGCGCCGGTCTCATCCTCGCGCCCGGCCGTTTCCGTGAAGGTCGGCCTATCGCTCTCCTCGCGCGCCACCAGGCGCAGCGGCACGCGCGCCTCATCGCTGTAATAGAGCCCGTCGCGGGTATATTCCTCGCCAAAGCAGGCGGTGATCGCCTGCGTGCCCAGCGTGCCCTTCCAGATGCGCCCTTGCGGGGGCGCGGCCTCCTCCCCCGCCGCCGGGGCGAGCGCGGCCAGCACCAGCGCGGCAAGGGCCGCGAGCGCGCGCATCACACCAGCGCGTCGATCGCGCGGGCAAGCCGCACATCGCGCTGCGACAGCCCGCCGCTGGGGCCGGCATCATGGGTGGTGAGCGTCACCTCGACCTTGGCATAGACATTGAACCATTCGGGGTGGTGATCCTGCGCCTCTGCAAGCAGGGCCACCCGGCTCATGAACCCCCAGGCCTCGGAAAAATCGGCAAACTGGAAGCTGCGCGTGATCGCCTTGCCTTCGCGCGTGAGCGTCCATTGAGGGTGCTCGGCAAGCAGCTGGGCCACCTCATCAGGGGCAAGTTCGGGAACGGGCATGATTCAACTCCGCAAGGGCAAACGCCGCACCGGCCAGCGCCGCAGGGCCGCCGGCAAGCGGCACGGCTTGTTTGGCCCTTGCCTTTTCCCTAACGCTCCGCCGCAATGCAAGCGTCCCGAGACCATGCCCCGCTGCTCGCCGCCGAAGGCCTCGCCTGCCGCCGCGGCGCGCGGCTGTTGTTCCGGGGCCTGTCCTTCCGGCTCGAAGGCGGCGCGGCCTGCCACGTCACCGGCGCCAACGGGGCGGGCAAGACCACGCTGCTGCGCACCTTGGCCGGGCTTGCCAGCCCCTTTGCCGGGAGCGTCACGCGCGCCGGCGCTGCGGGTTTGCTGGCCGAGCGCAGCGGGCTTGATCCCGAACTGCCGCTTGCTGCGGCGCTCGCCTTCTGGTTCGCGCTCGACCGGGTGGAGGATGCAGGCGCAATCATGGCGCGCCTGCGGCTCGCGGCGCTGGCCGAGGTGCCGGTGCGCTATCTTTCGACCGGCCAGCACAAGCGCGCCGCGCTCGCCCGCCTGCTCGGCCAGAGGGCGCCGATCTGGCTGCTCGACGAGCCGCTTTCGGGCCTCGATGCCGCGAGCCGGGCGCTGGTCAGCGAGCTGGTGCAGGCCCATTGCCAAGGCGGCGGGATCGCGCTCATCGCCTCGCACCAGCCGCTCGATGTGCCGGGGATGACGAGCTTTGCCATCGAGGACTTCGCCCCTGCTCCGCAAGAGGAGGAGGCATGATCGCCGCCCTCCTGCGCCGTGACCTTGCCCAGTTCTTCCCCTTCACGGCAAGCGGCGCGGCGCTTCCGGTGATCTTCTTCATCGCGGTGGCGATGCTCTATCCCTTCGCGGTCGGGCCGGATGCGGGTCTGCTCGCCCGCACCGGCGGCGGGGTCTTGTGGATCGCCGCGCTGCTCGCCGCGGTGCTGCCGCTCGACAAGCTGGTGGCGCGCGACATCGCGCTCGGGGTGTTCGATCAGCTGCGCCTGCGCGGCGTGAGCGAGGAGGCGATGATGGCGGTGCGCCTTCTTGCCCATTGGCTGAGCTTCGGCCCGCCGCTGATGCTCGCCACCTTTCCCGCCGCGGCGCTGCTGAAGCTTGACGGGCCGGCCTTCGATCTCCTCATCCTCGGCCTTGCCGCGGGCACCCCGGGGCTGGCGGCGATCGGGCTCATCATCGCCGCGCTCACCGCAAGCTTGCGCGCCGGCGCCGCGCTTTCGGGCCTGCTGCTCATCCCGCTCGCGCTCCCCATCCTGATTTTCGGCGCCGGCGCGCTCGCCCGGCAGGATGCGGCAAGCCTCGGCTTTGTCGGGGCGATCAGCCTCCTGCTCGTCGCGCTTGCCCCCTTTGCCGCGGGCGCGGCGATCCGCGCGGTACGGGAGGGCTGATGCGCGCGCCCGAAAGCCACACCCGCGGCCACCTCCTCATGGGCCGGATCGCGCTGGCGCTCCTTGCCTTCGCGCTCCTTGCCTTTGCGCTCAAGGCCATCGTCCATCCCGAAGTGCGCCTGCGCTACACGCCGATCGTGGTGATCCATGCCGCCAGCATGATCGCCTGGCTCACCCTGCTCGCCAGCCAGAGCTTTCTTGCCGCGCGCTTTCGCCTTTCCGCCCACCGCGCCGCCGGGCGCGCCAGCCTCGCGCTGGTGGGCGCGATGCTGGTGAGCGGCACGGCGATTTCCTGGCGCATCGGCGCCGGGCTTGGCCGCCCGGAAGTGACGGTGGTCAACCTTGCCGCCTTTATCACCTTCGTGCCGCTCTATCTTGCCGGCCTGCGCCATGCCCGCCGGCGCGAGCTTGCCGCCCACCGCCAGGCCATGCTGATCGCCACGCTCGCGCTGATGACCCCGGCCTATGCCCGGCTGGTGCAGGTGGCAGGCCTGCCCGATCCGGTGGCGATCGCAATGCAGGTGCCGATCACCGTGATGGTTGCGGCAGGATATGACTGGGCGCTGCACGGGCGCGTGACGCGCCCGACGCTCATCATGCTCAGCTATTCGCTCGGCGTAGTGGCGGTGATGGTGGGGGTGCTCGCCCTGTGGTTCCTCTAGGCCGCGCGGCGCGGCGCGGGGCTAGAGGTAGGGCGGGCAATCCCGGCCCATCGGGCTCTTGGTGAAGATCTCGCAGCCATCCTCGGTGATCCCGATCGAATGCTCGAACTGGGCCGAAAGGCTCTTGTCGCGCGTCACCGCGGTCCAGCCGTCGGACAGCACCTTGGCCCAGGGCTTGCCGAGGTTGATCATTGGCTCGATGGTGAAGAACATGCCTGGCTTCAGTTCCGGGCCCGTCCCCGCCTTGGCGGCGTGGATCACCTCGGGCGCATCGTGGAACAGCCGCCCCAGCCCGTGCCCGCAGAACTCGCGCACCACGCTGTAGCGGTGCTTGGCCGCATGGGCCTCGATCGCCGCGCCGATATCGCCGAGCCGCGCCCCGGGCCTGGCCGCAGCGATCCCCAGCATCAGGCACTCATAGGTCACCTCGACCAGCCGCCGGGCCTTGAGCGGGGGTTCGCCGGCATAGAACATGCGCGAGGAATCGCCGTGCCAGCCATCGACCAGCGGGGTCACGTCGATATTGAGGATATCCCCATCCTTGAGCACCTTGTCGCCCGGGATCCCGTGACAGATCACATGGTTGATCGAGATGCAGCTCGAATGGGCATAGCCGCGGTAGCCCATCGTCGCGGGCACTGCCCCGGCATCGAGGATCATCGATCGGATCGCAGCGTCGATCGCCCCGGTGGTCACCCCGGGCTTGACCAGCTCGGCGCAGGCATCGAGGATCTCGGCCGCCAGCCGCCCGGCCTTGCGCATTCCGGCAAAGCCTTCCGGCCCGTGGAGCTTGATGGTCCCGTCACGATAGACGGTCTCATTGCCTTCAACGATCTGATATTCGTGCATCGCCGTTACATAGCGATGCCGCGGCCAAAAAGCTATGCGCCGCGGGCAAAGGCGCTGCGATATTGGGGCTTGACCGCCTTAACCACCGCATCGGTCACCGGCAGCGTCACCTCATAGGGACCTTCGGCGTAGGAGCCGGCGACATAGGGCGCAGCGATAAGGCCGATGCGGTTGAAGGCCTTGCCATCGGAGGAGCCGAGCAGCACGGAAAGATCGGCGATCGGCGGGCAGGGGAAGAAGCCATCATCGCCATAATCGGCGCCGAGCCGCCTCTTGCGTTCGGCCGCAAGCGCGCGGCACCAGCGCGGCCCCAGCGCCTCCTGCAACGCGGCCGGGGAGAGGAACAGGGCTTCAGGCTCCAGCGCTGCCTGCGCCTCGCGATCCCACACCAGCGCATCAAAGCCCGAATTGCCATGCGCCCCGCCAGTGAAAAGATAGATTTCCGCCGACAGCGAAAGGAACCGCGGCAGATCGGCCACCACCTTCCATTCCTTTGAAAAGGAAAGGCTATAGCAGGCGGCGCACTCCTCGTTGTCGGCTTCTGACAGGAGATCGGCCCAGTTCTGCTGCTGCTCTGCCAGCGCGCTGTCACGCTCCTGCGCAAGCCGCGCGGCGAGCGCCGGGATGGCCGAGACCGCGGCGGGCCATTGGTAGGAAAATTCGCGCATGCGGCCCTTGTTTTCGGCGTCCTCGGCGTTGTCGGCAAACACCTCTGCCTTGGCCGGGGCCGGGGCGATGGCGGGCGCCTTTTGGCCCTGCGCCGCCGCGGCAGGGGTGGCGGCCACCCCGGCCTTGCGGGCGATCTCCTCGGGCGCGGAACAGGCAGAAAGCACGCCCGCTGCGATGAGGGCGGTTGCTGCCAGCCCCGCTGCCCGCAGGCCGCCAAGCCGCTGCTGCCAATGTTTCACGTGGAACATTTGTTGAACACCCATGCCCCTCCCCCACCAAGCAGCGCCGCGAATCGGCTGGTGACAAGCCTGGCCTAAGGCTTATGGAGCAGGCATGAACGAAGCCAACAGCCTGATCCGGCCCGATCGCGGCGAGGATGCGATCGCCATCCACCTTGTGACCAAGGAAGAATGCGAGGCCTTTGCCAAGGGCCTTGCTCCCGCCCAGCGCGCCAGCCTTGCCGCGCAGAAGTTCGAGGGCAGGCCCACCGAGGTGGCGATCCTGCCCGATGGCGACGGCTGGTTTGCGGTGGGCGGCGTTGCCAACCGCGCGAGCCTCACCAGCTGGTGCCTCGCCCGGCTGGCCGAGGAACTTCCCGAGGGCAGCTATCGCCTCGCCAATGCCGAACCGGGCGCAGCGATGTTCGGCTGGGTGACGGGGCAATACCGCTTTTCCCGCTACAAGAGCGAAGACAAGGCAGCCGGGGAGCGCGTGCTTTTGACCGGGCAGGTCGGGCAGATCGGCGCGATCCTCGCCGAGGCCGAGGCCGAATGTCGCCTGCGCGATCTCGTCAACACCCCGGCCGAGGAACTGGGCCCGGCCGCGCTCGAGGCCGAGTGCGACAAGCTCGCCCGCGCGCACAAGGCCGAGCTTGCGGTGGTGCGCGGCGAGCGGCTCGAGCAGGAATATCCGATGGTTCACGCCGTGGGCCGCGCCGCAGCGCGCCACCATGCCCCGCGGCTGATGCACCTTTGCTGGGGCAATCCTGCCGATCCGGTGCTGGCAATCGTGGGCAAGGGGGTGTGCTTTGATTCGGGCGGGCTCGACATCAAGCCGGCCTCGGGCATGCGGCTGATGAAGAAGGACATGGGCGGCGCGGCCCATGCCCTGGCGCTCGCCGGGCTGGTGATGGGCGCGGGGCTGAAGGTGCGCCTGCACCTCCTTGTTCCGGCGGTCGAAAATGCCATTTCCGGGGGCGCCTTCAGGCCCGGCGATATCCTCAAGAGCCGCAAGGGGCTGACGGTCGAGATCGACAACACCGATGCCGAGGGGCGGCTGATCCTCGGCGACGCGCTGACCCGCGCCTCGGAAGAGGGGCCCGATCTCATCGTCGATTTTGCCACCCTCACCGGCGCGGCGCGGGTGGCGCTGGGGCCCGATCTGCCGGCGCTGTTCGCCCGGCGGGACGAGACCGCCGAGGCCTTTCTTGCCGCGGGCAAGGCCGCCGATGATCCCGCCTGGCGCCTGCCCCTGCCCGAGGCCTATCGCGAATATCTCTCCTCGGACGTGGCCGACATGTCCAATTCCTCGAGCCACCCCTATGCCGGGGCGAGCGTGGCCGGACTGTTCCTCGACCGCTTTGTCGGCGAGGGGATCGACTGGGTGCATTTCGACACCTTCGCCTGGAACCCCTTCCCCCGTCCCGGCCGACCGCGCGGCGGGCGCGGGCTGGGGCTGCGCGCGTCCTGGCACGCCATCCGCGCGCGCTATGGTGGCTGAGCGGGGGGCGGCCGAGCGCGGCGCTGCGGCGCGCTTGCCCCGCGCCGCGCTTGCCGCTAACGGGCCTGCCACGCCGCCGCGGGGGAGTGGGCGCCGGCGCAAGGACAGGTCGACGGAAAAGCAATGAGCCGCGCAGGGCGCAATCCAGCCGAATATGCCGTGCCCGAAGGCGTGATCGGCCTTGCCGGGCCGGTCGAGCGCCCGGCCCCCGGCGCGCTGCCGCTGCGCGGCGATCTTGCCCATATCGCGCTCGCCGGAACGCACCTCGCGGCCCATTACGTCATCCCCCATATCCGCACCCTCGGCCCGGCGGGCACGGGCCTGCGCCTTGCTCCGCGCGCCGATGCCGAGGTTTTTGCGACGCTCGCCCCGGGCAGCCGCTTCGAGCTTCTCGATATCGCGGGCGAATGGGTGTGGGGCTGCCCCGGGCCGCAGGGACCGGCGGGCTGGTGCCCCGCGGCCGATCTCGCCCCAGCCGAGGGCGCTCCCGCCCCCGCCGCGCCCCCCGAGGGCTGAGCGCGATGCACCGGGTGTTCATCGACGGGGCGGCGGGCACCACGGGCCTCGAGATCCGCGCGCGGCTCGAAGGGCGCGGCGAATTCGAGCTCATCCTCCTCGATGAGGCCCGGCGCAAGGACGGGGCGGCCCGGCGCGCGGCGCTCCACGCCGCCGACATCGCCATCCTGTGCCTGCCCGACGAGGCGGCCAAGGAGGCGGTGCGGCTGGCGGAGGGCGCGGCCACCCGGATCATCGATGCCTCATCCGCGCACCGGGTGGCGCCGGGGTGGGTCTATGGCTTTGCCGAGCTGGTGGGACGCGATGCGATCGCCAATGCCCGATTTGTGAGCAATCCAGGGTGCTATCCCACCGGCTTTCTCGCGCTCGTCGCGCCGCTGGTGCGCGCCGGCCTCATCCCGGCCGACTGGCCCTTCACGGTTCATGCGGTGAGCGGCTATTCAGGCGGGGGCACGGCGCTGATCGCGCGCTTCGAGGCCGAGCCTGACATTGCCTTTCGCGCCTATGGCCTTGGCCTTGCGCACAAGCACCTGCCCGAGATGCAGGCCCATGCCGGCCTTGCCCGCCCCCCGGTCTTTTCTCCCGCGGTGATCCCGGCCCATCGCGGCATGGTGGTGGAGGTGCCGCTGGCGCTGGCGGCGATACCGGGCCGGCCCGATCCGGCCGCGCTACACGCCGCCTTGGCTGCAGCCTATGCGCAAAGCCCGGTGGTGCGCCTCGCCCCGCTCGGCCCGGCGCCCGCCGAACTGCTGCTGAGCAAATCGGCTGCCCCCTGGGACGGGCTTCACCTTCACGTCTTTGCCGCCCCCGATGGCGCCCAGGCGCGGCTGGTCGCCGTGCTCGACAATCTCGGCAAGGGCGCCAGCGGCGCGGCGATCCAGAACCTCAACCTGATGTGCGGCCTGCCCGAGACCGCGGGCCTTGTGCTGTGAGGCGCGCGTCTGCCCAAAATTTGGGCAGGGCCCGCTCAGATGCTGTGCACCATTGCGCGGCGCACCATAATCTTGCTAACCGGGCGGCGCGGGCGAAAGACAATCCCTGTCGGCACTTGGTCTGCGGCAAGGATCGTTCACCGCTCCGGTCAAGGGCTTGGCACGGTTCTTGTAGGGTGTCGGGCCAGCATTCCCGCCAGGCGCAGATGGGGACACAGTGAAAAAGATCGAGGCGATCATCAAACCCTTCAAGCTCGACGAGGTGAAGGAGGCGCTGCACGAGATCGGCGTCTCGGGCATCACCGTCACCGAGGCCAAGGGGTTCGGCCGCCAGAAGGGCCATACCGAGCTTTACCGCGGGGCCGAATATGTCGTCGATTTCCTGCCCAAGGTGAAGCTTGAGGTGGTGGTTTCCGATGACCAGGCCGAGCGCGTGGTCGAGGCGATCGCCGCCGCCGCGAAGACCGGACGGATCGGCGATGGCAAGATCTTCGTCACCGCGATCGAAAGCGCGCTGCGCATCCGCACCGGCGAGACCAACGACGACGCCATCTGATCACCCACCCTCTCCTGCCCGCTGCTGGAGCGGGCCGGCCATGACAACCTTGGAGGCAAAAGCAAAATGTCGAAAGCAAAGGACGTCCTTAAGAAGATCAAGGACGAGGAAATCGAATGGGTCGATCTGCGCTTCACCGATCCCAAGGGCAAGTGGCAGCACCTGACCATGTGCGCCGGGGTGATGGACGAGGATGCGCTTGAGGACGGGTTGATGTTCGATGGCTCCTCGATCGCCGGGTGGAAGGCGATCAACGAGAGCGACATGATCCTCAAGCCCGACCTTTACGAAACCTGGGTCGATCCTTTCAGCGCCACCCCGATGCTGATCATCAACTGCGACATCGTCGAGCCTTCGACCGGGGACTGGTATGGGCGCGATCCGCGCTCGACCGCCAAACGCGCCGAGGCCTATCTCAAATCCACCGGGATCGGCGATACTGTCTATGTCGGCCCTGAGGCCGAATTCTTCATGTTCGACGATGTGCGCTTCCACGATGGCTATGCCGGCTCGGGCTTTGCCATCGACGATGTCGAGCTGCCGACCAACACCGGCAAGGAATATGAGGGCGGCAACCTCGGCCACCGTCCGCGCGCCAAGGGCGGCTATTTCCCGGTGGCGCCGGTCGATAGCGCGGTCGATATCCGCGCCGAGATGGTGGCGACCATGCTCGAGATGGGCCTGCCCTGCGACAAGCACCACCACGAAGTTGCCGCCGCACAGCACGAGCTGGGCCTGACCTTCGGCACCCTGGTGCAGACCGCCGACCGGATGCAGATCTACAAGTATGTGGTGCACCAGGTCGCCCATGCCTATGGCAAGACCGCGACCTTCATGCCCAAGCCGATCAAGAACGACAACGGCTCGGGCATGCACACCCACATGTCGATCTGGAAGGATGGCAAGCCGATGTTTGCCGGCAATGAATATGCCGGCCTGTCGGAAATGTGCCTCTACTACATCGGCGGGGTGATCAAGCACGCCAAGGCATTGAATGCCTTCACCAACCCCACCACCAACAGCTACAAGCGGCTGGTGCCGGGCTTCGAGGCGCCGGTGCTGCTGGCCTATTCGGCGCGCAACCGTTCGGCCTCGTGCCGCATCCCCTATGGCGCGGGCGAGAAGGCCAAGCGGGTCGAGTTCCGCTTCCCCGATGCGCTTGCCAACCCCTACCTTGCCTATGCGGCGCTGCTGATGGCGGGGCTTGATGGGATCGAGAACAAGATCCACCCCGGCGAGGCGATGGACAAGAACCTCTACGATCTGCCCCCGGCCGAGCTGGCCGAAGTGCCGACCGTGTGCGGCTCCTTGCGCGAAGCGCTCGACAGCCTCGCGGCCGATCACGAGTTCCTCTTGAAGGGCGATGTCTTCACCAAGGACCAGATCGAGGCCTACATGGAACTGAAGTGGGAGGAGGTGATCCGCACCGAGACCACCCCCTGCCCGGTCGAGTTCGACATGTATTATTCGGCCTGATCCCAGGGTCTTCAGCCGAGACGCACGGGGGGCGGGAGGAGCGATCCTTCCGCCCCTTGCGCTTGGGGCTTGGCCGGGGCGCCCCAGCCAAGCGCCCTTCTTTTGCCGGGCGACCTTCGATAGAGAGGCGCAAGCTGCCGCAAGAAAGGTTTGTTGCGCGTGACCCATTCGATCCTGCTCGTCCTCGGCGGCCTGGTCCTGCTGGCGCTGGGCGGGGAGCTGCTGGTGCGCGGTGCGGTGGGGATGGGCGCGCGGCTTGGCATATCGCCGCTGCTCGCCGGGCTCACCATTGTCGGCTTCGGCACCTCGACTCCCGAACTTGCCACCAGCGTGCAGGCCGCGCTCGCCGGCGCGCCGGGGATTGCGCTCGGCAATGTCGTGGGATCGAACATCGCCAATATCCTGTTGATCCTCGGGGTTTCGGCGCTGATTCTGCCGCTGGCGGTCAACCCTGCCTCGTTCCAGCGCGATTCGCTGGCGATGGGCGGCAGCGCGCTGCTGTGCACCGGGGCGGTGCTGCTGGGCACCATCGCATGGCCTGCGGGGCTGGTGCTCACGGCCTGCCTCGTCGGTTATATCTGGTGGGCCTACCGCTCGGAAAGTGCCGCGCACGATGCCGAGGCCGAGCGCCATGCCCACGAGGTCGAGGATCGCCCGGTGCCGCCCGATACCGGCCCGCTGGTGCTTGGCGGCATGATCATCGCCGGGCTGGCAGGGGCGATCTATGGCGCGCGGCTGCTGGTCGAGGGCGCGGTGGTGCTGGCGAGCGCGGCCGGGGTGTCGGAAGCCGTGATCGGGCTCACCGTGGTGGCGGTGGGCACCAGCCTGCCCGAGCTGATCGCCTGCGTGGTCGCGGTGCTGCGCAAGCACGAGGACGTGGCGCTGGGCAATGTGGTGGGCTCGAACATCTACAACCTGTGCGGCATCCTTGGTCTTACGGCGCTGATCCACCCGATCACGGTGCCGGCCGAGATTGCGCGCATCGATGTCTGGGTGATGCTGGGGGTGACGGCGCTGCTGATCGTGCAATTGCGCAGCGGCTGGCGGCTCTCGCGGATCGAAGGGGCGCTGCTGCTCGCGCTCTATGCCGGCTATACAACCTGGCTCGCGATGCGGTGAAACGCCGCTCTACACCGGGCGGACAGGAGCCAAGCACAGCCGCATGAGGGCGATCGTGGCTTGTTGCAAACCGGTCACGCCTGCGCAACTAAGCAAAAGTTTCTAGGATGCATAAGGCTTGCAAATGTGGCGCCTCATGGGCATAGTTCCATGACACAGGGAGGTAGAGAGGTGTCCTCTCGCCTCGTGGCATTGCGCCATGCGCAATGCGAGTGACAGGGAGGGCAAGCCGGGCACAACAACCTTCAAGAGGGCACCTTTCGGCAGCATGATGCCGCAAGCAAGGTGCTTCCAGATCGCCAGATCTGCCATAGCAAAAACATCTTGAGGCGTAACAAATGCGCCTTAAATCCCGGGTATCGCGAGTTTCTTCAATCCTTTTGTCTAAGGGAGAACGACGTTGACCAAATTCAAGTTCATGGCCTCGGTGGCGGCATCGGCAATTGCCCTTTCCGCCGGCCAAGCGCACGCGCAAGTGGTGGGCAACATTGCCCCGGGCGGCACGGTTGCAGCGCCCAACGGCGGCAACATCTGCGCTGACGGCACGACCGTTGGTGGCTACACCACGGTGTTCCCCAACACGCACCCCAACCCGTTGGTGGACATCAGCGATTCGCCTTATGATACGGCGAGCACGATCTGCACCAACCAGGACGTGACGCAGAGCTACAACACCAGCGTGGGCCCTGCGCCGACCACTTTCAATGGTGATGCGGCGACCACTTCCGAAAACGGTTCGGCCACTTCGACTTACGTCCAGGTGACCGAAACCACGCAGGCGTTCGACACCAACACCGATCCGGCCACTGCTGATCCGGGCAACCCGTACACGCAAGTCGTCCCGCTGACCTCGCCGACGCCGGGCAACTACTCCTACACCGAATCGCTCGAAACCGATCAGCAGAACCTGTATCAGAACACCACCTCGGTTTCGGGCACCGGGTCGACCGGCACGGGCAACCAAAGCGAAGGTTGGGTCAATCCGGATTTCACCTCGCGTTCGCTCACGACCGGCGATTCCACCTTCGACGCCTCCACGGGCAATGTCACCTACACCGCCACGGCGGGGAACTCCTCGTTCGAGGACGTCTTCGGATCGAACTTCTCCGAGTTCGATATGGCTGCGGGCACTATATCGAGCACGTCGCAGACGGCCAACGGCTTCACTGCCACGCAGACCGACAGCAGCGGCACGCAGCAGGCCGCCTACACGGCTTCCGGCTCCACCTTCAGCGACAGTACTGGCACCACCACCTATGGGGTTGACGGCATCTCGAGCACTGCGCCGAGTGTGACCATCCAGGCGGGCGGTCCGAGCTATGTTGAAGTGGCGGCCAACAGTGTGACCCTGCATGGTGGCACCAGCTCGACCACCGTGGTCGTCGACGATTCCGGCATCACCGTCACTGACAGCAGCAACGGTACTACCTTCACGCTCGATGATACCGGCAACGGCACCTTCGCGGGCAATGTGAACGCAGTTGACGGCAACTTCTCCGGCAATGTCAACGCGGTTGATGGCAACTTCTCCGGCAATGTTGGCGTGGGCGGCAATCTGGCCGTCACCGGTGCCACCACCACCAACGGCATCACCAACACCGGCAACATCACCACGGACACCCTGACCACCACCGGCAACGCCTCGGTCGGCGGCGACCTCGCGGTGGCGGGCGATTCGGCGGTGATCGGCAACTCGTCGGTCGGTGGCGACCTGTCGGTTGGTGGCAACACCGCGCTGGCGGGCGACCTTGCCGTCGCCGGTGCCACCACCACCAACGGCATCACCA
>Ga0209066_10004128_pt1 | contig 16044 bp, 7 predicted proteins | sample All_14_2_FD_187198 | JGI IMG/M metagenome (GOLD analysis project Ga0209066, IMG submission 187198) | Freshwater microbial communities in response to fracking from Pennsylvania, USA - Allegheny Zone_MetaG_DW_15 (SPAdes) (version 2) ...
GGTTGCTGCCGGGGTTGCATAACGACTCCGGCGCAATCGATCTCAATTAACGCGCTGTAAGTCGCCGTTCGTTCCAGCGGTACGTAGACCACCAGCCTCGGCGGCCTTGCATCGTTAAGAAGGTGGTCTATTTTTTTTCGCAATTCAATGAAACTGCGGTCATAAAGGGCGACTGTAGTGTCTGCCAAATTTAGTTCCGCTGCTGCCTCGACATAGGATTGATCCGGATCATACCAAACTACGAGGCCCTTCTCGTCGACCTGCTTGGCGATCATCTGAAATAGGTATTGAGTGACAATAGCCATTATGCTAGCAACCTTTTGTGAAGCTGTTTGCCCACTGCAGACCACTCGTACTTGCCTGCTGAAAGTTCTTTCCAGCATTCCTCTGCTTCGCTCCACGGAACAAGCTCATGCAGCGAGGCAATGTTGAGTAAAACACCATCGCTATGATTAGGTTCGAGGTTCAAATTCGCGGCCCGACGCAGCTTGTCTTCAAACTCATGCAATTCAGAGAGGAACTCCACCTGATCATCGACCTTCTTAGCCAGATCCCTGGCCACTTTACCAACACCCCCGGCTTCGGCTTTCTTGGCCTCTAGGAGCTTGAGAGCATTTTTCTCCAGCCTAATCTTTGGATCAACAAACCTATGCAACGCTTTAAATAGCAGGTCTTTGTCAAGCCGTTGGTAGTAGATCCATAGACCATAATTCTTTTTGGATGACTGGAGTAACCAGTAAATCGGAGCCTTACGGCGACTTTTGGAGTAACGCGAAATATGGTCATCCCAAAAACCACCTTTTCCAAGCTTGCGAAAATACTCCCGCAGATCACTAACGTTAAGGATTCCGCAGGCCTCGCGTTCAATGTCATCCACGCGCTCGGGCCAAAGGATTTCGAGAACATCCCTCAGTCTCCGGAGGACATCATCTGGGTGATGGGGATCATCGACCAGAATCCCTTCAGTTTCGACTTGAATTGGGTAACCGACGGGTGCCTTTCCGACCTGGTCTCCATCCTCAGTTTTTAGCATCGCTGGTGAATATTGGTTCAACGCTTCGAATGGTTCAGGCATCTCGATTGGGGAAGTTGAGCTACCTGCTGGACGAATGTCCCAACGCCCGAAAAGAATTCCTACCGCCTGTGAAATCGTCGAATGAGCTGCGAACCGAAAAATACTCTGGTCGTCCGTCAGGCCGGCGATGACTGGAATGGGCTTAGGCTGACGAGCGCGGAATGCTTCAAGCTCTGTGCGCTCCCGTGTATTTAGTCGCAGCAACTCAAGCGAGAGTTCGTGACATTTATCCTCAGCTGTTTGTGTGGCAGTACTGGCTCTTTCCAAGGATTCCTTGATAGCAGTTGCATAGTCTGACAACGACTGCATCCGAGACATTAAGGAGAAGTGACTTTGGATTTCATCAAATGCCCCAGCCCGTAGCTGACTTATGATGGCATCTCGGACTAACTGTCGGACTAGCGGTGCGTCTGGAAGAGGGTGATAGGGCAGTAGGTTGATATAACCGCAATGCTTGTGCTGGCCGCAATACCGATTAATCGCCATTCGTGCTACTGGGGTGTTTAAGTATCCAAGGATCTCCAGGCACGTGCCAGAATCAGCAACCTGCATGGCTTGGCCTTCATCCGTAAAGATATGACCTCTGGGAAGGGCGTGCGCACAGAAGTATTCCCCTCGTTTTCCGAAACAAATTCCGGGCAACCCGTGGAGAGCCTGACTGCGAAGCACGGTCGCCGAGTCTTTAGGAAGCTTCGCGAGTGCCAACGGTGCCACAACACACATGAAAAGATTTGCGTAGTAGGGTGAGAAGCCGGCGCCGTTAAACATACGTGATGAAAACCCTGCACTACCTGCTAAAGGCAACTCCCACCATACCCGGTTGTGCTTTTCGGACTTCAATGAGTGTCCTTGATGCGCTACGAAACCCTGGCTTTTCAACGAACGAAAGTTTTGAAACGCATTTCTAAGAAACTCTGGGAAATCGTATCCAATGACCGCGTTAGGTAGGCTTGAGAAAACCGAGGTATCTGCGGTCACAGCTTTGTCGCAACCCTGATCCGTAAAGCATTTTACCTGCGACACTATCCACGCCCCCTTAGCATCGACAGGGATGTCGCGGGCGTCTAGAAATACGCCGTTATTGATGGGAGTGTGTGAGAGCACGCTCGCGGCAACCTCCACATTTGCGTCCAATACTCCCCACCCAAGGTCGGCGAAGCTGTGTAACCGAGAATCTGGGATTAGATTCGACCTTCGAAACTTCTCGTATGTGCTCTTTACTACCGCGGTGCGGTCGTACAAAACGCCTACCATACCTGCTGGTGAAGAAATCTGGTATGCGCGTTCAATGAATGCGCATAGAAGGTTTTTGTTCCAGTGTTGATATGAATCAGCGAGATGCTTTTCTAATCGAGGTGAGGTCTCACCGAACGGCGGATTCATAAGCACCACGTCAAAACGCTTCCGGCAAAGATCTACAAAGGCAAAACCTCGCTCTGCGTCTTCGGCAAAAAGGCGGCGCTGGAGTCTTTGTCCGTCTTGAGCCTTCTTCGCATACTCCCGAAGGGCCTCAATCACGTTCGCCTCGGCCCGTTCGAAAAATTGGTCGTCGGTAATGTTCGAGAGGTCGAATGGAGACGGCTGTTCTTGCTTCCCATCAAGACGGTCCATTTCCACCTGTGTAAACAATAACGGCTGACCTTTCTTGTCGGTCGCCTGCGCCGTATCCCTAAGCCACTGTTTCTTGGCTCCCGCTACACCGTCTCGGATCTTCTCCTCGATCTTGAGTAGAGAACCAGCTTCCCCAGCAAGTTGCATACTCTCGAAGACGAGCTCCACTAATTGACCTAACAACCTAGGCTCCAGCTGCCCCACGAAATCCTCGAGCATGTGTTTTTCGCCTGGCATCGGCTCTGCAGATACGAAATTAGAACGGGTGATTTTGGGACGTCCCTTTTTTAATCCCATTTCTTGGTAAGCCCGTTGACACCGGAGCCAAAGGGCAAGCGCCGCAATCTGACTGGCGCGAGAATCGATATCTATCCCATTTAGGTTGTGAGCTAGGATTAGGCTCGGAATAGCCTCCCTGAATTTCTCAATGGTCTCATACTCACTCTCTATCGCTGGCCCTAAATCGGGGTCCTCGTAAGCCTCCTCATATATTGATAGCAGCAAATCAAAGCAGTAAAGTAAGAAATGTCCGCTTCCGCAGGCAGGGTCAAGTATTTTCAACGCCCTTGGATCCTTCTTAGGGCGGTAAGGGTAATGAATCGGGCCGTCTGTAGCCCCAGCAGCAGCTGAAGGAGGCAGCTCACCTTCTTCGAGAAAGACCTCGGTGGGGCGCCGGAGCATATACTTACACTGGAGCTTTAGCGCGGTGTCACCCTTTCGCATCTCGTACCACATACGGCCTAGGGTATTATCCGTAAGAAACTCAACAATATAGCGTGGAGTAAAAAATTGGTTCAAAAATGCCAGTTCGTAGGAATTCCGAGGGGCGGTGCTTTCTTTGCGGGCTTCATTTCTCAGCTCTTGGGGTGTGAAAAATTGATAGACCCAACCGATGGTCTCATCCTCCGACCAAATCTTCGGCCACGCTTCACGCAAGGCGACCTCGTCCGCCTTGATGGCACCTTGGTTCAACAATTCAAGAACCTCATCGAGTGCTTTTTTCCCCGGATAAAGTCGGTTGGCTGAATCGTTTGGGTTGAACAAAACACCGACTTCGTCGGAAAGAAGTCCTCCAAGCCAGTCCAGAAAGTGCCGATAGGCCACGTCCTGGTGTCCAGTATTGAAAAGCCGCTCGTCCTCTGGATTGTCAGCTAAATAGAACTTCACTCCATTGGAGTGGACTCCGCGAGTAACCGCCTCGCGAAATTTCTGTCCACCGATATAGACTTCTCGAGCCTCCATCATCTTGTAAGCACAAAGTCTGTTGAGATGCGTAAAAGCGATTTCTCGTACCAGTTGCTCTAACGCTTCTTTTGGAGCGAAACCCCGAGCCTTGATGTGTTCGAAGTGCTCAAGAATGTCTTTACGTGCCGCATTCTCCTCGCCTGATAGACCTGGTACTTCGGCGTCAGGATCCGCAATCACGACATCCTTCCTTACAAAAATACCGTATTTTCCCTCAAGCTGCTCGAAGCTCGACTCTTCAAGCAGCTTACGGCAACGTGTCACTACGTTGCGGAGCTTGTTACAAATCTTTGGGTCCATCTTAGGTCGCTCCCCGAGGTTGGGCTTGTGACTCTTGTTTCTTCAATTCGTTCAGTCGACTAGTCACCAAATCATCCAAGGCAAGGCAAACAACTCTTATCGTTTCGACTGCTTGCTTTGCCCAGGGATAGCCGATCTCTTGGGATGCGCCGGAGGGATCGTCTTGCGAACGGTCCGCCCTATGCACGATATCGTTACGACGCTTAACGGTGGCATCTAGAGTTTTTCTTATTTCTTCCTCCGCGCGTCCAAGTTGTGCCCCGATTAGTTGCCACGGATTGTCCAACGCAAGCAACACACCGGTGACGTGTATACCCCTTTTTCCGCTGAGGTAGGTAAAGTTCAGACTGCTTATCATTTTGTTAGCGATGAACAACGCGTCTGGATCATTTAGTATACGCGCAGCTTCCTCCAATGAGAAAGTCAAGTTTTTGAACTGGTTCTTGACGTCCTCGTCCTTCTTGGGTACGAAATCCCGGCCTCGGAGACGAATCACTTCTGGAAGATTCTCTCTCAAAAGGATGGGCAGGTAGGTCTCCAGCGCCGTGCTGGCCGTTACTACAGCCTGCCGCAATAAATTGCAAAGGGCAGTGCGTTTGATAGAAGCCGGCGGCACCTCCGCCCGCTCTCGAATCAACCCCAGAAATATTCCGTTGTATATGACCATAAGGCCCTCATCGTGATCCGCTTTCACCAAGTCACGAAGGGTTGCCAAGACCGCTTTTTCGGTATTAGGTGCAATTATCTTACATTGACCATCCAAAAACCGGCCGAAATCTCCGGACTTTCCGGAGCGGCCGCCGAGGAGGATGGGACAAGTGGAAAAGAAGCAAAGCTACCGGAGATACACTGCCAAGGAACGGCAAAATGCCTTAAAGCTAGCCGACAAGGTTGGCCCCGCAGAGGCCGGCAAGAAGCTCGGTATTCCCGACGGCACGATCTGCAACTGGCGTTTTCAGGCCAGGAAAGCTGCGGCGGCTGCGCCTGAGTCCGCGACGACTGAGCAGACAGCGGTGGCCAACCCCCCGGTCGCTCCGGCGCCCAAAGAGAAAAGGGTGGCCAAATTTTACAGCCCCTCCCTAAAGGCTCAGATCCTTGAGTATGTCGCTCAACACGGGATCACCGAAGCTGCCGAGAAATTCGGAGTCAGTCGATTCGCCATCTATGACTGGCAGCGCAAGGTGAAACTGCACGCCGAGGGTAAAGCGAAGAACAGCCCGGTCACGGGTAGTGACGAAAACCCAGATCAGCTACGAGATCATCGCATTCTGGCCGAATGGAAGTCATCCACCGGGTTGGGCCCCAGCCAGGTTCGCAACCAGCTCCGCCGCCAAGGGTATAAGGTGAGTATTCATACCGTGCGCTGCGTGATGGAAGAGCACGGCTACGTCACTCCCAAGGTTCGTCGGAAAGAAGGCCATGACCAGCGATTCGAGGCGGTGCGGCCGAATCAACTGTGGCACCTGGATTTTCTTCATCGCTACATCAACAAGCAGAAGGTTTATATCCTGATTCTACTCGATGATTTTTCCCGCTTCATCGTGGGGGGAGCCCTGTGGGATGGAGAACGGGTGGAGGCGGTGATGGAAACCTTTGAGTCTTCCGTGACGCGTTATGGCCGTCCCGAGAAGGTTTTGAGTGACGGCGGGAGCGCCTTCCACTCCTGGCGCGGAGTTGGTCGCTTCACCAGCTTACTGACCGAGATGGAGATCGACCAGATCGTGGCCGAAACACCCGAAACGAATGGTAAGCTGGAAGTTTTGAATGCCAACATCCAGAAAGAGGTCTTCGATGAGCAGCGCTTCTTCGACCTGGCCGAAACCCACCGCCGCTTCCGGTCCTGGATCGAGTTTTACAACCTGCGCCGCACCCACCACGCCCTGGGCGGTCTGCTGGTGCCGGCCGACCGCTATTTCGGGAGGGCTGAAGAAGTGCTGGCCTGCATCGAGTCGCAGCGATCGCCCGCGGGGATTGGCGAGCCGGCGCCCGTTGGTGAGCGCCATTTAGATCTGTTCCGCATCAGCAGTCACCGAGGCCAGGTGGAACTTCATCTGCTCGGCCATCGCCTGGTTTTGCCAATCAGGCGCTAATCGGGAACCCAAATAAGCAAAAGTCCAGTTTGGTTTTATCGCTAAACAAACCCAGACTGGACTTTCTCAATATGCCCCCAAAACAGACATTTCATTCCTCCATCCAAGCCGCTCTTTTACTGCTGGGAAGAGAGCTGGTCATCTGGCCCGGGTGGCCTACCACCGAGGAAATCCTTCAGTTGACCGGCTCAGGTAAAAGCCAGGCTTACGTTATGGCGGCCCGCCTGCGTGAGCTTCTGGGTGCCCTGGCCGGTAAGCCGGGGCGACCCGGCTCAGAGCCCGCTCCCCAGGATGTGCGGCTGACTGTGCTCAGTGCCGTGAACGAATTCCTCATCTGCCATCCCGGCTCGGCCTATTGCGAAGAAGAGCGGTCTCATTATCTCGATAGTTTTCGACGTTTTATTGTGGGTCTGGTCGAGCCTGGCCAGCCCGGAGAAGGACTTTCTGTGGCGCAGTTGTCCGACGCCAGTCAAATACCGTTGGGCACCCTAAAAGAATGGCTTGGGCGGCCGGCCACTTATGAACCCGAGAGCCCACCGGCGACTTCCCTTCGCCAAGAGCATCGACACCAGATTCTCGATCTCTACCAGGCCTGGGAAGGTACCCTTACCGCGTTCGGTCGGTGCCTCCGCGAGGAGCACCGGCTCAACTACGGTGACACTGCCATCCGCTCGCTTCTCCAAAATGCCGGCCTGCTCCAGCGCAAGAAAAGCAAGTCGGTAACGCAAGACCGTGGATCTTATCAAAAGCTGTTTCCGGGGGCTCAATGGCTGGGGGACGGCAGCACCATGAAGGTTCACCGCATTCCGGTCCAGTGGGACGGGGACACCTTCCTCTTCAACCTGGAGGCCATTCTGGATGTGGACAGCAATGCGCTGGTGAGCGTGGACGTTTCCGACTCCGAAAACGAGGCGGCGGTGCTCAGGGCTTTCCAGGATGGGATCGCTACGGCAGGCGAAGCCCCTCTGTCGCTGAGCCTGGACAACAAGCCCTGCAACCATACCCCGGCCATCGAGGAAGCCACCACCGAGGCCGGCACCACCTTGCTCCCCACCACGCCCTTTCGGCCGCAGTCCAAAGCTCCGCTCGAAGGCGCCTTTGGCCTCTTCAAGCAATGTCTGCCGGAGCTGATCCTGTGTGGCGACACCCCCCGAGAACTGGCTCGCATGGTGCTTCTGCTCGTTTTCTCGGCCTGGGCAATGGGGCGTAATGGCAGACAGCGCAAGAACCTGGGCAACAAATCTCCCATCGACCACTACCTCGGGTCTGAACCCTCTGCTGAGCAAGAGGCAGAGGCCAGACGCTATATCGAGGAGCAGCGCCGGAAGCAGGAAGCGATGAGGCGGACCCGAGAGGAGCGAGCCGATCCCGTCAAGCTCGAGTTCATCAAGCAGGCGCTGTCGGACCTAAACATTGCTGACCCTGACCACCGGATCGCACTGGACCTGGCCTATTATCCTCGGGATAGTATCGCGGACGGCATCGGCATCTTTCAGGCAAAATCCCAGCTGGGCACCGTGCCATCCGACGCGGACCCTGGCCGGTATCTCCGCGGAATTATCCGCAACGCCTACGACCAGGCGGAACTCTCTCTGGCTGCCGAATTCCACCTGCAAAATCGGCTCTGCCTTCGCGACCTCAGCTTACGCGGACTGGTAGCCGCGGATGAAGAAATCCGTCAGAGCTGTTCCACCGCTCAGGAGCAGTTGTGGGCATCGGTGGACCGGGCTCTGGTCGCGCCGACCACCATTGATTATCACTTTTGGGCCCTGCGGTCCGCCGAGATAATCTCTGGGGCGACCTCAGCCGAGCAACCCTCACTGTACCGGAGTGCTGCAAAAAGAATCGCCGCATCCTATCGGGCAGAGCGTCTTAGAAAGCAGTCGCTGCTAACACGGCTGGCTCGGGTTCTGTCAGAGTAGCAGTTTGTGGTTTGATTCCTTCAAACCGCAAACTCCGGTGCCCCTCGCGGGCACCCTTCGTGGCCGAATGTGTAATCGGGTCGATATGTGCAGCTTTTGTGAGTTGGCTGATAACTGCCGCTGATCAGACACCTGACACCGCCGGCTGTCCGGGAATTTTTGTCTGTAAGGTGGTTGACAAGCGCAGATAGACCGCGGCCCAATTGAAGCACAAACGCCCATGATGTCCTGGTGGCAGATAACGTGTCCCGATCCGCGGTGATAGACCGCGGCCCAATTGAAGCACCCGACTCCTTGAGTATAGCGCATTGCGCTAATCGTCCGATCCGCGGTGATAGACCGCGGCCCAATTGAAGCTAAAACAGGATTAGGCTTACGCGCCTCGCTCAATTCCCGATCCGCGGTGATAGACCGCGGCCCAATTGAAGCGCGGCTACAGTCTTCGGCGGGCTCGATGAATGACTTCCGATCCGCGGTGATAGACCGCGGCCCAATTGAAGCGTCTCAGCGGTCTCATCGTTTCTTAAGCTCCTCGCCCGGCCGATCCGCGGTGATAGACCGCGGCCCAATTGAAGCTATGCAGAACGGCCAGGTCATGACTCCTTAGATACAACCGATCCGCGGTGATAGACCGCGGCCCAATTGAAGCATTATCGAGAACTGCCGACCTTCTCTCGCATTTAACCACCGATCCGCGGTGATAGACCGCGGCCCAATTGAAGCCCAAACCCTGCTCCCGTAAGGCCCAACCTGCCACCAGCCGATCCGCGGTGATAGACCGCGGCCCAATTGAAGCTCGATGTTAACAATGGTGTTGGGATGACACCCCACCACCGATCCGCGGTGATAGACCGCGGCCCAATTGAAGCGCGGCAAACACCTTGATACCGGCCAACGATGTCTCAACCGATCCGCGGTGATAGACCGCGGCCCAATTGAAGCGCCAACGCATCCAAGACGTGCTGGACGAGCACTGGGCCGATCCGCGGTGATAGACCGCGGCCCAATTGAAGCAATGGCAGCTTTTGCCGGGACAAGGACGCGCCGCTGGCCGATCCGCGGTGATAGACCGCGGCCCAATTGAAGCGGTTGTGGCGGCAACCCAAATAGCGACATTTCCCACCCGATCCGCGGTGATAGACCGCGGCCCAATTGAAGCGTCTTTGACGGCACCTACTACCACGCGGTCAGCGGCCCGATCCGCGGTGATAGACCGCGGCCCAATTGAAGCCAGTCGATGCTCGCAACGCTCGCGGTGCTGCCGCTGCCGATCCGCGGTGATAGACCGCGGCCCAATTGAAGCGCGAGCATCACGGGCTGGCCGGGAGCGGCGACGGATGCCGATCCGCGGTGATAGACCGCGGCCCAATTGAAGCCTCTTGGCGATTCGCGAGGGCCGCGCTGACGAACCGCCGATCCGCGGTGATAGACCGCGGCCCAATTGAAGCTACGAGGGCCACGTCGGCGAGGGCTGGTGCTTTGGCTGCCGATCCGCGGTGATAGACCGCGGCCCAATTGAAGCGAGAACATAGTCCCAAAGTCCAAAGCCATCTCTTTTAGCACCGATCCGCGGTGATAGACCGCGGCCCAATTGAAGCTGTTTTGGGCTTAGTGTTTTAGGAAATCGTTTCTAGCAACCGATCCGCGGTGATAGACCGCGGCCCAATTGAAGCAAGTAGGCGCCGTGAAACTCGTGCTCGCGTCCAACTACCGATCCGCGGTGATAGACCGCGGCCCAATTGAAGCAACGCCTTTCTCCAGTCTCTCGGACTGAAGCCGCTGGCCGATCCGCGGTGATAGACCGCGGCCCAATTGAAGCATGTTAGCCTGGTTGATCCGCGATAGGACCGGCCGCCGATCCGCGGTGATAGACCGCGGCCCAATTGAAGCGGCGCCGTGTTGGACAAAGACGGTCAGATTCTGGCCCCGATCCGCGGTGATAGACCGCGGCCCAATTGAAGCACCCAGCTCATGCTCGCGTATTGCAGCCGCTGGCGGTACCGATCCGCGGTGATAGACCGCGGCCCAATTGAAGCTTTTCCGGGGCTGGAACTTCGTTTTGGAAGTTGGCCAGCCGATCCGCGGTGATAGACCGCGGCCCAATTGAAGCAACATCGAACGGCGTCTTGGCGGCAAAGGCCTGGGCACCGATCCGCGGTGATAGACCGCGGCCCAATTGAAGCGGCCCACCGCCCGGCGGAGTCAGCCACCATCGTTCCCCGATCCGCGGTGATAGACCGCGGCCCAATTGAAGCAAAAGAGGTTGTCTTGCGGTCGCCTGCGCTGCCGCTACCGATCCGCGGTGATAGACCGCGGCCCAATTGAAGCACTGATGCTGTTGCGTATCAATGCCAATTGCGCAGGGCCGATCCGCGGTGATAGACCGCGGCCCAATTGAAGCCAACAGGCTTTGGAATTCGCCGCGAAGACGCCCTTTGACCGATCCGCGGTGATAGACCGCGGCCCAATTGAAGCGGTGGTTGGGTCTGTCCCGCGCCCAATTGGTTGGGACCCGATCCGCGGTGATAGACCGCGGCCCAATTGAAGCATTCGAAAATTCCACCCTCGGAACCGTTCTCAGATCACCGATCCGCGGTGATAGACCGCGGCCCAATTGAAGCGGTGGACAAGCGGAACCTTTTCACGGGCATCCGCCTGCCGATCCGCGGTGATAGACCGCGGCCCAATTGAAGCGGCGACGGCTGCAGCGATGCGATCGAAGTTGGCTGAGCCGATCCGCGGTGATAGACCGCGGCCCAATTGAAGCGGAATAAAGAGCCAGAAGCAACCTGGATGCGCACAGGCCGATCCGCGGTGATAGACCGCGGCCCAATTGAAGCGCTAACCCATGCCCTACGATAGCGACACTCTTAGCAGCCGATCCGCGGTGATAGACCGCGGCCCAATTGAAGCATGGCAACGCATATCGAACAGCAGACCTCTCCACGTGACCGATCCGCGGTGATAGACCGCGGCCCAATTGAAGCGGCAGTGGCCATCCAGACAGACCTGAGCGCCGCCCGTCCGATCCGCGGTGATAGACCGCGGCCCAATTGAAGCAGTGGCGGGCGCTTCGGGCGCTTCCTTTTCGGCAAGCTCCGATCCGCGGTGATAGACCGCGGCCCAATTGAAGCCCTGAGTCTTCAGGCTGCGCTTGCGACCCTGCATTTTGCCGATCCGCGGTGATAGACCGCGGCCCAATTGAAGCTTCTGGCGGTCCTCAGTCGCTTGTCTGTCCCAGCAGGCCGATCCGCGGTGATAGACCGCGGCCCAATTGAAGCGGCATCGGTGCCGCCATGGGAAACGACAGTCCGCCGACCGATCCGCGGTGATAGACCGCGGCCCAATTGAAGCGAATGGGAGGCGCAGAAACGGGGCGGCCTGTTTGCTTCCGATCCGCGGTGATAGACCGCGGCCCAATTGAAGCTCGGAGTGCGACGTGGAAGGCACTGCCCTCCGCCTCTCCGATCCGCGGTGATAGACCGCGGCCCAATTGAAGCTACCAGTGCGTGGGCTGGCACCGCACCCAGAAAGTGGCCGATCCGCGGTGATAGACCGCGGCCCAATTGAAGCGAACACAACCCAGAACCCGTTGCACTTCCACCCGTAACCGATCCGCGGTGATAGACCGCGGCCCAATTGAAGCGACTTACAACAACCTTGCCTGTGATACGAATTACGGCCGATCCGCGGTGATAGACCGCGGCCCAATTGAAGCACCGACACACCCTGACCACCGCGGACGGCGAGACCTACCCGATCCGCGGTGATAGACCGCGGCCCAATTGAAGCACCGTCAAACTGCGGCAGGATAAAGCCAAAGTCGCCCCCGATCCGCGGTGATAGACCGCGGCCCAATTGAAGCTTTTTCAAAAGCACGAAATTCAGCTAATTTGTCTGTGCCGATCCGCGGTGATAGACCGCGGCCCAATTGAAGCAAGAATATTTGCTTCCTCAGCGCGACAACCATCTCAGCCGATCCGCGGTGATAGACCGCGGCCCAATTGAAGCACCAAGAAAGACGCCGAGCGCGATGCACACAAGGCCGTCCGATCCGCGGTGATAGACCGCGGCCCAATTGAAGCTCTTTGTGGCGTCGGCCCTGGCCGCCAGGAGCGGACCCGATCCGCGGTGATAGACCGCGGCCCAATTGAAGCCCGATCAGATTCGTGAGCGCCGTTGTTACCTCGTGCACCGATCCGCGGTGATAGACCGCGGCCCAATTGAAGCGTCCGAGTCACGGATGGGGTCTATGACACGCCCGCGGCCGATCCGCGGTGATAGACCGCGGCCCAATTGAAGCAATCGCGTTGATTGACTGCAGGTGAGGTCCAGCCAGCCGATCCGCGGTGATAGACCGCGGCCCAATTGAAGCAGGGACTCGGCCAGGGGCGGCCGGGGGTTGCGCAACACCGATCCGCGGTGATAGACCGCGGCCCAATTGAAGCATCTCCCTTAAAGACCGGCTGGTGGCCGAGGCCGCCACCGATCCGCGGTGATAGACCGCGGCCCAATTGAAGCAACAGGGTTTCCACCTTGTCGAGCAGGGTCGCTTTGGCCGATCCGCGGTGATAGACCGCGGCCCAATTGAAGCTCAAAGCCGTTGTAGAGCCGTGCGCAGTAGCCGGTGCCGATCCGCGGTGATAGACCGCGGCCCAATTGAAGCGTCTCAGTCATCGCACGTCAACGCTCAGCCGGCGCCGCCGATCCGCGGTGATAGACCGCGGCCCAATTGAAGCTTCGCCTGGGCCAGCAAGGCCGAGCACTTAGGGCTGCCGATCCGCGGTGATAGACCGCGGCCCAATTGAAGCAGCACCTTCGGCCGAGCGAAAAGGACTGCTACAAGTGCCGATCCGCGGTGATAGACCGCGGCCCAATTGAAGCACAATCGAGGAGGCCTCGGAAGCGGTTGCCTCATCGCCCGATCCGCGGTGATAGACCGCGGCCCAATTGAAGCCACGCCATCGAGAACAAACAGGAGCCCTGGGCGCTGGACCGATCCGCGGTGATAGACCGCGGCCCAATTGAAGCTCCTGGACCGTGGCGCGCTGGTGCAGTCCGTCACCGGCCGATCCGCGGTGATAGACCGCGGCCCAATTGAAGCAAGACCAAGGGGCTGAAGACGGCTCACAACTACCTTGCCGATCCGCGGTGATAGACCGCGGCCCAATTGAAGCGGGCGTGAGCAGCTGCCCACCCTGAAGCGGTCGGTGGAGCCGATCCGCGGTGATAGACCGCGGCCCAATTGAAGCAAAAGGCACGTGAAAATGGTGCGCCTGGCGCACCCCGCCGATCCGCGGTGATAGACCGCGGCCCAATTGAAGCGGGTTGATGGCCACCGCGTTGGGGTTGTCGCTCTCGACCGATCCGCGGTGATAGACCGCGGCCCAATTGAAGCTTCCACGCCTTACGGTAGCGGAAGGAGGTGAGCCCCACCGATCCGCGGTGATAGACCGCGGCCCAATTGAAGCGGTATCTCTTTTGCCCCAATGTATCGTAGGCCAGGGTCCGATCCGCGGTGATAGACCGCGGCCCAATTGAAGCTCAAAACTCAAGGTATCCAATCGCACAGAGGCCGCCATCCGATCCGCGGTGATAGACCGCGGCCCAATTGAAGCATCGCGGAAGAGGAACGCGCCGACGTTGTTGGTGGCCCGATCCGCGGTGATAGACCGCGGCCCAATTGAAGCAGCTCCGGAGCTGGTCACATTGTCTGCATCGTGGGGCCGATCCGCGGTGATAGACCGCGGCCCAATTGAAGCACCACCAGGGAGAAGCTGTCGGGGGTGCCGGTAGGGGCCGATCCGCGGTGATAGACCGCGGCCCAATTGAAGCATGTGGGTGCTCATCTGCTCCGGAGCGGGAACATCGAAGCCGATCCGCGGTGATAGACCGCGGCCCAATTGAAGCGGCAATGGAGAGAGATGGGGCAAAGCTGGTAACATGGCCGATCCGCGGTGATAGACCGCGGCCCAATTGAAGCTAACCCTAGTAAGACGAATACCCGCGAACTAGATACCGATCCGCGGTGATAGACCGCGGCCCAATTGAAGCGAGGATGAGATTGATGAGATTGGCGGATTGGATCGACCGATCCGCGGTGATAGACCGCGGCCCAATTGAAGCAGGTCAAGCTCGGCTGATCCCTGCGCGCGCCAGAAGTCCGATCCGCGGTGATAGACCGCGGCCCAATTGAAGCATCCCTGGGGCCAGTAACTGATCCGACCCGAGATAGCGCAACCGATCCGCGGTGATAGACCGCGGCCCAATTGAAGCTTGACTTGGATGGGGATAAACATACCGGACTCCCAGCGACCGATCCGCGGTGATAGACCGCGGCCCAATTGAAGCATGATATTGGTTGGCTGGATGCCGGATTCACGCTAAATGCCGATCCGCGGTGATAGACCGCGGCCCAATTGAAGCCAATTACAATCCCCCTAGTCACTAGCTTGGAGGATCCGATCCGCGGTGATAGACCGCGGCCCAATTGAAGCAGGATGGAATGCTTTGACAATTGAGCCGATTGGCAAGGCCGATCCGCGGTGATAGACCGCGGCCCAATTGAAGCGCCTACTCACACAACTTGGGGGAAAGCTCGAGCTACCGATCCGCGGTGATAGACCGCGGCCCAATTGAAGCAGTTTAGACCTGAGCAAAGAAGCAAATCACTTAGCCGCCGATCCGCGGTGATAGACCGCGGCCCAATTGAAGCGTCGACATCCCTGCTAGCCCCGAAGGCCTGACTCTGGCCCGATCCGCGGTGATAGACCGCGGCCCAATTGAAGCGCCTAACTCATACTCAATAGCCCAGCGGTAACTAGAGCCGATCCGCGGTGATAGACCGCGGCCCAATTGAAGCGCGGCCAGAGCTGCGGGGTGAAACTGCAGCTGGTCAACCGATCCGCGGTGATAGACCGCGGCCCAATTGAAGCAGGATGTAGGCCGAGATGGCGAAGTAGGCCAACTGCCCGATCCGCGGTGATAGACCGCGGCCCAATTGAAGCCACCGTGTGGCTGGCTTACACACTCGTCTGGCACCTCCGATCCGCGGTGATAGACCGCGGCCCAATTGAAGCATGGCCGGCCCGCACCCGCCGCTCTCCACGTGGTAATCCGATCCGCGGTGATAGACCGCGGCCCAATTGAAGCAACGACATCCGGGTGATCTGGACCGCCAACACTTCCGACCGATCCGCGGTGATAGACCGCGGCCCAATTGAAGCGGCTCGGTGCGATAGGGTCCACCCACCGAAGGTCCGCCGATCCGCGGTGATAGACCGCGGCCCAATTGAAGCTCGATCTCGATATGCCCCTCATGAGCCAGTTGCCCCCCGATCCGCGGTGATAGACCGCGGCCCAATTGAAGCAATTTTTTCCGTGTTGATAAATGAGAATCAAATATCACCGATCCGCGGTGATAGACCGCGGCCCAATTGAAGCTCAAATGACCCCTGAAAGATGGGCAGAGTTGCGGCTTCCGATCCGCGGTGATAGACCGCGGCCCAATTGAAGCAACCAGGATGATCAGGTTGAGAGTGTCCAACAGGCGCCGATCCGCGGTGATAGACCGCGGCCCAATTGAAGCGAGCAGGAACAACTCCTGAGAGCGAAGGCCAGTCGTCGCCGATCCGCGGTGATAGACCGCGGCCCAATTGAAGCACCGGCGCCGCCAAAGCCAGCGCAAAGCCGTCGATAACCGATCCGCGGTGATAGACCGCGGCCCAATTGAAGCGTCGTTGCCGCCAAGCCGGTGCTGACCGCTGCAGAACCGATCCGCGGTGATAGACCGCGGCCCAAT
>Ga0209066_10004129_pt1 | contig 16044 bp, 8 predicted proteins | sample All_14_2_FD_187198 | JGI IMG/M metagenome (GOLD analysis project Ga0209066, IMG submission 187198) | Freshwater microbial communities in response to fracking from Pennsylvania, USA - Allegheny Zone_MetaG_DW_15 (SPAdes) (version 2) ...
ATGTAGGCATCTTACGTCCAGAAGTACTGTTTGGAGAGAAAAAATAGCGCAGGTTGCTGCTGTACAAATAAATCCCCCTCCTTTCCTTTTTTTAATTCTCATTCTTATGTGAGAACAACCTAACGACTTAAGTTCCTATCCGAAAACCGTCTCGCTATGTCCCCCGTAGTTTTGTAAAAACCAATCAGCACGTCCTCCCCCTGATTTCAGTGGGAGACAGAGGAGGTACAAAAATTCCAGACGTATCCCCCTCTTATTTCCAATCTCTGCCTACTGACAATCCTAAACTTTCTATTACTTTTACTGTTTAAATGTATTAATAATTAACTGCCTTTACATTTCCCGGCTATCACTCTATTTAACTGACTTGTAAGCAGCTACCGGCAACAACGAAAATACAGCAGACGAATAAAAACACCTTACCTTTTGTTAAAGCACAAAGGGGAGTTTGTTATAATTAACTTATTCAATCCGACACACCAATGAAAACCAATTTCTTATTCCCATCCAAAATGCCTGTAAACGGCATACAGAAAAATATAAAACTTCCGATCACGGCCCGTGCCATGGTTTATCCTTTTATCCTCTTGCTGCTAAGCTCTTTAAGCAGTCTACAGGTTTCAGCTGCAACTTACTACTCCGGTGGAAGTCTTCCTGCAAATCTGAGAACAAGCTGGTGGACCAACACCAACGCCACCGGAGTTAATCCTCCCAATTTTACCGGAAATGACTCTTTTATCGTGCAAAGCGGCCATACCATGACTACAACAGCTAACTGGACCCTTTCCGGAAACGGTTCGGAACTGCTCCTGAATTCAGGAAGTTCATTTATACAGGCTAATGGTGTGGCAGTAAAAAAACTTACTGTAAGCACTTCTGCAACTTTTACAATTAACAGTGGCAGAACGCTTACCGTTAATAATGGCAACAGTGCTGTTGACCTGAATGCTTTGGGAACAATTACAAACTCAGGAAATGTTTCGATATCAGGCACAGCAGTTGCAAATTTCGGCAACGGAAGTAACTATATTCACAACCGCAACGGAGGGAACATTCCTACAGCTACATGGCACTTAAACTCTAATTGCGAAATCACAGGCTGCCTCGGTAATGCACCCGGCGGGCTTACACAAACATTCGGCAATTTCACATGGAACAGTCCCCAGACTTCGAACGCTCAGTTAGCCGCTGGCTTGAAATACATTGCAGGAAATTTCCAGGTTTTAAATACAGGCACTTTCGAACTACGCCTTACGAACAATACTGCCCTGACACTAAACATCGGTGGCGATATGGTAATTATCGGGGCTAATGTTAATTTCGCCAGCGCCGCCGCTGCCACTAAAATCCTGAACCTCAGCGGAAATTACAAACAGGAAGGTGGGGCATTTACCAATTCGAATACTATTCCCCTTGCCTTTAACTTTGTTGGAAGCAATCAAAGCTTTTTACTCAATGGCACAATGAACAGTGCCAATATAAACTGGAAAGTGAACAGCGGCACAACTCTTTTGCTATCGGGCAATCTTCCGGTTGCCGTTACACGAAATTTTACTGTTAACGGTACTTTGAACTGCGGTACTGGATTGGTTGAAGGTGCAGGGTCATTCACCCTGGCTTCAGGCGCCACCCTTATTATGAGCTCACCCGAAGGAATTACAACCTCAGGCGCAACAGGTAACATACAGGTTACCGGTTCACGCTCCTACAATACCGGAGCCAGCTATGTTTACAACAGCGCTTCAGCAAACCCGGTTACGGGTAATGGCCTGCCTGCAACTGTTGCCGGATTTACAGTAAATACCCTCTCCGTTGATCCGCTTACCCTTTCGGGAACATCTCTCACAGTTACCGGAAATATAACCATCAGCAACGGAAGCCGACTCGAAATAGGTTCAACCAAACAATTAACTGTAAACGGAACTTCGACCATGAACGGCGCTGAATGCCTGCTTCTGAAAAGTGATTTGAAAAACACTGCCTCATTTATAAGCAATGGCACTGTTTCCGGGGCATATACCGCAAGAGCGGAACGATTTATCACCAATGATTTCGACTGGCATTTCCTTTCGTCGCCGGTTAACAATCAACCAATGTGGCCCGAATTTGTTCCAACACCTACCAGTGGCAACAGTTCGGCAACCTACAACTGGGCACAGCCCTGGTTGTGGGATATGTATTATTACAATGCGAATTGTGTATCCACCGGACTTGTTTGGGTTAATATGCGCCTCAACAATGGCAATTACAACCTTAACGCTATTGATAATCCGGGGAATTTTGCCGGTTTCGGTCCGGTTTCGCCGCCAGTATTTACAGTGGGCCGCGGATATATGGTCGCTTACTCAGCAAACTGGAACCCGGCTACAGGTTCGCCTGAAACACATAAATTCACCGGTACGCTCAACAGCGGGAGTCTGTCCAAAGCTATTACCAATACCTATACTCCCTGGAATTTAGTAGGCAACCCCTACCCTTCCGCTCTCGATTTTCATACCCTGTATTCGGTAAACTCATCAAAACTTTCGTCCGACACATATTATATCATGTTAGGTGACGGAACCTATGCATCTTATTCCGTTGCCAGCGGCGGAGTGGCAGGCGCATCGCGCTATATCGCTTCCATGCAGGGATTTTACGTGGTAGCAGCAAGTAACAATACACTTTCGTTTACCAATGCAATGCGGGCTCACAATACACAGCTATTCCTCAAAAACAGCGAAACATTTACCAATCGTTTAAGTCTGAAAGTGCGCAATGATGCCAACACCCTCAGCGACGAAGTGCTTGTGCATTTCGATCCGGAGTTTATCCATGCCACCGGAGCAGAAAAAATGTTCAGTTTTGCGAAAGAAGCGCCTAATATGTACACCCTTGGCGAAGCAGGAAAGCTTACCATCAACCAGTTAACGGCTTTTGAAAACACGACAGAAATTCCGCTTTGTGTTGCTCCCGGTGTGGCAGGTAATTACACCATCGAAGCATTCGGAACCGAAACTTTTGATGCCGGCACTACAATTTTGCTTACTGATTTTGTTACCGGAACTACCACCAATCTAAGCCAGAACAAAACTTACACATTTACTGCAACCCCTGCGGATAATCCCGAAAGGTTCAAACTGCATTTCGAAACTACAGCCGCATTGTCGCTTCCGGAAATCAATGCCGGATTCAATATTTATACAGCCGCTAACACCCTTACTATCGAAAATAACACAGGTATAATGGAATTCCAGTTGGCTGTTTTTGATATCAACGGCAGGGAGCAATTCCGTCAATCCGCCTCCGGACAGCTTACCCGCATTCCTTTGCAGCTAACACCAGGCATGTATATTGTAAAAGTTGTTTCGAAAAAAGGAACAAATACGGAGAAGGTGGTTGTGAGGTAGAAATTTGACAATTGGACAATGTGACAATTGGACGATTCGACAATTGGACAATTGGACAATTTGAGAATGTAACAATTGGAGAATTGAGAATGTAACAATTGGACAATTTGAGAATTTGAGAATTGAGAATGTGCTAATGAGAGGATGTGGGGATGTGGGGATGTGAGGATGTATAGATTTACGAGGTACGATTTACGAAGTACGATTTGGGGTTTGGATCTTGGAATTTACGAAGTACGATTTGGGGATATGAAGATTTGGGAATGTGGAAATGTGAAGATTTACGAGGTACGATTTACGAAGTACGATTTGGGGTTTGGATCTTGGAATTTTGATCTTAGAATTTGAACCTTCGGTCTTTCACAGCCCTAAACCCCAACCCCTAAACCCTTTTATCCTGGGCTTGGCGGGATTTGCAATCCGGGCTTAAAATTCAGAAAACCAGGAAAATACACATACTAACAAAGGCGGCCTTCGGGCTGCTTTTGGCTTTTCATGAAACCTTCATGCAAAAAACTCCTTTAGACATATTTCTTTACAGCATTTTGTGCCTGAGTCTCATTGACCTGATCCAAAATCGAATTCACATCATATGAAAGTCAAATCTTGAAATAACCATATTTCTACATTTATCAAAAGCGCTACAAATCCCATTGTGAATAACCCGCTCATAAGTTTTTTCAATTGCTTTTTAAGCATTTTAAATTATCAATAATTTTGTCCTATAAACTAACAAATCACCACTAACAAACTGTTTTACTGTATTTTGCAAATTGAAATGCCCACCATCCTGACTTGCTCTGTTTCACAGTGCACACAATACCGGTTCCGCACTGTGCCGGAGATAAATTTCCCTTATTGTATTCTGTGTAAGATAATCTCCACATTTTATGTAGTTCTTTTTACTACAAAAGTGTATTACTTTTTGCACAAGAAGCAATTAATCTATTGACGCAGATACCAGATTACTACAATTACTTCCCGCATCTACTTAAAACTACTCTCTTACTACCCATATTAATCCGCACAAAAAGTTAGGGAAAACTTTTTACCAGAAACTTCCAGGTTGCTGGCCCGGATTAAAATCAAAATCTGTTTTGCGTCAAAATCGATTTCTGAATCCACAACCCTCAAGCTATTATGTATTGAAATCAACAACTTAAATATAGGTTGTACGAAAATGCATAGCAACCTAGCCTGAAAACTTTGAATAACCAAAAGCAAAAACCACTATACTAAAACACTGAATACATGTCGTTTACAAATTTCCTTAAAGCGCTACTTCCCAAAAGAGTGTTATCAGTTGACAGAAACAAGCAAGCAGCAAACACTTTTACGCAAATCATCCTCGTACTCATTATATTGCTGATAAAAGGATCAGCTTTCGGGCAGGTGAACCTATATACTTTCACCCAGGCACCCGGAACTTATACGGCTTTAACCTCACCCACTGTACTTTTTACCAGTCCATGGGACGATGCCGTTGCGCCGGTAACGCTGCCCTTTACTTTTAAATTCAACAATATAAACTACACTTCATGCAACGTGAGTTCCAACGGGTTTATCACTTTTGGAACTATTGCACCCGATCCATTACTTTTCACACCTATATCAAACACCGCAACATACGCGGGAGCAATCAGCGGTTTAGGAAGAGACATTGCTTCATCAGTTGCCGGTAACAATGTTGTTTATAGCACGATAGGGACAACTCCCAACAGAACTTTTGTAGTTCAATGGATCAATGCACAACGATACTCCGGAATAATCAGGGACGGTCTTTTCAATTTTCAGATACGGATTTCTGAAAGCACAAACATAATTCAGGTGGTTTACGGAAGTTGCAGCACTACCTACAATACCGATCTTACTGTTCAGGTTGGCCTTCGCGGAGCCACCAATACCGATTACAACAACCGAACAACCACTAACAACTGGCCGGCTTCCACTGCAGGAACTTCGAATACAGCCACCTGCAATACTGGTCGCGGTGCAGGCGAATGCCCTACCAACGGCCTTACTTATACATGGGCTCCTCCGGCACCAAAGCTTACAGCAACTCCCTCTTCTCTGGCTTTTGGAAACATCGGCATCGGCGGCATCTCTGCCAGCCAAACTTACGTTTTAGCCGGCACATTCTTAAACCCTGCCGCAGGAAACATTTCCGTATCAGCGCCCCCGGGTTTCGAGGTTTCACTGTCGGCTGCATCGGGTTACGGCACTTCAGTAAGTGTTCCATATACTTCTGCAACGCTTGCCAATACAACTATTTACGCTCGTTTTAAACCTAACGTTGCCAATGGCACTTTTAACGATAAAATATCCAATTCCGGAGGCGGGGCAGCTACAGCTTATGTATCTGTTACAGGAACTTCCAACTGTGTTATCAACCTCCCGACACCACAGGCTACAGTGGTAAATACCGATTGTCCGGCTTCGGCCACAGGTTCGCTTACGGTTAACAACCTTCCGGTTGCACTTGCTTTTGCAAATTCCGATAATGATTATGTCGATCTGGGCGGGAGTTTCCTCTCGAACCGGACTGCATTTACAATGGAAGGCTGGGTGAAATTCAATAAAGCCGACATCAGAGCTCGTATGAGCCTTTTCGGTCAAAATGACGTTATCGAATTCGGATTTATCGATGCCAATAATTTTCAGTGCTGGACTGCCAACGGCGGGGCAATTACTGTTCCGCTTACCGCTTACCCAAGTGATAATTTATGGCATCATATTGCAGTTACCGGAAACGGAACCAATATCAGGATGTATATTGATGGCGCTCTGGCCGGAACCGGTGGAAACGCAACTGCCAACTATGGAACTGTAACCACATTTACTCCAAAAATCGGAAGTGGCGTTTTCGATCCCACAACTACGGTAGGAGGAGGTTTCACTGGCCAGATTATGAAAGTCTCTTTCCTCAGCACAGCATTACAACAGGCACAAATCACCACTCTTGCATCTGGATTTTACGCTTACACAGGAACAGAAACCGGACTCATAGCCGCCTATAACTTTTACGAAGGATCAGGAACAACACTTACACGTCTGCCGGCATCAACGAACGGTACTTTTTATAACACCCCGGTGTGGACCGATCCGTTTACCTACATCTGGACTAAAACGGGCGAACCTGCTTTTAGCGCTGCAGCAAAAAACATAAGTGCGCTCACTCCCGGGCAATACAACTTAAATGTCACACTTCCCGGGTCATGCTCCACAGGCAACAGTTTTACCGTTAATTCAACCTATCCATCGCCAACGGCAACCATAAGCGGATCAGTGAGTGTTTGTGCAGGTTCAGCGCCACAGCTAATCACTTTTACCGGTGCAGGAGGCACAATACCTTACATTTTTACATACACAATAAACGGAGGCAGCAATCAGACCATTAGCACAACAGGCTCAAATACTTCGGTTACAGTTTCACAATCGACTTCCAGCGCAGGAATGTTTGTTTATACTCTTGTTAGTGTTGCCGATGCCCATTGCTCGCAGTTACAAAGCGGAACGGCTACCATTATAGCAACTCCTTCCGTATTGGTGTGGGATGGCAGTGCCGGCAACGACTGGAATAACAAGGACAACTGGACTCCTGATTTTGTTCCCGGCGCTTGCACGGATGTCACCATTCCCGCAACGGCAGCAAGTTTCCCAACCCTCAGTGCGGCGGCTACCATCAACTCTATTATTATCGAATCGGGAGCATCCATTCTTGGCAACGAATTCCTTACCGTTACAGCCAAAACCACTGTAGATCGCACTATTACAAACAATAACAAATGGCATTTTCTTTCGTCGCCGGTAGCCGGACAGCCCATTTGGCCCGATTTTGCACCTGCACCAACAGGAAATCCTCTTTCGTTTGGGGCAACAGGCTGGAACTGGGACTTTTACTATTTCAACCCCAAAGCCCCGAATACAGGTTTGTATTGGGTAAACCTCAGGAACAACGATGGAACCTATAACAACGGTGTAATTAACGAAGCCAGCAGTTTTGCCGGTTTCGGGCCTTCGGTACCAGCATTTACAACAGGGAAAGGATATCTTGTGGCCTATACGTCAGCATGGGCTTCGAAACATACTTTTACCGGACCACTGAACAGAGGAACAGTAAACATGCCTGTAATAAGCGCACTGGCTGCAGGCGGAAGCGACTTTAACCTGCTGGGGAATCCCTATCCTTCGTCAATCGACTGGAAAGCCGATAATGGCTGGACACGCTCAAACTTAGCCACAGGTTCCGGTGGAGGTTATGATTACTGGGTTTTTAACGACAATTCCGGAAATTACGGTGTTTACAATTCAGGCTCAGCTTCTTCAAGCGGAACCCTGGGTGTAAGTCAGAATATAGCGCCCTGCCAGGCCTTTTTTGTACAGGCTGCAGCTACCGGAAGCATTTCGGCTACTGACGAGGTACGCACCCACAGCACACAGCAATGGCTGAAAAACGAAATCACCGAAAACAACCTCATTCGCCTCAAAATCACTACCGATGCCAATTCGTATTACGATGAGATGATCGTGGAGTTTAACCCGAAATTCGCCGGCAGCGGCAGTGCCAAGTTCTGGGGTTTTTATACCGAAGCACCCGAAATATATACTGTGGCTGACGGAAACAACTATTCCATCCGCGTTTTTGATGAATTAACGGACGACCTGCAGGTAAATATCGCAGTCAAAACCGGCATAGATGCCAATTACACCATAAAAGCAACCAATATCAGTGAGTTCGAACTGGCTAACAAAATCATGCTGCAAGACCTTAAAACCGGCATTCTTACCGATCTTAAGCAATCATCATCCTATACTTTTCAAGCCAATGCCGGCGATGATGCAAACCGCTTCCGGCTTATTGTCGGCTCACCGGTAAGCATTCCGGAACAGGCAGATAACAATGAATTTACGGTGTACGTTTCTGACAACAGCATTTACATCCTGAACGAAACTACGACCGAACCTTTCCAGGTGATGGTAAGCAATATGGCCGGACAGCAGCTTATAAAAACCCGGCTTTCGGGCAGCACACAGCACCGCATCGATATCCCCCGTGTACCGGGAGTGTATGTGGTTACGGTAGTTTCGGAGGGACAGCTACGGAGTAAAAAGGTTGTTTTAAGATAAAAGGAGTTGGGGCTGGAAGAAACAAGTTCCAAATTCCAAATTCCAGGCACCAAACTCCAAATCGCACCTCGTAAATCATACATCTCACATCATACATCCTACATCCTACATCTCACATCCCACATCTCACATCCCACATCCCACATCCAACATCTCACATCCCACATAAAAACACCCAAAATGAAACTCTCTCCAAAGCTCCATATCCTTCTCACTGCTCTGGTTTTGACACTAACAATAGCAATTAGCCAACCGGCTATGAGCCAGCCACCACCACCGCCGCCGGGAGGAGGGCACGGACTGGGCGGCAACCAGGGAGGCGGCTCGTCATCCGGAGCACCGATAGGCGGAGGGATGGAGATTTTTGTGCTGCTGGGAGGGGTGTATGCAGCAAGGAAAGCTTATAAAGTGAAAAGTGTTGCTTCGCTCCGCTCGCAATGACAGTGAGGAGTGAATAGTGAATAGCGAATAGTGAAAAGTGAAAAGCTGAAGCGCAGCGGAAGTGACGCTCTACACCATGAATAACGGGTAAATCTCCTAAAAACTTTCTTCCCTTCCGAAAGCAGTCTCGCTAAGTCCCCCTTTTTTTCAAAGGGGGTGCCCGAAGGGCGGGGGATTTCATAACGAGACACAGCCTATTACCATAAAGAAATCCCCCTCTTATCCCCCTTTAAAAAGGGGGACGATCAATTTCCCCCCTTTTCATTCTCACGGTAAATTGAGAACAACCAAAAAACTTTCTTGCCTTCCGAAAACCGTCTCGCTGCGTCCCCCTTTTCAAAGGGGGTGCCCGAAGGGCAGGGGATTTTTACAAGAAATACCCCTACAACGAGGAAATCCACCTCTTATTCCCCTTTATTGCTTCACTTTGTTCGCAATCACAAGGAGGACGATCGTTCTTCCTTTTTTCATACTCTCTTTTATGAGTATAACCCCATTCGTGCAAATTCGCCTGATTCGCGCAAATTCGTGAATGAAAAAACAATTCGCTGATAACAAACCCATCTACCGCCAGGTAGACCCTTAATTCGATTTAATTCGCACTAAACCCGCAACTATAATTCGTGCAAATTCGTTAATTCGTGCCAATTCGTGGATAAAAAAACAATTCGCAGATAACAAACCTGTCTGCCGCCAGGCAGACCCTTAATTCGATTAAATTCCCACCTAAACCCACAACTATAATTCGTGCACATTCGCCTGATTCGTGCTAATTCGTGGATAAAAATCGTGGATAAATAAAATACAAATTCGTGGATAATCCCCCTCTCTCGCAAGGCAAAAAGTCAATTATAAAAAATTAGCCCCAAAAATAATTTAACATCTGAGCAACAATCTCTTGCATTTTTAAAATAATTAGTTGTACATTTGTTTCTCGCTGAAAACGAGGGTTATCCCGGCAGGTAACCATCTATAGGCAAAATGCAGCAATTGCATACTTGTAACCACTCTTACGAACCTGAAATCCTGCTACCATGCACGGATTATTGATGTAACAGCGTATTACGCTTCCTCTCTTTTTCGTAACCGAAAAGGGAAGAAGTGGTAATTTTTGTTGTTTTAAGCCGTTTTCGGCTACCTTGTTTATATGCTTTATACAGTAATAAAGTACAACCTATGAAACCAAAATAGAATAATACACGAACAGTATCAAAGGATTACATTATTTTTTGTAGCTTTGCCGCCACTATTGTATCCTTACTATATACTGACTTAACTGCCCCCTTTGCGGATCTGTTAACCAAATTATTAAAATTGTAAAATGTGATTTTATGGAAAGAATATACAATAAGACTTCAGCTTTGCTTAACACATCAAAGGCTAAAATCGCCAAACAAAACAATACAGATGCTTTTTTGAAAAAATTGAATGTGAAGGTAAAAGCATTTACAGTTTTCTTGCTTTTTATGTTTATTGTGGCGGGGACGCAGGCTGCAATCAGAACTGCTTCTGTTAATGGTAACTGGAATAGTTCTACTACCTGGGGAGGAGCTGCAGTACCTACATCGGCCGATGATGTTATTATTAATGCAGGGATAACAGTTACTGTCACCGCTAACGCAGTTGCAAAAACAGTCACAGTTAATGGATCTTTAAATGTTACTGGAGGTAATTTGACTTTAACAAATAGTGGAACTTTTACTGCCAGTTCTGGAAGCTCAATTGTTTTCTCTGCTAATAATGTTATAACTGGAGGAGGAGGTGCTGGAAATGGTATTATAATATCCATTAACTCTGGCGCTAGCTTAACAACAGCAAATTCACTCGGCTTTGGTGGATTTGTTGCTAAGAATACACCTTTAACAGGAAGTTTTACAATAAATCCAGGAACTGTGGCTATTCCGAATTTTAATACTGGCGCAAATTTCACATACAATGGCACTGTGGCACAAATAACAGGAACTGGTCTTTCTGGGGCTAATATTCTAACGATAAACAATGCAGTAGGTGTAACTCTGAGTGCGGCATTAACAGTAAATACCATTAATATCGGAGATGTAACTGCAAATACAGTTTTCAATGATGGTGGGTATCAAATTACATCAAATGGATCCCTGTTACTCAACCAGGGTACTTTTAAGCTTGGAGCAACTTCAGCTACAACTTTTCCTGCATTTACCTTAAGAACTATAAAACCTGGTACAACAATAGAATATGCTTCAACTGCTGCTCAGGAGGTATCCTCCACACCAACATATGCTAACCTAACCTTTTCAGGTGCTTCAACAAAAACGGCACAAGGGGCATTAATTGTAAATGAAAACCTTACAATTTCAACAGGAATATTTTCTGCGGGAACTTACACGCATTCAGTAGGGAAAAACTGGACAAATAACGGAACTTTTACAGCTAACTCCGGTACCATCACATTTACAAGCACTTCTCCTGGAAAAACAATATCAGGTAACCTGTCAGGCACAAGCAAGTTTAATAAAATGATATTTGAAGGTGTCGGTGGCGTATGGACGTTAAATGATAATACTGAGATTGGAGGTACTTCTACGGCGTTGGATATCAAATATGGCGTTTTGACCGTGAGTGCAGGTAAATGGCTTGATGTAAAAAACGGCTCAACAACTTTGGGATCTGCAGAATGCCTGATATTAAAATCAGATGGCACCAATGGTACTGCTTCTTTTATTGATAATGGAACAACATATGTTGGTTTGGGAACAGCCAGGATTGAACGATACATTACAGAATACAATGCACCAAATGATCGCATGTTTCATTTCCTGTCATCGCCTGTTGGGGCTGACCAGGCAATAATGCCCGAATTCCAGACCATGACCAACAATGATATAGATTTTTATATGTGGGATGAACCGAGTGCCACTTGGATAAACACAAAACAAGGCACAGGTCCAACATATACATGGAATGCGTCTTTTGGAGCTGATCCTGGTGCTTTTGAAGAAGGTAAAGGATACCTTGTTGCTTATCCTGCAGATGGTTTGAAGAAATTTATTGGACAGCCTTATACGGGAACTAAAGTAGTTAATTGTACTTATACAAATAATTCCTTTAGTGGCTGGAACTTGCTCGGAAACCCCTATCCATCAGCTATTGACTGGGATAATGTATCCAAAGGTAGTGGGATTGATTTAGCTTTATATTATTATGATAATTCTGCATCTAAGTATAGGTATTATATAGGATTAACAGGTGGAATAGGCTCTAATTGGTTGACAGGAGGTTCGCAATATATCCCAGCTATGCAAGGTTTTATGGTCCATGCAAAAAGCAGCGGTACCCGTACTGTAACTTTTACTAATAATAGCAGGTTACATGAGAATATGAACTTATATTATAAAAATTCGGTACTTACTGATAATGTTCTTAACCTTTCTGTTGCTGGCAACAACCAGACTGACGAGGCCCGTGTGTGCTTTTACGAATCGGCTACTGCTAATTTTGATGGGGATTTCGATGCTTTCAAACTGTTTAGTTATAACACATCAGTTCCTGAGTTGTATTCGGTTACAACTGATCAAACTCAATTAGCTATAAATACCCTTCCGGTTTCCGAAATGTATGGAAGCGTGCCGGTTGGTTTTCGCCCAGGCTCTGAAGGTAATTATACATTTACTGCTGATGGTGTTGGCAGTTTCCCGTCCAATGTTTACATTAAATTGGAAGATAAAAAAACCGGTACAGTTCAAAAACTGAATGATAACCCTGTTTATACTTTTACTTCTGCTTCATCCGATATCAGTGACAGGTTTGTATTGCATTTTCAGGACGCAACCGCAATAAACCATCCGGAGGCAACTGATAATTTTACACTGTATGTTGATAATGGAGCCATTACCATCAATCAACTTGAATCAATGTCCGGCAAGGTTAAAGTATCTGATATGCTTGGCCGCACCGTTGCCATGGAGAATATGGTTGCGGATACTCCACTACAGATTAACCTTAATTCAACTCCCGGTGTTTATGTTGTTACGGTTTATACCAAATCAAAAACTTACAGCCAGAAAGTTGTAATTCGCTAAGCATAAAGAACAAAACACGAGTTTATCAGTTTATTATAAACGTGACAAAATAAAACCAAGTATGAAACGATCAGCCAGAACCTATATACTTTCAGCAGCAATAGTGCTATTATTGAGTATTTCATTTAACCGGACAGCCTTAAGCCAGCCACCGCCACCACCTCCGGGAGGAGGACATGGTTTAGGTGGTAACCAGGGTGCAGGACCTTCATCGGGTGCCCCAATCGGTGGCGGCCTCGAGATTTTTCTGTTGCTGGGAGCGGCGTATGCCGGGAGGAAAGTGTATTTATCGAAAAGGAAAGAGGGAGTTGATAGTGAATAACGAATAGTGAATAGTGAATAGTGGGGGCGTTTGAGAGCAGGGAGTGAACAACGAATAGTGAATAGTGAATAGTGGGGGCGAGAGTGTGTGAGAGAAGGGGAGAGGGAGAGAGGGGGAGAGGGAGAGAGAGGGAGAGGATGATTAGGGTCTGGAATTTGAGATTAACAACCTGATTGAACCATATATATATATCAAAGCCATTGGCATACGTGCTGATGGCTTTTTTGCGTTTTTTAGGCTTGGTTGTGGCTTCTAAATAAACTGTCACACTGAGCGGAGTCGAAGTGCCTCGTGCTTCATTCACTTCAGTATCCGATATTCATTATTCGATATTCATTATTCTGTTCAGCCAAAGTACATGTTTTTACCACAAACGCAGTTGGGCTTCTACTCCGCTCAGCCTGACAAGTTTTTTGGCTTGACTCAGCTCAGCAGGCTAAACCCTCTGTCACACGGAGCGGAGTCGAAGTGCCTTGTGCTTCATTCACTTCATTATTCGATATTCATTATTCGATATTCATTATTCTGTTCAGCCAAAGTACATGTTTTTACCACAAACGCAGTTGGGATTCGACTCCGCTAAGCCTGACAAGTTTTTTGGTTTGACTCAGCTCCGCCGGCTAAACCCTCTGTCACACTGAGCGGAGTCCCCGCCTGCATCGGGCAGGGAAGTGCCTCGTGCTTCAAAGGTCAAGTTTTGACAGAAAAATGGACAAACATATATCATGCCTGGCTTCGACTCCGCTCAGCCTGACAAGTTTTTTGACTTGACTCAGCTCAGCCGGCTAAACCCTCTGTCACACTGAGCGGAATCCCCGCCTGCATCGGGCAGGGAAGTACCTCGTGCTTCAAAGGTCAAGTTTTGGCAGAAAAATGGACAAACATATATCATGTCTGGCTTCGACTCCGCTCAGCCTGACAAGTTTTTTGACTTGACTCAGCTCAGCCGGCTAAACCCTCTGTCACACTGAGCGGAGTCCCCGCCTGCATCGGGCAGGGAAGTGCCTCGTGCTTCAAAGGTCAACTTTTGGCAGAAAAATGGACAAACATATATCATGCCTGGCTTCGACTCCGCTCAGCCTGACAAGGATTGGCAAACTGAGCTAATAAAAATAACCGATGTGCCTCGTGCTTAGTCGCTTCGATATTCAATATTCGATGTTAATTCATAATTCGATATTCACTATTCGTTCCTCACTTTTCACTATTCACTATTCACTATTCACTATTCACTATTACATAACCTTCAGCCCCCAGCTGAGTATAATCCTGTAAAAGAAAAGTAGCGCCACAGCAGCAATCACTATGCTCCATTTGAAATAGTTGTGGCTTATAACGCCTGATTTATGAATGTTTTCGTATTGCAGCGAATCGTAAAGATAGAGCGCGGGCAAAAGTACCAGTCCGGGCGTTATTGTTTTAATAATCAGCGGAATATAATACGTTGGCAGGGTGATCAGGAAAAGAATAACCACACCTGTAAGCCACGGAAGCACAACCTGGCTGAGAACAAAATACAGCCGGAATTCAGGCTTTATCATGGTTACCGATCCCGACGAAAGCAGGAAAAGCGGAGTGATAATGCGGCCTATAATGAGCATCACAACAAATGAGATAACTGTAAAAATGATTTCTTCGATATCAAAAATATTGCTCATAAACAGCCACTCCGAAGTATAAATAAACTCCGTACGTGTAAAAAAGCCTGAAATATACGAACCGAAAAAGAAATTGCTTCCGCTTATAAATCCCCACAGGAAAAACAGCTGGAAACGTTTCAGAGTGACATTCTTAGTGAAAAAAAGTTTCAGGAATACAAACCCTACCATAAGCGAGGCAATAGGCCCGATAGCAAAAATAGTTACCAGCGCGGCACGGGTATAGAGCGGCGAAAAGGTGTAAAGCGGAAATTTAAGCTGGTAATAATACCAAACCACCGGAATATTGAACGACGAAGCCATACCAATCGTAACTACCTGGTAGATAATATAGATCAGCATAAATGAAAAGATAAAATAGGCTGTGGAGTGCAGGTAGGTAAAAATAAATTTCTGCCTCAGATCGGGTGTGGAAATAACTTTCTTAAAATTTTCGCGGTTTTGTTTTCGCTTTAATGCGGCAAGCTCTTTGCGTTCGAGGCGGGTCATGTTATACACGTACAAATAACCCCCTTCCGGAGACTTGCGCTTTTTGCTGGGAAAGATAAATCTGAACGGATTTTTTTTGAATTTCGCCCACCATTTCTTACGCTCTTCTATGCGCTCCTGCTTCTGGAATTGTTTAAAACGCCGGCGTTCGCGCTCGTCGGACGACAGTTTTCGCTTTGCTAATGGATTGGCTATAAAATCCGCAAGGCGTTTTTTGAATTTCCGCCACGCTTCGGCACGTCTTCTCTTCCTGAATGCCCTCTCCCGGGCCTGCATACGCTTTTTCTCTGCCCGTTGCTTACGGCGGTCAATTTTGGCATACGGATCCCTTTTAAATATTTTCCTCATTGCATTCGGATAACAGGCAACTAAGATATAAAAATAATTTTACAGATTAAGGCGGAGATCAGTAGGGGAAAAGTGAGTATTCACCACATACGAGTAAAAAGCGGGTTAAGGAATTTGTGAATGACAAACAAAGTTGTGAATAATCGGACATCTGCACATCACTGACAATAAGCATTTTAACCAGATGTATTGCTCTTCATGAAGAGTTTAGA
>Ga0209066_10004130_pt1 | contig 16044 bp, 14 predicted proteins | sample All_14_2_FD_187198 | JGI IMG/M metagenome (GOLD analysis project Ga0209066, IMG submission 187198) | Freshwater microbial communities in response to fracking from Pennsylvania, USA - Allegheny Zone_MetaG_DW_15 (SPAdes) (version 2) ...
GGTAAGTCGCGGCAACAGGTTTACCGGGCGATGCAGGTGGAATCGGATCGCACCCGGTTCGGGTGAGTCGACGCGGCGAATCGGGCGCAGCACATCAATCAGCGGGGCCAGCGTCGCCGGGTCAAGCGCCCGCGTGAAGCTGTCGATGAGCTGCGCCGTGGTGATCGGGCTGCCGTCGCTCCAGCGCGCGTCGTCGCGCAGCCAGAACGTCCATTCGCGCTGATCTTCCGACACCTGCCAGCGCACCGCCAGACCGGGAATCAGGTTTCCTGCGGCATCTTCACTGACCAGTCCTTCGCAAAGATCACGCAGGATGTTGGCGCAACTGACTTCCTGGCAGCGATGCGCATCCAGTGTCGAGGGCTCAGGGCCATTGCCGCGCTCAAGCACCGCCTGTGCGCTCGTCGCGCCGGGCATCAAGCACAGGGACGCGCAGAAAAACGCGGGTCGCAGACGGAAACGAACACTTGCCATCGGCAAAGGCTAACATCGCCTCTTGTCGACGTTGTCGGAGGCACCATATCGAGGTTCCGTGCGCAGCGCCTGCCGCACCACAAGACAGCGAGTTCGTTCATGTCCAGCCCGAGCAGCACTGCCGCCGCCCACGTCACGCACCGACAACAGTTGGTTGATTACCTCGCGTCGGGCGGCAAGCCGAAGTCCGAGTGGCGGATCGGGACGGAGCACGAGAAGTTCGGGTTTCGTCTGGATGATCTTCGGCCATTGAGTTACGAAGGACCGCAAGGCATTCGCGCGGTGCTCGAAGGTCTGGCTGCGCAGGGCTGGCAGCGTGTCGAGGAAAAGGGCTATCTCATCGCGTTGGCAAAGGACAAGGCGACGGTCACGCTGGAACCCGCAGGGCAGTTGGAGCTGTCCGGTGCGCCGCTGGAGAACCTGCACCAGACCTGTTGCGAATCGGCGTCTCACCTGCGCGAGGTCAAGACCGTATCGGATGCGCTGGGGATCGGCTTCCTCGGGCTTGGATTCCAGCCGAAATGGGCTCGCGACGAGATGCCATGGATGCCCAAAGGGCGCTACAAGATCATGCGCGACTACATGCCCAAGGTGGGTCAACTCGGCTTGGACATGATGACCCGCACCTGCACGGTGCAGGTCAATCTGGATTTCTCCGACGAAGCCGACATGGTGAAGAAGTTCCGCACCAGTCTGGCTCTGCAGCCGGTCGCCACCGCCTTGTTCGCCAACTCGCCCTTCACCGAGGGCAAGCCGAACGGCTACCTGAGCTACCGCTCCCACATCTGGACCGATACCGACCCTGACCGCACCGGCATGCTCGATTTCGTGTTCGACGAGGGTTTCGGTTTCGAGCGCTATGTCGACTACATGCTCGACGTGCCAATGTATTTCGTTTATCGCGACGGCCAGTATCTGGACGCGTCCGGGCAGAGCTTCCGCGATTTCATGGCGGGGCGTTTGCCGGTTTACCCGGGGCATCAGCCAACCCTCTCCGATTGGGCCGATCATCTGACGACGGCGTTCCCGGAGGTCCGGCTGAAAAAATATCTGGAAATGCGAGGCGCCGACGCCGGTCCGTGGAACAGGCTGTGTGCGCTACCCGCGTTCTGGACCGGCCTGCTGTACGACCAGACCGCACTGGATGCGGCCTGGGATCTGGTCAAGGATTTCTCTATGGCCGAGCGTCATGCGCTGCGCGATGGCGTGCCCGCGCAGGCGCTCAAGCTGGCCTTCCGTCGCGGCAGCGTGCGCGATCTGGCACATGAGGCGCTGCGTATCGCTGCGGACGGTTTGCGGCGTCGCGCCTATCTCAATGGCAATGGGGTGGACGAGCGAATCTACCTGGAGCCGTTGATCGAAATCGTCGAGGCCAACGAAACCGCCGCCGAGCGCAAGCTCGCGCTCTATCACGGCGAATGGCGTGGCAGCGTCGACCCGGTGTTCAGCGAGTTCGCTTACTGACCTCGGGTGGCAGCGGCTCGGCGCTGTCCATCCGCAGCCATTCGCTCATCACCGCACGCGCTTCTTCCACGCCCTGCCCATTCAGTGCCGAAAACAATTGCGCGCTGGCTCGACCGGCGATTTCCTTCTGCACGGCCAGCAAGGTGTTCGCGGCGGCACCGCGGCCCAGCTTGTCGGCCTTGGTCAGCAGACAATGGCAGGACAGCCCGCGCGCCTGACCGTACTCCAGCATCTGCACGTCGAAATCGCGCAACGGATGGCGTACGTCCATCACCACGATGAGACCTCGCAGGCACTCGCGACTCTGGAAGTAGTTGTCGATCAATCCGCGCCAGTGGTCGCGCAGACTGGGCGGCACCTTGGCATAACCGTAGCCTGGCAGGTCGACCAGATGCCGATCCTTGGCCAATTCGAAGTAGACCAGTTGTTGCGTGCGGCCGGGCGTCTTGCTGGTGCGCGCCAGGCCGTTCTGGTCGCAGATGAGGTTGATCGCGCTGGACTTGCCAGCGTTGGAACGCCCGCAAATGGCCAGTTCCGCGCCTTGGTCGGGCGGCAACTGGCGCAGTTCGTGAACGCTCAGACGGTAGCGCGCGGCGCGCAAGGGATTGACTTTGCTCATGCGGAATTCCTGCGCAGCCGGGATGATGCCGTCGAGGGCGTCGGGCATGCGCCTATGGTTTCGTTGACCGCACTTGGCGGCGGCTGGGATAATCCGGCGCTTGCGGCTACAGACGATTGCCAGCTGCCGTCGCGTTGGATCATGTCTTCCAGAACTGGAGCCAAGTGTATGAGTTTTCCGCGTTCCCTGGGCTTGAATGCCCTGCTGTTGATTGGTGGCGCAAGCCTGATGCCGGTTGCCTTTGCGCAAACCGAGGTGAATGCCGTGGCCGACGAGGCGCCTGCCGCCGCTGCGCCCTTGGCGGACGACTCGGCGCCCACCACGCCGGGTACTGCCTCGGCGGGTGCCACCAAGGCGGCGATTTGCGCGGCCTGCCACGGCGCCGACGGCAACTCCGCCGATCCGCAATATCCCAAGCTGGCCGGGCAGCACGAGAATTACATCGCCCGCCATCTGATGCTGTTCAAGAGCGGCGAGCGCAGCAATCCGATCATGCTGGGCTTTGCGTCCATGCTGTCGCCGCAGGACATGCGTGACATCGGTGCGCATTTTGCCGCGCAGACCAGCCGTCCGGGCGTGGCCGATGACAGCGTGATCGCCGAAGGCCCGCATGCGGGCAAGAAGTTCTATCAGGTGGGTGAGGCGCTGTATCGCGGTGGTGATACAGCACGCGGCATTCCGGCCTGTCTGGCCTGCCATGGTCCCGATGGTGCGGGCAACCCTGGTCCGGCTTACCCGCGCCTCGCCGGTCAACACGCCAACTACACCGCCGCGCAGCTCAAGCTCTATCGCGACGGCAATGTCTACGGCAAGGGCGATAACGCCAACGCGGTGATGTCCGGTGTCGCCGGTGCGCTGAGTGACGAGGAAATCCAGTCACTGGCCAGTTACATCGAAGGTCTGCATCACGCCGTCGCGGAGTGAACCTTTTGCGGTTTTGTCAGTCCACCGCTGCGCCCCGCCGTATCCGGCGGGGCGTTTTTACTTGATCCAAGGAGTCGTCCATGTTGATGCGCTGGTTTGTTGCTGCCTCTCTCGTGCTGTCTGCTGCGGCCTGCACTGCCCAGCCTGCCCCGGTCGCCGATGGTGGACTGGTTGAAGGCAAGGACTACATCCTGATCAATCCGCCGGTGCCGACGGCGGATTCCAGCAAGATTGAAGTGGTCGAGGTGTTCGGCTATTCCTGTGTGCATTGCGCACACCTGCAACCGGTGGTCGATGCGTGGAAGCCGAAGCTCGCCAGCGATGTGCAATTCGTCTACATGCCTGCGGTGTTCGGTGGCGTGTGGGAAGTCTACGGACGCGCCTTCTATGCGGCTGAAACCATGGGCCTGCTGGAAAAGACCCATTCCGCGCTGTTCAACGCCTTGCATGTCGAGCGTCGTCCGGTGCGTAGCGTCGAGGATGTGGCCGCGTTCTACGCCGACTACGGCACGACGCAGGACGAATTCATGGCGGCCATGCAGAGCTTTGCGGTGAACGCCAAGATTGCCCGCGCCCAGCAGGTGGTGCCGCGTTACGGCGTGGAAGGCACCCCCAGCATGATCGTCAATGGCAAGTACCGGGTGATGTCGCCAGCGCAAGGCGGCTTCCCGCGCATGCTGGAAATCGTCGATGCGCTGATCGCCAAGGAACGTGCGGCCATGGCCGCCAAGTAAGGCAACGGCCCAGACCTTGCACTCGCAAACCCCGAGGCTCCGACCTCGGGGTTTTGCTTGTCTGGTCGCGGAGTTGTATTGCTGTGCCGAGGTTGGGGCGAATGGCGGCGAGCTGCACCCTTGTGTCGACCTGATTGGTGATGAACTTTCGACGGTCCTGACAGTCCACCGCTGGCCTCGCCACGCTGGGAGTCTGTCGAGCTGGATTTCACCTCCTGACGAATCGCCGCTCCGGTCCACTGTCGCCCAGTTTCTGGTTCCCCAACGCCCCGAAGGGTCTGCGAGCCCGACTGTCGCTGGTCTGGCTGGGGCGAATTTTTCGGTGGACGCAGTCGACTGGGCTCCTGCCAGACGGGGTACACATTCCGGAAATTCAAGGAGTCACCCATGTTCTTGCGCTGCGTTGCCGCCGTCACTCTGATGTTGTCTACGGTCGTCTGTTTGGCTGAATCGCCACCTTCCATCGATGACGGTCTGTCAGAAGGTAAGGACTACACGATCATTGCGCCTGCAGTGCCGACGGCGGATGCCAGCAAGATCGAGGTGGTCGAGGTGTTTGGCTATTCCTGCGTGCACTGCGCGCACCTGCAGCCGGAAGTCGATGCGTGGAAGCCCGAGCTTGCCAGCGATGTGCAGTTCTCCTACATGCCGACCGTGTCCGGTGGTGTCGCGGAGGTTTATGCCCGCGCCTATTACGCTGCTGAAACGATGGGTTTGCTCGAAAAAACGCATGCCGCCTTGTTCAATGCGCTGCACGTCGAGCGTCGCCCGGTTCGGAGCGTCGAAGATGTGGCGGCGTTTTTTTCTGCCTACGGAACGACGCAGGACGAATTCATGGCAGCCATGCAGAGCTTTGCGGTGAATGCCAAGATTGCCCGCGCCCGACAGATGTTGCCGCGTTACGGTGCTGGCTACACGCCCAGCATGATTGTCAACGGCAAATATCTGGTCATGTCGCCACGGCAAGGTGGCTTTCCGCGCATGTTGGCGATCGTTGACGCATTGATTGCCAGGGAACGAGTCGCGATGGCAGCCAATTGAACGCCATGTGCGTGCCTGGCCGACGGGCGCAGTCCTTGCAAATCCGTGTTGCGGGCCTGCGTTGGAGCGTGGGCTGCGCTGCCCTCGCTGAAATGGCGTATTGACGACTTTGCTCCCAGAGATTTTGCCATCGGAAACCATGTGACCGCTGCCCACGCCATCGTTGATGAACCCCTGACCCGCCTTCGGGTGTTGAGCGCCAACATCCAGGCGGGCGCACGCACGGACAGCTATCGCGACTACGTGACGCGACCCTGGACCCATGTGCTGCCGCATCCGCAGAAACAGGGCAATCTGGACGGCATTGCGCGTCTGGTGCGGGAGTTTGATCTGGTCGGTCTGCAGGAAACCGATCCGGGTTCGCTGCGTTCGGGTTTCCTCAATCAGACCCACTACCTGGCCGAGCTGGCGCGGTTTCCATTCTGGCGCCATCAGCCGAACCGTCGCATCGGTCAGATTGCGACGTCGGCGAACGCCCTGCTGAGCAAGCGGGAGCCAGCGGATGTCATCGATCATGCCTTGCCAGGCCGTTTGCGCGGGCGGGGAGCCTTGCTGGCGCACTATGGCTCGGGCGAACAGCGATTGACCGTGATCGTTGCGCACCTGTCGCTCGGTGCAAAGTCGCGACTGGCGCAACTGGCCTTCATCGGCGAGCTGTTGCAGGACTGTCGTCACGTCGTGTTGATGGGCGATCTCAACTGCGAGACGCACACGCGTGAGATGCAGCGGCTGTTCGCGGTTTCTCCATTGATGCCTTCTGCCGAGCGCTTGCCCAGTTTCCCCAGTTGGCGTCCGCAACGCGCCATCGACCACATTCTGGTTTCCGAGGCGATCACCGTATCGCGGCGCTGGGTGGTCGACACTGCCGCCTCCGATCACTTGCCGGTGGCGGCCGAGATCGAATTGCCCTTCGTGCTGGAAGCCTGACGGATTTGCAGCCGATTCCCTTTCAAGTCCGACAGACTCCTACGCTTGGGTTGGCCGCGCGGATGGCGGAAAATCCGCATTCATTTCTGCCGGGATACACCCATGTCGCACCCAAGCTATCAGCGTCTGCAAGCCGAGCTCGATGCCATCCGCGAAGCGGGTCTGTTCAAGTCGGAGCGCATCATCGCCTCGTCGCAATCGGCCGAGATCACCTTGGCAGACGGCCGCAAGGTATTGAATTTCTGCGCCAACAATTACCTGGGCCTGGCGGATGACCCCGCCATCATCGCGGCGGCCAAGCAGGCATTGGACACGCACGGTTACGGCATGGCGTCGGTGCGCTTCATCTGCGGTACGCAGGATCTGCACAAGCAGTTGGAAGCACGCATCGCAGACTTCTTCGGCACCGAGGACTGCATCCTGTATGCGGCCTGTTTTGACGCCAACGGCGGTCTGTTCGAGCCCCTGCTGGGCGAGCAGGACGCGGTCATCTCGGATGCGCTGAATCACGCCTCGATCATCGACGGCGTGCGTCTGTGCAAGGCACGACGCTATCGCTACGCGAACTGCGACATGGCGGATCTGGAGATGCAATTGCAGCAGGCGCGCACCGACGGTGTGCGCGACATCCTGATCACCACCGATGGCGTGTTCTCGATGGATGGCTTCATCGCGCCGCTGGATCAGATCGTGACGCTGGCCAGAAAGTACGGTGCCCTGGTGCACATCGACGAATGTCATGCCAGCGGGTTTCTCGGCGCAACCGGGCGCGGCTCGGCGGAAGTGCGCGGCGTGATGGATCAGATCGATATCTTCACTGGCACCTTGGGCAAGGCGCTGGGTGGTGCGCTCGGTGGCTTCACCACCGGCAAGCGCGAAGTGATCGAAATGCTGCGGCAGCGCTCGCGGCCCTATCTGTTTTCGAATTCATTGCCGCCACCGGTCGTGGCGGCGGGTCTCAAAGTGTTCGAGTTGGTCGCCGCTGGCGACGCACTGCGTGCACAGCTCCGGCGCAATACCGAGCATTTCCGCCGTCGCTTGAGCGACGCGGGTTTCGATCTGAAGCCGGGTGAACATCCGATCGTGCCGGTCATGCTCTACGACGCGCCGCTGGCACAGCGCTTTGCGGCGGCCTTGCTCGACGAAGGTGTGTATGCGATTGGCTTCTTCTTCCCGGTCGTGCCGAAGGGGCAGGCGCGCATTCGCACGCAAATGAGCGCCGCACATACGCCCGAACAGATCGAACGCGCGGCCGAGGCGTTCATTCGCGTCGGCAAGCAGCTCGGCGTGCTTCAACCGAGCTGAGTTCACCGCGTAAAGAAGGTATGGGCCTGGGCGCCGATGCAGCGCCCAGGCTCCTTGCCGTCAGTCGCCCTTGGGCTGCTTGAAGCAGACATTGCCCGCCGGGCAGGCGGTGCTTTCGGTCAGCTCGGTGATCTGCAGCCCGAAGCCACCTGCGGAACCGCTGAGTTCGCGGACCGACAGGACAATCTCGCCGTCTTCGCTGGCGAAGTAGTCGAGACTGGCATACAGATCGCCGTCGTTGTCGTCGTTTTCTGCGGTCGGACCGGCACCGTGACCGTCGTAGATCGCGAGAATCGTGTCCAGCGAAGCACCCTCGGCGGCCGACGTCTGGATGCGGTAGGCGGTGCCTGCTTTCACCTCGAGCTTGCGCCACAGGACATCGCCGCCGACAAACTGCATCGGCTGCACTTCCACGCCGGGGCGCACGCTGGGGGTTTCCTCGCGGCTGGCGCGCAGGGTGAAAACCCCTGAGCCCGACAGCAGGCTCGCCTGGTACAGCATCGGCGAGCGGCCAAAGGAAACGTACTGCAGGCGCGAGGCGAGGTCTCCCGCGCTATCGTCGTCCGTGGCGGCGACTTCACTCGGATTGTCGGCGGCGTAGGCCGACAACACCGTGTCGACGCCTGCGGGCAGCGTCGATGTCTGCAACGTGTAGGTGCCTGACACCTTGTCCGCAAAGCGGACCCAGACGGCTGCCGAAGAGGTCGCCATCACGCGGTAGTCGCGATCCGGCTCGATCACATGGGCCTGCCCGGCGGTGTTCGGCAACAGCAGGCCCGAAGTCGGAATGGCGGACCAGGTCAAGGTTTGGGTGTTGCTGCACTGGTCGCCCGCAAACAGACGCAAACGGATCTGCGCTTTGGGCTTGCCGGCGAAGGTCAGCAAGGTCGGCAGGCCCGGATCACTTGATTCGGCACCGAGCACTTTGCCCTGCGCGTCAGTGAGAACAGCGAGTGCACCGCCGTGACATTCCGGCAACTGCAGGGTGTAGATCTGGTCGGCCTGTGTTGTCAGGCCATACCAATTGCTGGATCCCGCCAGCTCTACATCGGTGGCGAAGGTGTCCGCATTGCCCTCGACCGGATGGCCTTTGAGTTCCTGCGCGGTGGTACCCAGCAACGCGCTGAGACGACCGCTCAACGAGGTTGCGGCAGCTCTGTCGCTGGCCTTGCCAAGCGCGCTGCTCAGGCGGTCCTGATGCGCGATCAAAAGGCGCTGGAAAGGAATCGCGGTGGGGCCTTCGCGGTCGAGCAGCAGCGACAGTTGCTGCGCAGCGGCCGTCCAGCGGAAGGCGTCGTCACTTTGCAGGCCGCGTTCGATGGCTTCCACGGTGGACTGCGCATTGGGCTCGAAGGGCGTCGATGGCACATCGACATCCGCGGCCATCGCGGGATTGAACAAGGCGATGGTCACCAGCGCCGCCAACGGAAAGGCGCGGCGCGGAAGCGATGACTTGGGGTGATTCATGGAGCATCTCCAGGGGGTGGACAAGGGAAAGAATCGCCAAACCGGGCGAACTCGGAAACGGGTTACGGAGCGGGGCACGCATGCGTGCCAGCCCGTGGGGCGAAGTTCGTCACATTGGTGGGGCGCTCACGTCGTGGTGACACGCGAAGAGTCGGCATCCGTATGCTGTGCGATCACAAGGGAGAGAGGAAGGCACTATGAGTAATCATCGTCAGGTCGTCGAGGCCCTGTTCGGGGGTGGCAAGGCCGCCGGTTCAGGTCCACCGCGGCGTGTTCCGGGCTCATGGATCGGCTTCGGCGTGCTCGCCTTGTTCGCCCTTTGGGGTGTCAACAGCCTCTACTACACGGTGCAGCCGGAAGAGCGAGCGGTGGTCAAGCGTTTTGGCGCCGTGGTGGGCATCTCCGATCCGGGCCTGCACTTCAAGCTGCCGTTCGGTATCGACCGCATTCAGATCGTGGCAACCGAGCGTGTGTTGAAGGAAGAGTTCGGCTTCCGCAGCGTGGGCGGCGCGGAGCGGACGCAGTATTCCAGTGAGGAGTATCCGGACGAGTCCTTGATGTTGTCGGGCGATCTCAACATGGTCGACGCGGAGTGGGTGGTGCAGTACCGCATCGCTGACCCGATCAAGTTCCTGTACTCGATGCGCGAACCGGTCCGCACCCTGCGCGACATCAGTGAGTCGGTGGTGCGCCGGGCGGTCGGTAATCGCCTGGGCAGCGAAGTGTTGACGACCGCGCGTGTCGAGATTTCCACCATCGTGCGGGATGAACTGCAGGTCGCCATGGAGCGCTATGACACCGGCATCCACATCGTCACGGTGGAACTGCAGGACGTGGTCCCGCCGGATGCCGTGCAACCCGCCTTCAATGAGGTCAACGAGGCGCGCCAGGAACGCGAGCGGATGATCAATGAGGCAACCAAACAGGCCAATCAGCAATTGCCGCTGGCACAAGGACAGGCCAGTCGCGTGATAGCCGAAGCCGAAGGCTATGCCACGGAACGCGTCAATGGTGCACTGGGCGAAACCGCGCGCTTTCGCGCCATTTTGGCCGAGTACCGCGCGGCACCGGAAGTGACCCGCACGCGCATGTATCTGGAAGCACTGGGAACCGTGCTGCCAAACGTCGGCAGCGTGATCGTTACCCAGGATGGCCAGGTGCCGCCGGTGCCGTTGTTGAACCTGCGCGATGCGCAACCGAATCAGGGAGGTGCGAAATGAAGCTGGCCGGTTTGGGAGGATTGATCGGTGCCGCCGCGCTGTTTCTCGGCTGGAACGCTATCTTTGTGGTCGATCAGGCCGAGCAGGCCATCGTGGTGCAGTTCGGCGAGCCGGTCGGCGGTCCGATCAGCGAGCCCGGTCTGCATTTCAAAACGCCTTTCATCCAGGACGTGCGGCGCTTCGACAAGCGTTTGCTCGCGTGGGACGGCGACGTCAGCCAGATTCCGACCCTCGGTCGCGAGTTTGTGATTGTCGACACGACGGCGCGCTGGCGGATTGCCGATCCCTTGCAGTTCCTGCGTTCGGTGCGTGACGAGTCAGGGGCGCGGACACGCCTGGATGACATCATCGATTCGGTGGCGCGCGACATCATTTCCGGCACCCATCTGGAGGAAATCGTGCGGTCGCGCGATTGGGATGTGGATGACGCGGCCATTGAACCCGGTGCGGCGGTACCGGCGGATGTGGCGCTCGACAAACCGAAAAAGGGTCGCGAACGTCTGGAGCAGGAGATGCTTGCTGCGGCGGCCAAACAGATGCCGGAACTGGGCATCGAGCTGGTGGACGTGCGTATCAAGCGCATCAACTACATCGACAGCGTGCGCCGTCAGGTGGAAAGCCGGATGGTTTCGGAGCGGCAAAGCATCGCCGAACGGTTTCGTTCGGAAGGTCGCGGCAAGAGCCAGGAGATTCTGGGTCAGATGGAGCGTGAACTGCGCACGATCCGTTCCGAGGCGGAGCGTCAGGCGGCCGAGATTCGCGGCAAGGCGGACGCCGAAGCGACCCGGATCTATGGCGAAACCTACGGCGCCGATCCGGAGTTCTACGCCTTCATGCGGACCTTGGAGAGCTATCGCAATCTGGGCGAAAACACCACCTTGATGATCGACGGTGACGCGGACTATTTCCGTTACGTCGAGTCGACGCGCAAGCGCTGAGTTGCCGGGAGCCACCGCAGAGAAGGCGGTGGCTCCCGACGGGATCGCACGATGAAGCATATATATCGCTTCATGCGGATAAAGCGATTGACATTCAATCGGCACGGAGTCAGACTGCACCCGCCATCGAGATCGGCGGAGGGACTGGCCCTTTGATGCCGAGGCAACCTGCGAACGCATGCTGTTCAGCAGGTGCCAAATCCTGCGGTGGATGCGGAGGCGCCAAAGGCGCCACCGTGTCTTCCGGAAGATGCGCATGCGACGTCGCCGACGCCGACATGAACGTGTTCCGCCGCTTCCCGATGGCGATGCTGTGAGTCTGCTTTCGGGAGTGTTGCGATGTCGTTGTCCTGTGGTTCTCCGCGATCGGCCGATAGCGCCGTGGAGCCGGATTGTTCACCGCAACGTGTTTTGTCGCGCTCGACGCGACTGTCGGCGGGACGTGAGCAATTCGAATTCGATCTGAACCTGCGCCACGCCGGGATGCGGCGGATTTGCCTGCGGGTGGAATGGACCGGTGATCTGAGTTTGCCTGCGCTGTGGTTGGCCGGTGGCATTTCCGCGGACCGCCACGTCTGCGCGAACAGCGTCGACAGCAGGCCGGGCTGGTGGCAGCAGGCCGTCGGTACGACACGCAGTCTGGACCCGCAGCGCTACTGTCTGTTGGCCTGTGACTGGCTGGGCGCGGATGGACAGCTCAACCTGCCCATCGACAGCGCCGATCAGGCTGATGCCATCGCCTACGTGCTGGAGCGTCTCGGCATCGCGCGATTGCACGCATTCGTCGGCGCCTCGTATGGCGGCATGGTTGGACAACACTTCGCGATTCGTCACCGGCACCGCTTGAGTCGTCTGGTCTGCCTGTCGGCGGCACACCGCGCGACGCCCTTCGCCAGCGCCTTCCGTGCGCTGCAGCGCCAGGTCGTGACACTGGGACAAACCCAATGCGCCGACGACGTCGGGCTGTCACTGGCACGCCAGTTGGCCATGCTCAGCTATCGCAGCCCGGATGAGTTTGCCGAACGCTTCGATCAACCCGCCGAATTGCGCTCCGGGCGGGTGCGCTGCGCCGCCGAGGACTATCTGCAGCACTGCGGTCAGCGCTATGTGACGCAATGGAGTGCCACGGCTTTCCTGCGCTTGTCGGAATCAATCGACCTTCACGCGATCACGCCGTCGCAGCTTCGCGTGCCCTGCCATTTTCTGGCCGTTCAAGGCGACTGGCTGGCTCCGGTCGAGTGGATCGAAGCCTGTGCCGCCGCCGCTTCGGCACCGTGCACGGTCGAGCGCATCGCGTCGCGCTTTGGTCATGACGCTTTTCTGAAAGAAACCGACCACGTCGATGCCTTGCTGCATCGCGCCCTGCAACACCTCAGCTCGGAGATTGCCGCATGAGCACCCCACATTCCGCTACGCTGGCCGCTCGCGCCGGCATTGATCGTGACAGCGCCTTCGGTGCGGTGGTGCCGCCCATCGTGCTGTCCAGCAACTTCAGCTTTGCGGGCTTCGAGCAGAAGCGCCAATACGACTACACGCGCAGTGGCAATCCCACTCGCGATCTACTCGCTGAAGCACTGGCCGAACTGGAAGGCGGCGCGGGTGCGGTGGTGACCGCCAGCGGCATGGCCGCGATCACCCTGGTATTGAACCTGCTGCAACCGGGAGACCGCTTGGTGGTGCCGCATGATTGCTATGGCGGCAGTTGGCGACTGTTCAACGCACTCGCCAAAAAGGGACACTTCGAACTGAGCGTGGTGGACCTGACCTGTCCGCGCCAACTCACCGAAGCACTGGCACTCAATCCGCGCCTGGTCTGGATCGAGACGCCCAGCAATCCCTTGTTGCGTGTCACCGACCTGCGCTTCGTGATCGACGCCGCACATCGCGCGGGCGCCCTCGCGCTGGTCGACAACACCTTTCTGTCGCCCGCTCTGCAGCGCCCGATCAGCCTCGGCGCCGATCTGGTCCTGCACTCCACCACCAAGTACATCAACGGTCACAGCGATGTGGTCGGCGGCGCGGTGATCGCCGCCAACGCCGAGCTGCATCAGCAACTGACCTGGTGGGCGAATGCGCTGGGCTTGACCGGAAGCCCGTTCGACAGCTTCCTTACCCTGCGTGGTCTGCGCACGCTGGAACCGCGTCTGCGTGCACATTGCGAAAATGCCGAAGCCATCGCCGAGGCGCTGGACCGTCACCCGGCGGTAAGTCGCGTGCACTATCCCGGCCTTAGCAGTCACCCCGGTCATGCCTTGGCGCAGCGTCAGCAGCGCCATGCTGGCGCGATGATCTCCTTCGAGCTGGCGGGCGGCGAACCCGCCGTGCGCGCATTCCTTGATGGCTTGCGCTACTTCACTCTCGCGGAATCACTCGGAGGCGTCGAGAGCCTCGTCGCCCACCCCGCGACCATGACCCACGCCGCAATGAGCGCCGAAGCCCGGGCGCAGGCCGGCATCACCGATGGCCTGCTGCGCCTGTCCGTCGGCATCGAGTCCGCGGCGGATCTGCTGGCGGACCTGCAACTCGCCCTTTCGCGCGCGGCGCAGGTGAAAGCGGCCTAGCGGCGCACACTGACGCGTCGGTTTGCTGGATCGGGCAGACTTGGTAGCTTGTCGGAGGTGTTCAACGATGACCACTGCAGTCCACTACCAGGTGCGTCCATTGCAGGTTTCCGATGCGCCTTCCTTGCTGGCGGCGGTGCGCGCCTCGCTGCCGACACTGATGCGCTGGATGCCGTGGTGCAAAGACGATTACGGGCTGCAGGACGCGTTGGCATGGATCGATTTTTCCCAAACGGCGTGGCGTGAGCGGAGCGAGTTCCCGCTTGGCATCATCGATTGCCAAAGCGGGCAGGTCGTTGGCGGCACGGGTATCAACCAGATCAATCCTGCGCATCGGATTGGCAACATCGGCTATTGGGTCAGCAGCGTCCACCATCGCCGGGGTATCGCTCGTTTCGCCGTGCGCGAGGTGGCCAAACTCGGCTTTGGGGATTTAGGCCTGCACAGGCTGGAGATCGTGGTGCTGCCGGAAAATGTCGTGAGTCAGCGGGTGGCGGAATCGGTGGGTGCGAGGCGAGAGTGCATCGCTCGCCGACGATTGTTCATGCAGGGACGATCTCACGACGCCATCGTGTATTCGTTGACACCCGAGGATCTCGAACGCGAATAGGGATGGTCGTCAGCGCGAACGACGACTCGACCTTGCGCGTCCGTGCATCCGCAGCCCTACAACCGCGCTGCCGCAAAGGTGTCGCAGGCGCCCACGTCGCCTTGATCGAATCCCTGCCGGAACCAGCGCACGCGTTGCGCCGAGGTGCCGTGGCTGAAGGCGTCCGGCACCACGCGGCCTTGTGCCTGTTGTTGCAGGCGATCATCGCCGATGGCGCTGGCGGCATTCAGCGCTTCCTCCAGGTCGCCGGGTTCCAGCATGTCAAGACGCTGGCGGGCGGAGTGCGCCCACACCCCCGCGTAACAGTCGGCTTGCAGTTCCTGGCGCACCAGAAGGCCGCCATCACCTTCCACTTTCTGGCCTCGTTGACGGGCGGCGTTGACCTTGGACGAGACGCCGGTCAGGGTCTGGATGTGGTGGCCGATTTCGTGCGCGATCACGTAGGCCTGGGCGAAATCGCCTGCGGCGCTGAAGCGTTGTTCCAACTCGCGGAAGAACTGCAGATCGAGATAGACCTGCTGGTCGCCGGGGCAGTAGAACGGACCGACCGCCGAGCTGGCAAAACCACATGCAGTGGTGACGCCGCCTTCGAATACCACCAGTTTGGCCGCTGGATAGCGCTCGCCACTGGCGGAAAAAATCTGGCTCCAGGTGTCTTCGGTGTCGCCGAGAATGGCGCTGACAAAATCGATGGTGGGGTCGCTACGGTCCGCCGGTTGGCCGCGTTCGGGTGCGGGCGTGCCGCCGCCCGTCATGCCATCGCCGCCCAGCAGGGCGAGCATTTCCAGCGGGTTCTTGCCCATCACAAAGCTGAGGATCACCACGATGACGATGCCGGTCAGACTGAAGCGCATACCGCCGCCGGGTCCACGCCCGCCGCCTCCGCCCAGACCGCGACGATCCTCGACCTGATCACTGCGACGTGCACGATCCCAACGCATGAGTGGCTCCCGGCAAACAGACAAAGGGTGATGCTACCGCAGGCGGATGCGCTTCGAGTCTGAACCGCGTCCCTCGCTGCTTGCTCTTGCGATGCAACATCGGGTCGCGGATCGACTAGAATCCGCCACCGTTTCTTTCTGCACCCTCGGCCACTGGTCGCTTCCTGCATCGCTTTCTGCCACGGCTCGCCCGTGTGCTGCTCGGATGCCGTCACTGTGTTGACGCGTGAAGCTGCGTTCTCCGGCCTGCAGGTGCCTCACTCCCGGAGTACAGCATGTCCAGTGAATCCGCCGCGCCCGCGGCTGACGTTCGTTTTGTCGATCTTTGTCTTTCCGATCCGGTGATGCAGGCGATTCGCGCCGTGGGTTACGAAACCCCGTCGCCGATCCAGGCTGCCACCATTCCGCCGATGCTGGATGGACGCGACGTGTTGGGCCAGGCGCAGACCGGTACCGGCAAGACGGCGGCCTTCGCGCTGCCGATCCTTTCCCAACTCGACCTGCAGCAGAAGTCGCCGCAAACGCTGGTGCTGGCACCGACGCGTGAGCTGGCGATCCAGGTCGCCGAAGCGTTTCAGCGCTACGCCTCGGCAATGCCCGGCTTCCATGTGCTGCCGATCTACGGCGGGCAGAGTTACCAGCCGCAGCTGGCCGGGTTGAAGCGCGGCGCGCATGTCGTCGTGGGTACGCCGGGGCGTGTGATCGATCATCTGGAACGCGGTTCGCTGGACCTGTCCGGCCTGCGCTGGGCGGTGCTCGACGAAGCCGACGAAATGCTGCGCATGGGCTTCATCGACGATGTCGAAACCATCCTGCAGA
>Ga0209066_10004131_pt1 | contig 16034 bp, 22 predicted proteins | sample All_14_2_FD_187198 | JGI IMG/M metagenome (GOLD analysis project Ga0209066, IMG submission 187198) | Freshwater microbial communities in response to fracking from Pennsylvania, USA - Allegheny Zone_MetaG_DW_15 (SPAdes) (version 2) ...
CTATTTATTGGTGTATTTTTAACACCATAAATAGTTAAAGTGTTTAAGTCAATTTTGTTTGTTTTGTCTTTTCCTTCAAACTCAATAATTAAAATATTGTTTTCTTTTCTCATTTTACTATGTACTCTCTTTCTTTACACCCTTATTATACCAAATGTACGACATAAGTCAATAACTTTTTTAATCTTTTTACAATTTTTTTCTGCGGTAGTCTATTGTTAGACTACCTTGCTGCTTGTTAATATTTTCACAAACCGTCTTTTTTCCAAAGAAAACCAGAACTTAAACGAAAAGTTCTGGGTGGTTTGACATCATTTCTTCTTTCAATTCAGCGTGTTCAAGTTCAAGGTTCGTATCTTCTTGCCATTTATCAAGGTGGTCAAGGTGTTTACGAAGTTCTTTCATTTGTCTAATGACGTTCTTTTTTCGTTGCTCAATAACTTTTGTTAAATACTTACCTACTTTTTGCTCAACACGTGCCGCCGCAAGTTCGCCACCAAATCGTAAATCAAATACATCAGTATCGTTACATTTTGCTACTGCTTGAAGTACCTTATCCCCTACTTTTGCGGTTGCGTAAACTTCCTTTTGTCCTACTGTATGACTAACTACAATTTCAATCTTTTCCATTTTCTATTCTCTCTTTCTTTCTTTGTACCCTTATTATATCAAATCCACGTAATATGTCAATACATTTTATAAAAATAATTAAAAAGATTTTGCGGTAGTCTATTGTTAGACTACCCAAAAAGCAAAAGAAAAATGTGTTTTCACACATTTCCGCAAAGGATAACGTTTGCAATCGTATCCTTTTACTTACAATTTACTCCTCGACTTAAAATTGTCTAAATCTCCGACTATTTCCTGACTTTCGCCACACTAAGGTCGTGTGAAGGTTTTTACACCTACAGATAGCCATTCACAAGGTACAAATTTTTATACCCTCTGAATGACTACTGTCATTCATCTACCACTTCATACTCAACCTCCACCTCATCATAGAAGAAACCAATATTCTTCATAGCAAGAATTAAGATAAACGCCGCAGACCAATATAGAAGAACACTTACGATAAATTCTAACATTTTTATTACCTTTTCCTTTTGTTATATACATTATAACATATATACCATATATGTCAATACCTTTTTTGAATAAATTTTGTGTAGTCTAAAGTTAGACTACCTCCTACTTCAAAAAGAAAAACCTAATCTTTGATTAGGTTTCTAACTGCTTCTTCAGTAATCATAGTATAAATAATTTCTTTTAGATATTCTTTAGTCGGATATAAATAAATCTCTTCATGGGCAATTCTAACAATGTCTTTATAGATTTCTAATTTAATTCCGTCGGCAAAACCTTCTTCATCTTCTTCTGTCCCAGAAACTTCCAAATAGATTTCTAATTCAGGATTAAAAATGTTGTCTAATATCTTTTGACCAAACTCCATAATTTCAGAAGAAGTTAGCCCGTCAATAATGTCTTCATTTTCTTCGGTTATCCTCATGCTGCGTTTAAGAGCGTCAATTTCAACTTCTAATTCTTTTAATTTTACCAGTTGGCTTCTTAAAAATAACTCATTATTTTCTGTACGCAATCTTGTTTGTTCTTTTCTTTTCATTTTATGTTCCCTCTTTCTACCTTTATTATACACAAAATGCGGCGAAATGTCAAATAAAAGTTAAACTATATTTAGAAATAAAAATGGAGTAGTCTAAAGTTAGACTACCTTTGGGAGAATTCATTCTAATCCTCCTTTATCAAAGTCTTCAATCAATTCAAAGATATAATCTTCAAAGTCAGATGTATCTATACCATAGAAATTTTCAACTTCTTCGGAAATGATACAGACCCCACCAGTGTAAATAGATACGATGCCTTTATCAATTTCATAGCGGCAAAATGCGTCAATACCGTAGTAAACTCTTAAGATGTCCTTAACATATTGTGTAACCACGTCCCAATCAATTTTATAGAATTTCATTTGTTTTACCTTTACCTTTATTGTAATGATATTATACCATGTAATCAAAAAATCGTCAATACAATTTAATAAAATAATTAAAATAAATTTTGTGTAGTCTAAAGTTAGACTACCTCGCCGCAAGAAAAAACGACTACATGCTCGTAATCGTTCTTTTCCATTGTGTTTTTTTACCATTTCTACCATTTAAACATTTAATAGCAACACCACCGTTCTTTTCCCATTCTTCAAGATTTTTTGTGTAATCATCAACTAACACGTTTCCTTTTGCGAATTTCGCCTTTGCTCTACTCGCTCTGTCCCAGGGTCCACCCCTTACAATTTCAATATTTTCTTCTTTAAGATTTGGAATGTATTTTTTTAGCCACTCTCTTTTTGCTTTATCGCCCATGTGGTTCGGACTTGCTGATAAAATACAAGTATTTTCTCTTGCTACTTCGTTAGTCGCAAGTTTTTCGTTTAGGTCTTTTGCTAAACTTAACGGTGCTAAATGTAAGAAAAAATCAGGCTCTTTCATAAATCTTTCTAATGCGTTCGGTTGTCCATCAAAATCGGCTAAAACTCCGTCCATATCCAAATATATTTTTGTCATATTTTTTTTACCTATCCTTGTTGTACCCTAATTATACACCATTTATAGTGTATATGTCAATACTTTTTTTAATTATTTTCAAAAAAAAAGTTAGACTACCTGCTGCTGCTGCTGCTCCCATTGCTTGAAAAAATGCTATTTTTTCCGTGGGTAGTCTAACCTTAGACTACCAACTTAAAAGTTAGACTACCCTTTAATTGTGAAAAAATTCACAATGAAAAAATTTTCATGAAAAAAATATGAAAACTACGAAAACGTTTTCGTAAATGGATAACATTGTGAAAAAATTCACAAACAATGTTAGACTACCTATCAAAAATTGTGAAAAAATTCACAAATATAGCCCGAGGATTAAGCGATTGTGAAAAAAATCACAAACCGACTTTCGCTAAAATAAAAAGGACTTTTCAGTCCTGTTCTTCTTGTTCTAAACCTAAGATAGCGATAACCTTGTTCAAGTTCTTATTCATTTCTATTTCAAGATATTCTAAGTCCCAATATTCAGACATCTTGCCTTCATTCCATGCGACTTGTCTTAATTCCATTGCTTTCTCTACTAATCCATAAGCGTGTTTTACAAATTCTGTTTTTGTCATGATGTGTTTCTCTTTCTTTCTTTTTAGTGGTGTGAAGCCTTAGGGTTAAAACCCTAAGACTTCATTTAACCATTTAACTTGTTTACCTAATTCTAAGGCACTAATCTTTAAGCGTATGCCGTTGTCATGTAGTTTCACATATTCACTGTCGCAATTATCCATTAAGTCTTGAACGGTTGCTTTACTTAATAACGCTACACCTTTAGGTGTTATGAACATTGTTCTAATAGGTTTATTAAACGGTGTACATAAACTATTGTGTGATGATGATACTTTAATTTCATAACCGCCGCCGCCATCTTTATAATCAATAGCATTGCAGCGTGAATAATATCCATGTTCATAACCTCTTTTAACTGCTTTTATCAAACTTTCAATTAGTTGTCCAAGGTTTGCCACATCTTTACGACTTTCAAGGTCTTTAATGTTATGACGTTCCATACTTTCAATAATTCTAAGATATAATGATAAACGGTCTTTTTGCCCCTTCTTACTTAGGTCAATCGTTTCTACATATTCTTTTAATTGTGCTACAGTGTAGTTCATAGCGTTTCTCACTTTCTATTTTTTTTTGGTGTGATACACCTTATTTTTTCGCCTATATCACATTTAATTTTCAATGAACCGATAGCGACACTCAAGCATTATCGCAATGGTATCGTGTCCTTACCTATATTATACACTTTTAGAATACCTTGTAAAGCGTTTTTATACATTTTAGAAAAGTTTTTTTGATGTTAGAATACACCAAAATATAGGTTGTGAAAAGATCTTCAAAACTCACAAGGGTTGTGAAAAAGATCTGAACGTTCACAAGGGGGGGTATGACCTTGTGAAAAAACGGAAAAAAATCACAAAGATGCGGTATGTGGTTGATTTAACGAATGACAAAAAAACCCAACCACACACCCAACACACCCAACACACCCCACAAAAAAAAGGCTAATAGCCTTCTTTCTGTCTCTTATAATTTACTTCATTCTTCTTCATATAAGCCTCTTCAATCTCACCATCTTCAAAACCCAACCACATCGCAAGCCCCATGAAAGTCGCCGCAAGTGCTTGACTATCTCCTGGTCTAAAATTAATCAATTGTGCAATCATCTGCAAAAACTGCATATTCAAGCTCTCACGCTTATAAGCAACTACATCCTTTGGTGTTTCACCTGCAATGTTCATTAAACTCAACACAAAATGCAGTACATCCACCAACTCTTCTAATATAATCTCTCTACTGCTTGGTCCTTTTGTAGACCAAAACTTAAAGTGTCTTACTTCATTGGCTACTTCACCCAACTCAACCACTGCGGCCATGATGCGGTCAAATAACGTATCTTCGTATATTAACCCTCTTGGTTCCATAATTGAAAGATCCAACGCTCTTTGTATGTCTTTTAGTTGTTTCCAATTCATACTGTGTCCCACCCAACATTTTTTACAGTATATTCGCCAACTGTGAACAATGGCTGATTAAGCATCCACGGAATATCCATATCCATAACACCCAATCTAATCATAAAATTCCTAATAAAATTTTCGTTTGTCATAATGTAATTTCCATCTGGCAAACGCAATTCATAATATCGCATATTTTTCTCCTTATAATATATATTATTTTTACAATAGATACAGTTATCCATAAGTATCCATTAAATCTTGTAGTGTTTTTTTCGGCAATGTTATACCCAACACTAAAACAATAAATCCCATTAGTATATTCAACCCCGGTATACATAGTATTAGTATTGCTTGTACCCAATGGAAAAAGTCTGCGGCGACACTATATCTATTACATCTTAACATCGCCGCAATTTCTCCAATTGCGGTTAAAACTACCGAACACAAAACCGTTAATAAATATATCTCCCACATACTACTCATACCTCACAATAGTAAATTCTAAACCGAATAAATCCAGATTATGCGGCGATCCAATTTTAAAGCTTTTTAATTCTTTCACAAGGAAACTAACTAGGTCATATTTATTTGGTTCGTTAGTAACTATAATTTTACTACCTTCTTTTCTATGGCTACTAATTGGTAGGTTAGCCAAGTATTCAGAATTTTCAAATACAAAATCAATAACATCTATAACTTGATATGTGTGTTGTGAATTTTCATATGTAATAATAAACTTCATCGTAATCTCTCAATCTTAAATTTTTTCTCTCCAATCCACCATTCTTCATGGTGGCCGATTTTAGCACCATCAACGAGTTCATCTATAAGATTAATTTGTTTTTTAATCTCTAATGCAGATTTGCATTTTGAAATAACATAATCGAAAATAATTTGTTTTAATTCTTCATCGTTTACCGTTTTATTTACATTAGTAAATTCCATTGATAAAGTTAAGCCTCTACCACTAAGTTCACATTTATAATCATTATATTCTACATTAAATACCATATTACTACCTAACACTAAAGCCATGAGTCTTTGCGTCATAAAACTCCTGCCAGTATTTTTCCCTTTCGCTTAGTTTTTCTTCTTCTACTTTTTCAATAACTTCAAAACTGAAGTTTTCTATTCCCTGCTTACGCATAGCAGGGTATAATAAATTGTTTGTTTCGGTTTCTACGCCAGCAGCACGCTTAAAATGACTAACCCAGCGATTCCGAATATCTACACTCTTACCAATATAAATGCGACCGTCCAACTTACTTGTAATGCGGTAGATGCCGCTTACCTTACCATCACCCACTACACGGCTGAGTAGTTGCTTGATCTCCGGGGCGTAGTATATTTCGTAAATCGCCTTTAATAGTACCGGTCGAATACGAGGGTACCGTGATGCGATCGTTTGGAGATCTGCGATCTCCAAGCGATCGGTGTCGTCCAGTTGGAGATTGTATTGGTTTTGTTCGATTGCCATGCGGCGAAGTGCCTCGGTGGCGGATATTTGAGAAGAACGCATTTGCAAGAGAATAGATTTGTATTTTTCAATTTCTACTTTTTGGTTAAGTAGTTCTTGTTGATGTTGTTCTTCGCTTTGTGCAATTTTGGTCTCTAGTGCGGCGACTTGCAATTTCCAGATATTCATTTCTCTTTCTTTCATTTCCTGTAATTCTTTTAAAGTAAGCTCTAATTTGATTTGCTTATATTCTTCAATAATCCACTCTACTTGTCTTTTTTCTTGTTCAATATCAATAGTTGGAACTGGTTGCGGCGGTACCTCAATTTTAGGTTCTGCCGCATCAGGTGGTTTGTCCCGATAAGAAGAAAGCTCCCTTTCGAGAGCCTTCCTACTTTTCCAATAGGATATTGCAAAGATAATAGCAAGGAGAATAGAGGTAGCTTGAAGAACCATTAGCACGGTGTTTGTCATAAGTTTGCTCCTTATAGTAAAATAAATAGGAGGGTTCCAAAAATTTTTGTGCTCAGGTTCCTACTGAACCAGATTTACTCTTTTTTGACTTTGGATTCTCTATTCCTTTCTTTTCTTTACATATATATTATATCATACTGCGGCGAAAAAGTCAATTTTAGGAATGTCAAATTTTTTCTACGCAAACTTTATCTAAAATTTGACTCCGCACGACTAATAGTAGTATAATATATATAGGATAAGAATATACTTATCAAGGAGTAAAATAAAATGCAAGTATCAAAAGGAAAATGTCCAAAGTGTGGCAATCTAAACTACATTCTGCCGACAAATAACCCTTTGGTTGATGGAATTTGTAATTCTTGCTTAAATACAAAACTTGATGCGGGGAAGGTGGAAGATTTTGCTTTCTTCTGTCGCACCTATAATATTCCATTCCAGCCAAATTTATATATGAGCTTATACAAGCAATATAAGGGGTTAGTATTTACAAAATATGTTGAAAGCATTAACATTGATGCTTATACAGATAAAACAACCGAAATTTGGCCGCAAGTTGAAAGAGAATGGTCCAAAGTTAAGACCTATAGCGACATTGTTCTAAAACTTCCAGAAGTTAGAGCTTCTTTTGAGGAACGAGCTAGAGTGAAGTGGGGACATGATTATACTTTCGCAGAATTAATTCAACTTGAAAACCTTTTTATCAATACAATTAAAGTACACAATATCACGGACCCTATGCGGCTTGACGCAATTAAAAAGTCATGTAAGATTTCAGTTAAGATTGACGCCATGATTGAAAGCGGAGACGCAAAAGCAATTAAAGAGTATACGGGGGCTTATAAAGATTTCCTTAAAACCGCTCAAATTGACGAACTAGGTCAAGTTGCAAACGAGGGGACAATTAAAACTGTTGCCGACCTATACAAGTATATGGAAAAGAATGGTTTTGAATTTACTTTCTACGATAAAGAAGAAAGAGATATTGTTGATAAAACACTTAACGATATTAAAGAATCAATACGCTATCAAATCTCAAATGCTACCGGTATTGATTTAAAACTACAAGAAATTACTAAAAAACACAGAGAAAAAGAAGAAACCGAAGCAACAGAGGAAGCTGTAAAAGAAAATCCTCTTGATAAACTTATTGCTTCTGAAGATTATTATGAAGAACTTGAACTAGAAGCAGATAAAGAATTTGAGGAAGAAGAATTAGATTTAGAGTATGATGAGGATTAACAATGGAATTTTTCATTGAACCTGAAATTCAAGATTATATAGATTTTATTGGAGACGCTGATTTAGTAGGAGAAAACATTGTTACTCCTTCTAGAATAGATAGAAACTTTAATAAAGTTGGTAAAGCCTTGAATACATTATTAGCATACCCTGATTTATTAGTAGATATTATTGTTCCTCATGAATCACAGTTCAAACTTCATTTTTATCAAAGACTAATATTAAGATCAATGGCTCGCCACCGTCAAAGCTATACAGTAGCCACACGGGGAGCTTCAAAATCATTTAACGCATCATTAAGTAGATACTTAATGTCAATGTCTGTGCCGGGTCACCGCACCTTCGTATGTACAGATATTAAAGAACAAGCCGTTGCGATTGCTCGTCAGACTATTGAAGACGACTTATGGGTAAAATTCCCACTTCTGAAAAATGAAATGGTGAAGTTGCCGCAACCAGGTAAACCTCCTCGCCAACCATTTATTGTTGGTAAGGGATATGCCAGTTATGAGTTTACTCATGGCGGAGAATATGACGTTATCTCGGTAGATACTGCTCGTGGTAAACGCCGACATTCAGGTATTATTGAAGAGCTTATTGAACAAGACGCAGTAAAAATTAACGAAAAAGTTATTCCAGTTATGAATATTGGGCGTAGAAGTTTAAGAGGGAAGTTTGTCGAAAGTGAGCCTCATGCCCAGAAGATATATGTAACGACCGCTGGATATCAGGGGACGTTCGCATTTGATAAGTTTATTGAGACACTATGTCTAACAGCAATAGATCCCGATAACTATATGGTTATATCATTAACATATAAAGTTCCTATGATGCACGGACTCATTCAAGAGTTGAGTATTCGAGAACTAAGATCACAACCAACCTATGATGCTGATTCTTTTGCAAGAGAGTATGAAAGCAAATGGTCTGGTGCGATGAAGGGTGCGGCGTTCAGCTACACCACAATGCAAAAAGTAAGAAAGATTTATCGTGCTGAATATAAGGCTGCCAAATCACAATATAAAGAATTTTATGTAATAGGAGCCGACTTAGCGAAAGACGGTTCTGCAAGGATTGCGGCGGTTGTGTACAAAGTACGACCAAGAGAATTTAACTTTTTATACCAACAAGTAAATGCCTTTACTATTGATACTACTGACTTTATGCAAGTAGCAAACGAATTAAAGAAGGCAGTAATTGCTTATGAAGCAAGAATGTTGGTTTATGACGCCACTGGGGTCGGGGCTCCGATTCGAGATTGGCTAAATAAAGATACACGAGATCAATTTGGTGAGCTGTTGCCGGGTCTTGGTATCATCAATCCTCCTGAAGAATCCAAGAAAGATGTCATTAAAAGACCAGCTCACCTCACTGTTTGTTATGAGATTAAGTCAAGTGGAGTAAAAGCAAGCGATATTAACCATTTATTCTTTAGTCGATTAAAATCCGGTTCAGTGAAAATGTTAGTAACTACAAATGATATACTAAACAAATTAAAAGACAATAAAAACTTTATAAACGCTACTCAAGCAAGACAGAAAGAAATTTTAAGACCATATCAATTTACTGATATTATGCAAGAAGAGCTTCTAAACTTAGATATTGCAGAAGTAAGTGAGAACGGTGGTAATGTATTAAGAGTCAAACGCAGAAATGCGGCGATTCAGAAAGACTTCTTCTCTGCAGCATCATATACTATATATGCTTGTCATAAAGAGATAGAATTAAACTATTATAAGAAAAAAGGTAGTACAGGCCGTAAAGCCTTCTTCAAATTTACGGGGTAGGTGTTAAATGGAAATTGAAAAAAACCAAATAAATAACTTTAAAAAGTACAAGGGCCAAATTGAAAAGCTCTACTCCGATGATAGAACCGTTGCTGGTGCTATGGGAGCTAGAAAACCTTACTCTCGCCCAGACAGTATTAAAACAAGAGAGCAATTAATTAAAGCTGTTGAAGACTCATTAAATGATCCTTTAAGAGCGGCTCAAATATCAGAAACATTATTGGCGACAAACGGCATATATAATGAAATTATACAATATTATGTTAATATGCCGTTATATCGTTATACAGTAATACCAGCACTAACAAGAAAGAAAAAAGACGGTAAAGATATGACTAAGTCATATGCCGATAACTATGAAAAAATTATTAGAGCAGTAGATGGAATTTCTATAGAAGTTATCTACCCTAAAATTTTACTTTTGGGTTTAGTATATGGTATAATATATTTGTATACAGGGATTAATAAAAAAACTGAAACCATTGAAACATTTGTATTACCTAATAAGTATTGCAAAAAAGGATTTGGTACCAGTTATGGAACAGATACCGTTATATTTGATTTTCAATTCTTTTCAGATATGAGATCAGCGTTAGCAAGTTCCGGTTCTTCAAGTGAAAAAATCGAAGAAGAGGACTTCTTAGAAATGATGCCTGAAGATTTAGTCGCTTTATATAAAGTTTATCAAAAAGATCCTACGAAACGTTTTCAGACGTTGGACTCAAGATTTGGTGCGGCGATTTCGTTCTCACTAAGCGGGGTGCCACCTAAATTATTTGTAAACTACGGAGTTGTAGATTACGAAAAAATTAAATCAACTGAAATGGTTCGTTTGAAAAATGAACTTGAAAAAATCTTAGTTCATCAAGTCCCGCACACAACAGACGGCGCTCTAATATTTGAAATTGAAGAAGTATTAGAATTACACGATGTTATGGCTAGAGCTGTAAATGGTTCAGGAGTTAAACTTCTAACCACTTTCGGTAAAACCGACTTGATTGAAATGAATTCAGATAGAACAAAAGAGAATAAGACCCTACAACAGGCCTATGATAACGTGTTCTATTCTACAGGACTTAACCCAGAGATTTTCCGAGGGGAAAGTGCTACAGCAGTAAAAGCCACAATCCAAAAAGATGCGGCTTACGTGTTTAAAATGTTAAATCAGATTACTAATTTCTATAACTTAGCAATTAATAATCTATTCTCGTTTGGTCCTTATGAAGCAAGAATTAACATGCTACAAATTACCGCTTACGATGAAGAAGCAAAAGTTAAACTTTATCGTGAAAATGCCAACTTTGGTATTGGTAAGTTAGAAGCAGTTATCGCCGCAGGAATTAAACAAAGAGATATCGCAGACAAACACGCATTAGAACAATATTTAAATTTAGATTCAATTTTAGTGCCCCTTCAGTCTACTCATACCAATACTCCTGACTCTGTTAACAAAGAAGATGAAGAAAATGAGCCTGAGGAACCTGAAAGAGACGGCACTGAAGAGGTGGACACAAAATGAAAGATGTAAAAGTCTCATTATCTGTGCCTGCTCATATTTATAGTTTCGGTGAAACAAAAGGTTTCACGCAAAATAAATATGTAACCCACGCAAAACTTAAAGTATTTTACGTAGGTCAAACTGGAGACAATCGTGTATTCACAAAACAATTTTCTGATCAATTGTTGTTAACGTTACCGGGAACCCCAGTAGTTGCATATTTTGATCCTGACAAAGATGACTTTGTCGGTCATTACTACGAGCCGTCAGTATTTGGATACGTTCCAGATGCGGCGACAGTAGAATACCTTCAAGAAGGAGATAAATTATTTGCGGTAACTGATGTATTGTTATTCACCGGTCGAGAAGACTCAATCGGAGAGATTGCTAAAAAAATTATTGGAAAACAACACTCCTTAGAACTAGACCCTGCAACAGTAAAATATACTATTGTAAGAGCCGGCGGGAAGATTGATTCAATAACATTCAATGAGGGCCACTTTATTGGATTAAGCGTTCTTGGTGATGATGAACAGCCAGCATTTGGTGGTTCGGAGTTCTTTTCAGAAAGTAGTACACTCTCTATTAGGGAGTTAGGTAAAGTCTATCGTAATTTCTTCAATTTAGACGAAAAAACCGATATTCAAGACCAATCTACTACCTATGAGACAGAAAACGCAGAAACAGAAAACACTCAAATGAGTGAACAACAAACGGAGGTGAAGCTTGTGGATGAAATAAACCTACAAGAAAACTTCACTGAGAGCGAAGAAACTAATTCTTTAGAAAACACCGAAGTAGTAAACGCTACTGAAAAGACTGAAGAAGAAGAAACTGAAACGGAAGTGGTTAATCATACTGAAGTAACTACTGAAGAAGAAAATAAAGAAGAGTTTAATCAAGAGACTCCAGAGGAAGTATTTATTGCTAATCCTTATGAAGATCGAAAGAAACGATTATCTGAAACTTTAAGAAATTTTTATCCGAATGATTCAATCGAAATTGAACAAATGGATGAACAGTCAGTTGTCTACTACTGCTATAGCTATGCTTTAGAAAAATCACTTTTCTATAAAATAGGATATGCAGCAGACGGTGCCGAATTAGTTGGCGACCCAGTAGAAGTGCACAAACGTTACCTTACAACCGAAGAGATAGCACGTGCATTTGGAGATCCAGGAAATATGGAAAGCTCGGAAAGTGAAGTGCAAATTCTCGAAGGAACGGAAAATGCCAGAGAAAACCAAAAAACAGAAGAAGAAAGTGTTGCGATTGCCAACACCGCCGCACTTGATAACGCGGAAAGAGAAGAGCTTAACGCTTATCGCAAAACAGCGAAGTACGCGTTGATCGACAGCTATAACGACTTAGATGTAGCAGTTCGTGAGTCTTTCAAAGAACAACATGAAAAGTTCACACTTGAACAGCTCGATAAAGAACTTGCTTTCGAACTCGTAAAAGTCTTACGCAATCAACCAAAAAATACAAACTATAAAGTATTTTCAATGAATCTACCGGTTGGGTCTAATAAACCTGATACTGTTGAAGATCTCATTGAAAAGTACAAAGATAAACACTAAGAGGTGAATATATGGATTTAACTAATCTTTTACCGAAGTTTAAAATCGTCGAGGTTAATAAGCTTGCTGGTTTGCTTAACGGACACATCGTTGCTCAAGCTCCACACGCTACCGCCGAAGGTTACTTAGAAAACGGTCAAATTTTCTACTTAGGAGCGGAAGCTGATGCAGTTCTCCACGGAGTCGCTGATTTCAAAGCCCAACCTTTCCTACACTACACAGAGGAATTACTTCCTTTCATGAATGGTAACGAATATTTTGCAGTTGAAGTGCAAAATGGAGTCGCTTACCCTCGTCTAATCGGCCTTTACGAAGGTGACGAATTTACTACAAATAACATTGCTAACCTAGAAGGCGTTGGAGCTTTCACTGGTTGGGTAAACAACGCAGCATGGGCAATTGTTCAAAATAATGCTTTAACTTTGGTTAACGCATTACCAGTATCACCCGCAACCTATACCGGCCCAGTATTCCGTGCAGAAAAAGACCGCCTAGCAGCAGGTCAAGTAGCAGCACGCTTAACACTAATTGCTAAGCAAATTGTTGTTTAATAGAGGACTAAAATATGAACATTAATGATTTAAAAGGATTATTAAAAGCTGCGGCAATCCCAACCGTAGGTAACTTTTCAGACGCACAATCAGCTGCTAAAAATGCGTTAATTGCTCACTTCGGATTAGAAGATCTTTCAATCCGTGAAGCAAAAAGATTGGGACCTCAAGTATTCGCTCTTATTGACGAAGTAGTTGAGGAAGTTCTTCCAGCTATGCTAGAAGAAAAAATTGGTGCTTTCGCCGAAGTTAAAACTTTCGGACGTGATGACCTTGTCAAATTCACTATTCGTGGAATGGGTAAAAACCGTGTAGCTCGTGGTATCGTTGCTGGGGCTCGTGGTGGTTTATACCGTGCACGTAGATTAGATGACAAAGACTTAATGCTACCTACTTCTGTTAGAACAGTAGCATACCAAATCACTTTAGAAGAACTATTAAGTGGTCGCCGCACTATTGCCGAACTAGTTGAAGCAATTACTCGTGGATACACTGAAATCGTTTATATCGAAGTTATTAAAGCCTTACGTGCGGCAGTAACTAATGCTCCTGGGGCTAACGTAGTTGACGGAAGCACATTCAATGATGCTGCTTTCAAAGACATTATCCGTGTTGTATCTGCTTATGGACGTCCAGTAATTATGGGATTCCGTTCACAACTAGAAAAATTATCAAATATTTCTCAAGTTTCGGGTTCAAACCCTAACGTCCCTACTGCTGATCTTGATGAATTACGTACTCGTGGCATCATCGGTCTATATTTTGGAACTCCTATTGTAGAACTTCCAAACTATTTTATGGACGAAAGCAACGAACAATGGGTATTCAGTGAAGAAGACTTATTCGTTCTACCTGTTGACGAAAAACCAGTTAAAGTAGCTTTCAAAGGCGAACTTTACACTGCTGAAGTTCCTCAACCTCATGGTGGAGTTGAATATCATGCACACCGTATTATGGGTGTTGGTGTTCTATTCTACAACCACATCGGAATCTTCCGTGATTCTAGTGGAGCAGACGGAGCTTACTAATATAATACAACGAGGAGAGGGTTTCTCCCTCTCCTTTTTCTCTAATTTTACAAGGAGGACTATATGTCTAATAAAACAATTTTTCTTAAACGACTTTCGCAAAATAAGGTTACTCTTCTTTTAGAAGATGCTACTAATGCAGTAATGCCTGCGAAATGGTTCACTATGACTGAAAAATCTCCTCGTATTGCAGTCCCAGCTGGCTATGCTCTCTCTATCTTTGCAAATTCTACACTAGAAAGTATGATGAAACGTAATATTTTTGAAGTGGAGAACATGAAAGATTTAATTGAGTTGGCACAAGAATATGGATTGCTTCACCGAGACGAACAAGAAGTCAAGGAACTTGCTAAACCAAAAAGACCAGATGAAATGTTAATGAGCATCTTAAAAGGTGGGAATGAAGCTAAAATCAGAGAACTGTTTGCAAGCCAAGATAAAAACCGAGCTTTCCAATTAACAGTTGCTAACCAAAAATCTTTATCCATGCAAGTGGTACAGTTGGTTGAAGATATCGTCAAAATCGCTATTATTGAAGAGTAATTAAATGACATCATTTGAGAAGCTATATGATCAGTTTTTAACTACTGTATCAAGCTATACTCTTACTCAGCTTACAAATGACGATATACAAGCTGAATTATTTAATCTAGTTGAAAGATCAATTGGAGCATTTAAATTTCCAAAAGTCTCACTAACTTACCAGTTAAACGAGGTCGACCACATTCATTATTTTGATGAAACATTAACTCAAAAAGAGTTGAATGTTATTCTTGCTTATATGAAATTATTTTGGGTAGAATATCAAATCTCTAACGAGCAAAGATTTTTAACCCAGTACTATGATGATAAAATTAAAACCTTCTCGCAAGGGAACGTTATGGCTCAATTAAATAGGCTACATGAAAATTTCGTAGAGACAGCAAAAAGAACAGAATATGAGTATGGTAGAGTCGCTCAAGATGGAAGACCAAACATAGGAAAACTTAATGTCTAATTATATGGACCGATACCGTAGAAAAATTGCTAGTCAATTTGCGGCGGAATCTAAAATTGGGGATGTTATTTCTTTATCAACTTCGAGAATTAATTTATTCGTAAACAAATTAAATAGAACCATACCTGCTATTTTTATTGCAAATGATAAAGAAGGAATTGATGAAGTTACAATTTATTCATACCCTGAAGACGGTTTAGAAATCGGAGACTATGTTAAATATTATAATAAAGACCACTTTATTTATAAAGAAACAAACAACGCAAAAAGAGAGAACAGCGTTAAGACTCACTTAGCAATAGCTTGTAACGTAGAGTTTAATCATAATAATAAAAGCTATAAAGCTTTCTTCAAAGGAAAATTAAGATCGGTTTCAGAAGATGTACAAAATCTAAGTGAAAAACTTGGAGTATATCTTGACACCTTAAATTTGCTAATGTTGCCGCACGATGGCAATATTAAATATAATGATTTTCTTTTAATAGGAGGCGAAACATATAAGGTAGTTGATGAAGACATAATAAGTAACCCTGGAACTGCCTATTATGTTATAGAGAAAACAACCACTATTAATACCAATAAAGAAACTATAACCTTACATCAGGATTTTACTCCTGAAAATGTATTATATTCTAATACAACACACTCTATTACAACAGAGGGCGGGTATATCTTATTCGACTCTCCTGTAGAGATATTGAATAGAACTTCAACATTAATTAGTTTCAAAGTTCCAAAAAACATAACCTCTCTTTCAGTAACAACTAAAGAAGCAGGAGTCAATAAAACGACAGTATTTAGCGTTAGGGGGTAAGTAGATGCTACAAAATATCGAATCTGTTCTATATGAG
>Ga0209066_10004132_pt1 | contig 16033 bp, 11 predicted proteins | sample All_14_2_FD_187198 | JGI IMG/M metagenome (GOLD analysis project Ga0209066, IMG submission 187198) | Freshwater microbial communities in response to fracking from Pennsylvania, USA - Allegheny Zone_MetaG_DW_15 (SPAdes) (version 2) ...
TAAAAACAATGGAAGAGTAAAAATTAGCTTCTTCATATTTTTAAAATTTATTGTTATTCGAAATAATGCATAAAGTCGCCGTGACACGGCACAAAACCAATGGCACGGCGACAACCCAAAAACGATATCTTTTTACTGTGCGTCATTCGTTTTGTACTGAAAAGCACCATAACCACAAAAATTCACACAACGCCCGCAATCTAAGCAATTATCCTTGTCAATTTCCGGAGCAGAATTCCAGCTTTTCTGCTTAATTGCACCAGTTGGACAATAACTAACAACCGGACAGGGATGATTCTGTGGACATCTTGATTCTTCAACAATGATTGTACGCATAATGTTTAATAAATATTAATTATGATGCAAAAATAATATATATTCATATATCTATATGTTAATTTGTATTGATTTTTATCAATGGGACAAAAAAAAGGGAGGCAAACGCCCCCCTTGCTCAAACTAAACCTTTTATTAACTAATTTCCGCCCCTTAATCTGATTTCCCATGTTTTTCCGTTTGCAGTAACAGTTGCAATGTTGTCGCATTCGCCATTACCATAATCTAAAGTTGCAGTTTTGCCATCCAGAGTCATATCTATTGTGCCCTGTACAATCCAGCGACAATTTAGCTTAATCATTAAAGCGTTGGTAATTTGATGTGTATAAGTATACCCTTTACGATTTACGCCAGTTGCAGTTCCTTCAATTGTATAAACATCGTCCCAAATGTTATATGGAGTAGCAAAACCATCGGCCCAGGTACGGATTCGTTCGAAACTGCGTGTGTAGGTAGTGCCATCGGTAAAGGTAACCTTGCCATTTTGAAGTGTCACTGTGAAAGAGTATTGAGCAGTTTTCACAATTCGTTTTGTCCCTTCAATTGCATTACCATTGATTGTGAAATTTTTGAACGAGATCTCTCTCACAAACTCGTTTTGCAAAGGATTTCCCCATACGTGGATTATTACTAAACCATTCTTCACACGTTCGAACCTAGAATTACCATTTACATAGTTTTGGTAGGTTATAGAATCGATGCGCTCGGTGTTACTAATCCAAGTAGTTTTACGAGTTCTCGTACCCTGTCCCAAAGTATTTGAGGCCTCAGTGAAGTCCTTTGAATTGCTAACCATGGTAAGGTCGTCTACTTCGGTTAATACATCGTCGAAGTAGGCGTTGGCATCATCGTCCTGTTCTGCGATAGTTACAATAGGATCGGTTTCTTCATCCTTCTGACAAGAAGTGAAGCTGATTGTTGCCATAATCATTAGGCTTGCTGCAAAAAATAAACTTGTACGTTTCATAGCTGTAAATTTTAAGTTAGACATTAAATTGTTTAGTTGTTTATTTATTTTTATCGTTAAGAATTATTACCTTATTGGACGATTCCCACTGCAAATCCATAGGAATGCAAACTAAATCGAGGGCGTCGTTAAGGTTTTTGTTGCTGAAATATCCTGTATAAAATCGGTTTGTATCACCATCGAAAAAGATATCAATATCGAACTGGCGCTCCAACTCATCAATAACGGAATTGATTGGTGCGTTGGTGAAGTAGAAATCTCCCTGTGTCCATGCATCTTTCTGTTTGTAAGTGCTGCTTTGAACTGCCTTTTTCATTGTATTACCCATAGTTTTTACCTCATTACCTTTTGTTAGAATTTCTGCGTTAGAGTTATTCTTTGAAGATACCTTTACCTTCCCCTCTATGCAGCTCACTTCAGTAATTCCACTCCGCGAGTACACATTGAAAACTGTTCCAAGCACGGTGGTTATTGAGTTCTGAGTTTCAACCTGAAACCTGCTTCCCTTTTTCACTTTAAACAATGCCTCGCCACTCAACCTCACACTCCTGTTTAAAAACCAAGTATTTTTGTTATACTCAAGTCTGGAATCGGCATTTATAATAATCTCGCTGCTATCGGGTAAAAAGTGAACAATCTGTGATCCTTTTGGAATGGCTATTTCAACATCACCATAAACAAAGAAATAAATTGAACCAGCTAACCCTAGAACAACCAAAAGCGATGCTGCAATTCGTAAAATATAACTTGCAAACGGCACTACTTTCGCCTGATTTATACTGTCAATACTGTCAAAGATCTCATTCCATGCTTGCTCCTTTGTTTTGGATGTTGAAACCTTGTATCCGGATAAAAGCTTCTCAAAAGTTTCGGGTAAAAACTCCTTTAAATCGTCTCTTCTATTTTTCTTATCCCTTAGCATTCCGATTGCTTTTACTATTAATACAACCTACCCGAAAAACACCCTACCAAAAAATTAATTGTTAAATGCAAATAACTTTTAAGCACTTTCTGTAAGTAATAAAACTGAAATAGAAAATACCCTACCTATTTTTTTAAAATTTCGGCAGAATGAAGAAAAAACCAAGAAAAGTATTGTGTTTATTAAGAAGAAAAGAATGAGCGATCAGAACTTCAAGTTAACATAAAGCGTTGGGGTAAAGCCGAGGCCGTAATTTTCGTTAAACTGAATTATAGGGTCGCCCTGCAAATAGTCCTGAAGAGGATTGTCGGTTAACGAATATGGTTTTGCGAGTATATTATTTCTATTGTATAGATTAAAACCTTTTATACCTAGCTGAAAATCGGAAAATTTAAATCTATGGGTGTACGATATGCCAGCATCAAGCCTGTGATATGGCGTTAGGCGCGAAGCATTCTTTTCGTACTCGGGCGAAAGCTGTAAGGTAGATGTTAAAACTAACTCGTCCCATGGTTTTGGCGATCCATAAATCCAATTTGCAGAAAAGCGCCAATTGCCAAAGTTAATTACGCCGGCAAATTTAAGCTCGTGTAAGTGATCGTCGATGGCAAAGTACTCGTTACCACCATTAAGATTTTGAGCAACATTGAAAGCTTTACTTAATGAGTAAGCAACCCAAAACTCCGCATTGTTCCAGTTTTTCTTCAAAAGTAGATCTATCCCAAGTGCTCGACTATCAACAAAAAAAGTTTTGTTGGTCAAGGTAATTTTTGTTCCGCTGGTTCTTGTTACTACGCTTTGCATGTAGGCCAAATCATCAGTATTCTTTACGTACCCTTCCAGATCGATTAGAAAATTCGACTTCGACTTCCAGGTAAACCCGGCCATAAAGTGTTTCGATTTCACTACCGGAATTCGATCCCCATCGGATGCAACCCAAATATTCCGGTAACTAGCACCAAACTGTACTAACCTATTAACGTACTGGTTATAAAGACCCGCTGCAAATTTCATGGTTAACGGCTCAGTTGGACTAAACATCAACTGAACTCTTGGCTCAAAATAGAATTTGGAAGTTAAATTATGATGTGTAGCCCTAAATCCAAAAGTAAGCGCCTTTAGATTATCAATAGCAATTGTATTTTGAATCCATCCGGTAAATGTTTCGGAGTAGAAATCTCTGCTGCGAGCGGTATCGATAAAAGTTGTCCGATTAGCTGACTGTACCGAAGATTCGTAGGAACTAATATCAACAATATTCCCTTGAAAACCGCCTTCGAGCGTATTCGATTTGTTTAGTTTAATTTGACCCAAAAGGTTAACAGTTATATCGGACAATGCATTATCAACCTTATAGTCCTTTAAGATTGTGTCGCGACTCGTGGAAAACTGCTTTTTTCGAAGCGTACTATCGGTATGATTATAGAAAAGATTAAAATCCGATGCCCCAATTGTTAGATTATGGTAAAATTTTGAGTTCCATTGCCGTGACCACCGAACACCTAGGCCTTGATTTCCCCAGTGAGAATCCTCAACAATAAATGGACTAGCATCAAACTTCGAGTAGTTTAAATCGTCGGTTCCCTTATATCCACTAATAGAAATATTATCCTTCTCGGTAGGCTTAAAGTTTAATTTTGCATTGGCATCGTAATAGAAAAACTGGGGCATTGAAGGGTCGACACTGAACGCGCTCACATTGATATTTGCCGAAAGCAAATCGGAACGTGCGCTCTCAAAAAGGTTGTAGTACAAATCGGAGCGATAGAAATCGGTGAAGGATCGTCGAGCAGCAACTATAAAGGTTAATTTCTTACCAATTGGGCCCTCAATAGCAATATCGGCCGATAGTTGATCGCCACCAACATCTACTGAAATCTTGTTTTCATTTCCAGTTTTGCCTGTAATTTCAATTACCGAAGAGGCTCTACCGCCCCATCGGGAATCGAAACCACCTCGAATAACTCGTATATCCTTAATGGCTTTACTGTTAAAACTTGTGAAGGCTCCAAAAAAGTGATCGATATGATAAATTGTAAAACCATCGTAAATGAACAAATTCTTATCCGATGAAGAGTGCCGCACATTAAGTCCAGATAATGATTCCACTGTACCATCAACTCCGGGTAACATCTGCAATGGAGCAATAACATCGATTCCTGATATTGTGGGTATTTGTCCTACTTTTTTTAAGTTCCACACAAACTCCCCGGGTCTGTTTCCTACTGAAATAAACTCTGGAACATCTCTAAAAACTTTCACATCGGGTAAGGCAATTTGTGCTCTATCCATCTCAACCAAAATGGGCTTAAAGTTGAACTCCACCTTGGCAATTTTCATTTCAATAGGTTCAAAACCGATATAGCTAACCCTTATGCTAATAGAGTCATCGACTCCCTGTTGAATGGAGAAAAAGCCGTCGGTATTGGTAGAGGTTCCAACTTGAGCGCCCAAAACCCTAACCGATGCATAGGGTAAAGATTCTCCGGAAATTCTATCCCGAACAATTCCAACAACATTATTAACTTTTTCGTCTGCAACAGGCTTGGGTGGCTGTTTCTTTAAAACATAGACATCATTAATTTTAACTACCTCCAACCCTGCATCGGAAATCAATTTTCGTAACGCACCTTCAACGGTTTCACGTTTAAGATTAACTGTCACAAGCACTTCGGACACGGCTGCATTATCGTAAGCCAGCTTAACCCCATACTTTTTACTAATCAAATCAAGCGATTCAATCAAAGGCGTATTAACGAACTTTTCCGATATTCGAACTTGGGAAAATAAACTACTCCCATTGAATACCATAAATAGCATCAACAAAACCCAAAGATTTGAAAATCTAAACGATTTAAGTTTTTTACAAGACATTTTTACGCTTAATTAGTTGCTTAAAAGTATTACAACTTACACTGAATTTACCCTACTTACTTATAATCACCTTACTGGAGTCGGGGGTTATTTCGTAATTTAACCCCATTGGCAAGGTAACCAATTCAATGGCATTTTTTAGGTTATTATTGCGGAAAAATCCTGAATATATTCGCTCTTCGGGATTAAAGCCTTCTACTACAATTGTCACATTAAACTGAATTTCTAATTCGGCAATAACTTCCGATAGCTTTGCCCCTTCAAAGTAAAATTCACCATTTATCCATGATGGAAAGTTTATTGAGTCGGACTGAAACGAATTAACCGAAGAAACTCCATCGATACTTTCGAATTTTAAGCCCGGAGTTAACTTAACATTATCAGTTTCTGGAGTATGAACTTTTACAGACCCTTGGTAGCAAGCAACCTTAAAAACCGAACCACGTGTATTTACATTGAATTCTGTACCTAAAACCTCAACTGTCCTGTTTTGAGAGTCCTTCACGGTAAACTTTTCACCGGGCATCACCCTAAAGAAAGCTTCTCCATCCAATGTAAACTTTCGGCCAACTAGGTTAAAGAATTTTGGATAAGAAATTTTGGAATCTGCATTTAACTTTATTTGAGTTCCATCGGGCAGTACAACATCAGAAACATAGCCTTTAGGCGCATACTTCTCGGTAGTCGATAACCAAGCGTAACTCCATCCTGCAACAATAAAAATAACCACAGAGGCAGCAATAGCGTACCAAACCCTTGAGTTTGACATACTCACAACCTTACTTTCCTCCTCAACCACCGACTGCATAAGTAAGCGCCAAGCATCTTCCTTACTTCGCGAAGATGGAGGAACCTTAACCCCTTTCATTTCCGAAAGAAATTGCTCCAACTCTTTGTTGTTCAAATCGTCGCTATTTTGATTATCGCTTGTCATATCTTATACTTAAATCTTTCGCGAAGCACCCTTAACGCTTCGGACATCCTTTTCTCTATTGCCTTTACACTTAAATTTAGCCTTTCGGCTATTTCGGTGTAGGATAAGCCTTCGATTCTATTCATCAAAAAAACCTCACGCGAACCCTGAGGAATTTCAGCTAATGCTTGCTGCAGCTGACTGTTTAGTTCACTCATACGAACCTCAGCATCGGCCGATTCGCTTGGACTTTCCATAGAGTTCTCCTTCTGAAAACTGTACTCTACCTTTAAATGTTTATAGTGATTTTTAATGATATTGCCCGCTATGGTATAAAGCAAGGCTTTAACTGTTTCCTCGCGAATTGAACCTCGCATACTCCAGATTTTAAGGAAGGTTTCCTGAACAATATCGTCGGCAAAATCTACATTACCCGTTTTAAAGTAGGCATAACTCCGAATATTTTCGTAGTAGGTATCAAAAATATGCCTAAACCATGCTACCTCTTCCGGTGTATATTTGCCTGGGGGTAATGTCATTCTGTTTTGATTGATATACAAACGTAAGAAAAAAGGACATTGTATGCTATATTTCGAATAACATTTTTAAATACAAGCCACTATGAATAAAAAAAGACGCCCAAACTTGAGCGTCTTTAATTTTTATACTATAGTTTTCTAAAGTTTACGTTTTACCTCAACCTGAACGAATCCTTCCACAATATCGCCTACCTTAATATCGTTAAAGTTGTTGATGTTTAATCCGCACTCGAAACCGTTGTTAACCTCCTTAATATCGTCCTTGAAACGTTTTAGAGAACCTAAATCGCCGGTGTAAACAACAATACCATCGCGAATTAAGCGCACCTTATTGTTCCTGTTGATTTTCCCTTCGCGAACAATACATCCGGCAACAGTTCCAACCTTAGTGATCTTGAACACATCGAGAACCTCTGCCGTTCCAGTGATTTCTTCCTTAATTTCTGGCGAAAGCATACCTTCCATTGCGTCTCTAATCTCGTTAATTGCATCGTAAATAATTGAGTAAAGACGAATATCGATCTCTTCCTTTTCGGCAAGCTTTCTGGCACTTACCGAAGGACGAACCTGGAAGCCAATAACAATAGCGTTCGATGCTGCTGCAAGCAGAATATCCGATTCGGAAATTTGTCCAACAGCTTTATGAATTACGTTAACCTGAATTTGAGGTGTCGATAGTTTAATTAATGAGTCGGATAGCGCCTCAATAGAACCATCCACGTCACCTTTAACCACAATGTTTAACTCCTGGAAGTTACCAATTGCAATACGACGTCCAATTTCATCGAGAGTGATATGCTTTTTGGTCTTCAAGCCCTGCATACGCTGAAGCTGCTCGCGGCGGTTAGCAATTTCCTTGGCTTCCTTATCGGTATCCATCACGTTGAAGTAATCACCTGCTTGAGGAGCACCATTCAAACCAATAACCTGCACTGGAGATGAAGGACCAGCCTCCTGAATGCGAGTACCACGCTCGTTGAACATTGCTTTTACGTGACCGTAGTAAATACCAGCCAGCATAATATCGCCATGATGAAGTGTACCTGATTCAACCAAAACTGTAGCAACATATCCTCTACCCTTATCGAGCGCTGACTCAACAACAGTACCCTGAGCGCGCTTGTCGGGGTTTGCTTTTAAATCTAATAGCTCTGCCTCGAGAAGTACTTTCTCAAGCAATTTATCGATGTTTGTTCCTTGTTTTGCTGATATTTCTTGGCACTGGTATTTTCCACCCCAATCTTCAACTAGGTAGTTAAGATTTGCAAGTTCGCCCTTAATTTTCTCGGGATCGGCAGTTGGTTTATCGCATTTGTTAATTGCGAACACAATTGGAACACCAGCAGCACTAGCGTGATTTATAGCCTCAATGGTTTGGGGCATAACTGCATCGTCGGCAGCAACAACAATAATTGCGACGTCGGTTAGTTTTGCTCCACGAGCACGCATAGCGGTAAATGCTTCGTGGCCAGGAGTATCGAGGAACGTAATTTTACGTCCATCTTCCAAAACAACTCCGTATGCTCCAATGTGCTGAGTAATTCCACCAGCCTCACCAGCAATAACATTTGCATGGCGAACATAGTCCAATAACGAAGTTTTACCATGGTCAACGTGACCCATTACAGTAACAATGGGTGAACGAGGTTTTAATTTATCAGGAGTGTCGTCAACATCACTTGTAATGGATTCCTGAAGATCAACACTAACAAACTCTACCTTAAAGCCAAACTCATCGGCAACAAGAGCCATGGTTTCTGCATCGAGCCTTTGGTTTATGGAAACCATTAGACCCAAGTTCATACAAACCTCAATAACATCGGTTACTGGAACATCCATCATTGTGGATAGCTCGTTTACGGAAACAAACTCAGTAACCTTAAGGATTGTCCTTTCCTGCTCAAGGCGTTCGTTCTCCTCTTGCTGACGTGCGTTTAGTAAATCGCGCTTTTCTTTACGGTATTTAGAGCCTTTGGTTTTTCCTTTTGAGGTTAACCGGGCAAGAGTCTCTTTAATTTGACGCTGAACTGCTTCCTCGTCGACTTCCTGCTTAATTGGTTTTTTCTTCTTGTTGGCTACAGCCTTTTGTTTAGCGGCAGGATCAGCCTTTTTCAACTGAGGTGGAGCTTGCTTTGGATCGCGTTGAGCTTGCTGACCAGCTTCAGGTAATTGAACCTTGGCATTCTCCTTTTTAATTCTTTTACGTTTTTTCTTCTTATTTCTATCGCTTCCTCCTCCATTTGCCTCGTTCGACGATGCCACTGGTTGAGGTTTCTTCTTGGGTTCAAAAGCACTTAGGTCAATTTTACCCATAATGGTAGGACCAGTAAGTTTCTCTACCTCTGAGCGATAAATCTGCTCTTCCACGGGGGCAGATTGAACATCAACCTTTGGCTCCTCAATCTTTGGCTGTACAACAGGTTGTTGTTGCTCAGCTTTTTTCTCGTGTCGAGGCTCGTGATGCTTTGGTTTCTCGTGATGCTTAACCTCTGGTTTATTTGGTTTTTGAACTGTTTTAAGATCAATTTTACCTAAAACTTTGGGTTGCTCCACCTGAACCTTAGAGGTTTCGATGTGCTCCACTGGAGCTGCAGGCTTATGCTCCTTGTGCTTTGGTTTTTCCTCGGCCTGTGGTTGAGGCTTTGGTTTCTCAACAGGCTTAACCTCTTCCTTTTTCTCAACAGGAGGAGGTGTAGGTTGCGATTTCTTTGGAGTTAGAGCGTCCAAGTCAATCTTACCTTTAAGCTTCAAATCTATTTTTGGTCTTTCGCTATCCTCTTTTTCTGGGGATTTTGAATGCTCAATGGTTGTGGTTTTGATAATAACCTCATCGTCGGATGAATCGAAATCGGAATCATCCTCCACATCCTTCTCAACATCATCAATTGAGATGGATTCCTTTTTTTCCCTTAAGCCTTTCAGGCTTACTTTCTGGGACTCCTTCTTAAGGTTAACTTCAGCACCAAACTCTTTGGAGAGTATGCCCAATAAATCCTGATCTACCTTTGCGTTGGGGTCGTTGGGTACATTGTGACCTTTCTTGTGAAGAAATTCCACCAAGGTTGATACTCCAACATTAAACTCTCTGGCTAACTTGCTAAGCCTTATTAATTTGTCATTTGTCATACAGGCTTTTCCCCGTTGATTGTTATAAAATATTATGCAAAACTATACGAATACCAAAACTATTCAAACTCAGACCTCAATATTTTGATAATTTCTTTAACAGTTTCCTCTTCCAAATCGGTACGTTTAACCAACTCTTTGAAAGGAATCTCAATTACACTCTTAGCTGTATCGCATCCAATACCTTTCAATGTATCGATAATCCAGCTATCAATTTCGTCAACAAACTCGTCAAGATTAACATCTTCCTCATCCTCGGCCTCAGTTTCGCGATAAACATCTATTTCGTAACCTGTAAGCTGACTTGCAAGTTTAATGTTGTAACCACCTTTTCCTATGGCTAAGGAAACTTCGTTTGGCTTAAGGTAAACCTCGGCTCGTTTGCCTGCTTCATCAATCTTGATTGAGGAAACCTTGGCAGGGCTTAAAGCACGCTGAATGTAAAGTTGAGTGTTATTTGTAAAATTAATTACATCGATATTCTCGTTGCGTAACTCACGAACAATTCCGTGAATACGGCTACCCTTCATACCAACACAAGCACCAACTGGGTCGACACGCTCATCGTACGATTCCACTGCAACTTTAGCTCTTTCGCCAGGAATACGTACAATCTTTTTAATTGTGATTAGACCGTCGAATATCTCAGGAACTTCAAGTTCGAACAAACGCTCAAGAAATGCATTGGCAATACGTGAAAGTATGATTTGAGGAGAGTTATTCTTCATATCTACTCTAAACACAACCGCCCTAATGCTATCGCCTTTACGGTAGAAATCCGATGGGATTTGCTCTGTTTTAGGAAGTACAAGTTCGTTACCCTCATCGTCGAGAACCAAAATCTCCTTTTTCCAGACTTGGTAAACTTCTGCAGTGATAATATCACCAATTCTGTCCTTATACTTGTTGTAGAGGTTATTTTTCTCCAACTCCATGATTCTGGAAGTAAGATTTTGACGTAGTGCAAGAATTGCTCTGCGGCCAAATTCGGACAGCTTCACCTCAGCAGTAACCTCTTCGCCAACCTCATAGTCCTCATCAATTTTACGAGCTTCGGTAATAGAAATTTGGCGGTTAGGATCCTCAAAATCGCTATCCTCAACAACCTCTCGATTTCTCCAAATCTCAAAGTCGCCTTTATCGATATTGATAATAATATCAAAATTATCGTCGGAACCGTAGAGTTTAATAAGCATATTTCGGAAAACATCCTCCAAAACGCTCATCATTGTTGGTCTGTCGATACTCTTTAGTTCTTTGAACTCTGAGAAAGTGTCGATTAGATTTAAATTCTCCATCGTTATGTTTTTTTGTAACTTATAATTTACTTGAATGAAACTATCACCTTTACAGTTTTTGCATCGCCGTAGGCAAGTGCAACCTCCTCCTCTATGGTTTGCTTTGCTTTGCGCCCTTCAACGGGAACTTTTTTCGAAAACTTAACTGAGAAACTATCGGGGTTTGCAGCGGTTAGAATGCCTTTAAACTTTTCGCCATTTTTACGAACAACCTCAACCTCGCGGCCAATATTCTTTACGAATTGGCGGGTAATTTTCAAGGGTTGACCAACACCTGCCGATGCAACCTCAAGTTCAAAATCTTCCTCGTCGCGGTTTAAGTTGGATTCTACCAAGCGGCTAATTGCAATGCAAGAGTCGATTCCAGCACCTTTATCGCCATCAATAATAATTGAAATATTGTTGGTAGCAGAAATGTTTATGTCGACCAAAAAAAGGTCTTCCTCCTGGAGTTTGGGCAAAACAATAGACTCAATCAGCTCTTTTTTAATCATTTTCACTTATGTTTAACAAAACAGGGGACACTGTCCCCTGCACCAATCGTTGCAAAAACTGCTGCAAAAATAATTCATAAATTCAATAAAACAAAATATTTACCTGAAAACATGCTATTTAGGAATAATCTTTTTTCGGAATGAGGTAGTTTACAAAGTATTATTTGACCTAAAAATAGACGCCAAGCAAGTTTATTTTACCATTGTTATTTTTAACTTCGTTACGTTAATTCAACATGACAAATGAATAGAATTGATCGCCTAGCGGCCATAATAACTTATTTGCAATCGAAAAGAATTGTGACCGCACAGCAAATTGCCGATAGGTTTGAGATAAGTTTAAGAACAGTATACCGTGACATAAGTGCTTTAATGGAATCGGGGATTCCAATTGCGGGAGAAGCAGGAAGAGGCTACTCCATTGAAACAGGCTACCATTTACCTCCTATAATGTTCACCCACGAGGAGGCCGCAGCAATGATTACAGCGGGAAAAATGGCTGAAAAACTAACTGATTTTTCACTTGAAAAGAACTACAATTCGGCGCTCGAGAAAGTTAAGGCCGTTATGCGATATGGAGATAAGGAAAACTTGGAAAAACTAGAGAAGCAAATACTCGTAATTTACCCTAGAACCGAAAAAGATATATTCCCAAACTGCTTCATGTCGCCAATACAAAAAGCACTAGGAAAGAATAATGTAATTACCCTTGACTACTTGTCGAACTCAAAAAAAGAGAGCACAAAGCGTAAAATTGAACCTATTGGTATTTGTTTTTATGGTGGGAAATGGCACCTTCTCGCCTATTGTCGTTTAAGAAAAGATTATCGGGACTTTAGAGTTGACCGTATTAAGAACCTTACAATTGAAAATGAAACGTTTCAAGCAGTCCATCCGCCTGTAAATGAACTTATATGGCGATTTACAGATAAATCGAGTAATATTCGTGTGGTGCTACGATTCCCAAAATTTCTTTACACCCAGCTTTCGGAGTACAAGCATTACTACGGGTTTATTGATGAAACCATTGATGAAAATTCTTTTACAATGATTTTTTTGACCGACTCGCTGGAATGGATAGAGTACTGGCTTTTATCGTTTGGGAACAATGCAGAGATAATTGAACCCCAAGAACTAAAAGAGAATATTAGGTTAAGAGTTATTGAGTTATTCAATCACTACAATTAGGCTTTAAACATGGCAATACAAAAGATATAAAATCAAAAGGGTTTACACATGGTAAACCCTTTTGTTCTAGTAATTATTTTTTAACTATTTTTTTTAAGGCCTCCAACTCTGCTTTTAGTGCTTCAATTTGTTTCTGCTGCTCCTTAACAGCCTCAACCAAAACGGCAGTCATTTCGGAATAATTAACGCCTTTATACCCATCAACATCATTCGTAAATACCAACTCAGGAATGACCTGCTCTACTTCTTGAGCGATAAATCCAATTCGTTTACCCATACTTGGCTCTTTTTTCCAAACAAAACTTACACCACGGAGTTTCAGAACATTACTCAAAGAGTTTTCTAAAGTTGAAATATCTTGTTTCATCCTTATATCAGAGGTTGCAGTGGTAAGTGTTCCATCGGCAGCCCTGTTAACATTTGTAGAATAAGCTCCAGAACCTATAGATCTGATTCTTACTGTTCCATTAACATCAAGGGTTTGAGTTGGATCTGTTGTGTTAATTGCGACCCTTTGATTATCAAACTCTCCATAAATAAGGTTACTAGCACCTATTCTAAGTCTGTAAGACTCTGTTCTTGGAGAAACATTTGGTGCTCTACCTGCATCAATTCCAATAAAAACATTATTACTTCCACGAACCCACGAACCAGCAGTACGACCAATATAGGTATTATTATCGCCAATGGAGTTCAATGCACACTGGTCGCCTACATAAACATTATATGTTCCTTCGGAATTCTGAGTAGCCACATAATAACCTATTAGGGTATTTTGCATACCTTTATAACCTGAGCCTGCATTACTACCAATAAATACATTTCTATAACCATCGGAATTTGCACCACTGTTATTTCCTAGAGCCACAACCCCCTCAATACCTTTAAGTGTGGCAGTTACAGTATTTACACCCGATCCGGCTCCCATTCCAATAAAAATACACTGACTCATACTTGTAGCTCCTTCGCCTATTGAAACTCCCGCAGTATTTCCCATTATTAGTGAAGAGTAAACAGGGATGTTGGTATGCATAGTAGTTAGTGCATTTTCACCCATAATAATTGACGAAGATATTTGAGTAGTTATATCCTGGGCACTGTTGTTTCCCATTATAATTGAAGCAGACGCTAATGATGTTGATTTTCCAGCATTATTCCCTAGAAAAATGTTTGACGAACCAGATGTGTTTGCGCGACCAGCCAAGTAACCAATAAAAGCATTGTTTGTTCCGGAGGTATTGTTCCTTCCGGCCTCATTACCAAGGAATACATTATTGCTTGCATTGTTTGTATAGCCAGCAAAATTACCAAGAAATACGTTATTGCCACCGGTTGAGTTTGTTCTACCGCTCTCGTTTCCTATAAAAACATTGTTTGTTCCGGTGGTGTTCGACCAACCAGCAAAGTAACCCATAAATGCATTGTTGGTTCCTGTTGTATTGTAACGACCGGACTCTGTACCAAGAAAAACGTTATTGCTAGCATTATTTGTATAGCCAGCCAAATAACCCAAAAAGACATTACCTGCTCCAGTGGTGTTTGTAAGTCCAGCCTGATTCCCTAGCATAACATTATTACTCCCGCTAGTATTACCTATACCAGCATTGTAGCCCATAAATGCATTGTTCGTTCCAGTTGTATTGTTTCGTCCTGATTCGGTTCCAAGGAAAACATTGTTGCTCGCGTTATTTGTATAGCCAGCAAAGTAACCTAGAAATACATTGTTTGCACCAGAAGTATTGGTATATCCAGAATTGTAGCCAATAAATACATTACTGCTACCTGTTGTATTGAAAATACCTGCGCGATAACCAATAAAAGAGTTATAGCTAGCAGTAGTAAATACTCCTGTTTCATATCCTAAAAATGTGTTGTAATCGGAGTTGCTCGAATAACCTGCCTTATATCCTAAAAAAGTATTATAGCTTCCAGTTGTATTATTCCGCCCAGTTTCGTTACCAATAAAAACGTTGTTACTTCCGGTTGTATTTTTTAAGCCAGCTCTAAAACCCATAAATGAGTTATACTCACCGCTATTTGCACTTCCACTACCCTTACCAATGAATACATTGTAATTACTAATATTACCATAACCAGCAGAATCGCCTAAAAAAACATTGCTATGACCAATAGTGCCACTATAGCCCGACAAATTGCCTATTGCAACATTAAAAGAGCCTGATTGGTTTGAATAGCCTGTTTTGTACCCCAAGAAAACGTTGCTAGAGCCACTCGTTGTATTACTCCCACTCTGAAAACCCATGAAAGAGTTATACAAACCACCACTTATACTCTCGCCAGCTTGCTGTCCAATAAAATAATTTTCGGGAGTTATATTCATAAATGTCGATGCAGAGCCTTTGGATTGTGTGCTTAAACCGCCAACGGCAAAACCACCTTTAGCACCCTTTGTTGGACTCTGATCGACATAAATTCTTGTGCTGTCCTTGGTAATATGCAAAAGATCGAAATTATTGCCTTTGGACTGGGTACTAATACCACCAACAGCAAATCCTCCCTTTGCTCCCTTAACAGAATTAGTATCGATATAAACCCTAGCGCTGTCGGATGTGATTCGAAGGTATTCGATTTCCTCCTTCGATTGAGTACTAATTCCGCCAACAGCAAATCCTCCTTTGGCTCCTTTGGATTTAATAGCGCTATCCTCAACATAAACCCTAACACCCCCTTGATAAACGGCAAAGACAATTTTACCTTCCTTGTTGCGAACAACAAATATTGGCTCATCGTCGGTTGCAGTAGGATTGCTTACGATCTCTTTAGTATTTGCTGCATAGTATGCATAGGGAACCGCCTGCAAAACTTGCGACCCCATATTGGTATAGGTGGTCGCTTGCCCCACCTTAACCTCCATCTTTAGTTTAATTTGATTACCTTCCCAGGGAACAGTTGAAAGTGAACCTGATTGGCTTGTTCCATTACCAACAACAACATTCACTAAGCCCTGTGCGGTGGATGTTACCGAATGTATTTCGGAGAAGTATGTTGTAAGTCCATCGTTACTGGTAAGGCTGATTCTTAAAGATGTGTTCTGGTTAGCTAGGATTTGGCCCGAACTACTACGAAGTACTGCCTGATAGTTAAACCCTTGCTGTGCTTGAACCATAAAATTTAGTGCTGAAACTACTCCAATCACTAAAAAAACGCGGGTGATACTTTTCATGGTATTAGGTTTTATTATAAAATATGAAATAGAACAACAGAGATAGTATTTGTGTAAAATACAATAAATCAGAACGATTGTCAAGTAATAAAATCAAAAAAAGTTCAGTCTAATAAAATTACACAATACGCTATTGGTTATAAATCCGAGATACTTTTACATTGTTTAATAAACAAATGATTAATATAAATG
>Ga0209066_10004135_pt1 | contig 16028 bp, 14 predicted proteins | sample All_14_2_FD_187198 | JGI IMG/M metagenome (GOLD analysis project Ga0209066, IMG submission 187198) | Freshwater microbial communities in response to fracking from Pennsylvania, USA - Allegheny Zone_MetaG_DW_15 (SPAdes) (version 2) ...
TGACCTTCGCGGGCGGCAGGGTATCGCCCAGCTTGGGCATGAGAAGGCTGGCGTGGAACATCAGGGCCTGTCCGTTGGCATCCAGCACGCAGGTGAAGCGGAACGGAACCGAGGTGCCGTTCCGGCGTTGCCGTGATCCCGTCCCCGTGACGGTGGTCATGATCGGCTGGATTCCAACTGCCTCGTCCGTGCGTTCGACGGCGAGCCAGGGGACGCCGTCAAGCGCGAGCAGGCCGAAGGCCGCATCCGACTGTCGCGTCTCGAGGCCGGCCTTCCCGGCGCAGCGGGAGAGCATCGGGGTAGAAATACCGCCATCGGGGCCTGCGAACGCAGGGGCAGCGAAGCAGGCCGCCAGCAGGGCCGGGAGAAGTCGATTGATCGTGGTCATGCGCCCCCCTCGCAGGCGAATGCCGGCGTTCGAGGCTCAGCCTGCCCGGATTTGCCGCTGCTTCATTGACCTGCATCAACAGGTGCCGGCCCGGTGTCGGTTTGATCTGGATCAGCCCTGGCCGCGTCGTTCCCGGTTACCGTGAGGTCGAAGGCGGGAAGGATCTTCCATCATGCAGGCTCTGCGGCGGATTGCGCGAACGGTCTTGGTGGCCGGCATTGTCACCGGGCTGTGCTTGGCCCCTGTCCAGGCGCGCGACCTCGATGCCCATGCGGGCTGGACCCTGGAACAGGGTGTCGACCTGCCCAGCTACGCGCTGATCGAGCCGCGTAGCCGAAATCTGAATCTGGATGTCCTGGTGCTCGCCTGCGAACCGGCGAACGATCATCGCATCCTGCAGCTCCAGCTCTACCTGACGAACGATGGCCCCCTGATGCCCGATGGCGTAGCGGCGGCCCGGGCCAAGCATGATCCGCGCGCCGAGATCGTCATCGACAATCAAGTGTTTCCCGTCGGCCTTCTGTTCGCCGAAGATCATGTCGTGCTGAGCGACGAGACCCGGGAGATGTTCCCGCGTCTGTCCGAGCGCCTGCTCGATGCGATCGAGCAGGGCACGACGATGCAGCTGCGTTTCGACCTCGTCGAGGAACCGGCCGGCCAGCCCCCTGCCTTCGATGCGGAGGCGATGGTGGACCTGCAGGCTGGTCCTGCGGAAATGCGCGGCAGGCCTGTCGCTGCGGTGCGCCGTTGCGCGACCGGAGCGCCGCCGCGAAGCGTTGCGCTCGCCAACCCGCGCCGCTGAAGCGACAGCCGCTACGGAAGAGCGACCGAATCCTCCGCCTCGCCCTCGGGCCAGCCCTGTGCCCCGATCAGGGGAACAAAGCGCACCGGCTTGAGACATTCCGTCGTATCGTGGCCGTCGCCCGCGCGGACCATCCGGACGAGCATCTGCCCCCTTTCCCTGTCGGCCACGGGCATGACCAGCCGGCCGCCCGGACGAAGCTGGGCCCGCAGAGAAGGTGGGATTCCCGGCCCGTGCGCCGTTGCGACGATCGCGTCATAGGGCGCGGCGCGCTCCCATCCCAGCGTCCCGTCGCCTTCGACCACGTCCACAGTCTCATATCCCAACCGCCTGAGGGTCTCGCGGGCGGCCTTTGCCAGCGCCGGAATGCGCTCGATCGTATGGACCGCCCGGGCGATGTGGGCGAGGACGGCCGCGCCATAGCCCGATCCCGTGCCGATCTCCAGCACATGCTCGTCGCCCTGCAGTCCCAAGGCCTCCAGCATCGCGGCGACGATATAGGGCTGCGAGATTGTCTGGCCTTCCCCAATGGCGAGCGGCTGGTCCGAATAGGCCGACGGCCGGCACGCTTCGGGCACGAAGGCCTCACGCGGCACATGCCGCATCGCATCGAGGACTCGCCTGTCCTGTACGCCCCGGCCGGCAATCTGGTCGCGGACCATGCGCTCGCGAGCCTCGGCGTAGGGGTTGATCCATTTCATCGCACACCCTCCGGCTGGCGAAGTTCCGAGCGACAGCAATGGCCGCCCTCAGCGGAAAACGAGGACGGGTATGGAACTGTGGGTCAATACCTTCGCGGTCTCGCTGCCGAGAATCAGAGCGGCGGCGCCGCGCCGACCATGGGATGCCATGGCGATCAGGTCGCATCCCTTCGCCACGGCGGTGTCGGTGATGGCCTTGTACGGGAGGTCCTGCTCGATCTGGATGGCCTCGCACGGCACGCCGAGAGAGTCCGCCTGTTGCCTGGCCTCCGCCAGGTAGCGCTCGGCGGCTTGCCGGGCGTGCTTCTCGTAAGCCGAGCGTGTGTCGGCAATCTGCACGCTGTCCATGGAGAAGACATGAAACGGCTCCACGACGGTGACCACGGTCACCTTGGCGCCAGCATCGCGCGCCAGGTGCATGGCCTTCTGGACGGCCATCGTTGAGAGCGCCGAGCCATCCGTCGGAATGAGGATGTGCTTGAACATGTCCTGATCCTCCCGATTGCAACCAAACGAGAATATCGCAACAGAAACACTCGTATCTTGACGTAGATCAAACCTGCTCGCCTCCAGTGTCGATTGATATGGATCAGTTTGAAATCGGCTCGGGGCAGCTAGCCTCACGCCACGGAAAGTCGAACCGGAGGATAGCCATGGCCTTCAAGCATGTGATGTTTCGTGCGGCGGCGCGTGAAAAGATCCTGAGGGGCGCCACTCAGCTGGCCGATGCCGTCCGGGTGACGCTCGGGCCGAAGTCGAAGTCCGTCCTCATCCAGAAGAGTTGGGGCGCGCCACTGGTCTGCAATGACGGCGTCACGATCGCCAAGGAGATTCAGCTCAAGGATCCGGAGGAAAACCTCGGCGCGCAGATGCTGAGGCAGGCGGCGGAGCGGACCGCCGAGGTCGTCGGCGACGGCACGTCGGGCTCCACCATCCTGGCACACGCGCTGCTGGCCGACGGGGTGCGCAACGTGACGGCGGGTGCGAGTGCCATCGACATCAAGCGCGGCCTCGATCGCGCGACCCGGGCGGCCGTCGGCGCGCTGAAGGAGATGTCGCGGCCGGTGACGACACGCAAGGAGAAGGCGCAGGTCGCCACCATCTCCGCGCACAACGACGGGGCGATCGGTGAGATGGTCGCCGACGCCATGGAGAAGGTCGGCAATGATGGCGTCATCACGGTAGAGGAATCGAAGACCACCGAGACCGTGCTCGAGGTGGTCGAAGGCATGCAGTTCGACCGTGGCTTCCTGTCACCCTACTTCATCAACAATCCCGAGAGAATGGAAGCGGCCTTCGAGGACGTTCGCATCCTGCTCTGCGATCACAAGATTGCCGCGCTGAAGGACATGCTCCCGCTGCTTGACCAGATGGTGAAGACCGGGCGGCCCCTGCTGGTGATCGCCGAGGACATCGAGGGCGACGCGCTCGCGACTTTGATTGTCAACGGACTGCGCGGGGCGCTGCGCTGTTGTGCCGTGAAGGCACCCGGATTCGGCGATCGCCGCAAGGCGATCCTGCAGGACATTGCCGTGCTCACCGGCGGCAAGGTCATCTCGGAGGAACTCGGCCTTAAGCTGGAGGGGGCGTCGCTCGAGGATCTTGGCACGGCCAAACGCGTCGTCATCGACAAGGACCGCACGACGATTGTCGGTGGCGTTGGCGCGAAGGATGCCATTGAGGCAAGGGTTGCAGCCATAAGACGCGAGATCGAGGCGTCCACCAGCGACTACGACAAGGAGAAGCTCCGCGAGCGGTTGGCCAAGCTGTCGGGCGGAGTCGCCGTCATCAAGGTCGGCGCACCGGCCGAATCCGAGATGAAGGCCAAGAAGGAGGCGCTCGACGATGCGATCAGCGCGACCAAGGCGGCGGTGGCGGAGGGCATCGTTCCCGGCGGCGGCCTCGCCCTTCTGCGCTGCATGGAGGCGGTTGCGGCGGAGGAAGCCGAAGCTGAAGGCGACGAGCGGACCGGCGTCCAGATTCTGAAGCGCGCCCTGGAGGCGCCGGCTCGGCAGATTGCGGAGAATTCGGCAGCGGACGGCGGTGTCGTGGTGGCGCGGATGCTGGAGTCGGCGGGCAACCTGGGTTTCGACGCAGCCCGCAAGAAGTATGTCGACCTGGTCGAAGCGGGCATCATCGATCCAACCAAGGTCGTGCGCATTGCGCTGGAGAACGCCGTCTCGGTCGCCAGCATCCTGCTGCTGAGCGAGGCGACCATGACCGAGATCGTCGAACCGAAGAAAGAGCACGAACGCGACGCCGAGGCGGCGCTGCTGTGAGCGTCGCGACGGGGGAGGTGGCGACGGGCGACATCGTCGCAAGCGGAGGCGGGCTGCGCGTCCGGTTCCGTCCGGCGCCACCGCTGACCCTGCACGGCCACAGCTGCTGGCGCACCGACGGCAACAGCCCGGTCAGGGTCGGCCGGGACGCGGCCGTTGCCTTCTTCTCCTGGTATGAACCCATTGGACACACGCTGCGGCGGGTCGGGCGGCCCGATCTCCTGTTCGACACGCCGCCGGTACCGGTGAAGTTCCTCGACGACCCCGAGCCCGGGATCGGCAAATGGATCGAAGCGGTCTGGCAGGCGCCTGGCGGTCCGCTGCATGGCTGGTTCCATGCGGAAACGCCGGTTGCCGGCGTCGGCAAGCTCTTCATGCCTCATATGGGACACGCGGTATCCGCGGATGACGGGCTGACATGGCGTTCTCGGGGAGACTTGCTCCGTCTGCCCCTGGAACGCACCGACCCGTCCTGGCGAAACGGCTTCTTTGCCGGAGGATACGGCGATCTCAGTGCCCTGCAGGACCGGGACGGCCGTTGGATCTATGTGTTCTTCTCCAGCTACCATCCGGACGAGGAGGCGCAGGGCGTGGCCGTGCTCCGCTTGCCGGCCGCGGATCCCGCTGCGGCACCGGCGCTCTGGACCGTAGAGGGCTGGTCGACCGACGACAGGCATCTGCTTCGGCCGATCTGGCCGATGCGGCGCGGCTGGCGGCATGCTGATCCCGACGGGTTCTGGGGGCCTGCCGTGCACTACAACCATGCGCTCGGGGCCTTTGTCATGCTGCTGAACCGCACGGCCGGCGGCGCCGGCGATCTGCTGCAGGAAGGCATCTACGCGAGCGTCAATCGCGATCTGGCGGCTCCCGAAGCCTGGACCACGCCGCTGCGGATCGTTCGGGGTGGCGCCTGGTATCCGCAGGCCGTCGGACTGGCGGAGGGCTTTGGCGATGCCGAGGTGGGAAGTGTGGGGCGATTCTTCATGGCCGGCTTTTCCGCCTGGACGATCGAGTTCTCGCGGGTCGCGGACGAGGCTGGAACCGGCCAGCCGCTCGCCTGCAGCGCGCGCCAGTTCGCCAGCCTTTTCGGCGCCGACCGCCGGTGTCCGTGGTGATCGGCATGCTTGGGTGATTGAGGTAGATCAAGTTCATCTGTCCGCGCCGGGCGCAACATTTTAACGCAATCGCTCCCCAGACCGCTGCAAGGCGAAGGATCATGGCCACGCCAATCACGAAGACATGGATCGTTGTCGCGGATGGTGCCCGCGCCCGCATCTTCAGCCCGGACCGCAAGCTGGGGAAGCTGGTCCCCGCCGGCCCCTCGGATCTCGTGGCGCCGGCGAGCCGGCAACGGACTCGCGACCTCAAGAGCGACCGGCCCGGGCGGAGCTTCAGCAGCGCTCGCAGCGGCGCGCGCCACGCCTTCGAGCCGCCGCACGACTATCACAAGCTCGAGAAGCACCGGTTCATGGCGACGCTGGCGGACGCGCTGGAAGAGGCCTGCGGCCATGGCGCGTTCGACGATCTCATCCTGGTGGTGCCGCGCCGCAGCCTCGGCGAACTGCGAGGCCTCCTCTCGAAGCGGGTTTCCGAACACGTGAGCCACGAAGTGGCCAAGGACCTCACTGGCGAGCCGCCCAGCCGCCTGCGTCGCAGGCTTCAGCCCGTGCTGACCGGCAGGCTGGGTTCGCGGCCCGGGATCACCACCGGCGATCCGAGACGAGGGTGATCCCGGGCCGCGCTTGATCGAATAGCGCTTCGTAGCCATTGATGAGATCTTGAAGCCCGTCCTCCCGACGATCGTCCTCGCAGGCTCAAGATCCGATCGATGGGACAATCTGTGAAAGCGCGACGGCTCAGCCTGCGGGTAGAGCCAGGAGACACCGTTTCGGCTCTCTATCGGAAGGCTCCGCACGCGAGCGCGCTGCTCGTGCTGGCGCATGGAGCCGGCGCGGGCATGACGCATCCGTTCCTGGCCGCCGTGGCCGAACGTCTGGCGGAAGCGGGTGTGAGCACCTTCCGGTTCCAGTTTCCCTATATGGAGGCCGGTTCGAAGCGGCCTGACCGGCCGGCCGTGGCGCATGCCGCGATACGGGCGGCCGTCGGCAAAGCGACGAAGCTCGCGCCGGCGCTTCCCCTGTTCGCGGGAGGCAAGTCTTTCGGGGGCCGCATGACGTCCCAGGCCCAGGCGCTAGAACCCCTGCCGAACGTTCGCGGCCTGGTGTTCCTGGGGTTCCCGCTGCACCCACCCGAAAAACCCTCCGTCGAGCGCGCGGCGCATTTGTCCGATATCCGCATTCCCCTGTTGTTCATCCAAGGGACACGGGATGCGCTCGCGCAGCCTGCGCTCCTGCAAGAGGTATTGAAGAGCGTGGGAAAGCGCGCCACCTACCGGCCCGTGGGAGACGCCGACCATTCGTTCGGCGTGCTCGTTCGATCGGGCCGCAGCGACCAGGAAGTCTTTTCCGAGGTTGCTGAAGCCGCTGCAACGTGGATCGGCAAGCGCAAAGCCGCGCCACGATCCGCCGGCTCCCGCACGCCGATCCGTCCTTCCGGCAATGCACGCAAGAATGTGTAAGTGACGGGCAATTCATAGTATCCCGCCTGCTCTCCTGCCGACCGGGCACATGCTCCGGACGGCAAATCGATAAGACTGAATGGAGCGGAGGAAACCATGAAAGTATCTCGCAGGACGCTGCTTGGAGCGTCTGCTCTGGGCACTGCTGCCATTGCGGCCCCCTGGGTCGCGCGCGCTCAGAGCGCGGAATTCACTTACAAGTACGCCAACAATCTGCCGGTCGCCCACCCGATGAACCAGCGGGCCAAGGAGATGGCGGACGCGATCAAGGCCGAGACCAATGGCCGGGTCGAGATCCAGATCTTCCCGTCGAACCAGCTCGGTTCGGATACCGACATGCTGAGCCAGCTTCGTTCCGGCGGCATCGAGTTCTTCACCCTGTCCGGCCTGATCCTTTCGACGCTGGTGCCGGCGGCCTCGATCAACGGCATCGGTTTCGCCTTCCCGGACTATCCGTCGGTCTGGAAGGCGATGGACGGGGATCTCGGGCAGTACGTGCGCAACCAGATTGCCAAGGCGAACCTGGTCGCCATGGAAAAGATCTGGGACAACGGGTTCCGCCAGACGACTTCCTCGACCAAGCCCATCCAGGGCCCCGAGGACCTCAAGGGCTTCAAGATCCGCGTGCCGGTCTCGCCGCTCTGGACGTCGATGTACAAGGCGTTCGACTCCGCGCCGGCCAGCATCAACTTCTCCGAGGTCTATACCGCACTGCAGACCAAGGTCGTCGACGGCCAGGAGAATCCGCTGGCCATCATCGCGACGGCGAAGCTCTACGAGGTCCAGAAATACTGCTCGCTCACCAACCACATGTGGGACGGCTTCTGGTTCCTGGCGAACCGCCGGGCCTGGGAGCGGCTGCCGGAGAACCTCCGTACCGTGGTCGCCAAGCATGTGAATGCCGCCGGCGTGAAGGAGCGCGAGGACGTCGCCCAGCTGAACGCGGGCCTGCAGAAGGAGCTGACCGACAAGGGCATGGTCATCAACCAGCCGAAGCCGGAGGCTTTCCGCGACAAACTGCGGACCGCCGGCTTCTACGCGGAGTGGAAGGGCAAGTACGGCGACGAAGCCTGGTCCATCCTGGAAAAGTACACCGGCAAGCTGAGCTGAGTGCGACGCGCGCGGGCCCGGTCGGGTCGGCGCGCCTTCCTTCCTCGGATCTGTTCGGAAATCGTCATGAGCGCGACTGCTGAAGAACTCGCCCTGTCCGAGTCGCTTGGTAACCCGAGCCCCGGCGGGCGCTGGAAGTGGCTCGAGCCCCTCAACGCGGTCGCGGCCCTGCTCATGCTGGGCATCGTCCTGCTCCTGCTGGCGGGCGTGGCCTCGCGCTATCTGTTCAATTTCCCGGTCGTGTGGATCGACGAGGTCTCTTCGATCAGCTTCATCTGGGTCGCGATGCTCGGCTCGGCGATGGCGCTCGACCGCAACGAGCACCTTCGCCTGACGCTGTTCGTGAACTACTTCTCCGAGCGCCGCCGCACCTTCATCGATGCCTTCGGTCTCGTCGTCGTCGCGGCCGTCCTCCTCGCGTTGCTGCCGCATGCGGTCGAGTACACGATGGACGAGTGGTTCATCACCACGCCCGCGCTCGGTATTCCCAACAGCTTCCGCGTGGCGGCGATCCCGTTCGGCATCGTGCTGATGCTCGTCCTGGTGATCCGCCGCGCATTGCGGTCGCCGGACCTGCGGGATCTGCTGGTGTCGGCCGTCGTCGTGGGCGCGATTGCCGGCCTGCTGTGGCATTTCTCCCCGCAGTTGGTCCGTGCCGGGAACTCGAAGCTGCTGCTCTTTCTCGTCCTGTTCGTCTCGGTCAGCCTCGCCTGCGGTGTGCCGATCGCCTTCTGCTTCGCCATCGGCACGATCAGCTACCTCGCGTTCGGCACCAGCGCGCCCCTCTCGGTCGTGATCGGCCGCATGGACGAGGGCATGTCGAGCATCATCCTGCTGTCGGTGCCGGTCTTCCTGCTGCTGGGGTGCATCCTCGACGCCACCGGGATGGGCAAGGCCATCGTCGATTTCCTCGCCTCGTGGCTTGGGCATATCCGGGCCGGCATGTCCTATGTTCTGCTGGGATCGCTGTTCGTCGTCTCCGGCATCTCCGGCTCCAAGGTTTCGGACATGGCAACGGTGGCGCCCGCCCTGTTCCCCGAGATGAAACGGCGCGGCAACAAGCCCCGGGAAATGATCGCCCTGCTCGCCACCGGCGCGGCCATGGCCGACACGGTGCCGCCCAGCATCGTCCTGATCGTCCTGGGCTCCGTTGCCGGCGTTTCGATCGCGGCGCTGTTCACCAGCGGTTTCGCCATCGCGATGGTCCTGCTGCTGGGCCTCGCCATCCTCGCCCGCTGGAAGGCGCGCCACGAGGACATGTCGGGCGTGCGGCGGCCGAGCCTGCGTGTCATCGGCCGTACCGCGCTGATCGCGGCGCCGGCGCTGGTGCTCCCGTTCCTTATCCGCAGCACGGTATCGGGCGGCGTCGCGACGGCCACCGAGGTCTCGACCATCGCGGTCGTGTACGCTGCCTTCGTCGGCGTGGTGCTCTACGGCGGCATAAGCTTGAGGAAATCCTACGCCATGCTGGTCGAGACGGCGGCCCTGACCGGCTCGATCCTGCTGATCCTGGGAACCGCTTCGGCCATGGCCTGGGCCATCACGCAGGCGGGCATCGCCCGCGACGTGACCCAGTTCATGGCCGCGATGCCGGGCGGCACCATCGTCTTCATGATCCTCAGCATCGTGGTCTTCCTCATCCTGGGCTGCGTGCTCGAGGGCCTGCCGGCAATCGTGCTGATGGCGCCGCTGATGTTTCCGATCGCCAAGAGCCTCGGGGTGAACGACATCCACTACGCCATGACCATCGTGACCGCGATGAACATCGGCCTGATGACGCCGCCGATCGGGATCGGCTTCTACCTGGCATGCCGGATCGGCAACGTCTCACCGGACGAGGCGATCGGGGCGATCTGGTCGTATCTGCTCGCCTTGATGGCAGGCCTGGTGGTCATCGCCGCCGTGCCCTGGTTCTCGGTCGCCTTTCTGTAGACGGGCCGCGCGTACAGCGGCAGCGGGCGGTTGGTAGGCCCGGCAGGATTCGAACCTGCGACATAACCGTTATGAGCGGCTCGTTCTAACCGCTGAACTACGGGCCCCCGCAACCGACGGGCTGCGCCCCGGACGCGCCGGGGCCGGCTCTTATAGCCCGGCTATTCGGCGGGCGGCACGAACATATACCCGACACCGCGCACGGTGCGGATCACCGTCGGCTTGTCCGCCGCCGGCTCGATCTTGCGCCGGATGCGCGTGATCCGCAGGTCGATCGATCGGTCGAACGGGTCGCGGGCGCGGTGGCTGGTCGTCTCCAGCAGCCAGTCGCGCGACAGCGGACGATTGGGATTTTCGGCGAAGATCTTCAGGACGTCGAACTCGCCGGAAGTGAGGGGAATATCCATGTTGTCGGCGTCAAGAAGCTGGCGCTTGGCCAGATCGAGCACGTGGCGGCCCATCCGCACGCGCTCGAGCCGGGAAGGGGTGGCCTTGGCGACCGACCGGCGCAGGACGCTCTTGCAGCGGGCCAGCAGCTCACGCGGCTCGTAGGGCTTGGCGACATAGTCGTCGGCGCCGCTTTCGAGGCCCAGAACCTTGTCGACCGGATCGGTCGCCGCGGTCAGCATGATGATGCCGACGCGGGTGTTGCTCTCGCGCAGCCAGCGGGCGAGGGCGAAGCCGTCGTCCGCACCCGGAAGCTGGACATCGAGCAGGACGAGGTCGGGCATCGACCGGGAGAGCTGGCGGCGCATCTGGGCGCCATTCTCAACGGCCGTGACCTTGAGCTCGTGACTGGACAGATAGGTCTCGGCGGCCTTGCGCTGAAATGCGTCGTCTTCGACCAACAACACGGACGGAAGCTGCATGTTTTAACCTAATAAATGACGTTTAATGCCTTCAAATTAACACTATTTCTCAACGAATTATATCGTTTTCTTGATATCTTTGATACGATTGGCAGTGCGGAAAATCCGCAAGCTGTAGCTGCCCGATCGGGCGGCGGCTCAAACCCTGGTCTTGGGATGGTTGATGTCGCTCGCCGCCGCTGATCCGGCCGCCCCTCCGGTCAACGAGGCGGAGGCGGCCGCGCACCAGGACCGGTTCGTCCGGGCCGAACTGGTGCGGCGCCTGTTCCAGGGATCGGCCCCGTCCCGCTATTTTTCGTTCGTCCTGTGGCCGGTAATCGCCGCCATTTATTGGCGGCAGATCGACCTGGTCGAGCTGGCCGGACCCTTCGGGGCCTACCTGATCGTGACCCTGGGCTTCGACCTTCTCCGGCATCGTTTCGCGCAGGACCGCCCCGACGATGAGCAGACGCTCCGCTGGGGGTGGTGGTTCGCGGGCTTCACCTTCCTGGGCGGCGCCTGCTGGGGCTGGGCAGGCTATCTGGTGGCCTCCCGGGATTTCGAGCTGCAGCGCATGCTGCTGGGGCTCGTGCTGCTGGCCACGATCACGACGGCGGTGCCGACCCGCTCGGCCCATCCTCCGACCTTCTACGCCTTCGCCGTCGCCACGGCGGCGCCGCTCCTGCTGTTGCTCGTCGCCTCGGGCGGTCCATTCTACCAGCTCGTGGGCATCGCCGGCGCCGCCTATGTCGGCCACCTGATGGCCTATGTGCGCGACGTGCACCGCTGGCAGTACGACAATATCGCCCTGGCCTACGAGAAGGAGGATTTGGCGCGCCGGCTGCAGATTGCCTATGACGAAGCCCGCCAAGCCCGCGACGCGGCCCTGGCGGCCCAACGCGATGCCGAGAAGGCCAACCAGGCCAAGTCGACCTTCCTCGCCACCATGAGCCACGAGATCCGCACGCCGATGAACGGCGTGCTGGGCATGATCGATGTCCTGGAGCGCACCGAACTCTCGCCCGACCAGCGCGACCAGCTTGGGACGGTGCGCTATTCGGCGGCGTCGCTGCTGCGGATCATCGACGACATCCTGGATTTCTCCAAGATCGAGGCCGGGCGCCTCGATCTCGAGCGGGTCGAGTTCTCCACCGTCGAACTGATCGAAGGCGCGGCGGAGGCACTGGCCGCCCGGGCCGCCGAGAAGGGGCTGATCCTGTCGGCCTATGTGGCGTCAGAGGTGCCTGCTCGCGCCATCGGCGATCCGCTGCGTCTGCAGCAGATCCTGTTCAACCTGCTGGGCAACGCCATCAAGTTCACGGAGAAGGGCAGCGTCCGCCTTTTCCTCGAGGGAGAGGGCGGGGAGCAGAACGGCGCGCTCGTGCTCCGCATCAGGGTGGTCGATACGGGGATCGGTCTCACGGCCGCCCAGCGCGATCGTCTGTTCAACCCGTTCGTCCAGGCCGACAGTTCGACGACCCGCCGCTTCGGCGGCACCGGGCTTGGCCTGTCCATCGTGCGGCGACTCGCCGAAGCGATGGACGGCCGCGTCGAGGTGCACAGCGCGCCCGGGGTCGGATCGACCTTCGTTGTCACGGTGACGCTCCAGGCGGCGGCGCCGGCACGGGCCGCCACCGGGCTTCCCCTCCAGGATCTTTCCCTGGTCCTTTCTCTGCCGGACCCCCAGGAGAGCGCCGCCATCGCGCGCTATCTGCGCGACGCGGGCGCCGAGGTCGACGTCGTGGTGTCGTCCCAGACGGCGGTAACCATCGAAGGTTCGAACGACCAGCTGTGCCTCGCCGACTTGAAACGCCCGTGGCGGCGCGACGTGCTGGTCAGGGCGATCGCGCAGGCGGCCGGGCGGACGGGCTGTGTCGCTCCGGCAGCGGCCGCACCGGCTGCGGCCGTACGGCTGGGTGGCCGCGTCCTGGTCGTCGACGACAATTCGGTCAACCGCAAGATCCTGGCGCGCCAGCTCGAACTGGCCGGGACATCGGCCGACATGGCGGCTGGCGGCGAGGAGGCGCTCGCGATGTGGCACACCCGTTCCTACGACCTGATGCTCGCCGACCTGCAGATGCCCGACATGGATGGCTTCGAGCTGGCGCGGCGCATCCGCCAGGGTGAGGCATCGACCGGCAGCGCACGCCTTCCGATCCTCGCCGTCACCGCCAGCACGCTGGAGTCGGAGGAAGAGCGCAGCCGGGCGGCCGGGATGGACGGTTTCATCACCAAACCGGTCGGCATCGAGCAGTTGAAGGCGACCCTCGAAGTCTGGCTGAAGGATGCATGTCGGCAGAACGCGTCATGAGCCCGGCCTATGATCGCGACCGGCTCATCGAGCTGTTCGGCGGCGACGCGGCGACGCTCGCGGAGATCGAGCGCGAGTTCCTCGACACGGCACGGGGCGCCCATCGGGAGATTCGCGAGGCGGAAGATCTCGAGACGATCGCGCGGGCGGCGCACCGGCTGAAAGGGACTGCCGGCATGATCGGCGCCGTGACCCTCGGCCGGATCGCCGACGCCGTTGAGCGAGCGGCCAAGGGCGGGGATCTGCCGGGCGTGCGCAGCCTCGACGATGCCCTGGCGCAGGAAGTGGCGCGGGTCGCCGCCCAGGCTGGCGCGGATCAGGCCCGGGGCCGGAGCATCACCGTCGCGGAGTAGGAGAGCAGGGCCTTGCCATTCTGTTCCAGCAGGCCGCGCAGGAAGGCGATCGACCGGCCGCGCTTGGGCACTTCCACCCGCGTGACCAGCGGTGCGGAGATGTCGCCCGCGGCCAGGAACTCGGCGGTGAAGGAGACGGTGGTCGGCGCGAGATCTGTCGTCATCGCCGCAGCGCGCGTGATGGCGGTGTCGGCGAAGCTCATCATGTAGCCGCCATGCAGCGCGCCGCCGGAGTTGCACATGCGCGCGAGCGTCGGCTGTACCAGCGAGGCGCCATCGGCTTCCTTGCGCACGAAGGCCGGTCCGATATGGGTGGAATAGGCACTGGCCTTGAACGGCTCGAATCCCTCGGGAACGACTTGCGGCGGCAGGTCGATCCTCGACGGCGCATGCTCGTCCTTGCGGGCCATGGCCTTGGCGCGCGCGACGTGGCGGCAGACGCCCGACCACAGCGCAATCGTGCGGCCTTCCTGGGTGATGGAGCCGCGCGCGAAGGCGAGGCGGCCCGTGACCTGCAGCGGCTCGCCGCGCGCTTCGAGCGGGGGCCCGATGACCGCGCCGTTCACGAACTCCACCGCGATGCTCACCGTCATGGCGAAGGAGGAATTGGTGCCGCCGTCGGCGGCGCGGCCGGCCACCAGGCAGAGCGCGTAGTCGGCGAAGGTCAGGATGCCGCCGCCATGCACCCCGCCCCTGTAGTTGCCGTGACGCGCGAGCGTCGGCAGCACGCAGTGCACCGTGCCGGCCGTGCGCGCATCGCCCTGGAGGTCGAAATAGAGCGGCCCGACATGGTCCTCGAACGGATCCGGCGGGACGAACACGGTGTAGCGCGAAAGGTCGATGCCCCAGGAGGCAAGGTCGGGAATGGTGTCGGGCATTGGCTCTTGTGAAGCGTCGTTGGCGGGTTCTAATAGGGGAGAATCAGCCAATCACAAAGACCCACGGAGCGAAACGACATGGCGGAAGCCGCGCACAAGATCGAGGTCCGGCGCGACAAGCGCGATGCCGGCGTGGTGGCCCATGTCGTGTTCGACAATGCGCGGCGCCTCAACGTCCTGAACCCGGCGGCCCTGCACGACCTCACCGCAACCTTCCACGCGCTGTCGACCGAGGAGGATCTGCGCGTCGTCGTGTTCTCGGGCGCAGGCGGCCGGGCCTTCATCGGCGGCGCCGACATCAACCACATGGCGGGCATGCGCACCTCCGAGGATGGCCGCGCCTTCATCACCATGGTCCACAAGCTCTGCCAGTCGATCCGCGACTGTCCGGTGCCGGTGATCTGCCGCCTGGAAGGCTACACGCTGGGCGCCGGCCTCGAAGTGGCGGCGGCCTGCGACCTGCGCATCGCCACGGACAGCGCTCATTTCGGCATGCCCGAGGTCAAGGTCGGCATTCCCTCCGTCGTCGAGGCGGCGCTGCTGCCCCGCCTGATCGGCTGGGGTCGCACCTCCTGGATGCTGCTGACCGGTGAGAACATCGATTCCCGCAAGGCCGAGGCCTGGGGCATGGTCGAGGAGGTCGTCGACACGGCGAAGATCGGCGCGGCCATCGAGCGCTGCGTGCATTCGATCGTCGAGGCGACGCCGCTGGCCGTGCGGGCGCAGAAGCGCCTGATGCGGCGCTGGGAGCGGCTGCCGCTCGACGAGGCAGTGCAGGCCGGTATCGATTCCTTCGCCCAGTCGGTGGCCGAGGGCGAGCACATCGAACGCATGGGTGCGTTCGTCAATCGTAAGAAGAAGTAGGGCGACGAGAGGGGCTGCGCGATGAGCAAGGAAACGGTCCGCATCGGCTGCCACTCGGGCTTTTGGGGCGACACCGAGACCGCCGCCGTGCAGCTCGTGCGGCACGGCAACGTCGACTATCTGGTGAGCGATTATCTCGCCGAGGTCACCATGTCGATCATGGCGGCCCAGAAGCTGCGCAATCCCCAGGCGGGCTACGCCGTCGACTTCGTCTCGGTCGTCATGGCGCCGCTGGCGCGCGAGATCGCCGAGAAGAAGATCAAGGTCGTGACCAATGCCGGCGGCGTCAATCCGCTGGCCTGCCGTGACGCGGTGCTGAAGGCCTGCGAGGCGGCAGGCGTGACGCTCAAGGTCGCGGTCGTGCTGGGCGACGACATCCTGCCGCGCGTCGACGAATTCCGCGCCGCCGGAATCCGCGAGATGGATACGGGTGCGGAGCTGCCGTCGAAGATCGCCAGCATGAATGCCTATCTCGGCGGCTTTCCAATCGCGCGGGCATTGGCCGAGGGCGCCGACGTGGTCATTACCGGCCGCTGCGTCGATTCGGCCGTGACGCTGGGCGCATTGATCCACGCTTTCTCCTGGACGCCGGAAGAGTTCGATCGCCTCGCCGCAGGGACGCTATGCGGCCACATCATCGAATGCGGTGCGCAGTGCAACGGCGGCAACTTCACCGATTGGCGGCTGGTGCCGGACTATGACAATATGGGTTTTCCGATTGCCGAAGTGTCGAGCGACGGCAGCTTCGTGCTGTCCAAGCCCGACGACACCGGCGGGCTGATCACGACGGCGACGGTCGCCGAGCAGATGCTCTACGAGATCGGCGACCCGCGCGCCTACATGGTGCCCGACGTGGTGTGCGACTTCACGCACGCGACCTACGAGCAGGTGGCCAAGGACCGCGTGCGGGTGAGTGGTGCCCGGGGCCGGCCGCCCACCGACACCTACAAGGTCTCGACGACCTGGCCCGACGGCTACAAGTTC
>Ga0209066_10004137_pt1 | contig 16020 bp, 16 predicted proteins | sample All_14_2_FD_187198 | JGI IMG/M metagenome (GOLD analysis project Ga0209066, IMG submission 187198) | Freshwater microbial communities in response to fracking from Pennsylvania, USA - Allegheny Zone_MetaG_DW_15 (SPAdes) (version 2) ...
GCCTATGAATGCGACGTGACGGATCGCGCACAGGTTTTCGGGATCGTTGATTTCGCCAAGAAAACCTATGGCCATGTCGACATCGGAGTGAACGCCACCGGCTGGGGTCTGCTGCGTCAGTTCGAGGAAACGACGGAAGCGGACCTCGACAAGATCACCGCCATCCAGTTCAAGGGACCATTCTTCTTCTTCCAGGCGCTGGTTGGCGCGATGGATCGCGGCGGATCGATCATTCAGATTTCGTCCGCTACCGCGACGATCATGCTCGACAACCATGCCGCCTATATGGGTACGAAGGCTGGCACTGATCATGTGCTCCGTACCGTCGCCAATGAATATGGCACCAAAGGTATCCGTGCGAACACTATTTCACCGGGCGTGACAGCGACGCCAATGGCCGGCGACTCACTGACCTACCCTGAAGTGCTGGCCGCGTTCGCAAAGGAGTATCCGCTGGGACGTATCGGCACGGCGGACGATATCGCCCATGCTTGCGTCTGGCTTGCCCGCGACGAATGCTTCATGACCGGACAGAATCTGCAGGTGAACGGCGGGCTGACGCTGCGCCGCAATCCCAACGCGCATGAACTATTCTCGGTCATGCCGCCGGAGGCAATCGCACACCTGACAGCATGATTTCGTGCATCATCCCGCCGCCCCGTTAACGGACGGCGGGATCATGCTGACCCCCGCGACCTCGGCAAAAGAACAGATGAGGCGCGCAATGGAGATGGCTCATGAATCCTGAACGCAGAACGCTGTTCCAGACTGCCTATTTCGTGAACGACGTGGAAGCGGCCGTGCATAAGTGGAACCGGTTATATGGTGCGGGACCTTTCGTGGTGCTGCCGCACCATAAATTCGACACCTACCGCTATCGCGGCCGCGATCTTGAAAAGTCGGAATTCCCGGATTTCTCCTATGCGCTCGGCTATCTGGGCGACCTGATGATCCAGTTCACCGCACAGCATGACGACAAGCCGTCCGTCTATCGTGACATGTACGCTCCGGGCGAAGAAGGCTTCCACCATGTCGCCTATCTGACCGGCAGCTTTGACGAGGAGGTCGAGCGTATGATCGCCAAGGGCTATCAAGTCGGCAGCCAGTTCACCGGCGATGGCGTGCAGGGTGCCTATGTCGACACGCGCGCGGACAGCCAGTGCTTTACCGAAGTGCATTCGAACGAACAGCATCTGATGGACGCTTTCGCGTCCTGGCGGCGCGCGCATGATCTTTTGAAGGCTGGGGATAGCCCCGCTTTCGGCGGTTGAAGGAATAAGGCCGGCCCTCGATCCGATCGACATCGCTCCATTCGTCACGTCGGCCTTTGACGTTCCGCTATCGAACGGTATGCTAGCAGAACATCGGGCAAAGACCCGGACAGGATGGAGGGATGTATGGCAACGGCCAGGATCGATCTGACGGCGCCCGATGGTGGCAGGCAGGGCTTCAACGATGCGGAGCGCGATGCCTTGGTGGACAGCGCGCGCGCTCTTCGCCCGCTCCTGGAGCGCCATGCGCCGACCAACGAAGCTGCCGGCGAGATTGCACCAGAAGTGATCGCGGCGCTGGAAGCGGCCGGCCTGTTCGATATGGCCGTGCCTGTCCGATGGGGTGGCCCCGGCATTTCCTCCAGTACCCTGGCTGACGTCTATTTTGAGGTGGGCCGCGCCGATGCTTCGACGGCATGGGTCTTGTCCGTCATCAACTCCTGCATCTGGCTGGTATCGCGCATGCCCGAACCGGTGCAGCGCATGGTCTTTGGCTGCGGGCGATACAAGGTCTGTTCCTGCGCGGGCGCACCCGGCAAGCTGACTGCAAACGCGGACGGTACCTATACCGTCGACGGGAACTGGGCCTATGCCTCCGGCTCGCACCATGCCGATTGGGTCATCGCCCCCGTGATGGGCGACAACGGCTTCTTCATGGCGGTGCTCCCAATCGACAGGCTGCGGCGTGAAAAGACATGGCTGGTCACGGGCATGCGTGCGACCGGATCGGACAGTCTGGTTGCCGAAGGCGTCACGGTCACCGACGCCAACCTCTGTCCCCCTGCCGAAATGGCGCCGGGCGAAGTCGGCAAGACCGGCGCGCGCTTCGACGAGCCGAGTGACTTCTGGGCGCCCACGCCGGTTTTACGGCCCCAGGCCATTGTAGTTCTTTCAGGTGTTGCCCACGGGCTGTTGGACGCGGTTCTCCCGGGTGCCGGCAAGCCGATGCTCAACACCAGCTTTACGGCGAAACGCGATTCCCATGTCTATGTTGGGCGTTTCGGCGAAGCCGCCGCCAAAATCCGCGCCGCCCGCAGCATCGCTGAACGGAGCCTGCGCGTCTGCGATCAGGCGGCCGCCGAACGCCGGCTGCTAACGCACGCAGAACGTGTTGAAGCAAAAGCAGAAAATGCCGTAGCAAGTGAACTTCTGACCGCAATCGTAGATCAGCTTATGACGCTGGCCGGCTCATCCGCCTTCTATGAAAGCCACCCCGCGCAACGCTTCTGGCGGGACTTCAGCATCGCCATTCGCCACATCGTCTACAATATCGACCTGAGCTACGAAATCATGGGCCGCGAACTCCTGGCGGTCGAACCCGCCATCATGCGCGCAGACCTCATCTGACCCCTTCGAGAGGAGCGTTACGTTGACCCGGAACATCGAAGGCAAGGTAGCAATCGTCACAGGCGCCAGCCGCGGCATCGGCCTTGCGATCGCCCGACGACTTGCAGCCGACGGCGCACGTGTTGCACTGCTTGCCCGCGACAAAACCGCGCTGGATGCCGGCGTGGCTCTGATCGGCGAAGGACATGCGATCGCTATCGTTTGCGATGTCACCGATGCCAGCCAGGTTGAATCAGCCGTCGCTCAAGTGAAGGTGCAACTTGGATCGGCAGACATACTGATCAACAATGCTGGTGGACTGACCAAAGGCTTTAGCCCCCTTGAAGACCTTGCCGACACAGATTTCCTGGCGACTTATGATCTGAACGTGCTCTCAGCGATCCGTTTCGCCCGTGCGGTACTGCCGGATATGTGCGAAAAGGGTTGGGGCAGGATTGTCAGTATTTCCTCCGAAACCGGCGTGCAGCCTGATCCCATCGGATCAGACTATGCGGCAGCCAAGGCCGCCCTCAATGCCTTCTCAAAGGCAATCTCGCGAGCCTATGGCGAACGTGGTGTGCGCGTGAATATCGTGTCGCCGGCATTCACCCTGACCGAGGGCGTGAAGGCTATGATCGCGGATTTCGCGCAGCAAACCGGAACACCCCCAGATCAGGCGGAAGCCGCCATGCTGAAAAGCTTCCGCCCCAATATCGCGGTCGGACGCGGCGGCCAACCCGAGGAAGTGGCCAACGCTGTTGCTTTCCTAGCCTCCGACCAGGCCGCTTTCGTAAATGGCGCAGTTTTGCGTGTCGATGGAGGCTCTGTCGCATCTGTGGGCGGCTGAATAGAGATGGCGACAGCATTTCCGCTATATGCGCCGAGCCATTCCGATTGGCGTTCGGTCGATGCCCACCGCAGCGACACTGATCTGGTCGCGCGGCTCGACATCATGTTGCCGCGCGAAACCGCGTTCTTGGACGCTTCGTGCAAGCGACCGGGGCAGAGAATATTATCGCAGAACCGCCGGCGCGCGGTAGTACTGGCAGCGGCTCGCTCCTTGTTCGCCGAAGGCGGCCCCCGCAACGTGACCATACGAAACCTTGCCAAGCGTAGCGGAGTGACGGCACCGACGATCTACAAGCTGATCGGTGGCCGCGGCACCGTGATTGAGCAAGCCCTTATGGAGGGACTTTGCGCCTGTATCGAACAGGCTCCGTTTGTAGCAGAGCGCTGCGAGGTCAACCTGATTTCCGGCTTCATCGATACGCTGTGGCGGTCGGTAGCACAGCATCCCTCCTATTCACGTCATCAGATTGATTTGAGCTGCCGCTCGGCTGGCGGACGCCGAATTGGCTCATTTCTTCGCGAGGGCGCAATTTCAAAGCTATCAGACTGGATTGATGCACTCTGCGACCCGACGCCGCTTTCTAACGTTGGCGGCGCATCTGCGGTAGCGAACGCCCTTGAAGCCCATCTACGTATTGCCTTCATCGACTGGGCGGACGGAGCCAGCAATCTGGCGCGCCTCCGCCGCAATCTGGCCAGCGGCACTACGATAATCCTAACGGGTCTGGTCGACGAACTAGAGCAGCATCGCCTTCAGCAATGGCTCACGAGCCTAAATGCCGCACGCATTGTGCGCTAAACGTCGCCATGCGACACTGCTAAAGAACTGCTGGTCGGCTACCCTCATCACGCCCTCAAATCCAACAACATCGAGGGTGTTTTAAGGGCCATAGGCTTCGGCCATGCTCGGCGTCGAAGCCCGCGACGGATCCGGGTCATGAGGCGCAAATCCATGATCAATCATTGGGAACCAGCGACCGCTGAAATCTGCAGGCCCAAGATAGCCAATATCGATGTGGCGGCGCGCAAAACGCCAAGCCCCATCCTGCAGGACATAGGTGTCATGATAAATGCCCTTCAGAATGTTCACCTGCCCAGTCGGGACAAGCAGCGTTTCCTCTAGGTAAAGTCGCGCTGCGGGCCTGTCCCGATCAAAGCCAAACACGACGTTATGCGACAATTGCCATACCTTATCGAAAGGCTCCATCAGCTTGCACCAGGTTTCAGCAATGGCTTCACGCCCGTGAATGACCTGGCCAAGAATGCGCCACTCGCCGTCGCTCGCCCAGCACTCCGCATAACCGGCTTTGTCCCGACGCCACACACAATCGCTGGATCGCGCAAGCAGGGTCCGCAGAGCGGATTCAATCTCTAGGGACATTGTTGCATCTCCTTGTTTCGGGAACGCACCTTGACGGAATGTGTCCACGCCGGAATGCCCCAGCTGCGCAACCCGGCCAACACGGAATGCTTCGAGTTTCTCCAAAGCTTTATCATTGAGGGCATTTTGTTATCGACTTAAGCGTGCGCAACGATCCGTGCTTTGATAGGGTTAGTAGCGTACTATCGCACGATACACGATAAATGCTGGCATGCTGGCGCCTGCAAAAGGAGAGAAGAGGATCGCCATGACCGAACGCACTTTCATGAAGTATCCAGTTCGCCAGGTTGCATATTATGTCCCTGACGCACGAAAGGCGGCTCAGGAGCATGCTGCCGCGTTTGGTTCCGGTCCCTATTATGTGGCAGAGCATATCCCGATGCATCTTGCGCGTCACCGTGGCCAACCCGGTACGTTCGATCATACCTCCGCCTACGGCCAATGGGGCGACGTCATGGTAGAGATGGTGCAGGTTCACAGCAAAGAGCCATCGGTATTCTCTGACCTTTATCCCAATGGCGGCCCCGGCTTTCACCATGTCGCGCTGATCGTCGACGATCTTCATACCGCGATGAAGGAATTTGAAAATAAGGGCTTCGAGGAAGGTTTCTATGGCGAAGTCGCGCCGGGCGCTGGGTTTGCCATGATGGATGCCACAAAGCAATTTGGCCACTTCATTGAGCTCTACGAGCCAACGCCACCGCTGCTACGCGTCTACCATCTGGTGAAGAATGCCGCATTCAACTGGACTTACAAAGAGGGCGAAGATGTCTGCCGGAACTTTGGGCTGGTTTGATCGACGCTGATAAGGAGAAAAGCGCATGAAAGCTCTCACCGGGGCGACCCCGGTCAATCAGATCGCCTTTGTTGTCGACAACCTCGACGACGGCATAGCTTGGTGGACAACAGTCATGGGCGTAGGGCCATTCCTGGTGTTGCGTGATCTGGTATATGACGAGTCGGATTTACATGGGCAGGATGCGCCAATCAGCCTTTCCGCTGCGATCGCCTATTCCGGCGACATCACTATCGAGCTGATTGAGCCCAAGGGGCAGTCCATTTTCGAAGAGTATCGACAAGCCGGCAAGAACGGCATGCATCATACTTGCGTGTTTACTGATGATTTTGCTGCAACCGAGGCGGATGTAATCGCGCGTGGTGGTAAACGACTGCAAGGCGGTCGCATTGGCGGGGGTATCATCGGTTACTATGACATGGGGGGTGATCAGGGGGTGATCCTGGAGATTGCCCAACTTGCGGAACCATCGAAGGCCCTGTTTGCAGCAGTCAGAGAGGCAGCAAAGGCGTGGGATGGCAAAGAACCCCTCTTCCCACTCGCAGGTTGACGCAAACTTCACAGGAAATTCATCATGTACACGCATGTGACAGTTGAGATCCGCTACGGCATGACTGCGCAGTTCATGGAGGCGATGGCGAAGATTGTCGCCATCGTCACCGCCCAATGCGGCTGGGAATTGCGGGAAGCGCTCATGCAGGTGGATGGTCGCCTGCACACGATCCGCCACATCTGGAAGATGCGAGACATGAATCATTATCTGGAAGGCGCCGCCTTCCTGCAGGCCCATCCCGATTTTCCAGCAATTTCAGAGCAATTGAGTGCGGTCGTCGATCAGGAGCATATAGCCTTTGCCGTTCCAACCCCCTATTCGCCGAGTTTCGGATGAGTTCGGCGAACATTCAGCCTTCAAATTGGTGAGGCGCAAGGCCCCTTACACCAGAAGTCCACACCTCGAACAGCGCGCCGTCATAGGCTGATTCTGTCAGACCGATCGACGCCGACGTTACGAACATCCGATCGAGTTGCTCCCCTGCAAATACAACATTGGTAACCTGGCGCGCCGGAAGCGGAATACGATGGTGAAGTTCACCTTCGGGCGTGAAGCGACTTATGCAACCTCCACCCCAGTGGGCGACCCAAATCATGCCCTCGGAATCCACTGTCATACCGTCCGGATACCCCTCTTCTTCAGTGAAGCAGATGAAGGGGGAGCGATCGGTCAAGCCACCTTTGATTCCAAATCGATAGATTGTTCGGCGCGCGGTGTCCGTGTGGTAAAGCCAACAGCCGTCCCGCGAAAAGGCAGGGCCATTGGGAACGCGATAGCCACCATCCACCCTTGACCACTGTCGGTTGGGCGCGAGCCGGTAGAGCGCGCCGCTGTCAGTTTCCTCGGCCATATCCATGGTGCCACACCAGATATGACCATCTGGCCCGACCTTACCATCGTTCATGCGGTTACCGGGCAGATGTGGTTCCGGATCACCAATCACCGTAATCACTAAAGGATCGAGGTCGAGTTCGGCAAATCCGCTTTTGAAACCAGCAATGAAGCCACCACCCCGGCGTTCCGCGATCCAGCCGAGCGGCTCTGGCATGGGCCAGCGCCGAACGGCACCATCGGTCAGCGACAAGCGATTAAGAGCCGGTGCCAGAATGTCCACCCAATAGACCGCATTCTCGCGCGCGCACCAAAGTGTGCCCTCGCCCAAAATATCGCGGTTATCGCGTGCGACGATGCTCCATTCGGCCATGGCGTTCAGTGATTGTCGCGTGGCAGCCCGCTGGTCTGGGCTATACGCTGATATTTTTCCGATCCCTCCAGGATCGCGCCGGTATCCATCTGACCGACAAGGGCGCGCTGAATTTCCTGCCAAGGGGTCTGCGAAGCGGGATATTTGTAACCGCCCTGCGCGACGAGATTGGCACGGCGTTCAGCCAGTTGTTCGTCCGGGATAAGAACGTCTACCCTGCCCTGCTTCAGATCCATGCGAACGCGATCGCCGGTTTGCAGCAGCGCAAGTCCGCCCATAGCAGCCGCTTCCGGTGAGGCGTTCAGGATGGACGGGCTGCCTGATGTGCCGGACTGACGGCCGTCACCGATGCAAGGCAGCGCGCTGATCCCCTCGGTAATCAGATATGCCGGCGGACGCATGTTCACGACCTCTGCAGCGCCCGGATAGCCGATAGGGCCAGCGCCCCGCATGAACATCAACGTGTTGGGCGTGATACCCAGCGCCGGATCATCAATGCGGTGGTGATAATCCTCTGGCCCGTCAAATACGACAGCAGGCCCCTCAAATGCTTCAGGATCGTTCACGTCAGAAAGGTAGCGCTGCCGAAAATCTTCGCTGATCACGCTGGTTTTCATAATCGCTGCGTCAAACAGGTTACCAGTCAGCACAAGGAAGCCAGCATCTTCCTTCAGCGGCTGATCAAACGGACGGATCACTTTCTCGTCCTCGATCACTACGCCACGACAATTTTCGCCCATGGTCTTGCCGTTGACGGTCATTGCGCTTTCGCGGATTAATCCCTGATCGATCAACTGGCTGACGACCGCAGGAACGCCACCAGCCCGATAATAATCCTCACCCAGATACTCGCCTGCCGGCTGGAGGTTGACCAGCAACGGAACTTTATGCCCTTCCGTTTCCCAATCTTTGAGCGGCAGATCGACGCCCATGTGACGGGCGAGCGCCGCGAGGTGGATCGGCGCGTTGGTCGATCCGCCGATGGCGCTGTTGACGACGATGGCGTTATGAAAGGCATCCAGCGTCAGGATGTCAGACGGCTTCAGGTCCTCCGCGACCATTTCGACTATGCGTTTGCCGGTAAGATAAGCGACTTCCTGCCGGTCACGATAGGGAGCGGGGATTGCGGCCGAGCCGGGCAGCATCATGCCCAGCGCTTCCGCCAGGGAGTTCATGGTCGTCGCCGTACCCATTGTATTGCAATAACCCGTCGACGGCGCGGATGAGGCAACGAGCTTGATGAACTGACTATCGTCGATTTCCCCAGCCGCCAGCATCTGGCGCGCTTTCCAAACGATAGTGCCGGATCCAGTGCGCTCGCCCTTGTGCCAACCGTTGAGCATCGGCCCCACAGAAAGCGCGATAGCTGGCAGGTTCACGGTTGCAGCCGCCATCAGACATGCAGGCGTCGTCTTATCGCAGCCGGTAGTCAGAACCACGCCGTCGAGCGGATAGCCGTAGATCGCTTCGACCAAGCCGAGATAAGCCAGATTGCGGTCGAGGCCTGCAGTTGGACGCTTGCCCGTCTCCTGGATCGGGTGAACCGGAAACTCCAGCGCAATCCCGCCCATTTCTCGAATGCCCTCGCGCACGCGCTCCGCCAACACGAGGTGATGGCGGTTACACGGGGACAGATCGCTACCGGTCTGGGCGATGCCGATGATAGGCTTGCCTGAGCGTAGCTCTTCAAGGCTGAGACCGAAGTTCAGGTAGCGCTCTAGGTAGAGCGCCGTCATGTCGATGTTCTCAGGATTGTCGAACCAGGCACGCGAACGGAGCTTGGACTTGGGCATATCGGTCATCTGTTTTCCCGTCACGGGCGGGTGGAAAGGCGATAGATCATGACGTGCCGGTAGGGCTTGCCAGGATCGACACGGGCGGAAACGAAGCTGGGCGTGTTCGGCGCATTGGGGAACTTCTGCGGTTCGAGCGCGATACCGTCACCCATGCGATAGAGATGGCCGCTCTTGCCGACATAGGTCCCATCAAGGAAATTGCCGGTGTAGAATTGCACACCAGGTTCGGTGGTCAAAACTTCCAGAATACGCCCTGACGCCGGATCCTCGAGACGCGCCGCGAGTTCGGGTGATTTGGTCAGGCCCTTGTCGAGTGCGAAATTATGGTCGTATCCCTGACCGAAGCGGATTTGTTCGTCGCGACCGTCGCGAATGCCATCGGCCACACGGCGCGGCGCACGAAAGTCAAACACGGTGCCATCGACGGGGCGCAGTTCGCCTGTCGGTATCAGCTTCGCGTCCACCGGCGTGTAGGCCTTAGCGGGCACCGTCAACAGATGACCGGTCGCGCCATCCGGCGAGCCTTCGCCCTGCAGATTGAAGATGGCGTGGTTCGTCATATTGACGACCGTGGGCTTCGTCGTTTTCGCTTCGAAACTGATCGTCAATGCGCCGGCTTCATCGAGCGCATAGGTCACTGTCGTATCGAGCTTGCCCGGATAACCGGAGTCGCCGTCGGGGCTGGAATAGGAGAGCACCAACGTCGCAATCGGGCCGCTTTTCAGCGACACGACCTTCCACACGACCTTGTCGAAACCCTTGCCGCCGCCGTGCAGGGAATTGGTTTTGTCGTTGAGGGGGAGTTGGTGATCCTGACCGTCGATCGTAAACTTGCCGCCGGCGATGCGGTTTGCATAACGGCCTACGGTGACACCGAAAAAGTTGGGATGGTCGACATAGGAGGCCAGATCGTCATAACCGAGCACAACGTCCGCGGTCTTTCCGGACTTGTCAGGCGCAACCAGCGACTGCAAGGTCGCGCCATAGGTGAGGATACGCGCGGAAACACCATGACTGTTGGACAGGGTGATCGCTTCGACCGCAACGCCATCCTTGAGCGTACCTGCCGACGCACGGCTCGCTTCGGCCGCCAGCGCGGGCGCGCCCGTCAGAGCCATTGCCAGAAGCGCGGCCATTACCCGCCCTTCAATCTTCACCTTCCGCATCTCCGCCTCCGATACCGACGCCCATTGACGGGCGCTTGGGCAATATATAGTCCGACAAATAGACGAAGCGCAAGCCGTTCGTGACGATCTTGCGCATGGCAATTCCAACTGGAGAAGGATGACATGGCCGGGCCCATTCCAACATCGACGGCACAGGTGGCCGACGCGAATCCCGCCGCCCGCTACGGCCCGGCGCTAACGCTGCTGGCCAGCCTGTTCTTCATGTGGGGCTTCATCACGGTCATCAACGGAACGCTGCTGCCGCATCTGCGCAGCGTTTTCGAGCTGAGCTATTTACAGACCACGATCATCGAGTCGGTCTGGTTCATCGCTTATTTCTTCGCCTCCTTTCCCGCCGCGAAACTGATCGAACGCATCGGATATCAGCGGGCGATGGTAGTCGGCCTGTCGATGATGGCGCTCGGCGCGCTTATGATGATTCCCGCCGCCCGCATCCCTTCGTTTGGCGTCACGCTCTTCGCACTGTTTGTCATCGCAAGCGGGATCACGCTGCTTCAAGTGGCGGCGAATCCTTATGTCGCCGTTGTCGGAAAGCCGGAAACGGCTTCCTCGCGGCTAAATCTGGTGCAATCGATGAACTCGCTCGGCGCGACGCTGGCCCCGCTGTTCGGCGGCTACCTGATCCTAGGCCGGTCGACGTCGGGAACGGCAGGCGCCAACGCCGCAGCACTGACACAAGCAGAGCGCCTGGCGGACGCACAGGCCGTACAGCTTCCCTACCTGATCGTTGCAGTCGTACTGGTCGCCCTGGCAGTCGTCATCGCGCGCTTTCCGCTGCCCGCAATGGGCGCAGCCACCCAGAGAGCCGCCAAGGCCGAGCGCAAGCAGCATTCACTGTGGAAGCACCGAAATCTGGTTCTCGGCGTACCCGCGATTTTCATCTACCTGATCGCTGAAATCGGCGTAGGCAATCTCTTCATCAATTTCGTGTCGCAGCCGACCATCGGCAATCTCACCCACCAACAAGCGTCCAACTATCTGTTTCTCCTATGGGGTGGGATGTTCGTGGGCCGCTTCATCGGCAGCTTTGCGATGCAGAAGATCAAGCCGGAAAGCATCCTGGCGCTGGTCAGCATCCTCGCCTTCGTCGTGATGCTGATTGCGACCTTCACCTCCGGCCACGTCGCCATGTGGGCGCTGATCTCTGTGGGTCTGTTCCATTCCATCATGTTTCCGACAATATTCACGCTGGGCATCAAGGGCCTTGGCCCCCTTACCGAGGAAGGGTCAGGCCTGCTGGTGATGGCCATCGCCGGCGGCGCGCTCGTGGCCGTGCAGGGATATCTGGCAGACAGCTACGGCCTGCAGACGAGTTTCCTCCTCACCGCCGCGTGCGAGCTTTACGTCCTGTTCTATGCACTATGGGGCTCGCGGCCGACCAATGCCCTGCCGGACGAAGCCGCACAGTAATCGCCGCTTCCCTCCCCGGAACGGGGAGGGAAGCATTCAGGGCTGCATAGCGCTACGCGTGTCGTCCAGCGCCAGATCCACCAGGAAACGCATGGCATCGGCAGCGGCATCGGGATCACCAGCCGCTATCGCATCATAGACCTTCACATGATCCGGGATCGGATTGCGCGGCAGGGCGCGGGAGCGCTGCTTGAACTGGGTCGTCCAGTTGACTGCCGCACCGATGCTGGCAGCGAGCACCTGCATCGCGTCATTGCGCGTCGCCTGTAGAATCGCGTTATGGAAATCTCGATCGGCTGCGCGACCACCTTCCGTCGCCAGCGTATGGCGCCGCATTGCCGTCAGCGCGTCCTTCATCACTTTCAGGTCATTCTTGTCCCGCCGCAGAGCCGCAAGCCGCGCAGCAGCGGGCTCGACAACGGCACGCAATTCAAACAGATCACGCACGAACTTGACGTCGGGCTCGCCGGCAAAGGCCCAGGCAAGCACTTCCGGATCGAGCAGGTTCCAGCGGTTGCGGGGCAGGACTCGGGTACCCGCCTTTGGGCGACTTTCCACCAGCCCTTTGGCTGTCAGAACCTGCACGGCTTCGCGATAGGCGCTGCGCGACACTTCCAGTTCTTCAGCGAAGGCGACTTCGCCCGACAGCGTGTCACCCGGCGCATAGACGCCGGACAATATCGCTGTACCCAGCTTGTGTGCGATGGCGCCATGCAGACGACGGCCCGGTCCACGCGTGCTCTTGCCGCCCGGCCGCGCGTCCCCCGCTGCAATCTCGTCGCCATTCACATCATCAGTCGCCATGCAGTCCCACCTCCGCCTGATCCTTTTCGATACGACGCGGGTCAGGTCAAATGTCAATCATTGCCATCTCGGCCTCTCTGTAATATGTCGGAGTAATAAGGAGATGCCAATGCCCGAAGATGCCGTTCTGGATCGCACCGTTTTTCGCTCGATCGATGCTGAGACCGGAAACCCCAGTGGAGAGCCGTTTTCCGTCAGCAATTCCGCCGACGTAGATGCGGCGTGCGCAGCGGCCGAGGCAGCATTTGAGCCCTATAGCGCAACGGACCGCGAGACGCGCGCAGCCTTTCTGGAGCGAATCGCGGACGAGATACTGGCGATCGGTGACAGCCTGATCGTCGCGGCCATGCGCGAGAGCGGCCTGCCCCGCGCGCGGCTGGAAGGTGAGCGTGGACGCACGATGGGGCAACTGCGACTGTTCGCGGGCGTTGTGCGCGCCGGCAACTGGATGGGCCTGCGTATCGACCCGGCACTGCCCGATCGCGCACCGCTGCCGCGTCCAGACCTGCGCCTGCGCATGGTTCCGCTCGGCCCGGTCGCCGTGTTTGGCGCTTCCAACTTCCCCCTCGCCTTTTCGACCGCAGGCGGTGACACCGCATCTGCGCTGGCTGCCGGATGTCCGGTTGTTGTGAAGGGCCATCCGGCGCATCCGGAGACAGGGGCGCTGATCGCGGCCGCGATTGCTCGCGCTGTGGCGGCTAGCGGCCTGCCTGAGGGCGTGTTCCAGCATCTGGTTGGCCCCGGTAACGATCTGGGTGGCGCGCTGGTGCAGGACCCCCGCATCACGGCCGTGGGCTTCACCGGATCGCGCAGCGGCGGCCTCGCCCTGTTGCGGCTGGCGCAGGCGCGCGATGTACCGATCCCGGTCTATGCCGAAATGTCGAGCATCAACCCCGTGCTGCTCATGCCTGAAGCGCTGAAGGCGCGCGGTGCGGCGCTTGGCGCTGCGTTCGTCGGATCTCTTACGATGGGCGCCGGTCAGTTCTGCACCAATCCGGGTCTGATCCTGGCAATCGACAGCGACGGCCTGGACGCCTTCATTGAAGCGGCCGGCTCTGGCGTCACCGGGGCAGCGGCGCAGACCATGCTGACCACCGGCATCCAGGCCGCCTATGAAAAGGGCGCAGCCGCACTGGCTGGCCATGCATCTGTCGAGACGGTAGCGAAGGGCGCCGAAGGCGATGGCTGCACGCGCGGCGGGGCAATCCTGTTCCAGACGACGGCGCAAGCTTTCCTGGCGGATAAGGCGCTGGGCCACGAAGTGTTTGGCGCGTCCTCCATCATCGTGCGCTGCAGCGACGAGGCGGAGCTGAAGGCCGTTCTGGCCGGCCTGGAAGGCCAGCTGACAGCAACGCTCCACATGGACGAAGCTGACGAGACGATGGCCGGGCGGTTGCTGCCGGTGCTTGAGCGCAAGGTCGGCCGTATCCTGGCGAACGGGTGGCCGACCGGCGTGGAAGTGACGCATGCGATGGTGCACGGCGGCCCCTTCCCCGCGACATCGGACGGGCGCACGACGTCAGTCGGCTCGCTTGCCATCGACCGTTTCCTGCGGCCGGTATCATACCAGAACCTCGCGCAATCGGTTCTGCCCCCGGAACTGCGCGATGGCGCAACGGGGGCGCCGCGCCTGATCGACGGAACACTGACGCTCAACTGACAATATCGGCCGGCGTCGGAAGGACGTGCGGAGAGGGAGTATAGGTTCATGGCTATTCGTCTGCTGCAACGTCGCGGAGCCGACGGCGCACGCTCTGTGATTGTCGCCGATGGCGACACCGCAAATATCATCCTCGGCGTATCGAGCGTACGGGAACTGGCCCTTTCCGCAATCGCGCAGGGCCGGAGCCTGACGGACGCGATCACGGCGGCGGGCATCGGTGCGGCGGTCGACCTGGCAGCGGAATATGCCGCCGGTACGCTGATCGCGCCGATCGACCATGAGGATCCCGCGCACCTTTTGATGGCGGGCACGGGGCTGACGCACCTTGGATCCGCCGAAGGGCGCGACAAGATGCACAAGAATGCGGCCGATGCCGAAAAGCAGACCGATTCGATGCGCATGTTCCTGGAAGGGCTGGAGGGCGGCAAACCCGCGCCCGGACAGGTCGGCCAGCAGCCCGAATGGTTCTATAAGGGCGACGGTTCGCAACTTGTCGGTCCGACGGATCCGCTGACCATGCCGTCCTTTGCCAAGGACGGCGGCGAGGAACCGGAAGTGGCCGGCATCTATATCATCGGCCCTGACGGCACGCCGTTCCGCATCGGCCTTTGCCTGGCCAACGAGTTCAGCGACCATGTGACCGAGCGACACAACTACCTGTGGCTCGCGCATTCAAAGCTGCGCCAGGCTGCACTGGGACCGGAATTGCTGATCGGTACACCGCCGGCGCACATCGAAGGCACCAGTCGGATTACCCGCGACGGCGCGACGCTGTGGGAAAAGCCGTTCCTTTCGGGCGAAGCGAATATGTCCCACACGCTCGACAATCTGGAGCAACATCATTTCAAATATGCGTTGTTCCGTCGGCCGGGCGACATCCACGTCCATTTCTTCGGCACGGCGACCCTGTCCTTCGCGGATGGCGTACAAACGCAGGAAGGCGATGTGTTCAAGATCGAAGCCGCGCCCTTTACCCTGCCGTTGAAAAACCCGCTGGCGCGCGCGGCCGAAGATACCGTGACGGTCAAGGCGCTGTAAGCTGATGGACCCGATCCGCATCGCCATCGTCGGCATGGGCAAGATTGCCCGCGACCAGCATGTACCCGCAATTCGCGGCAACAGCGCCTTTTCGATCGCAGCCACCGTCTCTCCGCGCGACAGTGGACTGGACGGTATCGAGCATTTCCGCAGTCTGGACGAACTGCTGGAGGATGGCCCGGCGGTGGACGCGGTTGCGCTCTGCACGCCCCCGCAGGTGCGCTATGACATCGCTGCGCTGGCGCTGAGCAAGGGCGTGCACGTCTTCCTGGAAAAGCCGCCGGGTGCGACGCTGGCAGAAGTTGCCGCGCTCGCCGCCCGCGCGGACAAGGTGGGCGCGACACTGTTTGCATCCTGGCATTCGCGCTTCGCTGCGGGCGTGGCGCCGGCACGGGCCTGGCTGTCCGAACGGCGGATCGACAAAGTGTCGATCATCTGGCGCGAGGATGTGCGGGTGTGGCATCCGGGACAGGACTGGATCTGGGAGCCGGGTGGCCTGGGCGTGTTCGATCCCGGCATCAACGCGCTGTCCATCGTGACGCATATCCTGCCCCGCCCCTTCTTTCTGAAGGAAGCGACGCTGGTGCTGCCCGCGAACCGCGCGGCGCCGATCGCGGCGGACCTGCATTTCCGCGACACCGCCGGCGCGCCGATTCACATGGATCTCGACTGGCGGCAGACCGGTCCGCAAAGCTGGGACATCATTGTCGAGACCGACGCCGGCACACTGAAGCTGTCGAAC